>OIYU01000266.1_pt1 | contig 41943 bp, 38 predicted proteins | sample 1588321 | NCBI WGS metagenome assembly OIYU01 (sample SAMN03283258) | human gut metagenome | biome: human-associated habitat; material: feces | host: Homo sapiens | place: USA | collected 2013 | reverse complement strand
ATCTTTCATGAGCGTTTTCCTCTCTGCTGGCTCACTTTTATTTTAGCGTTTATACGTGTCAAGCATCCCACAACGATTCCCTGTTCAGTGGGTAGGTGCTCCCCTTTTCTCCAAAGCTGCGGCTCGAACAGCACATGGGTGTACGTCTTTTTGATTTCCCCTTTGGTGGCCCATCGGGCGGTGCCGTGCTGCCCGTGGCCCACGGTCTTGGCCTTGATGTTCAGGCTGTACATTCCCGACAGCCCGGCGATCAACCCCAGGGTGGCGAACATGGCCGCCCCGGCGATCACCAACTTCACGATTGGCTGCAAAAAATCAACTCCCTTCTGGTTCTCAGCAATCCTCAACGCAGAAAAGAAAAAAGGCCGCGAATCTTCCACCCTGTGGAAAATCCGAAGCCCGATTTCTTTTCTCCAGCTTGTTTTCTGGTTTACCGGTACTCTACCAGTAACTCTCTATGATTTTTTCTTTTCTGCTTATCCTTCACCTGGTATAGTTCCCCTTCCCCTGTCACCATGACACCCTCCCCCTGTCAGGGAACAGTCAGACTTCCCCCTTGTAAGTGATATTGCGCTTTCACATGGTCATTGTCATACTCTCGCTTTCCTCTTGGTGGTTGGCGAGCAGTTCGTCATTCCAATCCTTGAGCGTGGAGAATTCAGCAGACACAGTGACGTTCCATTCCCGCAGCAATTCGCCGGCGATCCTGCGGGCAGCGTTGTGTCCAGCTTTGTCATTGTCCAGGCACAGGGTGACGCCCTGCAGCTGGGGTTGCGTTTCCAGTAAGTGGTGGATAGGGGCCGCGCTCACCCCGCACAGGGCCACATAGCTGTGATTCTGCCACCCCTCCGGGTGGAGAGAAATATAGGACAGCATATCTACCGGGGCCTCAAAGGTGTAGAGTTTTCCGCTGGTACCTGGCCAGTGGAAGCTGTACTCTTTCTCGCTGCCGGGGAGCGTCTGGCGGAAATGGGAGCCGGTGAGGGTTCCCCTGGCGTGGAGGTGGCGGATCTCGCCTTGCTCGTCCCGGCCCACAAAAACAGCGTTGTGGTGGTCTGCACTCTCATAGAGGAGGCCCTTCCGGGCGAAGGCGGACACCACCTCCGGAGCGATGCCCCTGGTCTGGCACAGGTAAGCGAATACCCGCCGCATATGTCCATTCACCGAAGGGATCTCCAACTGTTTCGGTTCCTCCTGCTTTGGACGGGAGGACACAGGCGGAGAACGGGCGGGCAGCTTCTCCAGATCTTGGACGGAGCAGTTCAGCAGCATGGCCGCCGCCTGTTCCTCCGACTCCCCGTAGAAGTAGTGGAAGAAGTCCACGGCATCGCCGCCTTTCTGGGTGTACTGGTCGAACCATAGGTGTCCCCGGATGGTGACCCGCTCGTCGAGGAACTTCCACTCCCACTCGCTGCCCAGCTTCTTCAGCGTCTGCCCGCGGGAGCGGAGCAGGGCCACCAGGTCGGTGCGGCCCGCCAGGTATCGTTGCTTTTTGGTGATAGGTATCCCTCCAATCACATCTCTAATTTCTGCCCATGGGCCAGCTTCTTCTCCGCAATCTTCCGGCGGAGTTTGGCGTCCACCAGCCGTGCCACGGGCGGATCTAGGTTGAATTGGCGGCGGAAGATTTGGCTTACTTGACGGAGCAACCGGGTGGCCATGGGCAGGAGGGGCGGGGTGTAGTTCTGGTTTTGCGTCTGTCGCTGCTCCACGTCCAGCTCCACCGCCGCCCGTACCACTGCGTTGCGGATTGGCTTGAAGTCCGGGTTTTCCGAGAGCGGCAACCGCTCTATGGGTCTCTCATCATAGATATTCCGGGCGGCCTGCTTGTCCTGGTACCACAGGTCATAGAGCTGGGTGATGCGCTCATCCTTGGCCAACTCATCCACGATCTGGTTCACCAGGGCTTTCAAGTCGGGCCGCAGGTAGCCGTATACCTTCTTGCCCCTGACGTGGGAAAGCCTCTTGGCAAGCTCCCGCAGGAGTTGCTCCTCCTGAGGATTCTCGCAGCTGCCCTGGTTGATTTCCTCCACCAGGCCGGCCACTTTCTCCCGGCTGACCCGCCGCAGCTCATCCCGGTGGGCGGTCTGCTGTTCGTAGACGCTGACCAAGTCCTGACGGAAAATCTCTTGGGCCAAGGCCGAGCGAATCTTTTCCATGCCCTGTTTTGTGAGAAACCCCTCGCCGGGCTTTGTAGAGTAGGCGATCAAGTGGACGTGAGGGTGGTGCCCCTCGTTGTGGAATGCTGCGTACCATTTGAGATGGCTGGGAGCTATCTTCAGTCCTTCGGCCAGCTTCCCTGCCTGGGCACGGAGCAAATCCCGCCAGCGGGAAGCAGAGTCATAGCCCAGCCGCTGGGCGTCCTCCCGTCGCAGGGAGACGATGAGCGTCCACACCGGCCCCCGGTGACTGTCCAGCTCCCTCGCCACCTGGGCGAGAACAACCGGCTCCCCGGCGCTGGTGAACAGGCCATGGCTGCCCTGTTTTTCCACTCTGGGGCGGGTGGCCATGTACGCCATGTAGCCCTCTAGGCTAAGTAGAGTTTTGTTTTCAAATTCATTCCTCCGTTTCGTATTACATTTGCATGGTAAAACCTTGATCTTCGTCCTGGTCATTTTCTTGAACATTCTCTGGTTCATAGCTCGGTTGATCCTCGAATTGGTCATGTTCATCGTGTGGATAACTATCAGGCTGGGGCAGGCGCTCCAGGGCAGCTTGACGCATCCTCTCTCTTTGACGCTCTGCCTGGGCGGGGTCCCGCCAGGCCAGGTTGCCCTCCAGGTTTTCCAGGAGGTGTTTCCTCGCCGTAGCAAACTCATCCCCAATCATACCCAAGCGCAGCAGCCAGGTGCGGAAGGTATAGGCTGGGTTGGTGGTCTGGGTCTTGGTGTGGCTGGCGGCCCGCTGGTTTAAGGCCTGGGAGCAGATGGCAAGGCACAGCTGGATGTCCGCCTTGATCTTCCCCGCGTGCTCCACCGTGGAGTTGAACAGCCGGAACTCCACCGTGCCGTGAGAGAACACGCTGTGGAGGTTTAGAGCGTGGTACCGGGAATCGTGATAGTGGGTATTACTGCCGTCCTCACCGCCGTACCAGATCTTCTGGAAAGCCCGCATGGTTTGGGGCCGTTTGCGGTTGAGCTCTTGGATAAAGCGTTCATCCATGAGCTTGCAGTAACCCCAGCGGGACTCCCGCACCTGCAGGGCGGAGAACAGCAGATCTTCCTTGCTGTAAAAGATATTTGCGAGGTTGCGCAGGGTCCTGGCATTGAAAGCCGCCGCCTCCACATGGATGTGGATGCCGCAGGAGGTGTTGGAGAAGGCCCCTTTGTGACGGAGCTGCCGCACCAATTCCTGGATGGTGGGGATGTCCTCGTAGGTGCAGATGGGGCTGACCATCTCGGTTTTGTAGGTCGCATCGGCGGCTACCTTCTCGCCGTGCTCTCGTTTCTGCGGGTCAATGCTCCCGTCAAAGGTGAATTTCCATTTTCGCCCCTGGGCATCCGTGGCAGCGTATGTCTCATAGTATGTCCCAATGTACCGGCTTCGCCCGCCTAGAAAATCTGCCGCCACTTGGGATGCTCTCTCCCGGGTAATGCCGGTCATCTCCACCTCGATGCCAAAGCGCAGCTGGCGCAGGTCCGTTTAAAGTTCCCCTCCCTCTATAGCGAGTTTGACTCTCCCCAGCACGAATTCCACGCAGGGGATGGCCACGGAATTGCCCAAGGCCCGGTAGCGGGCGGAGTCGGAAGCGCCGGGGAGATCCGTCCAGCCGTCCGGGAAACCTTGGAGCCGCTCACATTCCAAGGGCGTTAGGCGGCGGATGAGCTGAGGTGTTTCCCCATCTGCTACCACCAGAGGCGTGTTGTTCCCGCCAGTGCCATAGCTCTCCTGCATGGTGGGGGCCACCTGTAAAGGGCCGTCATAGCGGCAGTCCTGGCTGTGGTTGTCGAAAAGCAGCACCGCTGGCTGATGGCCATGCTCCTGGGATCGGAGGGTGGCGGTGACGTTCTCTGACCAGTCCATCACCTGGCCTCCTTGGTCGGAGAGACACAGCACAGAGGGAGCCACATTCCCGGATGGCGAGGCTTTCAGCGTGGGGGCAATGGATTCCGAGTAAGAAATCCCCCCGGCTTTCTTGCCCGCCCCCGCTGAAAAGGAAGCCACAAAGGTCTGCATCTGCATATTTTGGACGGCCATGAGCGCGCCGGTGATATTTCCCGTCTCTATCACTTCGTCCCGCTGGTTGATGTGGAAGGCGGCACGAGTCCCGCCTGCACCTTCAGCGCCCACTCCAACTTGGGCGGCAGGGGCTTGCCCCGTTTCTCCGCCCGGAGGAGGATGCCCCGGCAGGCCCGCTGGCTCAAAAAGTATTTGGGGGGCGGTCGCCCCTCCAAAATCTGCCACAAGGAAGATGCGCGCTCTGCGCTGGGGGACAGACCAGTATTGCGCGTCCAGGGTGCGCCAAGCCAGGGAGGATCCGTCTCCCATAACGGCCCCAGCAGGGTACCACTTCCCGCCCGGAGGTCGAGGCACTGCACAGGCCGGCGCCGCGATCCGCACGGTTTCTTCCAGGACGATTCGGAAGTCCTCGCCGCCTGCCGAACTGAAGGCTCCCGGCACGTTCTCCCACACCATGAATCTTGGGCGAATAAACTCAGTTGGCCGTTGTCGATGTTGATCCACCTCCCTCATTTCTCGAATGAGACGTATCTGTTCTAAAAATAACCCGGAGCGCTCTCCCGCCAGGCCAGCCCTGGCCCCGGCGATGGACAAGTCTTGGCAGGGGCTGCCCCCGGTGACGATGTCCACAGGGGGCACGTCCGCGCCGTTCAGCCTGGTGATGTCCCCTAGCTGGGCCATCTCAGGAAACCGCAGGGCAGTCACCCGCAGGGGGAACGGCTCGATCTCGCTGGCCCACACCGGGGTGATCCTCACCCGCTGGGCGGCCAAAGGAAACCCGCCGATGCCGTCAAAGAGGCTTCCCAGGGTGATGCTCATGGGGACATCCCCATCCCCGGCGATTCTTGCTGCTCCGGCTCCGTGGCAGTCATCTCCCAGTCCTGCCCGTCCCACAGGTGGACATAGAGCAGGCCCCTGCCCACGGGGATCTCCTGCTGCTCGAAGCCCTCGCCCCAACCGTCAGCGGCCTGTGAAGATAGGAACTCAATTAGTTCATTCAACTCATTGCCCTCGAGGTTCTCTAAGATTTGGCAATCCGCCACGCCCCAAAGCTGCCCATCGTGAAGTTCCACATCGAAGAAGGCGGACTTCACTTTCCAGGTCAGAGCGTCGGATTCTCTGTACCAGTGCATCAGCCCGCGCTCCTGCTCCTCTGGGAGCTGGTTCTCCTGGAGAGCCTCCCGGATGTCCCCAAGGTAGGGGGTAAGGTCGCAGCCAGCTAATTCCTCCGGGTCGTCCGCCAGGTCGCCCCACTCATTGCGGGTGTATAAATCTCCGTGGAGAGGAAAGTACAGCTTCAGCTCCATTGGGTCGGATTGGAAAATACGGAAGTGATCATCCTCCAGGTTAAGGGCCGTGCGCTTGCCGGTGTCCCAGTTCACCAGGAACCGGCCTGCCGAATCGATTTCTTTCAGCGTCCCCATGGTGCCGTCTGAAAGTAAAAGGACGCGGCTCCCAGGTGGGAACTGCGTCCTCATAAAGTGAACGTATTTTTGAAAGGTCAGCATGGTTCATCCCTTCTTTCTTTTCTGCCCGTCCGCAGCAGGGGCGGGTCGCCGGGCTGCTCATCCAGCACCTCCTGTTCCAGCAAGGTGTCAAAGGACAGGGGTCTGCCCGTCACTGAACGCACGGCCCCGTGCTTGCGAAGCTGGGTCTTGATTTCCTGTTTGGTCAGTGTGTAATAGCCAAATTCCGTGAGCAGCTCCACGCCCTGGTTGGGGTGGAGCCGCAAATAGTCCCGCAGTTTTATAGTCATCATCCTCTCTAGTCTGTAACCGGCACACCATACCCCTTGATTTCTCCATACCCGATGGGGTAGCTGTTTTGCCGCACTTGGTCATTTGCGTTGCCCTCTATGGTGTAAACCCGGCCGCCCTCTACTTTCTCTACGATGCCCACATGGTCGGCAATGCTGGAATCGCTGCCGTACCACTGGAAGAAAATCAGCATCCCCGGTTCGGGGGTAGCGCTGCCGGGGAGCCACTGGCCCCGGTTTTGAAACCATTGCACGCCTACGCCGCAGCCGGCGAACTTGGGGACGATCCCCGCGTCAATGTAGCCACACTGGTTTGCGCACCAGCTGACAAAGATGGCGCACCATTCCACTCGGTTGGAGAATCCATACCAGCTCCAGTAGGGCTGGCCTCCGGTCTGCCCGATTTGGCTCTGTGCCACAGCTACCATGTCGCTGGCGGTGGTGGCCAGGATCTTCTCGAATTCCTCCGGGTCAATGTCCGTGCCAAAGGCGGCGTTGACATTGGCAACCAGTTCCTCGGTGGTCTGGTTTGGGGCGAAGCAGCCTACCAGCTTCTCGATGAAATCCGGTTCTTCCGAAAAAGGCGACAGCGCCAACCAGTATAGCGCCTGGGCTTTGCGAAATTCGTCGAATCCGAAGCCCGCTGCTTTGAGGGCTTCCTGGAGCTGTGTCAGCACGCTGTTGGAGCTCTCCAAGAAGCCCAGGTTGCCCACATCCAATTCCTCCAGCACAGCAGACACCAGTTCCGGGCTGTCCCAATCCATGTCCGCCTGGAAAATAGCCTCCACGGAGAGGATAGGCAGCAGAAAAAGGAGAAGCACCGCGAACAGCGCCACGGCGAGCTTCTCCCAGTTCCGCCGGTCGGTGAGGAGGGCTACGGCGATCTTTTTCAGGGCCGCGCCGATTGTCACGCTCATTTACCGACCTCCAGATTTTCCAAACATAGCTTCCTTAAACTCCGGGAAATGCACCTGGAGAAGATACCGCTCGTTGCCGCACCTATAAAGGCAAGTGCCCCGTTCGGGGTAGCGGATGAGCTCGAATTCGGCCTGCTCCAGCTGGAGGGTGTCGCAAAAGGCTTTGGGTTCCAATTGGCCGGGGTTGAACAAAAACTGATGTGTAGGGATACTGAACAGGGGCTTGGTCAGCTCCCTCACCCCAGGCTGGAGGAAATCCTCTATATTCTGGCTGGCCAGTACCAGCAGGGAGTCTTTCTTCCGGTCACGCTTCATCAGGTTGCGGATGTATTCAATGGCCGTCAGATTGGTGAGGAATAGGTACAGCTCATCCAGCGCTCCCACATAGTTGCCAGCGCCCAGCAGCGCGTTGGTCATGTAGGACAGGATGGAGAAAAGGAGCGCGTCCCGCAGGCTGTGATTCAGCTCCATGATGCCCTTCACGCCAAACACTAAGAACTTGTCATCCCTTATATTGGTATGCCCGTTGAAATACTTGCTCTCCGCCCCCTTGCACATGGAGTGGAGCCCCAGGCACACTTCCTGGATGGTTTCCTCGGAAAAGAGGTTTTTCTTCTTCGCATCGTACAAATCGTATTCTTCTTCCAGCAGGTCATAGAAATCCGACATGGTGGGGAATTTGTCTGGGGCCACCTGGGAGAAGTCCGTGTAGTCGTCCATGTCAAAGCGGCGGTACAGCTTCTGGAGCATCAGCTCGATGGTGTCCAGCTGGGCCGTGGTGAAGTCCTTATAGGAGCGGAAGAAGTCCTTTAGGTAGGAGATGTGCCGGGAGAGCATGGTGGTTTTCTGAAAGGGACCGGGGACGGGTACAACGGGAGACTGCGGCGCGGAAGCGAGCTTCCCTAATTCGCTTATTGGAAAACGCGACATGGGTGCAGCGTCACGCTGCTCTGGGGTGCGTTCATCGTCCTCGTTGACCGGGTCTTCGTCCCAATTCTGGGGCTGCAGCGGGTTGATGACATACTCCCCGGAGAGGTAATCCAAGTAACAGCCGCCTAAATTCTCGCACAACTCTTGGTACTCCTGCTCCGGGTCCAAAACGATGAGGGATTTCCCGGACTCCCGCAAGTTGGCGAGGATGCCTTTGAGCAGATGGGACTTGCCCTGGCCGGAGTTGCCCAGAATCAGCACGTTGGCGTTGGTTTTGTCATCCGAACGGCGGTCGAAGTCCGTGAGAATATTTGTGCCGAACTTATCCCTCCCCAGGTAGAAACCGTGGGGGTCGGTCTTGCCGGAATAGTTGAAAGGATAGAGATTGGCCACCGAGCTGGCGGGGAGCACTCTCTCGTACTGGCTGCCAAAGTGGTTGTACCCAAAGGGCACCACCGAGAGGAACCCGTCCAGCTGACGGAGGGTCAGCCGGTCCACGCTGATCTTGCAACGGGTCAGCTCCATCATCACGTCGGATTGCAGCTCCCGCAGTTTATCCATGTCTGCGGCTTTTAGTTCGATGAACACGGCAGTGTGCAGGAGAGTCTCACCGTTGGTCCGCAGATTGGTCAACAGCTGCTTCACATCTTTCAAATTATGCTCCGCGTCCACCATCTCTTGGATGTCATCCCCGCCGAAGCGAAGCCGGTTGCGCCGGTTGGCGTTTTGAATGATCCGGTGCTGTTCCGCATGGTCCACCAGCCGGTTGTAGATCCGTAGGGTGACATAGGTGCGGTCTGCCAGCTGTCTGAGAATTGCTTGTTCCTCGGTGGAGGGAGGGTACTCCTTGATGGCCCACACGCAGCGGTAAGAATCCCCGCAGATGTAGTGGTCGGAATAGAACTTGAGAACGCCGGGCAGGGTGCGGTCGAAAAAGTCCTTGATGGCCAGCTGCTCTCGTTTTTCTTCTTTCTTTTTCTTTCTGTTCACTGGGACACCTCCCCGGCAAGGGCCGCGATGACAAGCACCCGGCTGTTCCCTCCCCCATTGTTACAAGTGGAGAGGGTCAAGTAGCCAGAGGCCTGGTGGACAACCTCCAACTCTGTCTCCTTCAGCAGCGCCGCTCGGAAGTCGGATTCCTCGGCAGGGTCGCTTAAATCCGTAAACGTATATAGAGTGGATTTTACGGAAGTTTCCACCACGGCCAGCACTTCATAGTGGTATTGCCTGCCATCAATCTCCAGGAAGATGTCCTTATGCGTCTCCCGGAAGTTAGGCTCCAGGTAATTCATTAGCGGCTTAAACATACTGCCGTCCATCATGTTGTGGCCGTAGAGAATGAGGTTCTGATTTTCTGCTTCTGCCAGGTTCCGACCATCCAGGAAAGGGGTTCCAGCGCTGGCGGATTCGCCGTAGAAATCCCGGCGCAGGTAGTGCTCCGGGGTATCCGGCGTGTGCATGACGGGGTAATCGATTCCTGTGTCTGGGATGGTAAGCCACCCCACGCAATCCGGATTTTCCGCTGCCAGGGCTGCCAGGTCGTGCCGGGGTGGGGTATCTGGGCTTTCCACAGGAGAACTCACATCGTTCTCCCCTGCGTCCACAGAGGAATCCAGGGAGGAACTGCTCTCTGGCCGAACACTCGGCGTGCTCTCCAGCACAAATTCCTCCGCTAGAGTTTCGTAGGTTTCTTTTTGCTCTCTGGAGTCAATGAAGTAATGCACCAGCCAAAAGCCGCTGCCTGCCACGGCGATGACCAGGGCAAAAGTGATTAGAACTAAGATTGTTTTCTTCATATCGCTACACCTCTCAATTTGCTGAGGTCGAAGTTTTCCGAGCCCTCCACATCGGGGATTTGGTCGCCGGTCATAGAGGCTTCGAAGTACAGGGCCAGCATCCGTTTGACCTCCGATGGGCCCATACGCCGCGCTTCGAAGCCCTCGTCATGCAAGGCTTTTCGCGCGTCGTTGATTCTGGAGAATATTTGGCTGTCTTTTTCATTCTTAAAGCGCAGGGCCAGCACAAACTGCCGGGCGGTGGACATCTCCAGCTGGATGGAGTCCAGAAACTCCCGGTCTTGCTCTAAGGCATGGCGCACTTTGGGGTTGTCCTCCTGGCGGATGCGGCTCTCCATGAATTGCTGGTTGTCGTCGAAGCGCTGGGCGGAGTCCAGACAGGCCACCTCCAGGTGGGGCAGGGCTGTGAGCACCATGAGCAGGTGCCGGATTTTGATTTCAATGTTGACGTGGGACAGCACGGAAATGTTGGTGGGCTGGATGGCGAAATAGACCAGTTCACCTCCTGCTGTTTTCAGGCCGTAGGTGGTAAATCCCTGCAAGCCCAGCAGGTTCTGCACCGACTTTTTCCCGCGCTTTTTCTTTTTCTGCTTTTTCAAGACTTTCTCCTTTCAATGCTCCGCCCAGCGGTATTCCTGCTGGGTGGAGATGGTGAACTTGGCGGCGAACCGGATGTAGTCCAGCACGGTCAAATCCTCCATGCGGATGGAGAGAAAAGCAAAGGCCGCCGTAAGCGCCAGTGGTAACAGCAGGCCCATCTGGGTCAGGGCCACCAAAGAAAGGAGCAGCCCTACGCAGATGAGGGCGAAGTCCCGCAGACTCCACAGCCATAAGTTGGCGGTGGCTTTCAGGTTTTGAGGATAGATGTAGAGTTTCATAGTCAAACACCTCTCAAAGAGCTTTTGCGATATTCTTCGTCATGTTTACGGCGGTGGAAGTGGCGTGGACGACGCTCATCATGTTTACCTTCACCGAGCTGTCCAGGCCGAACTGCTGGGCGATTCTGGGCACTTCCCCAGCCGCCAGCATGATGCCAAGCCCCAGCAAGAGGTTGTCCTGAAAGGTGAGCAGGCCCAGGAAGAGCAGCACTGTCTGGAGAAAAGCCGTCAGGCACAGGGCGAAGATCTGCTTGCACCATTGGGAAAAACCGTCTGTGTAGCCCCTGGGGACGCTGAACAGGTACAGGCTGCCTACCGCCATCTGGATGAGCAAAATCCCGCCCCTCTTGATATTGGCGAAGAACACTTTCAGCACGCAATAGGCCAGGGCGATGAGGCTGAACAGGTTGAGCAGCCCAAAGGCGGCTCCCACGGTGGGCGGGCCGAACTTTGCCGCCAGCACCATGAGGGCCACCTCGCCCAGGTTGAAGCTCTGGGCGCCTACAGGCACGTCTCCAGAGCTGTCCGAGATGGTGATACTGTCGTTTTCAGATGGGGAGTCTCCTAAGGTTTCTCCGTCACTGGGGGCGGGGTCCTCTGCCGGGGTTTCTTCCGGCTGGCTCTCTACGGTGCTTTCCGTAGGAGGGCCACTGGATACCTCGTTGGCGGAAACAGAAAAAGGCAGGGAGCTGAAGCACAGCACCACTGCCAGTAACATTGCGAGTAATCTCTTTTTGGTGTGTGTCATGTGATACTCCTTTCTCACATACTCATAACGGGGGCGTCCTCGTCCATAGTGGGAGGGGGCGCCTCATAAGGTTGCGCAAAGGGCAAATCGCCGTCTTCCAGCAGCTCCTCCAATTCGTCCTTTTGCTGGGGATGCTGGCGCTCCTGCTGCTCCATTACCATCTCGTAGGAGTTGAGGATTTGGCTGTACAGCGCGTCCCGAGCCTCTTTGGTGACGGGGAAGAACACAGAGGAGGTCATCTCCGTGCCGTTTTTGACATAGCTGCGCTGAGGCTCCTTGACGAACAACCCGTTCTTGGAGTCATAGATGCGGAATCCCTGGACGGCAAAACTCTTGGCGATGTTGACGTTTGCGATGGCCAGCAGCTTGCTCCTGGGCCTGGAGATGGGATAGATCCGTACCGTCATGGGCGGCACCCAATCGCTGGGGTCTTGGGATTCATAAGGATTGCTTGACTCCGCTGCGCCCAGCGTGGCCTCCTGCTGGGGTTCATCGTACTCGATGTCGATATTCTCTTTTCTGGTTGCCATAACGTCTCCTTTCTCACTGCAAGTGGAAATCTGCCAGCAAGGCGGCCAGCAGCCGGTACTGTTGGCTTAGAGGTAGACGGCGGAACGCTTCGGTGAAGATGTCGCCGGCGAGGTCTGGTTCTTCCACTTCTTCCGGTTCGTATACTTCCATCCTGGTGATGATCACCCGGTCAGGTGGGTCAGACTCGAACAGGAGTACATCCCCCGGCGACCACTCCAATTCCGCCCGAATGGGCCAGGGAATGGTGGTGCGGCCCTTCTTTCCCAAAATTCTCAATACAGTCCGTTCCATAGTATTTTCCTTTCCTCCGCCGCAGGCTCGAAGAGGTAGAGCTGGGCCTGGGCAGACTTTCTGGTGTCGTAGTTGGAGATAAGCACTTCCTGGTAGACAGCGCCGCCCTCGTACCGCTGGGCCATGTTGTTGATCCGGTCCACCTGCTCGATGAGGATTCCGGGCTGCTGGTACAGCTCTAACACCTCGGGGCACAGGTTGTAGGACAGCAGCCACAGGCCCTCGGCATTCAGCAGGATGGCAGCCAGCCGCTGGTGATCTGACCGCAGGAAAATGTTGCCGGGGTAGTAGTCCTCCGTGAAAAAGTAGGGCGGGTCGAGGTAGAAGAATGTAGTAGGCGAGTCATATCGCTGAAAAATTGTCTCGAAATCCTCAATTTCCAAGGTGACTCCTTGCAGCCTGCCGGCGACTCGGTCGATGGCCGGAAATCCCGCCCACATACTGCGGGCCACGGCACTGAACTGCTTCCCGTTGCCGGCGTAGCTTTGGCGGACAACTTGGTAGAAATCCGCCGCCCGCAGGATATCGTCTTTGTAGGAGAATTGGGCCAGCCGCCGCTGGGCGATTTTGAAGTCTTCCCGGTTGTGCATGACATACAGCAGCCGGTCTTTCAGTTCGTCTGGGTGCTCTCTCACCACCCGGTACAGGTTAATGAGGTTGCCGTTGGCATCGTTGAGCACCTCACGGACGGAGCGCTCCTTGTTGAGAAGGACGGAACCCCCGCCCCCGAACACTTCCACGTAGATCATGTTCTGGTAGCCGGTTGGGAACCGTTTGATGATCGTGGGGAACAGGGCCTGTTTTCCACCGACCCATGGAATGATAGATTGGATAGGTCACCACCTTCTTTCGTTTATCGGTTTTTTACTGCATTGCCATGCCCGGGGCTTCTTCCTGCTGGGGCACCACCCGGAAGTGGTCTTTTCCAATTAAGAGAGACAGGCTGCTGCCGTTATCCCAGTTCACCAGGAGGGCGGGCTGGTCGTCCATACCCACCACCGTACCTCTCATGCCGGGCTTCAGGTGTTCTTCCTCGTTGCAAAGGGAAATCACTTCTACTCTGGTGCCGGGGGGATATTGATTTCTCATACGTTCTACAAAGTCCTTGTGGTACAACAAATATATCACTCCCATCTTGCTTCAAATTGAATCCGGCTGGCCCGCTCCACACCAAAGGCCCGGATGGCCAGGGCGGTGCAGAGAATCATGTAGGACTTCATGGAGAGCAGCGCCGGGTCTGCGATTTCCATGAGCTGGATATTTCGAGTGCCGCTCAAAATGTCCTTAGCGGCGGCAAAGTAGACGTAGCTGGTCCCCGTGAGATTCTTGGGACGCATATCTTCCACATACACCCGGCGCAGGCTGATCTGGTCTTTTACCTGGTTCCACAGGTTGCCGTCCGCCGTGAACAGGTACAGGGCGGCAAGCAGGGGCCGGCTGATGCTTTCGGGCCGCATGGCGGCCTCCTTCTCAAAGGTGCGCTGGTGGCGGTCATCTCGATAAATCATGGGGAATTGTCCTTTCCTTTCTTTTTCTGCGTCCAAGATGGACTGGATGCGGTCAGCTTCTGGGGCGTCGGTTTGAAATTTGGTTGGCGCTTCATGAACCGCTCAAAGAGCTGGTCGGTGGGTTTGGTGGTGAAGAGGGGCATGGGCTTTCTCCTTTCCGCTGAAATAAAAAAAGCGGAACCTGTTGTTCAGATTCCGCTCTGGGTTTGTAATATTTTGTTGTGGGGAATAGAAAAACGGGAGCTGCTTTTTTTCGCCGCTCCCGCTTCATTGGGTCAAAAATAAGAATGTTTATGTTTTTACGTCGGTTCGAATCCCGCCAGACGGGTACGGTTTCATTCAAAAACGTCACGCCGTGACGGGCTTTTTTGGGCCCTCAAAACGCGAAAAAAGCCCGGAATTCCGGGCTTTTTTCGTACCTGCATCATTTTTGGCAAGTAAACCTGGTGGGCGCTAACGGACTTGAACCGCTGACCCCCTGCACGTCAAGCAGGTGCTCTAGCCAGCTGAGCTAAGCGCCCAATTTTTTGGTGCTTGATTAGTTTACACGATTCTGTGAGAAAATGCAAGCCCAAAATCAAATTTTGCCAAAAAATTTTTCAAAAAAGGGGCGTGTTAATAAAATCTTAAGAAAATCATCGCGTTGTACTTAATTTGTTCACAATATGCTTTAGGTGTGCTAAAATAGAGGTCAAGAGGACGCCCGGTTGAAAAAGTGTTGAACACCCTGCGATATGCTGAAGGGGCAGCGCTCTCCGGGCACCTGTAACAGGCTTGCGTCAAATGGAGCAGAAGGCTCCATGGCATATAAGCGTTCTTCCCGGCTTCTTCAGAGGGTGCGGGGGAAAGGAGATTTTTATGGAAGCCTTATCTGCAATCAATTTTCTTCTGGCGGCTTTGTTCGCGGCATGCTACTGCTATCAGGCGGTGTTTCTGGGCGCGCGGCTGCTGCGCAAGCGGCGGACCTTCACGGCGCGCAAACTGTGCCGGTACGCGGTGCTCATCGCCGCCCGCAACGAGAGCGCCGTCATCGCCCAGCTGCTGGAGAGCATCCGGCAGCAGGACTATCCCCAGGACCTGTTGGACATTTATGTGGTGGCGGACAACTGCACCGACGGCACAGCCTCTATTGCCAGAGAGCATGGCGCGCGGGTGTTTGAGCGGCAGAACAAGATGCAGGTGGGCAAGGGCTACGCCCTGGCTTTCCTGCTGGAGCACATTCGGGAGGACTTCCCCCAGGAGCGCTACGACGGCTACTTCGTCTTCGACGCGGACAACCTGCTGGACCCCCACTACGTCACGGAGATGAACAAGGTGTTCTCCAACGGGAACCGGGCCGTAACCGGCTACCGCAACACCAAAAACTTTGGGGACAACTGGATCACCGCGGGCTATGGCATCTGGTTTTTGCGGGAGTCCGAGTACCTGAACCGCCCCCGAGACTACCTGGGCACCAGCTGCGCCGTGTCCGGCACAGGCTTCCTCTTCGCCCAGGACCTGCTGGATGAGCTGGGGGGCTGGGAGTATTTCCTCCTTACAGAAGACCTGGAGTTCACCGCCGACCTGGTGGCCCGGGGCATCCGGATTGCCTATTGCCACGACGCCATGGTCTACGACGAGCAGCCCCAGAGCTTCAAGCAGTCCATCATCCAGCGGTCCCGGTGGGTAAAGGGCTATCTGCAGGTGGTGGCCAAGCGGGGCGGCAGCATGGTCAAGACCATGCTCTGCGACGGAAGCTTCGCTTGCTTCGACATGCTGATGTGCACCATCCCTGCGGTGGTGCTGACCGTCATCAGCCTTGTGCTCAACGCGGCGATGTTTGTTGTGGGCATCACCTCTGCCCGCAGCCAGATGGACATTTTCTTCGCCTCGGTGCTGGTGTCGGTGGTGAACTCCTACGCCACCATGTATCTTCTGGGCGCGGTGACTTTGCTGACGGAGGGCAGGCGCATTCGCTGCTCCCGTGGGAAGAAGATCGCCTATTCCTTCACCTTCCCCTTCTTTGTGTTCTCCTTTGGCATCGCCATGCTGGTGGCGGTGTTCGGCAACATCGAATGGAAGCCCATCAAGCACAGCGTGGCCCTCTCCATTGGCGATATGGGCAGCGTTTCTCCCCAGGAGCTGCGTAAACTGCGGAAAAACAGAAAGCTTTGACAAACTTCCCGTGGCAGAGATGTTTCACATCTTCCCGGGGAATTGTGCAAAAGCGCAAGAACGAGAAAACTTGGAATTAGAGCTTTATTAAACTGGCCCCTTGTGTTACAATGAAGTGGACAAGGCGGCCAGTTTTTTGCGCCGTCCCAAACGAGTGTCCCGGCGTTCCGCTGCCGCTCTGGCAGGGGGCCGGCGCGTGGGAAAAGTTCTGAGGTCCCCTGGCTGTGGGGGCCGGAAAGGTGGAATACATGGTCACACGGGTATTTGTTGAGAAAAAACAGGGCTTTAACATCGAGGCCCAGCACATGCTGGCTGATTTAAAGGGCAACCTGGGCGTTCAGGGGCTGGAGGAGGTGCGTATCCTCAACCGGTACGATGTCTCTGGCTTGAGTGAGGAGCAGTTCGCCGCTGCGGCCCGCACCATCCTCTCCGAGCCCACCATGGACGCGGTCTACGGCGAGGAGTTCCGGCTTCCGGCGGAATACAAGGTGTTCGCCATGGAGTACCTTCCCGGCCAGTATGACCAGCGGGCGGACTCTGCCGCCCAGTGTGTGCAGCTGCTGACCCAGGGGGAGCGCCCCGCCGTGCTCACCGCCAAGGTCATTGGCTTGAAGGGCCGGATTTCGGACCAGGAGTTTGAGAAGGTCAAAGGGTATCTCATCAACCCGGTGGAAAGCCGGGAAGCCTCTCAGGAAAAGCCGGAAAGCCTGGAGCTGCAGGCTGAGGTCCCCGCGGACGTGGCCCGTGTCACCGGTTTTACCAGCTGGGACGGGGCCCAGATGAAGGAGTACTTCGACTCCATGGGCTTTGCCATGACCCTCTCTGACCTGGAGTTCTGCCGGGACTACTTCCGGGATGAGGAGCACCGGGACCCCACCGTCACCGAGCTGCGGGTCATCGACACCTATTGGAGCGACCACTGCCGCCACACCACCTTCCTCACCCGCCTGAACAAGATCGACGTGGAGCAGGGCGCCCTCAGCCAGGCCGTGGAAAAGGCCCAGCGGGACTACCTCTCCCTGCGGGAGGAGCTGTACCAGGGCAAGGACAAGCCCGTGTCCCTGATGGACATGGCCACCATCGGCGGCAAGTACCTGCGGAAAAAGGGCCTGGTGCCCGACCTGGATGTGAGCGACGAGATCAATGCCTGCTCCATCGAGGCCCCCGTTACCATCGACGGCAAGACCGAGACCTGGCTCATCCAGTTCAAGAACGAGACCCACAATCACCCCACGGAGATCGAGCCCTTCGGCGGGGCCGCCACCTGCCTGGGCGGCGCCATCCGGGACCCCCTCTCCGGCCGTGCCTATGTGTACCAGGCCATGCGTGTCACCGGCAGCGGCGACCCCACCGTCCCCTTTGAAAAGACCCTCCACGGCAAGCTGCCCAGCCGGAAGATCACCACCGGCGCTGCCGCGGGGTATTCCTCCTACGGCAACCAGATCGGCCTGGCCACCGGCCAGGTCACCGAGCTGTACGACCCCGGCTACGTTGCCAAGCGCATGGAGATCGGCGCGGTCATCGGCGCCTCTCCCAAGGCCAATGTCCGCCGGGAGGAGCCCGTCCCTGGGGATGTGATCGTGCTGCTGGGCGGGGCCACCGGCCGGGACGGCATCGGCGGGGCCACCGGCTCCAGCAAGGCCCACACGGAAAAGAGCGTGGAGGTCTGCGGCGCCGAGGTGCAGAAGGGCAACCCCCCCACCGAGCGGAAGCTCCAGCGCCTGTTCCGGGACCCCAGCGTCTCCACCCTCATCAAGCGCTGCAACGACTTTGGCGCGGGCGGCGTGTGCGTGGCCATCGGCGAGCTGGCCCCCGGCCTTCAGATCGACCTGAACCAGGTGCCTAAGAAATATGAGGGCCTGGACGGCACCGAGCTGGCCATCTCCGAAAGCCAGGAGCGCATGGCCGTGGTGCTGGCGCCCCAGGATGTGGAGGAGTTCCAGCGCAAGGCCCGGGAGGAGAACCTGGACGCCACCGTGGTGGCCGTGGTGACGGAAGAGCCCCGGCTGCGCATGGAGTGGCGGGGCGATGAGATTGTCAACCTGTCCCGCGCCTTTTTGGATACCAACGGCGTCACCCAGAACGCCGAGGCCCAGATCACCGCGCCCCAGGGCGAGAGCTACCGCAAGAGCGTGCCCGCCTGCCTGGCCGGCAAAGAGGGCACAGAGGCCCTGAAGGAGAATATGGCCCGGCTGGAGGTCTGCTGCCAGAAGGGCCTGTCCGAGCGGTTCGACTCCAGCATTGGCGCGGGCACGGTGTTGATGCCTTTCTCCGGCGAGTACCAGCTGACCCCTGAGGAGGCCATGGTGGCCAAGGTTCCCCTGCTCCATGGCGAGACCGACGACGCCACCGCCATGAGCTACGGCTACATCCCCGGCGTGGCCCGGTACTCCCCCTTTGAGGGCGCTGCCTACGCCGTGGTGGAAAGCCTCTCCAAGCTGGCTGCCGTGGGCGCGGACCCCTTGAAGGCCCGGCTCACCTTCCAGGAGTATTTCGAGCGGCTTCACGATGTGCCCTCCCGCTGGGGCAAGCCCGCCGCCGCGCTGCTGGGCGCTTTGGAGGCCCAGCTGGGCATGGGACTGCCCTCCATCGGCGGCAAGGACAGCATGTCCGGCTCCTTTGAGCAGCTGGATGTGCCCCCCACCCTGGTGAGCTTCGCCGTCACCATGACCAAGGCAAGCTCGACCATTTTCGCCTGCGCCAAGAAGCCCGGCTCCACCTTCGCGCTGCTGCCCATCCCCGAGGACGAAAACGGCATGCCCAACTGGGAGGCCCTGAAGGCCTACTACCGGGCTGTGCTGCTGCATATCGAGTGTGGGGACATCATCTCCGCCGGCGTGGTCCGGGAGGGCGGCGCCGCTGCCGCTGTGCTTCGGATGTGCTTCGGCAGCAAGACCGGCTTCCGCTTTGCCGAGGGCCTGTCTAAAGAGACCCTGTACGCCCCCCAGGAGGGCGCTTTGGTGGTGGAGCTCTCCAGCGAGGCGGACCTCTCCACCGACGCCGCCCTGTCCCCTGTGATTTTGGGCCGCACCTCCAGCAAGGAGGATGTGAAGCTGGGTGGCGAGCGCATCTCCCTGGAGGAGCTGTGCGCCGCCTGGATGGGCACTTTGGAGAAGATTTTCCCCAACAACGCCCATCCCGTGCCCGTCACCGCGGACGTGCCCCTGTGGGAGAAGCGGGAGAACAAGGCCCCGGCCATCAAGGTGGCCCGGCCCCGGGTGTTCATCCCCGCTTTCCCCGGCACCAACTGCGAGGTGGACTCCGCCCGGGCCTTTGAGAAGGCCGGCGCCGAGACCGAGATCTTGGTGGTGAAGAACCTGTCCGTCTCCGACATTGAGGAGACCATCGAACGGATGGAGAAAGCCATCCGCCGGGCCCAGATTGTCATGCTGCCCGGCGGCTTCTCAGGCGGCGACGAGCCCGAAGGCAGCGGCAAGTTCATCGCCACCACCTTCCGCAACCCCCGTATCGCCCAGGCTGTCACCGATTTGCTGGAAGCCCGGGACGGCCTGATGCTGGGCATCTGCAACGGCTTCCAGGCTTTGATTAAGCTGGGCCTGGTGCCCTATGGCAAGATCACCGAGCCCAAGGAGGACGACCCCACCCTTACCTTCAACACCCTGGGCCGCCATGTCAGCCGCATGGTGTACACCCGGGTCACCAGCGTGAAGTCCCCCTGGATGGCAGGGGTGAACGCCGGCGACGTCTTCACCGTGCCCGTATCCCACGGGGAGGGCCGGTTCGTGGCGGACGAGAAGGCTTTGCACAAGCTCATTGAGAACGGGCAGGTGGCCACCCAGTATGTGGATCTGGACGGCCAGGTCAGCGGCGACATCCAGTGGAACCCCAACGGCTCTGTGTGCGCCATTGAGGGCATCACCAGCCCGGACGGCCGTGTGCTGGGCAAGATGGGCCACTCCGAGCGCAAGGGCAAGGATTTGTACAAGAACGTCCCCGGCGAGAAGGACCAGCTGCTGTTCGAGAGCGGCGTGAAGTACTTTAAATAATACCCGCGCAGCGGCGTAAAAGTTTCGTCCACCTTTTCAAAGGTGGCAGGGTGTGGGACGGAGTCCCACGGCCTTAACGGCGCAGCCGGGGGAGAAGGAGCAGGGCCGCAGGCCGCACGGCGCGCAGCGCATAGGCCCAGGCCCGAACGGCCAGCAGGAAGTTTCCGGGTGGCTTCCTCCTCGAAGAGGAAAAAGTCGCGAAAGGGAGGAGAAATCAGCGTGCTTTCTATTTATGATTGGTTTGGCTATGATGTGCCTCTGCGGGAGCGCTATCAGATGATACACCGTGCCGGGTTTGACGGGGTGATGCTTTTTTGGAGCGATGAATTTGGCCGTGGGGAATATGGCCCCGGGAATTATCGCGCCTGCGTGGGTTACGCACGGGAAGCGGGTCTTTATGTGGAAAATGTCCACGCCCCCGTGGGCGGCCAGCAAGACCTTTGGATGGATACCTTGGCAGGCCAGGCGGTGTTGGATTGTTACCTCCAGTGTTTGGAAGATTGCGCCACGTTTCAAATTCCGACGCTGGTGCTGCACTTGCCAGATGATAGCTACAAGCCAACTCCACTGGCTGCCTGCCGTGTGGAGAAATTGGCAGACCGGGCGGAGCGGCTGGGGGTGAATCTGGCGGCGGAAAACCTGGATGACGTGGCTAACCTGGCTTTTGTGCTGGAAAGTACAGGGTCTTCCCGGGTGGGCTTTTGCTATGACAGCTGCCATCACCGCAACTATGCTCCCGGGGAAGACTTGCTGGGGCGGTATGGCTCCCGGCTGATGGCTTTGCATCTCCATGATAACGGAGGAGAGCGGCGGCAGCACAGCCTTCCTTTCGATGGGGAACTGGATTGGCCCTCCACAATGGAGGCGATTGCCCAGACCGGGTATCAGGGGGCTACCTCTCTGGAGCCCATGAACTGGGGCTATGAGGCCTTATCCCCAGAGGAGTTTTTGTGCACCGCCGTGGAGAGGGCCCGGCAGCTTGCGTCTTTGCGGGGGCCGGCGGCCTTTTGAGCTGGCGGGACGACCTTTCGTGTGAATGCCCCTATGTATTGATATCGCCCAGGAGGTGACTTTATATGAAAGAAATATTGCGCCGGACCTGGGCGGAAATCGACCTGGACGCCCTGGCCCGGGATTTTGCCGCTGTGCGGCAGGCGGCCAATCCGAATGCCAAAGTGTGCTGCGTGGTGAAAGCGGACGCCTACGGCCATGGGGCGGTGCGCATGGCCCAGGAATTTGAGACCCTGGGGGCGGATTGGTTTGCTGTCTCCAATCTGGAAGAGGCCCTGCAGCTGCGGCTGGGGGGCATCTCCCGGCCCATGCTGGTGCTGGGCTATACCCCGCCGGAGGAGGCGGCGTCCCTTGCAAAGCACGCCATTTCCCAGTGCGTGTACAGCCTGGACTACGCGAAGGAACTCTCCCACTGTGCGGTGGAAGCCGGGGTCACGGTGAAGATCCATGTGAAGATTGACACGGGTATGAGCCGCCTGGGCTTTTATTACCAGGACATCAGCCGGGACGAGGCCACCGTGCAGGAGGTGAAGGCCGCCTGCACTCTGCCGGGGCTGTACCCAGAGGGGATTTTCACCCACTTTGCCGTGTCCGACGAGGGGAAAGCAGGGGACGCCTTTACCATGCGGCAGTTCGGCTGCTTTAAGGAGATGATCGAGTCCCTGCTGCGAGAGGATGTCTCTTTTGAGGTGCGCCACTGCGCCAACTCCGCCGCCGTGTTCGACTATCCCCTCTCCCACCTGGATATGGTGCGGGCGGGCATCGTCATCTATGGGCTGTACCCCTCCGGCGCCCTGCGGAACCGCCCGGAGCTGACGCCGGTGCTCTCCCTGAAGTCTGTGGTTTCCCATGTGAAGACCGTACTGCCGGGGGCCACCATCAGCTATGGCCGGAAATTCACCGCGGAAAAGGAGATGCGGGTGGCCACTGTGCCCGTGGGCTATGCCGACGGCTATCCCCGCATCCTCTCCGCCAAAGGGGCCCAGGTGCTCATTGGCGGGAAGCGCTGCCCCATCCTGGGCCGGGTGTGCATGGACCAGCTGATGGCGGACGTGACCGCCCTGCCGCAGGTGAAAGTGGGCGACCTGGTCACCCTCATCGGCCGGGATGGGGAAGAGGAGATCACCGCCGACGAGCTGGCTGCCCTGGAAGGCAGCATCAACTATGAGGTGGTGTGCGGCCTCTCCAAGCGGGTGCCCCGGGTCTACCTGAAAAACGGCCGGGTGGACAGCATCTACAACGCGCTGCTGGGAGAGGGAGGCTGCTGAACGGCCAGCCCTTCGAAAAATAGCCCCGCCCAAACGGGCGCAAAAAGGACCGTCCCCGAAGGGACGGCCCTTTTTTTGTGGGTCTATGCAGCCGTGCTCTGGGGAAACCACCGCCTGCTCCGCCAGAAGAGAGCGGCGCATGCCAGCGCCAGGGCGAAGAGGAGGAGCTCCGTGGGCCAAAGGCCCAGGCCCAGCAGGGCAACGCAGTTAAACAGGGTGTGGCACAGGATGGCCGCTGGAAACAGCAGCCATTTCCGCCTGGCCACAGCCAGAAACACCAGGGAGGTGGCGAACAGGTGGAACAGCACGGCGGAGAACCGTTCCAGCAGGCCGGCGGCGATTCCCAGGGGCGTCACTGCGGCGAACTGGGCGGTCAGGGTGTCCAGCTGGCCGGCTGGGAGCAGGCCGGAAAGGGTCTCCTCACCCATACCCAGCAGGACGCAGAACAGCAGGTTGTTCACATGGGTCATGCCCGCCAGCAAAATCAGTTCGCAGAAGGCATGGCCCAGCCCGAAGGAGAGGGCGCCTTTCCAGGTGCGGTGGCCGGGGCGGGGCGGCCCGCCGGGAAAGGCCGGCTTACGGGGCCCCAGCAGCGCTGCGCCTCCCAGCCGGGCAGACTCCTCAAACAGGCCGGCGGTGAAGGCCAGCCCCAAGCCCAGCACCAGGGGAGAGGACTGGGCCAGCGCCTGATACCACCCCTGCCCTGCGCAGAATTGGAGCAGGGGGATGCGCAGAAGGATTTGGGAGATGAAGAAAGAGAGCAGCCCCAGGGCCATGGGCAAGGGGGAGATTTTTTTGAACAGGCACAGGAACAGCAGCAGGAGGATGGGCAGCACCAGCGTGAGGAACAGCGCCAGGGCAAAGCTCCACACCACCTGTACGGATATGTCCATAGAGGGGCCTCCTCATTCCATCAGCAGGGAGAAGGCAAAATCAAACCGGCCTTCCTCCAGGCGGTATTGAGGCAGCAGGGAAGGCCCGCAGGAATTGGAGCCCACGCCGCTCATTTTGTAATCCACGCACAGCACTGTGCAGCCGCAGGGCTCCAGCTCATAGCTGTGAGCCTTGCCGGCCAGCTCCTCCTGGGTGTAGGGAGAGACGTTGAAGGAGAAGGGCTGTTCCGCCGCCGCGGAAAGGGCAAAGGCGCCATCGGAGAGGGTCACATACCGGCAGCCGCAGTGAGAGGAATTTTCCTGGGGCTTGAGGTAATTCTCGTGCATGGATTCCACGCTTTGGGCGTAGACGCCCAGCCGGGAGGCCCGGTGCTTGTCCACATAGCTCTCATAGGGGCCGTAGGCAAAGTATTCCGCCTCCCCGAACTCCCGGGGCAGGAACAGGCGCACGCCAAACCGGGGCATCCAGGGGAAGCGGGTGTCCCGCTCCCCGTGGAGGGACACGTCCACCCGGCCGTCGGGGGAAACCGTCCACACGGCTTTCACATCCAGGAACCGGCCAATATACAGGGCGCAGATCCCCAAATGGCAGGTAAGGGCGCCGCCCTCCTGCTCCACAGAGTAAACCCGCACAGTGGGCCGGTGATAGCCCGCCTGCTTCCATGAAAAGTCCACAGAGCGGTCGTTGTCTGTGGGGGCCCGGTAGGTGTTCCACTCCATGGGCCGGGAAAGCAGATCCCGGTTTTTGTAGACCATCTGGGAGAACAGGCCCGTCCGGTTGTCGAACACATAGCGGAAGTTCTCCCCGGTAAAGACCACCTGCCGGGGGCCCGCCTCCACCTGAAGGGCGCCTTCCTCCACAGGGGCGTCCAGGAAGAAGGGTTCCTCGGAAAGGATGAGCTCGTCAAAGCCCAGGGCGTGGCCCGCGGGATAGAAGGGGCTGGCCTCTTTGGCGGTGTAGAAGAAGGTCACGGTGGCAATGCCGCCCTCCGGCAGTTCCGGCAGGGTGATGTCCGCCTCCTGATGGGGGGCGATGGAGGGCATCTCCAGGTTGCCCCCGAAGAGCACCTCCCCGTCCTGCATCACCTCATAGGAGAGGGCGACGCAGTCCTGGGCGTTGGTAAAGTCCAGATAGTTGTGCAGCCGGAAGGTGCTGCCCTCCAGCCGCTGGGCCCGGATGGGCCGGATGACATTCTTGTACTCCAGCAGGCCGGTGTGAGGGGTGCGGTCGGGGTAGACCAGGCCGTCCATGCAGAAGTTGCCGTCGTGGGGGAACTCCCCAAAGTCCCCGCCGTAGCGGTAGATGGGCCGGTTGTCCGGGGTGGTTCCGCCGTAGACGGCGTGGTCGCACCACTCCCACACAAAGCCGCCGCAGAAGCCGGGGTACTGCATGATGCGCTGCTGGTAGTCCTCCGCGTCCCCGGGGCCGTTGCCCATGGCGTGGATGTACTCGCATTGGATGAAGGGCATCCGCCGGCCATGAAGGTTCTCGTCCAGCTCCCCGCCGTTGAAGTAGCTGTCCACGGCCTGGGTGGAGGCGTACATCCGGCTGTACAGGTCCAGCATGGAGAAATCCGGCGTGCGGTCCTTGTGGTAGGCCAAAAAGCCTTCATAGTGCAGCAGGCGGGAGGGGTCGTACCCCTTCACCCAGCGGCCGGCGTTCTCAAAGTTCTCGCCCCAGCCGCTCTCGTTGCCCAGGGACCAGATGACCACTGCGGCGTTGTTCTTGTCCCGGATGACGCTGCGCTGCACCCGGTCCAGAATGGCCTTCTTGAACTGGGGGTCGTCGGCGGCGTCGGGGTAGTTCTCCTCCACATGGTAGCCCAGCTTTTCCGCCATGCCGTGGCTCTCGATGTCTGCCTCGGCAATGGCGTACAGGCCGTACTCCGAGCACAGCTGCAAAAACCAGGGGGCGTTGGGATAGTGGCTGGTGCGCACGGCGTTGATGTTGTGGCGCTTCATCAGGCACAGGTCCTTTGCCGCCTGCTCCCGGCTGATGGTGTAGCCGGTGACCGGGTCACTGTCGTGGCGGTTTACCCCCCGGAACTTGATGGCCACGCCGTTGAGGAAGACCACCCCGTCCCGCACCTCGATCTTTCGCAGGCCCACCTTTTGGGGGATGACCTCGTCTTCCGTGGAGAGGGTCAGGGTGTACTGGGCCGGGTGCTCCGCGTTCCACAGTATGGGATCGTCCAGTTCAAAGACCAGGGGCTCCCCTGTGGAGGAGGCGGTGCCCACCGTGTCCCCGTTAGGGGCCTGCAGCAGGGCGCTGACGGCGCACTCCCCAGAGAGCTCCAGTTCCACGGTGATGGTCCCGTGGGAGAAGTCCTGGGAGAAATCCTCTTTCACGAAGAAATCCCGCACATGGTTTTCGGGCCGGGCCAGCAGGTACACGTCCCGGAAGATGCCGCTCATGCGCAGCTTGTCCTGGTCCTCCAGATAGGTGCCGTCGCACCACTGGAGCACCAGCACGGCCAGGGTGTTGTCCCCGGCGGTGAGCAGGGAGGAGATGTCGAACTCCGAGGTGGAGTGGGACACCTGGCTATACCCGGCAAACTCTCCGTTGACCCACAGGTAGAAGCAGGAGTCCACCCCTTCAAAGTTCAAATACCAGCGGAAGGCGGCGGGGTCGGCCACGTCGATGTGGCGCACATACAGGCCGCAGGGGTTCTCCTCTGGCACGAAGGGCGGGTCGCAGGGGATGGGGTAGCGGACGTTGGTGTACTGGTGACGCCCGTAACCTTGGTTCTGCCAGCAGGAGGGCACGGGGATTTGGCCCATCTCCTCCTCATCAAAGGCCAGGCCGTCCTCCAGGTCCAGAATGTCCTGGCAGGAGGGGAAGTATTGGAAAGACCAGGCGCCGTTTAAGGAGACCACCCGGGAAGAAAGGCCGTTTTCGGCCTCTTTCTCATCGGCAAAGGGGATATAATAGCTTCGGTCGGGACAGGTTCCCACATGCAGGATCTGGGGGTCCTCGTGGGTGTAGTGGGGCTTCAGGTTCATACAACTCTTCCTTTCTTCCTCCCAGGAATTGCTTTTTCCAGGGAGAAACGGTATACTCTTATAAACGTAGCTTACAATGATTTTTCTGCCGCGTCAATGTCTATTTTGCGTAAAAATGGAAAGAACGTGCGGTTTTTCCCATTCCATTTGAAAGGTGTGATTCTATGGGGGCTGGCGCAATCGGGGCCGGTGTGTTCGGCGGGGCGGTGCTCCTTTTGGCAGGCCGGAAATTTTCCCGGGACAGCTTGGAAAAGCGGGGGTTTGCCCTGTGGGCTTCCCTGCTGTTTTTGGGGGCTCTGTCTCTGCGGCTGTACCTGGGGTATTCCTCCGAAGGCTTTACCACAGACCTAGATACCTTTAAATCCTGGGCTAACCTGGCCAATTCCGTGGGCTTTGGACAGATCTATCACGAGGACATTTTCCTGGACTATCCCCCCGGCTACCTGTATGTGCTGGTGTTTTTAGAGAAGCTGCGGCTGCTGCTGGGGCTGCCCATGGAGAGCCAGGCCTACTCCCTGCTCATCAAGATGCCCTCTATCCTGGCGGACCTGTTCTGCGGGGGGGCGGTGCTGCTGCTGGCCCAGCGGAAGCTGGGGGAGAAAAGCGCCCTGCTGCTTTCGGGGGCCTACCTCTTCTGCCCGGCGGTGTTTTTGAACTCTGCCCAATGGGGCCAGGCGGACTCCTTCTGCACGGCCATCCTTCTGGGTTCTCTGTTGCTCCTCTGTCAGGAGCGGTATATTCCCTCCGCAGTGCTGTATGGGCTTTCCATTGCCTGCAAGCCCCAAATGTTTATCTTTGCCCCCCTGTACCTGTTCTTCGCCCTCAAGCGCCGCCGGTTCGGCATGCTGGGCCTGGGGGTGCTGCTGGCAGTGGGGACATTGCTGCTGACCGCCCTGCCCTTTACCCAGGACTTCAACTTCCTTTGGCTGCTGGAACGCTACCAGTCCACCCTGGACTATTACAGCTTTTACTCTGTAAACGCCTACAACTTCTGGAGCCTGGTCGGCTGGAACTGGAAGGCTCTGCCCGCCGGCCTTGCGGGGGATGCCCTGGACCTGCTGGGGGCGGTGATCGCCACGGTGCTGTGCGGCGTGTGGGTGTTCCGTTCCAAGAGCAGGGCGGTGGTGTTCTACTGCCCCGCCCTGTTGATGGCGGCCATGTACGCCTTCTCTGTGAAGATGCACGAGCGCTACCTGTTCCCTGCCCTGCTGTTCCTGCTGCTGTCCTTTGTCTTCACCCAGGATAAGGGGATGCTGCGGGCCTTTGCCCTGTGCGCTGTGGCCCATTACGCCAATGTGGCCTATGTGCTGTGGCAGTTCCGGGAATATTACAACAGCTACAACCCCAATACGGGGCTCACCCGGGCCCTTTCAGCCCTGCAGCTGGCGGCCTTGGGGTACGCTGTTTGGGTGGGGGCCCGGGTGTTCCTGCGGGGGGACGTGCGCCCTGGCGAGGTCCCCCAGCCCGGACCCCTGCTGGACCGTTCCGCTGTGGACAGCCGCTTCTACAGGCGGGACGGGGCCGCCCTTCTGCTGGTGACGTTGGCCTACGCCTGCTTTGCCTTTTCCCATTTGGGGGATACCCAGACGGCCCTGACCTCTTGGACACCCCAGCAGGGAGAGAGTGTGGTGCTGGAGGCCGATGGGGAGTGCGCCATTCTCACCTACCTGCCGGGCATTGCCCCGGACAGCGCCCACTACGCCGCCCGGGTGGGGGTGAATATCCAAGTGGAGACCAGCCAGGACGGGGAGACCTGGACCGACTGCGGCACCCTCACCGACGGCAGCGTCTTCGCCTGGAAGCAGTACCAGCTCTCTACCCCGGGGCGCTATGTGCGGCTCACCGCCCTGGACGGCAGCGTCACCCTGAACGAGGCCTCCCTCTTTTACACGGGCACCCGGGTGCAGGCCACGGTCCTCAGCCGGGACCCCGCTGCCCAAGCCCTGGTGGATGAGCAGCAGGTGGTGCCGGCCTACACCACCTATGAGAACTCCACCTACTTTGATGAGATCTACCACGCCCGCACCGCCTACGAGCACATCCTGGGGTTAGAGCCCTATGAGAACACCCACCCCACCCTGGGCAAGCTCATCATCTCTTTGGGCATCCGTATTTTTGGGATGAACCCCTTTGGCTGGCGGTTTATGGGGGCGCTGTTCGGGGTGCTGATGCTGCCGGTGCTGTACCACCTGCTCAAGCAGCTGTTCGGCCGCACCCGGCTGTGCACAGCGGGGACCCTGCTCTTCGCCTTTGACTTCATGCACTTCACCCAGACCCGCATCGCCACCATCGACACCTACGCTGTGTTTTTCCTGCTGCTGATGTACGACGCCATGCTGGTGTTCCTGCGGCGGGACCTGCTCCGGGACAGTTGGAAAAAGCTGCTGCCGCCCCTGCTGGCCTGCGGGGTGTTTACCGGCCTGGGCATTGCCGCCAAGTGGACGGCGGCCTATGGGGCCCTGGGACTGGCGGCCCTGTTCTTCGGCAAGCTGCTCTTTACATACTGGGACGCCCGCCGCCGGGGAGAGGAAACCGTTCCCCTCTTGATGAAGTGCGGCAAGCTGTGCGCCTGGTGCTGCCTGTTCTTCCTGGCGCTGCCCTTTGGCATCTACTTTGGGGCCTTCCTGCCCATCACCACCCTTTCCCACAATGCGGGAAACCTGTGGGGGGCCTTCTGGAACTACCAGGTGACCATGTTTCGGTACCACTCCACGCTGGAGGCCACCCACAGCTTTGCCTCCCCCTGGTACGAGTGGCCGTTGGACATCCGGCCCATCTGGTATTTCGCGGGAGACACCCAAGAGGGGTACAGCACCATTTCCGCCTTTGGAAACCCTCTGCTGTGGTGGGCGGGCATCCCAGCCCTGGGGGCGGCTGCCTGTCTCTGGTGGAAGGAGCGCTTCCGCTGGGCGGGGCTGGTGCTGGCGGGATTCCTCTCGGTGTACCTGCCCTGGGTATTGGTGCCAAGGCTGACCTTTATCTACCACTACTTCACTGCGGTGCCCTTTTTGGTGGTGGCACTGTGCGGCGTATTCTCCCTGCTGTACCGGCGCGGAGGTTTTGCCCGGCAGCTCACCTTCCCCGGCGGCATCCAGTGCTCCGGTGCCACCCTGCTGCTGGCGGCGTTTACAGCGGCCTGCCTGCTGCTGTTCGCGGTGTACTTCCCGGTGCTGTCCGGCTCCCCCACCACCCGGGACTACGCCAACGCTTTGGAGCTTTTCGAGACCTGGTACTTTGCCTAGCCGCAGCCGAAAAACAGAGAAAGGGCTGTCCCCAAAGGGACGGCCCTTTCTTCGCTGTTGTCTAGGCAGAGGGGCAGGCTTCACGGCAGGGCGAGCAGACGCCTGCCGGCCTCTACTGCGGCGGCAAAGCACTGGTCCCCCACGCTGCGGCCCAAATGGGGCAGGCCCCTGGCGTCCCAAGCAGGGGCGTCCAGGTTGTCCGCGGCAAAGAAAAATTGGGCGAAGCGCAGCCCGCGGAACTGGGCCACCGCCGCCAGGGAGGCACATTCCATCTCCACACACAGGCATCCCTGCTCCCAGCGGCGCCGCACCTTGCCCCGGGTCTCCCGGTAAAAGCCATCGGTGGTCCAGGTTTTGCCCTCCACGAAGGGCAGACCCAGGCTCTCCAGGGCCTGCCGGCAGGCGGCCACGCAGGCGGGGTCCAGGGCCACCTCGTCCGCAGGCGGCAGATAGTGGTAGGAGAGCCCTTCGTCCCGGACGGCGGCAATGGGCAGAATCAGGTGCCCGTCGGTGATCTCGCCCCGCAGCACCCCGCAGGAGCCAAAGAACACGAAGCACCGCCCGCCGTGAGCCGCCAGCTCCTCCATCATGCTGCCGGAGGCGGCCCCTCCCACATGGGGCACGAACAGGGCGAATTCCTGGCCCAAGGCCCGGACCCGGTACACGGGCACCGGGCCACTGCAGAAGCGCAGGGCCAGGATCTCCTCCCCGCCAAAGCGCTGGAGCAGGCTTTCCACAATGGGCTGGGAGTACACGCCCATGCACATCTGGGGGAAACCGGGAAGGGGGGAAAAGTTGTCCTCTGGGTTGATGACCGCTTTGCGGTCCGGGTCAAAGTCGCTGCAGAGCATGGGGCATGCCTCCTTACAAAGAATTTTTCCCATTGTAAGAGAATGGGCAGGATTTGTCAAGAGGCGGGCCCGGGGATTCCTTGACAATCCCCGCTCTTTCTTTTACAATGGTTTCATCGACGCAGAGGGAGGAGTTCATCATGCCGAAGATTGCCACTTTTTACGACCATATTGTGGACGTGTCCCGCCAGGAGAGCTGCTCTGTGGTAGACGCCCTGAAGCTGGCCCGGGAGCTGGGCGTGGAGGCCGTGGAGGCCTCTGCCAACAACCTTGTGGGCCGGGAGGATGAAATGGGCCAGGAGCTGGCCATGGCGGACCTGTCCATTTCCAGCGTGCCCTCTTATTTCGACTTTGGCCGGGACTTCGATGTGGAGCGGCAGGCGCTGCCCATTGTAGAGGCCGCCCAATACCTGGGGGCGGACCGGCTGCTGGTCATCCCCGGGTTTTTCCAGGAGGGGGATTCCCCCGAGGAACGGGAAGCCCAATTGGAGGGGATGGTGGAAGGTGTCAACCGGCTGGCAGACTTGGCCGCGGGCTACGGGCTCTCTCTGGTGATGGAGGAATACGACAGCGAGACCGCCCCCTTTTCCTCGGCGGCGGGGATGCGGTATTTCCTGGACCGCTGCCCGGGGCTTGCCTGCGCCTTCGATACGGGGAACTTCCGTTTTGCCGGGGAGGACCTTTTAGAGGCCTATGACCTGCTGCGGGACCGGGTGGCCCACGTCCACCTGAAGGACCGCTCCTTTGTCCAGCGGAACGGAGAGGGCCCCAAAGTGGCCATGGACGGCACACCCCTGTACCCCTGCCCTGTGGGCGGCGGGGACCTTCCGGTGGCAGAGGTGGTCTCCCGGCTGAAGCGGGATGGATATGGCGGCATTTACACCATTGAGCATTACGGCGCCAGCAGCGCCCTGGATTACCTGCGCCGGTCCATTGGCTGGGTGAAGGAGCAGCTGGGGGATTAAACTGGCGAGAGGAAAAGCAGCCCTGTTTTGGGGCTGTTTTTTTGTGGCAGCGCCCTGAAAAAAGCCTTTCCTTTTCCCATGAAAAGGAGTACTATAGGAAAGGCTTTTCAAAAAATCCGTTGCGAGGTGTAGAGCATGGCCGTGGAAAACGACCTGGGAAGAGATAAAATCAGCCGGCTGGTGTGGCGCATCGCCATCCCCAGCATGCTGGGGCAGTTTGTCAGCGTGCTGTACAGCATTGTGGATAGGATGTACATTGGCAACATCCCCGAAATTGGGGACGTGGCCCTGGCCGGCGTGGGGGTGTGCGGCCCCGTGGTGACCATGGTGGGCTCGGTGGCGGTGCTGGTGGGTGTGGGCGGTGCGCCCCTGGTGAGCATCCGCATGGGCGAGGAGGACCTCTCCGCCGCCAAAAAGGTGCTGGCCAACTGCTTTTTGATGCTTCTGGTGTTCTCAGTGCTGCTCATCGGGGGGATTCTTCCCTTCCGGGAGCCCATGCTGCGGCTGTTCGGCGCCAGCGACGCCACCTACCCTTTTGCCGAGGAGTACTTTACCGCCTACTTGTGCGGCACCTTCTTCGCCTTGGCGGCCAGCGGCTTAAACCAGTTCATCATCTGCCAGGGCTTTGCCAAAATCGGCATGGCCTCGGTGATGCTGGGCGCGGCGCTGAACATCGTGCTGGACCCGGTGTTCATCTTCGCCCTGGGCATGGGCGTGCGGGGTGCGGCCATCGCCACGGTGATTTCCCAGGCGGCCAGCGCGGCCTTTGTAATCCTCTTCCTCTTCGGCAAGCGGGTGCAGGTGCCCATCACCTTTGGCGGCTATGACCTGCGGGTGATGGGCCGGGTGCTGGTGATGGGCTTCACGCCCTTCCTCATTGTGGCGGTGGACAATGTGATGATCATTGCCATGAACGCCATTTTGCAGCGCACCGGCGGTGCCGACGGGGACATGCTGGTCACCTGCAACACCATTGTGCAGAGCTTTATGCTGGTGGTCACCATGCCTTTGGGGGGCATCAGCGGCGGCACCCAGGGGATTCTGGGCTTTAACTACGGCGCCCGCCAGGTGGACCGGGTGCGCCAGGCCCAGAAGTACATTGTGGGCCTGTGCGTGGGCTACACGGCCCTGCTGTTTGTGCTGGCCCGTGTGGCGGGGCCGCTGTTTGTGCGGCTGTTCACCCAAGACCCCGAGCTGGCCCAAGAGGCCTTTGACGCGATCAAGGTCTGCACCCTGGCCATCATCCCCCTGGGAGTGCAGTACGAGCTGGTGGACGGCTTTACGGGTATCGGCCAGGTGCGGTTTTCCCTGCCCCTGTCCTTCTGGCGGAAGCTGGTGTACTTTGTAGCCATCTTTGCCCTGCCCGCGGCTTTTGGGGCCCGGGCCGCCTTTTACGCCGAGCCCCTGTCCGACATCCTGGGCCCGGCTGTGACCATTGTGGTGTATTTCCTGGCCATGGGGAAGATTTTGGGGGAGCGGGCCGTGACTGGCCTGAACAATTCGTACCAAGGGGGTCTTGGTCCCCAGTGAGGACCGTCCAGGACCGGTCTCCGCTGCCGCGTCGGTTGGTGATGGACGCAGCCCACTGGGCTGCATCACCCGAGCCGGCAGGCGAGACCGGTGCGCTCACGCCTGATTGAGAGGGGAGAACACGTCCGCGCCAATGGTTTTGCTCCGGGCAAGGGACGTCCCGCGCCCTGTCCCGTGGCATGGGTCCAGCGTTACGCTGGTCTTTGCTTCTTTCTTTCAAGGAGAAGCCGAGCTGGCGTTTCCGACACCGCAAAAAACCGCGGACACAAAACTGTAAATCCGCGCTAGGCAAAGGGGCGGTTCGCGCCCCGTCCCGCGGCATGGGTCCAGTGTCACGCTGGTCTTTGCTTCTTTCTTTCAAGGAGAAGCCGAGCTGGCGTTTCTGACACCGCAAAAAACCGCGGACACAAAACTGTAAATCCGCGCTAGGCAAAGGGGCGGTTCGCGCCCCGTCCCGCGGCATGGGTCCAGCGTTACGCTGGTCTTTGCTTCTTTCTTTCAAGAAAGAAGAGCAAAAAAGAGAAGGACCGTCCTGCTGGACGGCCCTTTCTTTCTGCTCTTTTTGGTTTTACAGCATGGTGATCACATGGCGGGGGCAGGCTTCCACGCACTGGCCGCAGGCAGTGCATTTCTGCGGGTCCACCTGGGCCAGGCCGTTCTCCACGGTGATGGCGCCGAACGGACAGGTGCGCATGCACTTGCCGCAGCCGATGCAGCCGATCTTGCACACGGCCATGGTGCCCTTGGCCTTGTCGCAGCTGGAGCACCGCACTACCGCCTGCTTTTTCAGGGGCACCAGGGAGATGATCCCCTTGGGGCAGGCGGCTACGCACTGGGAGCAGCCCTTGCACTTTGCAGGGTCCACCTGGGCCAGGCCGTTGCACACGGTGATGGCCCCGTACTCGCAGGCCCGCTGGCAGTCCCCCAGGCCCATGCAGCCAAAGCGGCAGCTGGTGACGCCCCCCATGAGGAAGGCCGCCGCCGAACAGCTTTGAATGCCGTCGTAGAGCATCTTGTCGGTGGTGTTGTCGTAGCTGCCCAGGCAGTGGACCAGGGCGGTTTTGTACTCCATTTCCACCTCGCCGCCGCCCAAAAGCTCCGCGCACTTCTGGGCCACCTCCGCCCCGCCGGGAGAGCACAGGCCGGGCTTGGCCTCTCCCTTGGCCATGGCCGCTGCGTAGCCGGGACATCCCGAGTACCCGCAGGCGCCGCAGTTGGCCCCGGGGAGGATCTCCTCCAGCGCTTCGGCTTTTTCATCCTTGGGCACCGCCATGACGATGGAGGCCACCGCCAAGATTACGCCAGCCAGCAGGCCAATGATGCCCACAATTAAAATGGGAGTGAGTATTTCCATATCCGCGCCCTCCCTTTACAGCAGGTTGTCGACCACGCCGTTAAAGCCCAGGAAGCTTACCGCCACCAGGGAGGCGGCCACCAGGGTGATGGGCAGGCCCTTAAAGGTTTCGGGAATGTCGCAGTTCTCCAGGCGCTCCCGCACGCCGGCAAAGAGCACCATGGCCACCAAAAAGCCGATGCCCGAGCCAAAGGAGTTGACCAAGGACTGCAGGTATCCAAAGGTGGGGTCCTCCGCGCCCTTTTCCAGCACCAGCATGGTCACGCCCAGCACGGCGCAGTTGGTGGTGATCAGCGGCAGGTAAATGCCCAGGGCGTTGTACAGCGGGGGCATGTATTTGCGCAGGGCCGTCTCCAGCAGCTGCACCAGGGCGGCGATGACCAGGATAAACACGATGGTCTGCAAATAGCCCAGCCCGTTGGGCACCAGCAGGTAGGTGTACAGGGGCCAGGTCACCGCGGTGGAGATGACCATTACCACGGTGACGGCGCAGCTCATGCCCACGGCGGTGTCCAGCTTTTTGGAGACGCCCAAAAAGGGGCAGATGCCCAAGAACTTGTTCAAAACGTAGTTTTCCGTCAAAATGGCCGCCAGGAAAATGGCCACCAGTTGTTTGATCGTCTGTCCGTCCATCAGTGTGCGGCCTCCTTTCCGTGGTCCTTCTCACTCAGTTTGGAGCAGGAAGCTGCCAGGGGGCAGTGGGCGCAGCCCGTGGATTCCGGCGCCTTGCCCTCCTCTGAGAGCTTGCCCGCCAGGGCCACCAGCATGCCGAACACAAAGAACCCGCCGGGAGGCAGCAGGAAAATGATGATGGGCTCCATAAAGCTGGAGAGGATGGGGATGCCAAACACCGTGCCGGCCCCCAGCAGCTCTCGGATGATGCCCATGGCCAGCAGGGTAGCGGTAAAGCCCACGCCCATGCCCAGGCCGTCCAGCAGGGAGGGGAGCACCTTGTTCTTGCTGGCGAACATCTCAGCCCGGCCCAGGATGATGCAGTTGACCACGATCAGGGGCAGGAACACCCCCAGGGCGTCGTCCAGGGCGGGGGAGAAGGCCTGGATGAACAGCTGTACGATGGTGACGAACCCCGCCACGATGGTGATGAACGCCGGGATGCGCACCTTGTCCGGGATGACCTTCCGCAGCAGGGAGATCACCCCGTTGGAGCACACCAGCACAAAGGTGGTGGCGGCCCCCATGCCGATGGCGTTGGAGGCGGCGGTGGTCACCGCCAGGGTGGCGCAGCAGCCCAGCACCAAGCGCAGCACGGGGTTTTCCTTGATGATGCCCTTGGTGAACTCGTGGAGCAGGCCGTTCTTCTTCTTTTCCACGGTCACGCGCCTCCTTTCACTTCATAGTATTGCTCGATGGCCTGGTTGACGGCGTTGGTCACCGCGGTAGAGGTGACGGTGGCGCCAGTCATGGCCTCAATCTGCCCCTGGCTGGGCGCCTGGTACTTGATGACTGAAAGGCCGCCCTCCGGGGCGGGCTGCAGGTACTGATTCAGAAAGTCGGGCTTTTGGGCGTTGGCGCCCAGGCCGGGAGTCTCATCGTGGGAAAGGATGACCACGCCGGTAATGTTCCCTTCCGCGTCAATGCCGGTCATCACGCTGACCGTTCCGCCATAGCCGCTGGCCTCTGTCTCAAACACATAGCCCACTGTCTGGCCGCCGGCGGTGCCGGCGTAGTAGGCCCCGTCCTCTTGGCTCTCAAAGGCTTCCGCCGCCGGGAGCACAATCTTCCGGGAGGCCTCGGCGTTTTCCGCGGCCAGCTGGGCAATGCGGTCCTGGGTCACCAGGTTGGTGCCCGCCAGGGCGGCGGAGACCACCACGCAGATGATGAACAGCACGGCCGTTGGCTTGAGGACGCTTTTAAAATCCAGCTTCATTCCTTCGCGCCCCCCTTCCGGACTTTTTTCGGGCTGCCAAATGCCCGGGGCTTCACATACCGCTCAATCAGGGGGGTGAGAATATTCATCAGGATGATGGAGTAAGAGACGCCCTCTGGCAGGGAGCCAAACTCCCGAATGACCATGGTCAGGGTGCCGCAGCCAATGGCGAAGATCACGCGGCCCCAGAAGTACAGGGGGCTGGTGGTGTAGTCCGTGGCCATAAAGAAGGCCCCCAGCAGCAGTCCGCCGGAGAGCAGGTCGAACAGGGGGTCCCGGCCGAAGAGGGCGGAGAACACCGCCGCCGTGGCCAGATAGGTCACGGGGATGACCGGGCTGATGACCCGGCGGGCGATGAGGTAGGCCCCGCCGATCAGGATGGCCAGGGCGCAGGTCTCGCCCAGGCAGCCGCCTGTGTTGCCCAAAAACAGGTCCAGATAGGAGGGCAGCTCCCCGCCGCCCTCCTTCAGAATGCCCAGGGGGGTGGCCGTGGTCACCGCGTCGGCGGTGGCGGCGTAGTCAAAGGGCTGCACCCAATGGGTCATCCGGGAAGGGAAGGAGTTGAGCAGGATGATGCGGGCGGTCAGGGCGGGGTTGACAAAGTTCTGCCCAATGCCGCCGAACATCTGCTTGACCACGATGATGGCCGCCGCGCAGCCGAACACCGCCATCAGCGGGTTCAGGGTGACGGGCAGGTTCAGGGCCAGCAGGATGCCGGTGACCACGCAGCTCAGGTCCCCCACGGTCTGGGGGCGCTTCATGACTTTGCGGCACAGGTACTCAAAGAGAATGCAGGCGGCCACGCAGGTCAGGATCAGCGCTGCCGCCCGGATGCCGAACAGGATGACCGAGGCGATCATGGCTGGGGTTAAGGCGATGATCACATCCAGCATGATGTTCTGGGTGGTCCTCCCGCCGTTGAAGTGGGGGGAGGATGAGACGATGAGTTTTTCCATTTACTTCTTCCCTCCCGCTTTTCTCACATAGCTCTTGCCCAGCCGGATGGCCTGGACCAGCCTTCGGCCCGCCGGGCAGGAGAAGGAGCAGCAGCCGCACTCCATGCAGGTCATCACATGCAGGGACTGCAGGGCCTCTACGTCCTTGCGCTCCGCGGCCTGTTCCAATTTGGTGGGCATCAGCTGCATGGGGCATGCGGCCACGCAGCGCCCGCAGCGGATGCAGGCGGTGGGCTGGCGCAGGGCAGCCTCCCGCTCGTCAAAGGCCAGGATGGCGTTGTTCTGCTTTAAAATGGGCAGCTCGTCGCTGGTGATGGCCACGCCCATCATGGGGCCGCCCATAATCAGCTTCTTGGGCTCTGCCTTATAGCCGCCGCAGAAAGCCACCACATCCTTGATGGGGGTGCCCACCGGCACAATGACGTTTTGGGGATGGGCAATGGCAGAGCCGTCTAGGGTCACCCGCTTCAGGGTCAGGGGCATGCCGGTGCGCATGTAGCTTGCCAAAAAGGAGATGGAGCCAATGTTCATCACCAGGCAGCCCACGTCGGCGGGCAGCTTCCCCTCGGGGACCTTCCTTCCCGTACAGGCCTGCACCAGGACTTTCTCGGCGCCCTGGGGGTAGCGGCTCTTCAGGGGCAGCACCCGCACCTGGTCCAGGGGGTCCCGCTGGGGGTCGCCGGCAATCTCCGAAAGCCTCTGGATGACGTCGGGCTTGTTGTCCTCCACGGCGATGAGCACCCGCTGTACCTCCAGAATCTCCTTGACCTTATAGATGCCCTCCAGCACGTTTTTGCCGTTCTCCAGGGCCTCCCGGTGGTCAGAGGTGACGTAGGGCTCGCACTCTGCCACGTTGACGATGAGGGTGTCGATCTGCTTGCCTTCGGGGACGTTCAGTTTGACATGGGCGGGAAAACCTGCCCCTCCCAGGCCCACCAGCCCGGCGCTGCGGGCCGCGGCGGCCAGCTCCTCTTTGGTGGTGATGGCCGCGGGGGGATAGATGGCAGGGTCCTTTTCCATTTTTCCGTCAGAGCGGATGACCACCGCCTGGGTCATCTGTCCGCCGGTGAGCATGACAGTGGTGAGCTCCTCCACCGTGCCCGAGACGGAGGCGTGCACCGGTGCGGATACATAAGCGTCGCTGTCGCCTACCACAGTGCCCACAAAGACCGTGTCCCCCTTTTTTACAGTGGGGACACAGGGGGCGCCAAGATGCTGCTGCATGGGCAGGATGACCCGTTCCGGGGGCGGCATGGTGGCAGTGGGAAGCTCCCATGTATTCTTGTGGTGGGGCACCGCCGCTCCGCCGTGAGTGCGGAAGGGATGCTTTGGAAATTCCATGATGATACCAGCCTTTCCTATGGTTCGGTCAACCAGGCTTCCTCTTAAAAATGGAAGAAGCTTGTACCACAATTCATTGTAACCGAAAACAAGGGAACTCGCAAGATAAATAAAAAATTGTCAAAGACCTGTGGTATAATAAGGGTATCTTCCCGATACCACGGGAAAAAACCGTGGGGAAAAATTTTTTCTTCTCCCGTGAATGAAACGGCCGTCTTGGTTCGTATTCCCCATAGAAAGGCCCGCAAGGGGCCGGAATATAAGGAGGAATTTTCCATGAAAAAGCTGTTTGCCCTGCTGTTGGCCCTGACGTTGGTGCTGAGTCTGGGAGGAACCGCTGCCCTGGCCGCAGGAGGCCGCCATGGACAGGGGATGGGCCGCGGTCGCCAGGCCCAGAACTTTGTGGATGCCGACGGCGACGGGGTCTGTGACCGCTGGACGGAGGGCCGCGGCCAGAACTTTGTGGACGCCGATGGCGATGGGGTCTGCGACAACTGGACGGGCTGCCGGGGAGGCCGCAGCGTGGGCCGCTGGGCCTGCCTGGGCCAGAAAGTGTAAGGCGCTGAGTTTTTATTGAAAAGGGGGAAGGGGAGTGCGAAGCGAGGAGGAGGTCCGCCGGGCGTTGGACGCCTATGGCGACATGGTGTGGCGGGTGTGCATGGTGCACCTGAAAAACCGGGACGACGCCCAGGACATCCTGCAGAACGTGCTGCTGAAGTTTGCCCAGCACACCCGTCCCTTCCAAAGCCCGGAGCACGAGAAGGCCTGGGTGCTGCGGGTGGCCATCAACGAGAGCCGTGACCTGCTGCGGGACGCCTTCCGCAGCCGCTCCGTCCCGTGGGAGGAGGTGCTCTCCCAGCAGGGCCAGCCGGTGGAAGAGGAGTACCGGGAGCTTTTGCGGGCGGCGCTCTCCCTTCCCCCCAAGTACCGGGACGCGGTGTACCTCTATTATTATGAGGGCTACCGGGCTGCTGAGATTGGGAAGCTGCTGGGAAAAAACGTCAACACAGTCTACACCCTGCTGGAGCGGTCCCGCAAGCTCCTGCGGGACCAATTGGAAGGAGGCGGCAGTCATGGATGAACAGGTGCGCAGAGCCTTGGACCAGCTGCGCCCCCCGGAAGCGGTGAAGGCCCAAGCCTGGGAGGGGGTCTCCCGGCGCCTGGGGCGCAGGCGCAGGCCCGCGCTGCGCTGGGCAGCGGCCGCAGCGGCGCTGGCAGTGTTCCTGATGACGGCAGGAGGCTGGGTGTACTTCACCCCCACCGTTTACCTCAGCGTAGAGGCGGGCCCCGCCTGGGAGCTGGGGGTGAACCGGTTTGGCACTGTGGTGGCAGTGGAGCCCGCCTCCCAGAGCGCCTGCCTGTGGCAGCCCTACCGCCAAGCGCTGGAAAAGCTCTTAAATGGGGCGGAGGAGGCCTCTGTGACGGTGACGGGAAAGGATGCCTCCCAGTGCCAAGCGGTTCTGAGCCAGGTGGAGGAGGACACCGCCGGGGAGAACGTGGCCTGCCAGTCCGCGGACTGGGAGGAGCGGCAGGCCGCCCAGGCGGCGGGCCTGCCCCTGGGGAAGTACCGGGTCTATGCGGAGATCGCCGCCCTGGATGGGGCGTTCACCCCCGAAGAGGCCCAGTCGATGACCATGCGCCAGCTGCGGGACCTGCTGGAGGAGCTTTCCGGCCAAGGCCAAGCCCCTGCCCAAGAGGAGGGCGTGGAAAGCCAGCCCACGGAGGAAAGCGCCTCCCCAGGGCAGGGGAAGGGCGGCCACGGCCACGGCCAGAACGGAAAAGGCCATGGCCGCCAGCGAGAGAAAAGGGAAACACCATAAAGGAGAGGGAAGGCCCCGTGGCCTTCCCTCCTTTTTCGCAGTTATAGAGTGTTTCCGCAGAGCCTATGGGCGCTGCTGGACGGGCTTTGGGGCCGTCTCCCGATCTTTGCGCACCATTTCACGCCAGATGGTCAGCAGCATGGTGATGTAGCAGGCCCCGCCCCCGATGAAGTTGGAAATGGGCTCCGCCAGGAACACACCGGTCACTCCCAAGCCAAAGAGATAGGGGAGCAGCAGCGTCAAAGGCGTGACGATGATCACCTTGCGGAACAGGGAGAAAAACACCGCCTGTTTAGAGCGCCCCAGGGCCACGGCGGCGCTTTGGCCGGCCATTTGCAGGCTCATCATAAAGAAGCCGAAGAAGTAGATGTGCATGCTGGGAACAGCGGCCTCCCGCAGGGCCTCTTCGCTGGAGAACAGCCCGATAAAGAACCGGGGAAACAAAAGCAGCAGCAGCCACACCGCGGTGGTGTACACCACGCAGACAACCGTGGTGAACAATATGCCCGAGCGCACCCGCCGGTACTTTTGGGCGCCGTAGTTAAAGCCCATCACCGGCTGGGCGGCGCTGGTCACGCCGTTAATGGGGGTGGAGACCACCTCTCGTACCGAGTTGAGAATGGTCATCACGCCCACATACAGGTCCCCGCCAAAGGCCTGCAGGGTGGAGTTGCAGGCCACCTGCACAATGGAGTTGGTGATGGCCATGACAAAGCTGGAAAAGCCCAGGCAGAGGATCTGCCACACCAGCCTGGGGTTCAGCTTCATGGCGGGCCGCTCGATGCGGATGAGGGCCTTCTTCCCCCGCAGGAAGGAAACCGCCCACACCGCCGAGAGGAACTGTGAGAGGATGGTGGCCAGGGCAGCCCCCTGCACCCCCATGCCAAACACGAAGATAAAGATGGGGTCTAGCACAATGTTGGTCACCGCGCCGATGAGCACGGTCATCATACCCTTGCGCCCAAAGCCCTGGGCATTGATGAACTGGTTCATGCCCAGGCTGATCATGACGAATACGCTGCCGCAGATGTAAATGGTGATGTACCCATCCGCGTAGGGATAGGTCACGTCGCTGGCGCCAAAGGCGTAGAGCAGGGGCTTTTTGATGAGCAGGATCACCGCCGTCAGCACCACGCCGGTGCCCACCAGCAGGGAAAAGGTGTTGCCCATAATCTGCCGGGCCTTGTCCAGGTGGCCCCGGCCCCGCTCGATGGAGAACAGGGGAGAGCCGCCCATGCCGAACAGGTTGGCAAAGGCCGTGACAATGGAAATGATGGGGAACGTAAGGCCAATGCCCGTCAGGGCGTCCGCGGCGGCGTTGGGCAGGTGGCCAATGTACATCCGGTCCACCACGCTGTACAGCACGTTGATGAGCTGGGCCACTGTCATGGGCAGGGCCAGCCGCAAAATGTTGCTGGATACGCTGCCTTGGGAAAAATCGCTGGTTTGGGTGTTGGTCATGGGCTGCATCCGTTCCTTTCTGGGGGAAGTTTGTTGCTTTATCAACTATTTTACAGGAAATCCCCCCAAGATGCAAGCGGCGGTCCCCAAGTGCCCCGCATCCAAAAAGTGCGGGGGCAGCCCGCTCCCTTTTGTCTACAATCAACCAAGGGAGGGAGGGACGGCAAAAACCCAGGTTTTGGGCCAAATTCGGGCTTTTCAAGCGGGCCGTTTGGTGCTATAATAAATCGGTTAATGTGAAACGAGCGCTTTGTGAAATTGGAATGCGAAAAGGCCTGGAAGCGCCCCCGCGGATTGAAAAAGCCAGGCACTCCGCAGAAAGGAACGATGGGATATGGCAAAGAGAGAAGATTTGCGCAACGTGGCCATCATCGCCCACGTGGACCATGGCAAGACCACCCTGGTGGACCAGCTGCTGCGGCAGAGCGGCGTGTTCCGCCAGAACGAGGCTGTGGCCGAGCGCGTGATGGATTCCGGCGACCTGGAGCGGGAGCGGGGCATCACCATCCTCTCCAAGAATACCGCCGTGATGTACAACGGCATCAAGATCAACATTGTAGACACCCCCGGCCACGCCGATTTTGGCGGCGAGGTAGAGCGGGTTTTGCAGATGGTGGACGGCGTGCTGCTGCTGGTGGACGCCTTTGAGGGCTGTATGCCCCAGA
>OIYU01000243.1_pt1 | contig 43617 bp, 32 predicted proteins | sample 1588321 | NCBI WGS metagenome assembly OIYU01 (sample SAMN03283258) | human gut metagenome | biome: human-associated habitat; material: feces | host: Homo sapiens | place: USA | collected 2013 | reverse complement strand
GGGGCTCGACAATGTAGAGGAGGCCTAGCGCATGGAAATCTTCAACGCGACCAACCTGCTCTACATTTGGGGCGGCTTTGTTAAGACGATCGAGATCTCGGCGCTGTCGATCTTTTTCTCGCTCATCTTTGGCACGGTGCTGGCGCTCGTTAAGAGCTATGCGCCCCGCCCGTTCCGTATTTTGGTGAGCGCCTATATTGAGCTGTTCCGTTGCACGCCGAACCTGCTGTGGATCCTGTTTATCTACTTTACGGTGCAGGGTTTGGACATTGTGATTTCGACCATCGCCTTTACGCTGTTTACCAGAGCTGTTATGGCCGAGATTGTACGCGGCGGCCTCAACTCGATTCCGCGCGGCCAGTTTGAGGCAGCGCAGAGCCAGGGCTTTGGCTTCTTTGCCACCATGCGCTACATCATTCTGCCTCAGACGTTTAAGACGATCATTCCGGCGCTGTTTAGCCAATGCACGACTGTCATCAAGGACAGCTCGTATCTTTCGGGCATTAACGTGGCCGAGCTCATGTACACGGCAAATGTCGTGATGGCCCACGCGATTGACCTGCCGCAGGTTCTTATGCTCTACGGCCTGGTGTTTGCGATGTACTTTGTGCTCAACTTTGGTATCTCGCTGCTGGTGAGGGCGTATCAACGCCGCATCGTAGCCGCATAGTCCTGCTTCCCCAAGCACGGCACCTTGCCCCTCAATCGTCGCTTGCGTACATTTAGTACGCGGCGCTCCTCTTTCGGGGCAATCTGCCGCACTTGGGAAACCAGGACGGTCGTAAGTGACAAAATGGGAATCAGGAATCGCCTATTTCTCATTTGTTAGAAAGGAATCGCGATGAGCGATCTGGAGAACAAGAAGAGTCCTGTGGTCATTACCATCGCGCGCGACTTTGGTGCTGAGGGCCATGAGATTGGACGCATCCTCGCCAACGAGTTGGGGATTCCACTGTACGATAACGAGCTGCTGGTGCGTGCGTCGCTGCGCGCGGGCGAGTCGCTCGATAAGATGGCCGCCTACGACGAGCGCCTGGCCGTGGAGAACATGGCGTTCCTGCCCGACCGCTACGATGCACGTTCGTACTCGGATAAGTTGTTCCAAAAGATGAGCCAGGTGATTTTGGATCTGGGCGAGACCGAGAGCTGCATTATCGAAGGTCGTCTGTCTGATTACCTGTTGCGTAACAACCCCAACCACATTGCCGTGCTGGTGACAGCCCCCTTTGAGGACCGCGTCGAGATCGTGCGCAAGAAGCGTGGCCTTAACAAAAAGAAGGGCGCCAAGCTGGTCAAACAGCAGCAGAAGGCGCGCGAGGCGTTCTATAAGCGCTACAGTGCCGGCAAATGGAAGATGACGAGCGGTAAGGATATCGTAGTCAACCGCGCCAAGCTGGGCCGCGAAGGCTGCAAAGACGTTATCGCCGCAGCTTACCGCTACAAGGTGGCGCAGCTCGAAGGCTAACCGATCAAAACCACCACAAAGGGGACAGGCACCTTTGTGGTGGTCGAGTGGCCGGTATAGAAAAAGTCCCCGCCGGGCGTGTGCTCGACGGGGACTTTGCCGTTTGGTGGCTAGTGCTGTAGGTGATTACTCGCCCAACAGGCTCTTGGTGATGGAAGCGGCGGCCTTCTTGCCGGCGCCCATCGCCAGAATGACCGTAGCGGCACCGGTGACGATGTCGCCGCCAGCCCAGATGCGGGGATCGGTGGTCTGGCCGGTCTCCTCGTCGGCGACGATGTAGCCCCACTTGTTGAGCTCCATCTTGCCGCCGATCTTCTTTGCGAAGGGGTTGGCGTTGGTGCCGATAGCCGAAATAGCGACGTCGCAGGGGATCTCCTCGATGGCGCCCTCGATGGGCACCGGGCGACGACGGCCGGACTCGTCGGGCTCGCCGAGTTCCATCTTCTGGACCTCGACGGCGCACACGGAGCCGTCCTCGCCAGCGACAAACTCGAGCGGGGAGACGAGCGGCAGAACCTCGACGCCTTCGGCCTTAGCATGGTGCAGCTCGGCGCGACGGCAGGGCATCTCGTCCTCGGTACGACGGTAGGCGATGATGGCATGCTCGGCGCCCAGGCGCTTGGCAGTACGGACGGCGTCCATAGCCACGTTGCCGCCGCCAAAGACGACGACGTTCTTGCCGTGCTTGGTGGGGGTGTCGTACTCGGGGAACTTGTTGGCCTTCATCAGGTTCACGCGGGTGAGGTACTCGTTCGCGAAGAAGACGTTGGGCAGGTTCTCGCCGGGGACGTTGAGGAACTTGGGCAGGCCAGCGCCGGTCGCCACGTAGATGGCGTCGAAGCCCTGCTCGAACAGCTCCTCGGCCGTGGCCATGTTGCCCACGACGGAGTTGTACTCAAACTTGACGCCCATGTCCTCCAGGCCGTCAATCTCGCGCTTGACGACCGCCTTGGGCAGACGGAACTCGGGGATGCCGTAGACCAGCACGCCGCCGCCGGTGAAGAAGGCCTCGAAGACGGTAACGTCAAAGCCGTTACGGGCGAGCTCGCCGGCGCAGGTGATGCCGGACGGGCCGGAGCCGACGACGGCGACCTTCTTGCCGTTCTTGGGGGCCATCTTGGGCGTGGAGGCGAGCTCGGGGCGATCACCCAGGAAGCGCTCGAGCTGGCCGATGGCCACGGGCTCGGACTTCTTACCACGGATGCACTTGCCCTCGCACTGGTTCTCCTGCGGGCAGACGCGGCCGCAGATGGCGGGAAGCATGGAGTCCTCGCGGATGGTATCGAGAGCGCCGCCGAAGTCCTTCGCGCGGATCTGCTCGATAAAGCGGGGGATGTTGATGTTGACGGGGCAGCCCTCAACACAGAACGGCTTCTTGCAGTTGAGGCAGCGCTCGGCCTCGGCCAGCGCCATCTCCTCGGTGAAGCCCTTGTCGACGGGGCGGAAGTCGCAGGCGCGCTCGGCAGCCGGCTCCTCGTTATCGGGGGTGCGGGGCGACTTCATATCGGCAACGAAACGACCGTTAACTAGTGGCATGCGCAGCTCTTTTCCTCATAGGCCTTGAGGGACTCGCCCTCTTCGGAACGGTAAGCGGCCTGGCGGGCACGAAGGTCATCCCAGTCGACCAGGGTGGCATCGAAGTCGGGGCCGTCGACGCAAGCGAACTTGGTCACGCCGCCCACCTCGACGCGGCAGCAGCCGCACATGCCGGTGCCGTCAACCATGATGGGGTTGAGCGACGCGGTGATGGGGGTGTCGTACTTCTGGGCGGTGAGGGTCGAGAACTTCATCATCGGAACGGGGCCGACGCAGAAGACCTGGCTCACGGCCTTGTCCTGCAGCAGGCGCTCCAGCGGAGCGGTGACAACGCCCTGCTCTCCGTAGGAACCGTCGTCGGTGGTGATATGGATGTGGTCCTCGTCGAGGAGCTCGCGGAACTGGTCCTCCATGAGCAGGAGGTCCTTGGTGCGGGCGCCCATGATGGCGTGCACCTCGTGACCGGTCTCGACCAGGTGCTTGGCGACCGGGAAGGCAATTGCCAGGCCGACGCCGCCGCCAATGACGGCGCAGGGGCCCTCGGCCATCTCGGTGGGAACGCCCAGCGGGCCCACGACGTCGCGCAGCGACTCGCCGGCTTCGTAAGTGGACAGCATCTCGGTGGTCTTGCCGATCACCATGAAGATGAATTCGACCCAGCCCTCGTCACCGTTCCAGCCGGCCAGGGTAAACGGGACACGCTCGCCCGTCTCGTTGGCGCGGACCATGAGGAACTGTCCAGCGTGCGCATGCTTGGCGATTGCGGGCGCCTCGATGCGGAACTTGAACACCTTCTCCGAGAACTGCGTCTTCTCCAGGATCTTATACATAGAACCCCTCTCTTGTTAGGGCCGCCGAACCGTGCCTCCACGGAAATGGACGGTAGCCCGAATAAAACCGTACGCGCACAGGCGTTGTGCAGACATACGGTGCAAATTATACCCTCATGGACATGTCACTTACGTGTGTCTTCGGCGGTTGGGAGCAGGGTTTATCCGCTTCGACCTGCCAAAGGGGGAGAGGTTTATTTTGGCAGGTTTTATCAGGCAAAACGGCAAAGGAGGTCGGCCTCGCGCTTCGGTGAGGCCGGCCCCCTTTGGAGCGTTGCATATGTATAGCGGCACAGGGTTTATTGCGACGCAGCCGCCGCGGCGTTTCCGCAGATGAAACCTGCCAAAATAAACATCCCTAAATGGTAGGTTTTAGTGCTTGCCGTTGGCGGAAGCGGCGCCGTTTACGTGGTCGCGGGCATAGACCACGCCGTGCACGATCGCCAGGCCGGCGGCGTCGGCCGCGCGGGCGCAGGTGTCCTGGAAATCCTCGGCCTCGCGGGCGCGCAGCTGCTTAAGAACGTAGTCGGCGACGGCCATCTTGCCGGGAGGGTTGCCGATGCCGGTGCGGATGCGGCTGAAGTCGCGGCTGCCCATCTTGTCGATGATGGAGCGCAGGCCGTTGTGACCGGCGTGGCCGCCGCCCACCTTAACGCGGACGTCGCCGGCGGGAATGTCGAGCTCGTCGTGAATCACGAGCAGCTCCTCGGCCTTGATCTTGTACTCGCGGCAGAGCTTGGAGATGGGCCCGCCCGAGGTGTTCATGTACGACTGCGGCTTGACCAGTACAATCTGGCGCTTGCCGTTCTCTTCCTCGGCATCGTTGATGTTGATGAGCGCGACCTCGGCGCCTGCTTGGTTTTTCCAGTACGTGACGCCGGCCTGACGGGCCAGCTCGTCGATCGCCTTAAAACCGGCGTTGTGGCGGGTCTCGGCATACTCATCGCCAGGGTTGCCAAGTCCGGCAACCATGCGAATCTTAAGCGGCTGTGCAGCTGCCATATTTGTCCTTCCGTTACATAAAAAGTTTAATCAACGACAAAGGCTACCACGCCCGCCGAAGGCGAGACTTCGTTTCAGCGAAATCCCACCAGACAAAAGCGCGGCCGCGGCAGGGCGAGCCGTCGGAACAGAAGAAACCCCCGCGCGACCTTTGCGAAGCAAGGGGGAGCGCGGGGGTTTCTTCTGTTCCGACGGCGATGCGCCGGGTTACAAGGACGATGCGATTACAGTGCGAAGTCGCCGCCGACGAGCGTGGAGACGGGCTCCTCGTGGTAAACGGCGGAGATGGCCTGAGCGAACTCCTCGGCGACCGAGATGGTCTTGATCTTGCCGCCGACCTCGACGGGAATGGCGTCGGTGACGAGGCACTCGACGATCGGGGCGTCGTTCAGACGCTCGATGGCCGGACCGGAGAAGATGCCGTGGGTGGCGCAGACGTAGATGTCGCCAGCGCCCATAGCCTTGAGCTCCTTGACGTTGGCGCACAGGGTGCCAGCGGTGTCGATCATGTCGTCGTTGATGATGCAGGTCTTGCCCTTGATGTCACCGATGATGCCCATGACCTCGGCGGCGTTGTGGCGCGGACGGCCCTTGTGGGCGATGGCCAGGTCGCAGCCGAGCATGTCGGACAGCTTCTTGGCGGCCTTGGCGCGGCCCACGTCGGGGGAGACGACAACCAGGTTGTCGGTGTCGAAGTGCATGTCGTTGTAGTACTGGCCAAACAGCGGCAGCGCGGACAGGTGGTTGACCGGGATATCAAAGAAGCCCTGGATCTGGCCCTGGTGCAGGTCGAGGGTGATGATGCGGTTGACGCCGGCGCGCTCGAGCAGGTTGGCGACGAGGCGGGCGGTGATGGGCTCGCGCGGGCCGGCCTTGCGGTCCTGGCGGGCATAGCCGTAGTGGGTGATAACGGCGGTGATGGAGCGGGCGGATGCGCGCTTGGCAGCGTCGGTGGCGATGAGCAGCTCCATGAGCATGTCGTTGACGTTGCCGCCGGCCACGGACTGAATCAGGAAGACGTCGGCGCCGCGGACGGTCTCGTCGTAGCGGGCGTAAATCTCACCGTTGGCGAACTGCTTTAGCGTAAGGCCCGAAAGCTCGACCCCAAGGTACTCAGCGATCTTCTGAGCGAGGGGACGGTTGGAGGAACCGGAATACACGCGGATGGACTTGCGCATATTCTCCGACTTCTCGGGATCATTAATCGGCATTACCCTTCTCCTTTATATCGAATGCCATATAGATGCCTTTTTGCATTGTAACCGCGCGGCGGGGTTAATCGGGTCTTGATAACGTCTTTACCGTCAACGGACACGAACCGACCACTCATCCGGTTGCGCAGGTCACGATAGAAAAAGGAGCCGCCCCCATGGGAACAGCTCCTTAGATGCTTGGTAAAACGTTATGCCTCGTCGTCCTCGTGCAGGCGGCGGCGATAATCGGCGGCCCAGCCCTCAATGTTTACCTGACGGGCACGACCCAGGCCAAGTGCGTCGGCCGGGACCGGCTCAGTGATGACGGAGCCGGCGGCCACGAGCGCGCCGTCGCCAATCTGGGCGGGCGCGACCATCATGGTGTCGGAACCGATGAAGGCGTCCTTGCCGATGACGGTCTTGTGCTTGTGCACGCCGTCGTAGTTGCAGGTGATGGAGCCTGCGCCCACGTTGACGCCGGAGCCCATGGTGGTGTCGCCGATGTAGGACAGGTGCGGCACCTTAGAGCCCTCGCCGATCGTGGACTTCTTGATTTCCACGTGCGTGCCGGCCTTGGAGCCGTCGAGCATGTGGGTGCCCGGGCGCAGGTAGGCGCGCGGGCCGCAGTCGACGCCGTTCTCGATGACGGCCTCGATGGCGATGGTCTCATCGATGGTGCAGCCGCTGCCGACGGTAGTGTCGGTGAGGCGGCTGTTGGGGCCGAGCTGGCACTCCTCGCCCACGGTGACGTGGCCGATCAGGTGCGTCTGCGGCCACACGACGGTGTCGCGGCCGATGGTGGCATCGGGGCCGATCCAGGCCTGCGTGGGATCGATGAACGTGACGCCCTCGGCCATCCAGTGCTCGTTGATGCGGTCGCGCGCAATGGCGGTGAGCTGCGCGAGCTGGATGCGGCTGTTGACGCCCAGGCCGTCGCGGTAGTCATCGCAGTGGAAGATGGAGACCGCCTGGCCGTGACCCTTGAGGATTTCGAGCATGTCGGGCAGGTAGTACTCGGACTGCGCGTTGTCGTTGCCGATCTCGTTAATGTGGGCGGCGAGCTGCGCGCCGTCAAAGGCGTAGCAGCCGGCGTTGCACTCCAGCAGCGTGGCGGCCTGCTCGGGCGTGCAGTCCTTCTGCTCGATGATGCGCTCGATCTGGCCGTCGGCGCCCAGCTTGATGCGGCCGTAGCCGAAGGGGCCGGGCGGGGTCATGGTCATGACGGTGCAAGCGAGCTCGCCGGTGGCGACGGTCTGTGCGAACTTGGCGACGGTGTCGGCGGTGATGAGCGGCAGGTCGCCGTTGAGCACGACGACCGGGCCTTGCGCGATGCCGCAGGCCTCGAGCGCGACCTTCACGGCGTGGCCGGTGCCCAGGCGCTCGGTCTGCTCGACGCACTCGACCTTGGTGGCGCTGTTGGCATAGGCGCCGTCGATGAGGGCGCGCATCTCGTCGGCGTGGCTGCCGATGACGACCACGACGCGGCTGCAGCCGGCCTTGATGGTGGCGTCGACGATCCACTGGACCATGGGCTTGCCCAGGATCTTGTGCGAAACCTTGCAGTGGTTCGACTTCATGCGGGTGCCCTCGCCGGCAGCGAGGATAATTGCGGTTGCGTCCATGTGATCTCCTGTTACGTTATAGAGACGTGTGTTTGGAAACGATACACGGCGCAATATGATACCGCAGGCATATGTTGAGCGCGTAGCGATTGGCTCATGGCGGCCGATGTCGGTGCCGCCGGCGTGGCGTTTGCGCTGCTTGCGTGCGGCGTTGGCGGTGCTGCGGAGCTGTCGTTTGAGCGAGGGGACGGGGGTGCCCGTGGACAACATACAAGAGGAGTTTGGCGGCGAGCCCGTCGCGGCATTCTCGATGTCGCATCCGGCTGTGCCGGCCCTCTACATGGTGCTGACGCTGGGGCTCACCATGTTCTCGATGCAGCCGGTGCTGATTGCGCTGTCACTTGCGGGCGGGCTGGCGTATGGATTTGCGACGCGCGGGGCTGCCCGCACGCTGGGCGCACTCCGCTGGCAGCTGCCGGTGATTTTGATTATCGCGCTGGTCAATCCGCTGTTTAGCGCCTCGGGCTCGACGGAGCTGTTCCGTATTGGCATGCGCGCGGTGTATCTGGAAAGCATGGTATACGGCCTGTGCATGGGCGGGCTGTTTGTGGCGAGCGTGCTGTGGTTTGAGGCCGCGGCGTCGATGCTCGAATACGACAAGGTGCTCGCGCTGCTGGGCAATGCCGCACCGGTGATTGCGCTCATGATCTCGATGTGCATGAGGCTTATCCCGCAGTTTTTACGCCGCGGTCGTACGGTGCTGGCGGTGCAGGATGCGATTGATGTGCCGGGCCGCGCGCCCACCGATCCCGTGCGATCGCGCCTGCGGGCGTCGAGCGTGTTGATGGGCTGGGGCATGGAAGATTCGCTGGAGCGCGCGGACGCCATGCGCTCCCGTGGGTGGGGCGCCGCGACGCGTCGAACGACGTATGCGCGGTATCGGCTGGGGCGCGGCGATGTTGCCGCGCTGGTTGGGCTTGCGCTGTTTGGCGCCGCCGCGGTGGCGGTGGCGTGGACCGCGACGACGCAGTATTCGTTTTGTCCGCAGCTCTCGGTGCCGGCGCCGTGGCCGGGCTATGTTGTGTACGCTGCCTGGATGGTGCTGCCTTGCACGTTGCACGCGATTGATGAGAAGAGGTTTGGCTGATGGCTCGGTTGGATAGGGGCCCGGTGTCGGGCGCGGCGTGCGGCCCGGATATGCCGGCGATTGAGGTGCGGAGCCTGAGCTTTGCCTACCCCGATACTGATGCTGCGGTGCTCGAGGGGCTCGACTGGTCTGTTCCCCAAGGTGCATTTGCGCTGCTTGTTGGCGGTACCGGTTCGGGCAAGTCGACGCTGCTGTCGCTGCTCAAGCCCGAGATCGCGCCGGCGGGTACGCTCTCCGGCGAGCCGCGCGTGCTGGGCGAGAACGTTGCCGACATGGACGTGCGGGCATCGGCGGAGCGCGTGGGTTATGTGTTTCAGGACCCCGAGAACCAGATCGTGTGCGAGACCGTGTGGCACGAGATGGCGTTTGGTCTGGAAAACTTGGGGCTAGCGCGTGATGAGATGCGCCGTCGCGTATCTGAGACCAGCTATTTCTTTGGGCTGGAAGATTGGCTCCACCGCGACACCGATACGCTTTCGGGCGGACGCAAACAGCTGCTGTCGCTGGCGGCTGTGCTGGCATTACGCCCGCGCGTGCTGCTGCTCGACGAGCCCACGTCTCAGCTCGATCCCGTTGCTGAGAAGAATTTCCTGCACGCGCTGTTTCGTGTGAATCGCGAGCTGGGCTGCACGGTTGTTGTGGCGACGCATCAGCCGCGCCCAATGCTCGAATACGCGACGCGTGCGTACCGGATTGAGGACGGTCGCGTGCGCGAGGTGGCGGATATGGCTTCTTTGGGACGCCTAGAATCGCTGTTTTCCGATGACATGTTGGGGTGGGGTGCCATCCGATGTGCAAAAAACGGAGTATTCAGCAGGCGTGAGGACAATTTGGGCTCTCTGGAGCCGCCCGGGGACGTATCGAGCGCGAAAAAAAGTTCAGAATTGGACAAATCGTCCGAATTTGTGGCGCAAACGTCGCTCGAGAATGGCTCGGAAGCCTTCCCGCGCACGGATGGAAGCAGAATACTCCAAAAAATGCACGGCGGGTCGGCTACCACCCTGTCGGAAGGCTGGTTTCGCTACGATCGCGCGGGCGGTTGGGTGCTGCGCGGGCTCGACGTGGCGTTTTCGGCCGGTGCGGTGCATGCGATCGTGGGCGGCAACGGATGCGGTAAGTCGACGATACTCTCGGTGCTGGCGAAGACCGCCAAGCTGCAGCGCGGCCGCATGGTGCGCGGAGCGGCCTCGGCGGCGCTGCTGCCTCAGAATCCCAAAGCATTGCTGGTTGCCGATACGGTTCGCGACGAGCTGATGGAATGGGCTTCGACCTGCGGATATGACGAGACCGTGGCGCGGGAGCGTGCGGCGAGCTTGGGGTTGTCGGGTCTGGATGGACGCCATCCGTACGATCTTTCGGGCGGGCAGCGTCAACTGCTTGCATTGGCAAAACTGCTGCTAATCGGCCCCGAACTGCTATTGCTCGATGAGCCCACCAAGGGTCTAGACCTGTTCAGCCGCCGCATCATCGCCTGCGCCCTGCGTGACCATGCGAAGGCTGGCGGCACCGTCATCATGGCTACGCACGATTTGGACTTTGCCGAGCAGGTAGCCGACGACGTCGCCATGATGTTTGACGGCGAGATTGCCTGCATGGAGCCGCCGGCCGACTTCTTTGCCGACAACGTGTTCTATAGGGCGTGATGGGATGACGGACTGTCGTTTCTCGCGTTTGCTTGCAAAACTGGAGATCCCGCTGTTGTTGGCGGTGCCGGCGGTAATGGCTGCGGCGTTGCTGGCGGGTGTTGAGCAGGCGGCGCTTGCCATGCTTGTCGTGGTGGCGCTGGTGCTCGCGCTGTTCTTTGCGGGTTACGAGGTATCTCGTCCGGGATTGCGCCAGATTATGCCCACGCTGGTGCTGGCGGCGCTGGCGGCGGCGGGGCGCATCCTGTTTGGGCCCATTCCCGACTTTAAGCCGGTGAGCGCCATCGCCATTATCGCGGGGGCGACGCTTGGTCGCCGCAACGGTTTTATGGTTGGCGCGCTGGCGGCGCTGACCAGCAATTTCTTTTTTGGACAGGGCATGTGGACGCCGTGGCAGATGTATGCCTGGGGGCTCGTGGGATACGTTGGCGGTGCGCTGGCGTATGCGGGTGCGTTCGACCGCGCCGACGGCACCGTGCGCATGCCAGCGCTGCTGGCGTACGGCTTTGCGTCGGGCCTGCTCTATGGCGTCGTGATCAACGCGTATGACATCATTGGATTTGTACGGCCGCTTACTTGGGCGGGTGCCGTGGCACGTCTTGCCACGGCGGTGCCGTTCGATATCACGCACGGCCTTGCGACCTGCGTGTTTTTGGCCGCCTTGTACAAGCCTTGGTGCCGTCGCATTAACCGTGTCGTCGTGAAATACGGACTGTAGGGCATTTCGCGTTCCCACACGAACTTGCGGTGGAATAGTTCTCGTTTTTGGCTATTTGCTGCCCAAACAGGAACTACTCCACCGCAACTTATAGGGGGAGAGGGGTCACATGATCTGTTTTCCTCTGTCCCCCAGGAATTGCTTGGCGCTAGAGCTCTAGCGTGAGGGTGACGGGGCAGTGGTCGCTGCCGAAGATATCGCCGCGGATGCCGGCGTCGCGCACGTTGCCGGCGATTGCGTCGCTCACCAGGAAGTAATCGATGCGCCAGCCGGCGTTGTTCTTGCGGGCATTAAAGCGATAGCTCCACCAGCTGTAGACACCCTCGACGTCGGGGTTTGCCGCGCGCCAGGTATCGGTAAAACCGGCGTCGAGCAGCTCGGTAAACTTGCCACGCTCTTCGTCCGAAAAGCCTGCGTTGCCGCGGTTGGACTTGGGGTTCTTAAGGTCGATCTCTTCGTGCGCTACGTTAAAGTCGCCGCAGGTCACCACGGGCTTGCCGGTCTCGCGCTCAAGCGCGCTCAAAAAGCCGCGATAGGCATCGTCCCAGGCCATGCGCACATCGATGCGCGCGAGCTCGTTTTGGGCGTTGGGCGTATAGACATCCACAAACCAGAACTTGTCGAACTCCAACGCGCAGACGCGGCCCTCGGTTGCGGCTTGGGCGACGAGCTCGGCCGCCTCGCCCTCGCCGGCGTAGGGTAACAGCGCGTCGGCGTGCAGCACGCGCAGCGGTTCCTGGCGGCTAAAGACCGCAGTGCCCGAATAGCCTTTACGCTCGGCGTAGCTCCAGGTTTGGCGATAGCCGGGCAGGTCAATATCAACCTGGCCTTCTTGCAACTTGGTCTCTTGCAACGCCAGGATATCGACGTCGAGTTCTTGCGCGATCTGGATAAAGCTCGGGTCCTTTTTGAGCACGGCGCGCAGGCCGTTGACGTTCCACGAGGCGAAAGTGTAAGTCTGAGGCATGGTGTCCTTTCGACGGGGTTGGCAGGCTTAAGATTAGCGCAACAGGGGCGGTGGTGGGCACCGCGCGTGCTGACCCAAAGGCCGCATGCTGGGACATCGCCCGACGCTGCCCGACCAACAAGGACGGAGGACTCATATGACGCAGGCGATAACGGACTCCAAACAGGCCTCCGCCGCGCTGGCGGAGCTGTTCGGCACCCACAAGCGCGTGGTCTTCTTTGGCGGCGCGGGCGTTTCCACGGCGAGTGGCATCCCCGATTTCCGCAGCGTGGACGGCCTATATCACCAACAGTTTGCCTACCCGCCCGAGACCATGCTCTCGCATAGCTTTTACGAGGCGCATCCGGCCGAGTTCTTCGACTTTTACCGCACCAAGATGATCGCGCTTAACGCTAAGCCCAACCGCTGCCACACCAAGCTGGCCGAGTTGGAGCGCGCCGGTAAGCTTGATGCCGTGGTGACGCAAAATATCGACGGTCTGCATCAGATGGCTGGCTCACAGCGCGTGTTCGAGCTGCACGGATCGGTCCATCGCAACATTTGCCAGTCGTGCGGCGCGGTCTATAGCGCCGAGTGGATTTGCTCGCGCGAGCACGAGGACGCCGCGGGCGTGCCCGTGTGTCCTGCGTGCGGCGGGCGCATTAAGCCCGATGTGGTGCTCTACGAGGAGCCGCTCGACGAGCGCGTGCTGACCGGCGCCGTCGCCGCCATTGCCGCGGCCGATGTCCTCATCGTGGGCGGGACCTCGCTCGTGGTGTATCCGGCGGCGGGCCTTACGCGCTACTTTACCGGCGATACCCTGGCCATTTGCAATCTCGCTCCCACCGATCAGGATGCAAATGCCGACCTGCTGATTTCTTGCGACATCGCGGCCGCGTTTGCGTTCTAGCCCGTGTGCGCGGATACAATAGAAAAACTGATTGCAAAGCGACCCCACCGCCTGCGCCCGAGCGCGGTGGCGCGGGCATTTTAGGAGGATGTTCATGGCGAACGATAGCAAGACATGGCGGTGCGGAAAGTATGAGCTCAGCTTTGACCGCCCGCGCATCATGGGCGTCCTCAACGTGACGCCCGATTCGTTTAGCGACGGTGGGGAGCACTTCGACCCGGATGCCGCCATCGAGTACGGCCTGGCGATGCTCGACGCCGGTGCCGACATCATCGACGTGGGCGGCGAGTCCACGCGCCCTGGTTTTACCCCGGTCAACCCCGACGAGGAGGCTCGCCGCGTGCTGCCCGTGGTGCGTGCGCTGGCCAAAGAGGGCGCTATCGTCTCGATCGACACGCGCCACGTGGCGGTTGCCAAGGCGGCCGTGCGCTGCGGCGCCTCGATCGTCAACGACGTGACCGGCTTCACCGACCCCAAGATGGTCGAGTTTGTTAAGACGAGCACCTGCGGCGTCATCGTGATGCATGCCGGCGAGGTCGCCGCGCCCACCCGCACGCACGCAACGGTGCAGCTCGATACCTCGGCAGCGGCGTTTGTTGCCGAGAAGGCGCGCGAGGCGGCTGCCGAGGCCGCGCGTGAGGCCGAGAAGCCGGCTCGCCGCCGTCGCGGCAAGTTGCTGGGCGAGCCTAAGTCGGAGGCCAAGCTTCCGGGCGGCGTGGTGCAGCCCTCGTTGCCGTTTGGCGAACCGGAGCCCACGCCCGAGCCTTCAAGCGAGCAGGAGACGCCGGCCGCCGAGCAGGCTGCTGCCGCCGAGACTGTCGCGCCCGCGCCCGAGGCCGCGCCCGCAGCCACCGAGGCCGAATCGGAGTCCAATGACCGCCTGGCCGCCATGATGCGCCGCAGCGCCCGCCGCGAGGAGGCCTACGTGCCCACCTCTCAGCTTCGCCGCTTTACCCTGCCCGATTCGGCGCCCATCATGCGCCGCGTCATGGGCTTTCTGTCCGACCAGGCCCGCACACTCATCCATGCCGGCGTGTCGCGCGACCGCATCTGCATCGATCCTGGCCCGGGCTTTGGTAAGTCGGCTAACGAGGACATCGTCATCCAGCGCGAGACTGCCAAGATGGCGTCACTGGGCTATCCGCTCATGTGCGCCGTGTCGCGCAAGCGTTTTGTGGGCGCTGTCTCGGGCGTGACCGAGGCCGCCGCGCGCGATGCCGCCACGTTTGGCGTGTGCCTGGGTGCCATCCAGGCCGGCGCCAACATCGTGCGCGTGCACGACGCCGCGGGTTTTGCGCAGTTCCTGAACGGTTACTGGGCCGTCGCCAAGCCGCAGCCGCGCCGTGCGTTTGTGGCCGTGGGCTCCAACCTGGGGCATCGTTGCGACAACATCCGCGCCGCGCGCGACATGATCGCCGAGATTCCGCTCACCTGCGTGTCCAACTCCTCCAAGATCTACGAGAGCGAGCCGGCCTACGAGACGCGCCAGGACGCGTTTGCCAACGCCGTCATCGAGATCAAGACCGAGCTGGCGCCGTTGGTGCTGCTTGACGAGCTCATGAAGATTGAGGCCGAGCTGGGGCGCGACCGCTCCAAGAAGGCCAAGGCCAACGGCCCGCGCACCATCGACCTGGACCTGCTGTGGATGGACGGCGAGACCCACGGCGGCAAAAAGCTGCGCCTGCCGCATCCGCTCATTGGCGAGCGCGACTTTGTGCTGGTGCCGCTCGAGGACCTGATGCACGACCCGGCACGGTTCTTCCGCTACAACGGCGTCGAGGTCAAGGAGCCCGAGGATCGCGTGGGCCATATCGTGGGCGAATTGGGGCGTATGTAGATGATCGAGATGAATGCTGTTGCCGCCGGCACCGAGCTCGACGCGGCGCGTGACGCGGGCCGCGAGGGCGTGTCCGCGGGCTGGTGCGCGTGGAGCGCGGGCGATGCTTCGCTGACGTTTTCGCTGGTCGTGCGTCCGGATGTGAATATGCACGCCTTCCACGGCCTGCCGTTTGTGGCCGCGATGGGCATGATGGACGCGCTCGTGGGCACGGCTTCGACGCCGGGGTTGGGCCTTGCCGGTAAGGTGGGTATCCAGTGGCCGAGCGATATCGTGTGCGGTGCGCCTGCGTTTGAGACGTCGCTCGCGCGTGTTGCCGTGAACGGCGGTGCCGGTGCTGCGGGCATGTTTGTCGCGGTGACGGTTGATATTGAGCATTCGGCGTTGAGCGAGCTCGGTGTAGATGTGGCCGACGAAGCACTGGTCGAGGCGCTGGCCGCCGCCGTGCTGGCCCGTGTGGACGCCTGGGCGGTTGCCGCCAACATGCCGCAGGGCGCCGCAGGCCCGCTGGCCCCCGTGCTGGGCGAGTACTTCGACATGGTGCCGCTGCTGGGCCGCCAGGTTGCGGCGGTGTCGCCCAACGGCTTGCCGCTTGCGGTCGGTGTGTTTGCGGGCCTGGACATCTGGGGTCGCGCGACCATCAAGACCGATGCCGGCGAGCAAGAGTTTCCGCCCGAGGCCGTACGGATTCGCGGGCTGTAACGTGGGGCGTTCGCGCCCAAAGATAACGATGACAACAAGACCCTCCTCGGCCTGTGCCGGGGAGGGTTTCGCCTATCTGGGGAATAGGCTTGGCGAGCATTTGCGGGGGCTGTGGCATCGGGCGTGCTCGACTTAAGCCCCTGCTCTATCCCAGCTCCTGCATGCGGCGGTAGATTTCGCAGATGCCCTTGATGGTGAGCTGTCCGTCGACCACATCGAAGGCATCGGTCGAATCGGCGACGATGCTGGCGAGACCGCCCGTGGCGATAACGGTGGCATCCTCGCGGCCCAGCTCGCGCTTCATGCGCGCGACCAGGCCCTCGGCCATGGCGGCGGCGCCCGTTACGGCGCCGACCTTGATGCACTCCTCGGTATCGCGGCCGATGGCGTGCTCGGGCGCCTCGAGCGGCACGCTGGCGAGCTTGGCGGCACGGGCGGCAAGCGCGTCCATGGAGATGCGAATGCCCGGCGCGATCGCTCCGCCAATGTAATAACCGTCCCCATCGATGACGTCGATATTGGTCGCGGTGCCAAAGTCCACCACGATTGCCGGCGCGCCGTAGAAAGTTTCGGCCGCAACGGCGTTAGCGACGCGATCGGCGCCTACGGCCTGGGGACGCGCCGCGCGCAGCTTGGTCACCGCGGCCGTCTGCGGTCCGATGACGATGGCGTCTGCGGCAATGCGGTCGGCCACGGCGTGCCATTCGCGCGAGAGCTGCGGCACCACGCCGGCAAAGGCGATCGCGTCGACCGCGCCGAGCGAGAGGTCGTACATCTTAAAGAAGCCCATCAGGCGCACGTGGATCTCGTCGGCGGTATAAGAGCGGTCGGTGGGCATGCGCCACGACTGCACCAGCTCGTCTCCGTCAAACAGGCCCATGGCCGTCTGCGTATTTCCCATATCGATAGCGAGCAGCATGTCTACTCCCGGTGTCGGCGTAAAAGGACGCGCACCATTGTATACGTGCCGTCGACGGCGCTCGGCTGCGATTCGTTTACGGTGATAGGGGCTGAGGAGTTTAAATATGAAGGAATTATGCTCTACGAGATTTTTCTTGCCGTTTGCCGAACTCCCGCGTAATATTCTTTCTTGCGCACATGAGGCGCCCAGACATTGCGGGGTGGAGCAGTCTGGTAGCTCGCCGGGCTCATAACCCGGAGGTCGTAGGTTCAAATCCTGCCCCCGCGACCAAAATTTCAGCCCTGAACTGGTAAAACGGTTCAGGGCTTTTTCGTTGCCTTGGGGCAAAAATGCCCAAAGTAATCTGTATGGTAATATGTATGAGCGAAAAAAGCCTTAGACCCTGCGTTTCGCCAGGCTATCTCTGAGCGCTCGGAGCACCTCAACCGCAACGGGCAACTCGTCAATCTCGAATGAATCAAGAATCTCTTGCACCTCGGCGGAAAGCTTCGCCTTGTCGGGTTTTGGGGCGTCACTGAGCAAAGCGTCGGTGCCTACCGACAGCTCCTCTGCAATCTTTGCGAGCACGGGCAAGCTCAGCTTGGTGTTGCCCGTTTCGATGTGGCTCATGTGCGTTACCGATATTCCAACTTTTTGCGCGAGCGCCTCCTGCGACAGCCCGCAGGCTTTGCGGTAACGCCTGATGCGCTGTCCTATGTCGAAGTATTTCATTTTAACCGCCCGTCAAAATCAAGTTGCCTTGAATCGTATGGGCGATTAGCCTCAAATATAATAAACTGGAAAGGCTGTATTTCATGCATGCAGTTAATGTTTGAGACCTCATTCTTACGAACGAGGCGAGAGCGTTAGTGAGTCAAAAAAACAGGAGGTAATGCGATGACGCCAATGAACGAGCAGGAAAACCTGCTATCGGGTATCACAATCGCTCATAACCTGATGCACCGCGTGGTCAGTCTTCAGCAACGCATCAACCAGCTCACCACTCAGTTTGCCGCCAAGACGGAAAAGAAGACTAAAAGGCACCCTGTTCTCTATGCAATCGGGGGCTTCCTTATCGCGTTCACGCTTATCACGAGCACGCCACTTAAGGTGATAACGTATCTCCCTACCCTTCCGTTCTTCTCGATGGGAGGCACGGAGCTTCAATTGGCGGTCTGGAATATCGTGAACCTCATCGTCTCAGCTATCATCGGTGCGATTCTATACAAGGTCATAGCGAAGACGGCGGACAAAAGCCGCTCCCAGAGAAACGCCGCGATTGACCAAAGCAACCAACGAGTTGAAGCCAACAACCAGGCCCTAGCCCAGAGCATCGAGCAAACCAAGCAGGAGATTTTCGCCGTACAGCAGCAATGGGCTTCGCAGGTCGCCCCGTGGTACCCCATGGATTACGACAGCATCGAAGCCGTGGATTTCTTCCTTGCTGCCGTGCGCAACCATCGCGCCGCCACCGTGCAGGAGATGGTCAACCTCTACGAGACCGAGATGCACCAGCGCCGCATGGAAGCGGGCCAGCAGCAGATTCTCAACCAGCAGCGCATCGGCAACATGCTGCAAATAGGCAACCTGTTCATGCAGGGGCAGATTCTCAATCAGGCTCAGCAGATAAACGCGAACACCGCCAGTGCGAGCGGCAACCTCGACTGGATGGCTCGCGCGATGGGAAAGCGCTAAGTAATGACGCGGTTGACATAACGAGGCAACTCGAAACCACCATGAAGGAAAAGGGGATGGATAATGAACGGATTATCCCAGTGGGCGCGCTCGCATAAGCCCCAAGCCGCAGCGATAGCCGCTGCGATCGTTGTTGCGATCGTTGTTGCGACAGCCGTGGCAAGTGGAGCGTTCGCAACGTCCGAGCAACAACCAGAACAGCAGGAGTCAAGAACCGTCGATGTGACCCTCAACGTCACGGCCGACCACGGCTGGGACGAGAACTCCACGCCCGCCATCGCCCATATCGAGGGCGACGATGTGGACTTCTACCACGCGGTGACCCCTGATGCCGATGGCAACAAGGGCACTTCCACGGTCGAACTCGCCGAGGGCGACTACACCGTGAGCTTCGTCAGCCCCGTCAACTCCGACGGTTCCGCGTTCGACATCTACGACACGGGCGCTCCCGTCGACATCACCGTCGACGCCGACGCGAAGACCGCACCTGCCGTCAACTGCCCTATGGCGCAGATTCCCGCCGACAAGGTCACCGACGACATGCTCGCCGACATCGTCAACAAGACCAAGGACGCCATCAAGAAGGGTGACGAGACCTTGAAGGGCGATGCCGGCACGGGCATCCTCGACAAGCTCGACGGCAACGTCGCCAAGAACCCGAACGCGAGCGACAAGACCAAGCAGGAGGCGACTGACGCCGACAAGGACGTCGATGTCAACGACAAGCCTGCACAGACGACACCGTCTGCCAAGACTGACGGCAATAAGGCTGACAACGGCAACGCTGGTTCCCAGTCTTCCAACACTGGTTCTTCGAACGCGGGTTCTGCTTCCAGCAAGCCTTCCCAGTCCAGCCAGCCTTCCAAGCCCGCCCATACGCACACTTGGGTGAACCACACGGCTACCCGTCAGGTCTGGGTAAGCAACTGGGTCGACGTGCCCGACTACGGCACTCAGCAGGTCGCTGTCGGCACCAAGTTCATCTTCGCTTATGACGGTTACACCACTACCAACATCAACGATGCCGAGGCACATGCTGTGGCACTCATCAAGCAAGGTTTGCCTGAAAACTACCGTAATGAGACTATCTACGAAACTCAGCAGGTTCAGACTGGTTCCCACAAGGAGGACCACGGTACCTGGCAGACCGAATCTTACGTGGACTACGTGTATTGCAGTTCGTGTGGTGCTCGTCAGTAACGGGTGGCGTGCCCACGCAAGTGGGCACCGACGCCCGCAACCGATGGGTTCCCATCTCACGCAAGTGAGATGCGGTGCTCGCCAGTAGCACCGCTCCCGCGTAAGCGGGATGCGCGTGCTCGTCAGTAACGACGAGACCATCACGGCACGTACTGTGTTCGGGCATAGCCCTCACAGACCCGCGCGCTCCCTTTCGGTCGCGTGCAGGTGTCCGTTTCCCGAACAAGGGGAGCATCCGTATAACGGGTGCTCCCCTTGTTTTTTTGCCCAGATGCTCCGGAATACCGCGAAACAGGATCAGCAACAGCGCACCGGCCTTTGAAGGGCTTTTCGAGGTCTTTCGGTGGGCTGTTCTGAGACCTTTTCGCGCCCCTGTCCGAACAAAGCCCCTGCGAAGGTCTTTCGCTGGGCTGTGCTGAGCCCATTTCGCGCCCCTGCCCGAACAGAGCCCCTGCGGAGGTCTTTCGAAGGTCTTTCGCTGGGCTTTGGATGGGCATGCGTGAAAGACGCCTGCGGCGTCGGGTGCCTCTGAAACGGAGATAAGGAGGTACACGATGGACAGGGAGCGTCTTGAACCCAGCAGCCCCCAGGAGGAGGCCATGTGGAGGGCGCAGGTGCTCAGGCGCACCGCCCGCATCTGCTCGGCGAAGGCCAAGGAGCTTGAGCGCATGGCGAAGGTGGACGGCAACGCCCCTATGCGCGACAGCGGCACCCTGAAGGACGTGCTCAAGCGCATCGACAACGTGATGGAGTGGCGGTTCGTGAACGCTCTGGGCGAGGTCGTCCTCGACGGGGACATGCTCGCGGAGAGCATCGACTGCGAGGCCCTGCGCACCATGCGCTACTGCGTGGCTGAATGTCTCAAGCGAATCGAGGAGCGGGAAGCGGAGGGGAAAAGCGATGAGTGACTACGGCATCAAGACCTACGCCGACCTCGCCGAGACGTGCGGGAACATGGTGCTCGCAAACGAGATGGCAAAACGCCCGCTTGAGCTTGTAAGTGGGGACTGGGCGCCATGGGAGGAGATTTTCCAGTGGTACATCATACAGGACCCGTCGTTTGTCATGGGGCACACGGGCGAGCCGGTGTTCTACGACGAGGAGCTTGACCTGTACGTCCTTGGGGTAAATCATCTAGGCACGGCTTGGCAGCTCGTGCCCGCTCCGACAATCTACGACTGAAAAGACGCCGAAGGGCGCAGCGAAACAATCGCTGCGCCCTTTATTTTTTTGCTTCGCGGACACTCAAGACGCACTTTCTACACGTCGTCACTTTACGCCTGGACTTGTAGAAAAACTCCGAGAAGATTGCCCCGTTTATGGGGCTTGCCGAAGCGCTTTCTACAACTGTCGCAATTTTCGACAAATTCAACCCCTGAAACACGCCTTGTTTTCTACGGCGTTTCACGCCATATATCAGGAGAAATCGCCTTGGCTCCCTCCGCTATACGCTTCGGGGGCAAAAAAGGCAAAAGGGCATAAGGGGGACTGACGCAGCGTGCGCTGCGGTCGGCATAGCCGACAGTCCCCCTCGATGCGACCTTAGGGTCGCAAACGCTGCGAGCGCAAGGCGCTCGCAGATGCCGTCTCAGGACGTACGCCAGCGGGCTTGGGTGCCGGCGGAGCGCCACATGAAAAGGGACGGAGGCGAAAAGCCGTCCGTCCCTATCGAGACAGTGGATGCCGCCGTGATCGAAGCGACTACCCCTGCGGTGCGGGGCAGATCGCTTCGCTTTCGCGGCGGCCTGCATCATGAGGTTCAGCGGGCTGCGGGTTGGCTTACGGCTCGCCTTGCGGGACGTCTCGCACCAGCCCCTCGTATCGCTCCTTGATGCTGGCGGGCATGCACCGGCGGTCGGTGTCGGACCCGCAATAGGCTCTGTTCATCCACTCGGTCACTTCGTACTCCAAGATGAGCGGTTCGGGCCAGCCCATCTTTGAGGGGGCGCGGACGGGGTTTTGGGTGGAGCTCCATCCGATGCCGTGCTGGGGCAGGAGCGCCTTGACCTCCTTGACGAAGACCTGCTTGGACTGAACCCTTCCCGAGGGGTTGTTGCGCCGCGACCAGTGACGGTACAGGTCGTGGAGGAACTGCCAGGGGAGCAAATCCCAAGTGACTTGCGGCAGGATATCGTCGAGGAACTGGCGCACGGGGTCGTTCACCTCGCGATACTCGGCAAGGAGCCTGCACGTCGCCTCGGGGGCGTCAAGCTCGTAGTAATCGGTCTTTGCGAGGATGCGGTGGAGCACGTATTCGAGGACTTCGGGTCGGTTCAGGTAGTCGCCCTTGATGTACTTGCGCTCGCAGCCCTCGAAGCGCTTCTCGAAGGGAATCACCAGAAGGCGGCGGTACAGAGACTCCGACTTGTCGCGAAGCTTCGGCAGCGAGTTGATGCACTGAATCATGAAGCCTCGGAACTTCACCGAGCGCGGGTCTTTGAACTTGCGGTTCATCAAGAACGGGTCTCCCGTGATGATGGACTTGAGCGCCGCCGCATCGTCCAGGTAGGTGCCCGTGTCGTTCTCGTCGGTGATGATGGCGGAGACGCGCGTGAGGGATTCGAGCTTGAAGTCGTCCCCGAACGCCTTGATGGGGATGGACGCCCACGCCCCCTTGCCGCAGAGGTTGCGGGCGAGGGTGCAAAACGTCCCCTTGCCGTTGTTGCCGAGGGTCGAGTACAGCCACGCGCTCTTGTTCCAGTCGACGTTGGGGCGCACGACCGCACCGAGAACCTGCCAAAGAAGCTCCACGACCTTGGGGTCGTCGGAAAGCTCGTCCATCCACGTCACCACGTCCCAGTCGGTGCCGTCCTCGTTGTTGCGGATGACGGGATTGGGGGCGTCTTCCACGAAGTCCGTCCCGATTTTGGAGGTGAACACCAGCTCGGGGTCGAAGTCCATGAGAATCTTGTTGCCATAGTCGTACAGGCCGTTGTTCACGGCGACGAGGTCGGGTTTGGTGCAGGGGGACACCACCTCGCACACCGCGCGCAAGATCGCAACGACCTCATCGACGTTGCGTTTGCTGATCGTTGCGTCATAGCGGCGGATAAGCCGCGTGAGGTTGTCGCTTCTGGTGTCGTAGACGCCCTTGGCGTCCCCCTCCGACTGGTACACGCCCACGTCGTAGTTTCCGTCCCCCTCGTCTGCCGCCCAGCAGATGAGCTTGGCGTGGTGGAGCCACTTGATGGCAAGCGCAATCTGGAGGGGCAGAAGCTCCCTGAGCTTCTTGAGGCGCTCTCCCGGCGGCTTCTGGTCGGGGTAGGCGTCCTTCAGTTTTGCGCCGATTGGGGCATTTTCGTCACGAGGACCGAGGTTGTACCTCTCAATGGCGTTGTTGGTGGCTTGGAGCAGCTCATTCTCAATGGTTTCTGGGGACGGGATGCTGTCCATGTCGATGCCCCCAAGATAGTCTTCGGTCACGGTTCTTATAAGCTCGTTATACGTCTGTCCCATGGCTTCTCCTCCGAATCTTTCGCGGTGTTTTTAGAATGTTTTACCGTGACATTCGGTGACTGAGAAGACCTCGTTATCTGCAAAAGCGCAGGTAGAAGGGCTTTCTGTTCATAAATGAGCGGAAAGTCGGTGTGCTGTTTTCGTGAAGTGAGGACGCCGCGGCGGAGAAGGTGGCGCACGGCAGGTTTGGCAGGTGCGCGGCAGGGGTCGGCGCGGCGACTTCCTGCCGCCCTTCCTTCTGAGGCGATGGGGGCTGAGAGGGCGCTGGCAGTCCTGGCAGCCTAAATAGTACATGGACACAGGTAAGACCGTCCCCTGCCTTTTCGTGTACGTCTTCTTCCACCGCTACCCGTTTTGCGGTGGCGGGAGGGGCTGCCAGGGTTGCCAGTCCCGCGTTGCGAGCCTGCGGGCGGGGGTTTGGGATGGCAGTTCGGGCCTGAAAAGCCCTGCCGCAAGACTGCCGCGAGGCCGCAACGGCGTCGCCCCGATCATGCAACGACGGGATGAGGAGCGTGCGAGCGTGCGTTGCAAGTGCGGGGCTTGCCCTGCCGCTTATGGTGACTTTATGGAACTGTTTTCCGAAAAACGCGGCGTGAAAACGGGCGCGTCTCTCTCGTTGTCCTCAGCATCGGTCTTCCCGGGCGATGTGCCTAAAATCAAGCGACATTTTCCCCGTTTGGCAAGAATGGCACAGCGGGGTAAGATGTCATCAGGCCGTTTGAGGCCTCGTGCTCTGGCGCTTCCGTCTTCTCGGAGCGCTAACCACTGGATGCAGGTGGCGTCTCCCATGACGCCTTAAGAGGCTGCCTCGGGGAAACAGAGCCTCCCCACGCCATGTCCGATGCACCAAACCCCTGCTCGGGCTGGGCAAGGCCAAAAGACCGCTGCAGGTCGGCTCGCGGGACGCGCGAATTGGGTTTCGCCGATTCCCGCATGTCAGGAAGCGCGGATGTGCGTATCGCATCCGATGGGAGCGCCTTCTGGCCAGGATGCACGCCGCTATTGCGGCTGTGCCTGTTGCCAGGAGGCAGTCATGGCTACAAACGAAACCGATTCCATTTTTCTCATCGACTCAAAAGAGGCCGCATTCGTGCTGGGCATCAGCTCTCGCACGCTCGCGAACTGGCGCTGCAAGGGCCGAGGGCCTGCGTACATTCGCCTGGGCAAGAAGCGCTCCCCTGTGATGTATCGCGTGAGCGACGTGCAGGACTGGATTGTCGAACATCAGGTAAAGGCGAGCGGAGATGCTCGCCGATAGGCGACGCAAAGGAAGGGAGGTGAAACATGTCCCGCGTCGCCCTTGAGCTTGGAGAGACAAGCATTGACCGCGCAAAGATTACGCCGACGCCCGACGGTGGCTATCGCATGCAGTGGAGCATGCGCTTGCTGAACGGGCGTCTCATCAAGAAGACGACCAAGGGGAAGTGCACCAAAGGCGAGCTGCGCCGCCGCGCTCATGCCCAAGCTGAGGAAATTCTCGCAACAGGCGGGGGCAGCACTCCTTGGAAGGGCTCGTCGAGCATGCGCGACTATATCCGCAAAGAGGTAATCCCCGGAATCGAGCGCACCGATGATTCCATCTTGCGACCCCGAACACGGGATAAATACTGCCACGTGCTCAATCTCGCGGCGGAGGCGTTTGGGGGCTTTCGCATCGCGGACGCGGTTCGCCCGCGCAACCTCGAAGGCATCTTGGAGGAGATGGCAAGGCGCCACGGCACCTCTACCGCCAAGCATTGCCAAAAGACGGTGAGCAAATATGTTCTTGAGCCTTTGGTACGCGACGAGGTAATCGCCCACAACCCCCTCAAGAGCTTCAGGCCGCGCCTGCCTGAGTGCCGCATGACAAACAAGGCTCCGGGCGGACAGGCGCTCACGCCGGAGGAGCGCGGGCGCGTGCTCGAATACCTGCTTGCGATTGACCCCAATGATGTAAATCCGCCGAAAAGAGGGCGCTATACCGTTGAGGATGTGCGCAATCTGCGCCGCGCTGTCGTTGAGATCACGCTGCTGCAGGCAGTGACGGGGCTTCGCATCAACGAGGCGAGACTGCTCAGCCGCGCGAACGTTGAGGACAAGGACGGCTTGCTTAGTGTCACCGTGACGACCGAGGTGTCAAAGACCCATCGTGGGCGTACCATCCCCATCCTTGACGAGCGCGTTGCCGAGCGCATGAGGGCGCGGCTGGAAAGAGCGGGGGCCGAACCAGGCGCGCTGCTGTTCCCCGCCCCCGCGGCTCCTGGCAGCGCGTGGGACATCAACAACGCGCAGCATGCCATTAAGAAGCTCTATCACGAGTTGGCAGACACCTTGGACATACCCCTTCTCGATAAGGTCTCGACCCATGTCTGGCGCGCGACCCTCAACACCGAGTGGATGCAGAGAGGCGTTCCCGATTTGATTCGCTCGGCGTATTTCGGGCACAGCCCCGAGGTGAATCGCAGCTACTATACGGATACGACCAACGTCTCCGTTTTGGTGGACATGCTCCGTACGACCTAGGGGTTCGAGGTAATCTGTATGGTAATATGTATGAGCGTGACTTTCCGTGATTTTACGTGATACCGAGTGACACTGTTTTGGTCGAAAAATAGGGTTTGAGCTGGGATGATATAGCGTGTGACCTCGGGAAACTAGAATTTGAAAAGGGTGCCCGGAGGTCGTAGGTTCAAATCCTGCCCCCGCGACCAAGAACTTGCAGCTCTTCGGCCTAGTCGGCGAGCTTTTTTGTTATTCCGGGATCGTTTCTTCGGTTCAATTCTCGGCCTCTCAAACAAAATCTCGATCTGTAACATCTAGACCCGATTTGGGCGGCTAGGTGTTACAGATCGAGATATACCGGTGGGTTGGGTCGTGTTTGTCTAAATCTGTAACACGAGGGACGGATTTTGCCGAGTAACTGTTACAGATTTAGATTTTCTAGCAGGCGGGTTTGGTTTGTCTCGATCTGTAACAGATAGGGGCCAAAAGTGGGCCTAGCTGTTACAGATCTAGATTGTTGAGGATGGGCCGAGAGGAATGTCTCGATCTGTAACAGTAAGACCCGGTTTTGCCGCGTAACTGTTACAGATTGAGACAAACCGACGGGCCGCCCCGCCCCATCCACCTGCCGCCACCTGATATTCGCCGATTTTCGTTGTGCCGCTGTGCCCCCATGCCATATCCTCTAGACAACTACGCGGCATCATCGCCGTCGCGCCTACAAGAGAGGAATATCCATGACCGCACCTGCATCCAAGCTGCTCCAGCCCATTACGGTTGGCCCCCTTGAGCTCAAGAACCGCATTATGTTCCCGCCGTTGACCACCGGCTACGAGGAGCGCGACGGCTCCATTGGCGAGCGCAGCCTGGCTTTTTACGAGCGCCTGGCCCGTGGCGGCGTGAGCTACATCGTCATCGGCGACGTTGCTCCCGTCATGACCGCAAGCCCCACGCCCAAGCTGGCAACCGACGCCCAGATCCCCACGTTTAAGGCGCTGGCCGATGCCGTCCACAAGCACGGTGCCAAGGTCGCGCTGCAGCTGTTCCACCCCGAGTACGACGTGCCCGGTGTCGGCCGCATGGTCATGGGTTCCATGGCCGCCGCCAAGGCCGCGCAGGAGGCCAAGGCCGCCGGCGACGAGGAGACCTTTGCCGCCAAGATGGCCGAGTCCAACGAGATCCGCAACCAGGCCTACGCCAAGCTGCATCACGACATGCAGCACTTTGTGAACGAGGCGAGCGTAGAGCAGCTCACCCAGATCAAGGAGGCCATCGCTGCCTCGGCCGCTCGCGCGCAGCAGGCCGGCATCGACGCCATCGAGGTCCACGGCGACCGCTTGGTGGGTTCGCTGTGCTCGGCCATCCTCAACCAGCGCACCGACGAGTACGGTGGCTCGTTCGAGAACCGCGTTCGCTACGCGCTGGAGGTCGTCGCTGCCATTAAGGAAGCCGCGCCGCAGCTGATGGTGGAGTACAAACTCCCCGTGATCATGGAGAACCCCGACGGCACGCCGCGCGGCAAGGGCGGCCTGCAGCCCGACGAGGCCTGCGAGTTCGCCAAGCTGCTCGAGGGCGCGGGCATCGATATGATCCAGGTCGCACAGGCCAACCACACCGGCAACATGGGCGACACCATTCCGCCCATGGGCGCCATGCCCTACAACTGGACGCTGCCCGTGGCCGAGCGCGTTAAGGCCCTGGTCTCCGTGCCGGTGGCAACCGTCGGCCGCGTTGTCTCGGTTGAGGCCGGCGAGAAGATTCTGGAAGACGGCGCGGCCGACATCATCGCCTATGGCCGCTCGCTCATGTGCGACCCCGACATTGCGCTGAAGGCCGCCACGGGTGAACCCATCCGCGAGTGCCTCAACTGCAACAAGGGCTGCGTCGACGCGATTCAAAACCGCAAGTACATCTCGTGCGTGCTTAATGCCGAGAACGGCGACGAGGCGACCATCGCCATTAAGCCGGGCGAGGGCGACAAGAAGATCGCCGTGGTGGGCGGCGGTATTGCCGGCCTGGAGGCCGCGCGCGTGGCGGCCAAGCGCGGCTACGACGTGACCGTCTACGAGGCGAGCGATCATCTGGGCGGCCAGATTGTGCTGGCGGCCGCGCCTCCGCGCAAGGACGAGATCATGCGCTCGGTCGAGTATTACGAGAAGATTCTGCCTGGCCTGGGCGTGAAGGTTGAGCTCAACCATGCCGCTACCGCTGAGGACCTCAACGCCGCCGACGCCGCGATTGTGGCCGTGGGCGCGCACGACGTGGTCATCCCCGTTCCGGGTGCCGATTCGGAAAAGGTCGTCTCGAGCTGGGACGTGCTGGCCGGCAAGGTGGAGCTTACGGGCCGCGTCGCCGTCATTGGCGGTGGCCTGGTGGGCACCGAGACTGCCGAGTACCTGCTGCAGCACGGCTGCGAGGTGGCGATCGTGGAGATGCTCGATAAGATTGCCGCGGGCGAGTCCGAGACCATTCTGCCGCTGATTATGAGCGACTTTGCCGAGCATGACGTGGAACAGCACGTGAAGACCCGTCTGACCGCCATTACCGACGAGGGCGTTGAGGCCATTTGCACCACCGAGGACGGCGCCGAGGAGCCGGTAAAGATCGCCTGCGATTACGTGGTGATGGCCGTGGGCTCCAAGGCCAACGCGTTTGACCTGGACGGCGTGACGGTGCCCGTGACCTGCGTGGGCGACTGCTCGGGTGAGCGCACCGCCGACATTGCGAGCGCCATTCGCACGGCGTATCACGCGGCCAACGAGCTGTAGTTGAACATCGCGGCCAGGCGGGACGGTAGCACGGATTCGTCTCGCCCGGCTGTGTCCCGTCGGGTGTCAACCGGTGCGGGGCCTGCAAGCGCAGCAGGTCCCGCCCTTTTTGTTTTGCTCCGGTGGATGGCAATGCGCGGTAATCATGAGGAGTGAGGACGTCTACTGCCTCGCAGATCACTCAAAATTATTGGGGGAGGGGTTAATAACTATATCCTCTATACCAAAGGATATAAAGAGATGCCAATTATGTTGACAAGCGAATGACGATTAGCTGCGAGTCAGCTACCAGCGTAAATAATCGATAAAGAAATGTCGTAATTTGGTGCCAAATGCCCAGATAACGCCGCGTCTATTTTAATTAACTGCTTTGAGCAAACAGTAAAATGCTACTATCTAACTTGCACGTAAGAAAGCAGATTAACGGTTAAGGCTAAGAAGTGGCAGGTATGTCGGAAGCAACAAGGACTCGCACGCATGCGCCTGAGGTTAGGCAGCGCGCCGTCGAGATCCTCCAAGAGGGGGTCGGTCATCGCGCCCTCGCTGCGGAGCTTGGCATTCCCCAGGCCACGGCTCGTCAGTGGGCCCGCGCGTATGCCGTGGGCGGTGCCGACGCCGTTCTCAATGCCGGTTCGCATCATCATACCTATTCGTACGACGTAAAGCTCGCTGTGGTTAAGGACCGTCTGGAAAACGGCTTGACGGTTCGCGAGGCCATGATCAAGCACAAGATTCCCAGCGAGTCTTCGGTCAAGGCTTGGTGCCGTTAGTACCGCGAGAGCGGTGAGTCCGCACTGGTCGATAAGCCGCGCGGTCGCAAGCCGCGCGTTAAAAAGGCGGAATAGCAAACGGGATGGTGCGCCCACAGGGGCGCATTTTTCTTGCCGCCCCTCTACTCCAATGCGGACAGGCCCCTTGCCTCGTACGCCTAAAACTCCCCAGTTGACCGAAAACCCGCCGCCGCTACTCCTCGATTGAGCTATAACGTTAAACAATTGCAGCGTTTTTGCATGGGGGAGTGATGGTATGACGCTACTGTATTTCCTTACCCTGTTTCCGCTGGTACCGGCGCTGGGCATGCTGCTCGCGCGCGGTGACCGCGCCCGCGATGCGGTGGGGCTCATAGGCTCCGGCATTATTATGGCGGTGACAGTTGTAGTCGCCGTCATGTTTTTTGGCACGGGTCCGCAGAGCTTTGAGGTTGCCCCCGTCACCTCGCATGTGCTCTCGATCATCAGTTCCGTCATCGACGTCATCCTGTGCGCCGTCATCCTGTGCAACGCGTACAAATATAGGAACGCGCTCACCACGGTGCTCGGCATAGTCCAGCTGGTGGGCTCGCTTGCCTTTGCAGCCATGACGCTGCCCGCGGCCGAAGCCGTCACGGCGACGCCGCTCTACCTGGACTACATGAGCGTGATCATGGTCCTCGCCGTCGGTATCGTCGGCAGCCTGATCTGCGTGTATGCCTTGGGTTATATGAAGGACTTCCAGGCCCATGACGAGCACGAGGCCGCGCTGCACGGGCAGACCGCGCCCGACCGTCGCCCGCAGTTCCTGGCGCTTATGTTCCTGTTCCTCTCGGCCATGTTCGTCATCGTGACGAGCGACAACCTTGAGTGGCTGTTCTGCGGCTGGGAAATCACCACCGTGTGCTCGTTCCTTATGATTGGCTACACGCGCACGCCCGAGGCCATCAAGAACGCCTTTACCCAGATCATCCTCAATATGCTGGGCGGCATTGCGTTTTTGGCCGGACTCATGTACCTGCACGTTAACGGCATGCCGCTGACCATCTCGGGCATGATCGAGCTTTCCGGCGCCGGAACCGCGCAATCCGCGCTGCTGGTGATGCCGGTCATCCTGTTGTCGCTCGCCGCACTCACCAAGGCCGCGCAGATGCCGTTCCATACCTGGCTGCTCGGTGCTATGGTTGCCCCCACTCCCACGAGCGCCCTGCTGCACTCGTCAACCATGGTCAAGGCCGGCGTGTTCCTGATGGTCAAGCTGAGCCCGCTCTATGCCATCTATCCCGTGACCGGCTTTATGGTCACGAGTGTGGGTGCCATCACGTTTTTGCTCGCTGCCCTCATGGCCATCTCGCAGAGCAACGCCAAACGCGTGCTCGCGTACTCCACCATTTCCAACTTGGGCCTCATCAGTGCCTGCTTGGGTGTCGGCGCGCCCGAGGCCGTATGGGCGGCCATCTTCCTGATCCTGTTCCATACGGTGGCAAAGTCGCTGCTGTTTTTGTGCGTGGGCACGGCCGAGCATCATATCGGCAGCCGCAATATCGAGGACATGGACGGCATGTTCAGCCGCATGCCGCACCTGACGCGCCTGATGATGCTGGGCATCATGGGCATGTTCGTGGCGCCATTTGGCATGCTCGTGTCCAAGTGGGGCGCCCTGGTGGCGTTCGCGCAGACTGGCAACGTGCTCATGATCATGGTGCTGGCCTTTGGCTCGGCCGCGACGTTTTTCTTCTGGGGCAAGTGGCTTGCCAAGCTTTCGGGCGTCGACCCCACGGCTCAAAACGTTGAGGTCAATGTCCATAAGACCGAATGGATGGCCCTCAACACCATCGCCGCGCTGCTGATTCTGTGCTGCGTGGCGTTTCCGGTTATCTCGAGCGGTCTGGTGTCGCCTTACTTGGCCATGGTGTTTGGCCGCGTGCCGTACGTTATCGGCAAGGACGCCATGTATCTGATGGTGGTTATCGTGGCGTTTATCGCCGTGGTGCTGCTGACGTCGTTCCGCGTGAGCAATAAGCCGCACGTCAACGTGTACCTTTCGGGCGTGGGAACCGACAAATATCGTCATTTCCGCGGCTCGATGGGACACGAGGTGAAGGCCGAAAAGCGCAATTGGTACTCGGAGGACGCCCTTGGCGAGAAGCGTATTGGCCCCGCGGGCAGCGTCGTGTGCTGCAGCATCATCTTGTTTGCGCTGCTGTGTTGCGCGTGGATTGGGCCCGAGCGACTTGCCATGAGCGCGCCCTCGGTGCTGCGCGGCAAATATTTTGAAGGTTCGGGCGTCATGGGCATTTTTATTGGCACCGTGGCGTTTGCCTTGCTGGCGCCGTTTGTGGGTGGCCTGATCGACGGTCTTGACCGTAAGCTTTCGGCCCGCATGCAGGGCCGCGTGGGCCCGCGCCTGCTGCAGCCCTTCTACGACGTTGCCAAGCTCCTGCGCAAAGCCCCTGCCAGCGTAAACACCATGGACGATACCTACATGGCGTGCGCGCTCATCTTTACCGTGGTGGGCGGCGGCATCTTTGTGTCGGGTTCCAACACGCTGCTGTGCGCTTTTATGGTGACGCTCGCCGCGATCTTTGTGGTGCTGGCGTCCGCCTCGACGCAAAGTCCGTTTGCCCAGGTCGGCGCCGATCGTGAGTTGCTGCAGGTTATGAGTTACGAGCCCGCCGTTTTGCTGATGAGTGTGGGCCTGTATCTTGCCACCGACAGCTTCGATTCCATCGCCGTAACGGGGCAGCCGGCTCCCATCATCGTGTACAGCGCGCCCATTTTTCTTGCGCTGCTCGCGGTGCTCACCATCAAGCTGCGCAAGTCGCCGTTTGACCTTTCGTACTCGCATCATGCGCATCAGGAGATCGTCCAGGGCGTCGCCACCGAGATGAGCGGCGGCACGCTGGCCAAGATGACCCTTATGCACTGGTGCGAGACCGTGCTGTTTTTGATGTGGGTGGGCATGTTCTTTGTCTGGGACAACCCCGTGAGCTGGGTTGTAGCCCTGGTCGTGATGGTCGCGACGTATTTTGTCGAGGTCCTGATCGACAACACCTTCGCACGCAGCACCTGGCGCAGCTGCTTTAGGCTCGGATGGGGCGTGGCGCTGGTGTTTGGCCTGCTCAACCTTATGCCCATACTCGTCGATGTGTTTATTTAGGAGGCAGCATCCATGGATCATAAAATGTCGCGCTCGCCGTGGGTTATTCATTACGACGGCTCGAGTTGCAACGGATGCGATATCGAGGTGCTGGCCTCGCTCACGCCGCTGTTCGATGCGGAGCGCTTTGGCGTGGTCAACACTGGCAACCCCAAGCATGCGGATATCTTTTTGGTGACGGGGTCGGTCAATGCCCAGAACCTGCCCGTCGTGCGCCAGATCTACAACCAGATGCTCGAGCCCAAGTGCGTGGTGGCCTGCGGCATCTGCGCGTGTTCGGGCGGCGTGTTCCGCGATGCCTATAACGTGATCGGCGGCGTGGACCGCGCGATTCCCGTGGACGTGTACGCGCCCGGGTGCGCCATTCGCCCCGAGACGGTGATCGACGCCATTGTGGAGGCGTGCGGCATTCTGGACCAGAAGGAGGCCGTGATGCGCGCTGGCGGTGACCCGCTTACCGTGGGCGGCGCCGCTACCTGGGATGGTGGCGTTGAGCTAGGCGAGGACGGGTTTGTAGCTGCTGCGGGGGCCGGGGCCGGTGTCGACGCAGGCGCGGCTGACGGTGCGCCCGCCGCTGCAAAGGAGGCCAAGTAATGCAAAAGGCTATCTATACCGCCGTCGGGATCGACGAGCTCCTGCCGCATGTTCAGGTGCTCAAGGGCGTCGGCGCGCGCTTTGTGCAAATGCACGCCGAGCGCAACGTCGACGACGGCACGTATCGCTTGGTCTATACGTTTATCAACGTTCGTGCTGCTCAGGAGCAGACCGCGCGGGACGGAAACTATGCGATTGAGAATCTGGTGGTCGAGGGTATCGACCAGTACCAGGAGATTCCGTCCATCAGCTCGTACTATCCGGCGGTATTCCCGTTTGAAAACGAGGCGCACGACCTGTTTGGTCTTGCCATCACCGACATGCAGATCGACTTTAAGGGCTTTTTCTACCAGGTCTCGACTGCCGAACCCATGAGCGTTATCACGCCCGAGGTGAAGGCCGCGCGCGAGAAGGCCATGAAGGTGCGTGCCGCCGCCGAGGCCAAGGCGCGCAAGGCCGCTGCCGAGAAGTCCGCCGCGGCTGCGGCTGCTGCAGGGGAGAGCGCTGCGAGTGCCGGCGATGCTTCGGCTGCGGCGAGCGCCCAGTCCGCTGCGGCTGCCGGCTCCGATGCTCAGCACGATGAAACTGCTGCGAAGGCCGCGCTCAAGGCTGCCGAGATGGAGGCAAAGCTCGCTGCCATGGATCCCGAGAAAGCGGCCAAGGTCCGCGCGGCGCTTGCCGCCAAGGCCGCCCGCGACAAGCAGAAAAAGGAGGCGTAAGGTCCATGGCACATCGCTCCGTTATTCCGTTTGGCCCGCAGCACCCGGTGCTGCCCGAGCCGCTTCATCTGGACCTGGTGATCGAGGACGACCGCGTCATCGAGGCAATTCCGCAGATCGGCTTTGTGCACCGCGGACTCGAGAAGCTCACCGAAAAGCGCGACATGCATCAGTTTGGCTACATCGCCGAGCGCATCTGCGGCATCTGCGCCGTGGGCCACAGCTACGGCTATGCCAGCGCCTGCGAGCGCATGCTCGGCATCGAGGTGCCTGGTCGCGTGCAGTATATCCGCACCATTCTGCACGAGCTTTCGCGCATTCACTCGCATCTGCTGTGGCTGGGTCTGCTCGCCGACGCCTTTGGCTTCGAGGCGCTGTTCTATCGTTCGTGGACGCTGCGCGAGCAGATTCTCAAGATCTTTGAGAGCACCTGCGGCGGCCGCGTGATTCTGTCGATCAACGAAATCGGCGGCCTTAAGCACGACATCGAGGACTCCGAGCTGGCGGGTATTGTCCAGACGCTCGACGCCATGCGTCCCGACTACGAGGCCCTGGTGCATACGTTTTTGGACGACAATAGCTGCGGCGAGCGCCTGCATGGCGTGGGCGTGATCAGCAAGAAGGACGCGCTGGGGCTTTCGATGGTCGGCCCGTTTGGGCGCGCTTCGGGCGTGGACTACGACGTGCGCATGTTTGGCGACGGTGCCTATGCGGACTTGGCTGCATTTGAGCCCATCGTTGCTACCGATGGCGATTGCTATGCCCGCTGCCAGGTGCGTTGTGCCGAGGTCACGCAGGCCATGGACATCATCAAGGAGCTTGCGGGCAAGATTCCGCACGACGGTATCGGCGGGCGCACCAAGCTCACGCCGGCCGACGGCGCGCGTGGCGAGGTTGTGATTGAGCAACCGCGCGGCGAGGCGTATTACTATGTGCGCGGCAACGGCACCAAGAACCTGGACCGTTTCCGCGTGCGCACGCCGACGTCGCAAAACCTGGCGGGTCTGACGCATGCGCTGCAGGGCGTGCTCCTTGCCAACGTGCCCATGATTATCCTGACCATCGACCCCTGCATTAGCTGCACGGAAAGGTAGGCGCGGCATGAGTTTTCTGACATTTGCCAAGACGGCCTTGGGCTCTATGGTCAAGCAGCCGGTCACGGTGTGCTATCCGCAGGAGAAGCTGACGGCGCCCGAGCGCCTGCGCGGGCATATCGTTAACGACATGGATGTGTGCATCTGCTGTGGCATGTGCGCGCGGCGTTGCCCGGCGGGCGCGCTCGCGGTCGATCGCAAGGGCGGAACGTGGTCGATTGACCCGTATGCCTGCGTGGTGTGCGGCGAGTGCATCGAAAGCTGCCCCAAACATTGCCTGACTATGGACACCGCCCGTACCCCAGTCGCAGCGGACAAGACTCCCACGGTGGAAACCAAGCCGGAATAGCTCTGAAATGGGGCTGGAATAGCGCTGGGATGGGGCCGGCGGGGCAAAAATGCCCCGCCGGCCCCGCGCGTGAGCGCGCGGTTGTGCCGCCGCGAACAAAACTATGCCGGATTACGGGGCTGGATAGCGAACCTCCGACCATACGGAAAATCCCAAAAACAAAACCGCAGGTAGATAGCCTACCGTTTTTCAAAAAATGAAGGTATGGATGAGGATCCCGACTTTAGCCCCGTAATCCGGCATGGTTTTGAAATGGCACCATATCAGTACCAGACCTTGATCTCCCGTGGACAGAGGGAAACGGATTATTTTGGCCTTGCGAGGACATCCGCGTGACCCGTTCGCCATGAAATGGGCCTATCTACTACATTTGGGTGGCTACCCTCAACCACGGCGAAAAACGCGAAAAGAAAACAGCAGGTAGAATGCTTGCGGTTTTTCGTAAAACGCGGTTATGGTCAGGGGTATCGGGTTAAACGTAGTAGATGGGCCGGTTTCGTGGCGAGCGTTACCAACTGATCCCCCGGGGACGGAGGAAAACGGATCATTTTTGCTTGATGGCTCCGAGTCGCACCCGTTTTCTTGCGAAAACTCTCGTGTCTCAACTTTGGTGAGACATTTGTCTCACGCCCAAAACCGAATCTGGAACGTGTGTCACCTGCCCGAATTGTGTCTCATTTCGTAACTTTAGGCTGATACAAGGTCTGAGCCCGCGAGAAGGGAGACACGATGGGTAAGTACACGAGGGGTCTCTTGGCGGTGATACTGGCCGTAGTGCTGGTATTGCCGGCTGCAGCATTTGCCATGCTGCCCGAGGCCAACGCCAGGTCCAGTACCGGAATGGACGGGCCGACAGTAAACGGAACGGTCGTCGACCCCGATACCAGCGGTCGCTGGGAAATCTGGGCGGCAGGCCACGGTGGCAATAAGGTAACGACCCAAAACGTCGGCCGAATCTGGACCGACAAGACGGTCAAGGCAACCGGGGAAAACGAAGAGTCGGACTTTTTGACCACGCTTTCGGCGATGTCCTCGACGTCTAATTCAACCGTGACAGTCACCACGCCACTCGACATCGTGATGGTGTTGGATGCCTCCGGCTCGATGGATGATCCTATGGGTGGCGGAGATCGCACCAAGCGTATCGATGCACTGAAGAGCGCTGCGAACAGCTTTATCGATACCATCGCAAAACAAAATGAGAGCATCGAGGGTGTCAATAGGCAGCATAGGGTTGCCATTGTTAAGTTTGCGGGCAAGAAGTCCAACGATATCGGCAACAATATGTATCGCGACGGAGGGTACTCCTACAATTACACCCAGGTTATGAAAGAATTGACCTACTGTTCCGGCAGCAATGCGGATGATCTCAAGAAGAATACAATTAATCAAATTCAGCCTGCCGGCGCCACGCGCGCCGACTATGGCCTAGAGCTGGCCGAGAAAATCACTACCACTTATGGCCGCAAAGACGCCAAGAAGATTATTGTGTTCTTTACCGACGGTACGCCAACAAAGCAAAATAAATTCGATGCGGGTGTCGCCAACGCTGCCGTGACAGCTGCTAAGAATATGAAGGACGGCAAGGCCACCGTTTATACTATCGGCATCTTTGATGGCGCGAACCCCAGTGCTGGTATCCAGGATTCGGGAAAAAGCCAAAAAGAGAACAAGTTCATGCAGGCTGTTTCAAGCAACTACCCCAATGCCACGGCATGGGATACTCATGGCACGCGCGCGGAAAATTCCGACTACTACAAGTCGGCGACCAATGCTGAAGAGCTCAAGAAGGTCTTCGACGACATCTCACAGGCCATCACATCGGAGCCGCCTTATCCGACCGAAATCCATAAGGGCTACGACGAGACCAAGTCCGGCTACATCACGTTTACCGACGAGCTGGGCGACTTTATGCAGGTCGACGGATTTACCGAAGTCGTCATCAACGGCATGTCGTTTACCAAGGCGAGCAAGACGGTCAACAAAGAAACCAATACCGACACCTACGAGTTTTCCGGCAAGGCAAAAGACCTGCTCATCACCGTGCAGCGTGCTGGCGATGACAATCCCCGGAAGGGCGATATCGTAACGGTTAACATTCCTGCGTCGTTGATTCCGCTGAGTCACTTTAAGACCGTAGACGGCAAGCTTTCGGTCGACAACGTTAAGCCCATTCAGGTGAAGTATGCCTCGAGCGTGAAGAGTGTTGCGCTCGACAACCTATTTACGCCTGAGGAGGTCACGGGGCTCAAGGCTTACATCGAAAAGAATACGACCGTTGCTGACGATGGCAGCAAGACCGTGAGCTTCTACGCAAACAAGTGGAGCGGTGATGCGTTGGGTGATACGGTCGCGACCTTTGAGCCGGCAGACACCAACCGCTACTACTACTTCCAGAAGCAGACTCCAATTTACACGGACAAGGACTGCACGCAGCCTGCAAAGAATTCACTGGCAGATACCGGCACCTATTACTACAAGGATGAGTTTGAGGAGCAGGGCGAGAACGGCGAGGGCAAGCCCGCCACTGCCGTCATCGAGTTTATCGGCGGAGATGCCGCAAAGTTTGCCGGTGCCATAGTTCCTGATGAGAACGGCAACTTAGTGTTTAGCGTGGGAACCGCGCGCCTGGCCTTTATCGACGAGCTCCACACCACCAAGGACAGCGTGGGCGGAAACCAGACTGTTACCGCGACCGACGTTCTCAACCCCAAGTGGAACAACGTGTCCGCCAAGGCGACCGCGACGCATGTCAATTCCTACCTGGGCAACAACGGCAAGATCAGCTTTAACGTGACGCCGGCAACGGTGGATACCAAGGCCGGCTTTGGCCTGACCAAGGTGCTCGAGGGCCGCGATTGGACGGATGCGGATGAGTTTAAGTTTGAACTCTCAGCGACGTCCGAGAACGATGCTCCGATGCCCGCGTCTGCGACCGTGACCGTGACCAATGACGATTTGAACGAAGAGGGCAAGGCTGCCATTAACTTCGGCGAGATCACCTGCAACAAGCCGGGCGAGTACACCTATGAGGTCCGCGAGGTCAAGGGCGACGCCGGTGGCATTACCTACAGCAAGAACGTTGCCACGTTCAAGGTGACCGTGGCGGTTAATGCCACGGGTGGGCTTAAGGCTGACGTTGAAAAGATCTCGGGTGAGACTAAGTTCACGAACACCTATAGCGCCAAGACGGAAACCCCGCTGACTCTTGAGGCAACCAAGAAGCTCACGGGGCGCCCGATGGCCGATGACGAATTTAAGTTTGCGCTGAGCTATGCGGGGCACGACGAGGTTCTGCTGGATGCAACCAACAAGGGTGGCAAGGTTGAGTTCGGTCCGCTGGCGTACACGACCGAGTCGCTTGCCAAGCTGGTCAAGGAAGACAAGGCGTCGTTTGACGCTAGGTCAGACAAACCCATGTGGACCATTCACTACATTGCTGCCGAGCAGACCGGCAAGCTGTCTGCGGGCGTGAGCGCCACCGTGTCGGCAATTGACGCATGTGTAACCGTTGTCGACAACGGCGATGGTACCCTGATGGCGACGGCTGTCTACGGCGATGCCGGCAATGAGTTTGTGAACGCCTACACTGCCGCGCCTGTTGAGGCATCGCTTGTGGGCAAGAAGGATCTGCAGGTTCCTGTTGGCCTGACCCCGGCTGACATTGTCGGCAAGTTCACCTTTACCGTGACCGGTGAAGAGGGCGCACCCATGCCCGCGAACGCGAGCGTGACCAATGATGCCAAGGGCAAGGTCGACTTTGGCAAGATTACCTTTACGCTCGACGACCTCAACAAGGCTCTGGGCAAGAAGCCCGAGAAGCGCGAGCACACCTTTACCTACACCGTGACAGAGTCCGGCGAGGTCGCTGGCGTGACCAACGACGTCGAGCCTTCGCGTACGGTTTCCTTCACCGTGACTGATGACGGCGAGGGTAATCTGAGGGTGTCCCGCAAGTCGGATGGCGATGTGGCATTTACGTTCACCAACACCTATAACGTGACGCCTGTTGAGACGAGCGTCACCGACCGGATCACCGCGACCAAGGTTCTAACCGGCCGCGACATGGGTGAGGGCGAGTTCTCCTTCAAGCTCGTCGAGGGCGAGGGCAAGGACGCCAAGGTCGTTGCCACCGGCAAGAACGCCGCCGATGGCAAGATCACGATGAGCCCCATCGAGTACACCAAGGCCGGAACGCACGCCTATACGCTGCGCGAGGTCAAGGGCAACGCCGGCGGTATCACCTACAGCGATGCCAAGTTCACCATCGAGACCACCATCACGGACAACGGCGACGGTACGCTCAGCGCCACGCATGTTCTGAAAGACGTCAAGGTTGCCGAGTTCAAGAACTCCTACAACGTGACCCCCAAGAGCTCCAGCGTCACCGACCTGATCACTGCGGACAAGGTCCTGGACGGGTGCGACCTCAAGGCCGGCGAGTTCCGTTTCGAGCTCGTCGAGGGCAATAGCGTGGTCTCCACCGGCACCAACAACGCCGACGGCAAGATCGTGATGGACCCCGTCACCTACACTGAGGCTGGCGAGCATACCTACACGCTGCGCGAGACCAAGGCCGGCACCACCGAAAACGGCATTACTTACAGCAAAGCTGAGTACACTATTGCGACCATCGTCAAGGACAACGGCGACGGCACCCTCAACGTCGAGCACGAGCTGCAGGGCGACAAGCCCGCCGAGTTCAAGAACTCCTACAACGTGACCCCCACTGAGTCCAGCGTCACCGACAAGATCAAGGCAACCAAGGTCCTGACCGGGCGCGATCTCAAGGAAGGCGAGTTTTCCTTCGAGCTCGTCGAGGGCGAGGACGCCAAGGTCGTCGCCACCGGCACCAATGCCGCCGACGGCAAGATCACGATGAGCGAGATCACCTACAACGAGCCCGGCGAGCACGCCTACACGCTGCGCGAGGTCCCGGGCGACGCCGGCAACGGTATCACCTACGACGGCAAGACCTACACTGTCGAGACCGTCGTCAAGGACAACGGCGACGGCACGCTCGGCGTAGAGCACAAGCTGAAGGGCGCCGACGAGGCAAAGTTCAACAACAGCTACAAGCCGAATCCTGACGAGTTCAGCGTCACCGACCAGATCACCGCGACCAAGTTCCTGACCGGGCGCGACCTCAAGGACGGCGAGTTCTCCTTCGAGCTCGTCGAGGGCGAGGGCAAGGACGCCAAGGTCGTCGCCACCGGCAAGAACGCCGCCGATGGCAAGATCACGATGAGCCCCATCGAGTACACCAAGGCCGGAACGCACGCCTATACGCTGCGCGAGGTCAAGGGCAACGCCGGCGGTATCACCTACAGCGATGCCAAGTTCACCATCGAGACCACCATCACGGACAACGGCGACGGTACGCTCAGCGCCACGCATGTCCTGAAGGACACCAAGCCCGCCGAGTTCAAGAACTCCTACAGTGTGACCCCGATCGACGCAGAGCTCGACTTTGACCTGAGTAAGGCCATTGACGGCCGCGACTGGACGGATGCGGACAAGTTCAGCTTTACCGTCACCGCCCCCGAGGGCACCCCGCTGCCCGATCCCGCAACCGTAACCGTGAGCAAGAAGGACGCGAAGGATGGCATCGCCGCCATCAAGTTCGGCAAGATCCACTACACGGCTGCCGGAACCTACAAGTACGAGATCCGCGAGAACGCGGGCAGCGCGGCCGGTATGACGTATGACGCGCATATCGCAACCGCCGAAGTAACCGTGACTGATAACGGCAAGGGCGTCCTGATCGCCAACGTCACCAAGAAGGAAAGCGGCCGCTTTACCAACAAGTATCACACTGAGCTCAACTACACCGCGGCCGGCGGCCTTAAGCTCAGCAAGACCCTCTCCGGACGTCCCATGACCGAGGGCCAGTTCACCTTTACCGTGACGCCCGCCGACGAGGCTTCGGCCATCGCGCTCGGCCTGCACGAGGGCGCTAACGTGTACAAGTCCCCTGCAACGGCAGAGGCAACGGTTGGTCTGATCGACATCCTGGCTGGCCATGAGGTCAAGTTTACGCAGGATGACGCGGGCAAGACCTTTACATACACCGTTGCCGAGAAGAACGACGGCCAGCCCGGTTACACCTACGACGACGCCGAGCACACCGTGACGATCGCTATCGCCGACGATGGTGCCGGCACGCTCACTGCCACCACGACCGTTTCTGGCGGACCCAAGGGCACGCCTGTGACGGTCCACAAGAGCGGCGAGAATAAGGTCGAGAGCGCCGTGGTCCCGTTCGCCAACAGCTACCACGCATCGACCGATAACCCGGGCACCGCTGCTCAGGTTGTCGCAACCAAGACCCTGACCGGTCGTCCGATGGCCGACGGCGAGTTCTGCTTCGGTATTGCCTATGCAGGTGAGACGGAAGCCATCAACGGCACTACGGCGTGGAACGTTAACGGCCAGGTGAGCTTTGGCACGCTGCATTACACGACTGAGATGCTCGCCGATTTGGTGAGCGCCGGACGCGCCATCCGTACCGACACGGATGCCAAGCTTGCGTGGACCATCAACTACACGGCGTTTGAGTACACGTCCCCGCTCGCAGCAAAGGGTATTACTGCCGCAACGCCGAGCTTTAGCTTTAAGGTCATCGTCGTCGACAACGGTGACGGTACCTTGACGACAAAGCCCGACTACGGTGGTACCGAGCCCGTGTTCGAGAACGTCTACGGCGCCGAGGCCGCGGATGCCGCGCTTGCCGGCACCAAGAAGCTCCAGGCTGCCGAGGGCCTGACCCCGGCCGACATCGCGGGTAAGTTTACCTTTACCGTGACCGCTGACGAGGCGGGTGCCCCGATGCCCGAGCGCACGACCGCAACCAACGACGCGGTCGGCAACGTGGACTTTGGCAAGATCCACTTTACGCTCGATGATCTCAATCGCGCCCTGGGTGTGACGACCGATGCTTCTGGCGATGCATCGAGCGACGCTGAAGCCAACGCCGACGAGGTCGAGGTTGACGCTGACGCCAGCGGTGACGAGACCAAGGATGAGTCCAAGCCCGCAGCTCCCACCGCCCCGCGCTCGCACACCTTTACCTACACGGTGACCGAGTCCGGTAGCGCCCCTGGCGTGACCAACGACGCCAACGCCACGCGCAAGGTTTCCTACACCGTGACTGACGACGGTGCCGGACATCTGCGTGTCGTGCGCAACGGCGACGACGGCGCGGCCTTCACGTTCACCAACACCTACAGCGTGACGCCCACCGATTCTTCCGTGACCGATCAGATCAAGACGGTCAAGCGTCTGACCGGACGCGACCTTGCAGCTGGCGAGTTCACGTTTGAGCTGCTCGAGGACGGCGTGACTGTCGCTAGTGGCACCAACGACGCCAACGGCACCGTTACGCTGAGCCCGATCCGCTACGAGGCACCCGGCACGCACACGTACACGCTGCGCGAGGCTTGCCCCAACGCGCTCGGCCTGTACAAGGGCGTCACCTATGACAGCGCGACCTACACCGTCGTGACCACCGTCTCCGACAATGGTGACGGCACGCTGACCGCGACGCACAAGCTCGAGGGAACCACCGAGTCGGCTGGCTTTACCAACAAGTACCACGCCATGCCCACGCAGGTTTCCATCGGCGCCATCAAGGTGCTCGAGGGACGCGAGCTCAAGAAGGACGAGTTTAGCTTTAAGCTCGTTGGCGAGGACATCGAGTCCACCGTCACCAACGATACCGACGGCAAGATCAACTTCGACAAGTTCGAGTACGACGAGCCCGGTACGTACGTCTACACCATCAGCGAGGTCAAGGGCGACGAGGCCGGTATGACCTACGACAAGTCCGTCTTTACCGCGACCGTCAACGTGGTCGACGACGGCGAGGGCAACCTCAAGGCGAACGTCGCCTTTGCCAAGGGCGATAAGAGCGTCGAGGGTATCGTGTTCAACAACACGTACAAGAAGCCCGAGACGCCCGTGCCGACGCCCGATCCCGGCACGCCCAAGACCGTGACGAACATCGTCAAGACGGTCAAGGGTTTCCTGCCCACCACGGGTGACCAGCAGGCCGCCGCACTGCTCATGGCGTTCGTCATCGCCATGGCCGGCGTTGGAGCCCTGGTCTGGGGTATCCGTAAGCGCTAGGCACGCTGGCAGCGCCCGGGGCCAAAAGGCCCCGGGCGGCCGGCGGGGAGCCAGAACATAGCCCCCACCCCCACCCCAAGCCGCCGCGGAGGTATCTCCCTCCTCCGTGGCGGCGCTTTTGCGCGTAGGCGAGAAGGGCCTGCCACGAAACCGGCCCATCTACTACGTTTAGTCCCTTACCCCCAACCATGCCAAAAAACGCGAAAGCAAAACCGCAGGTAGAACGCCTGCGATTTTGTTCAAAACGAAGGTATGGTCAGGGGTATCGAGTCAAACGTAGTAGATGGGCCGATTTCGTGGCGAGCGGTTCCGGCTGATCCCTTGGGGACGGAGGAAAACGGATCATTTTTGGCTCTGTACGGCTTGCGGGGCATCGGTATGTGACCCCACTGTTCCAAAACTATGTCGGTTTACGGGGCTGAATCGCGAACCCCCAACCATGCCGATAGTTGCAAGAATAAAACCGCAGGTAGACGAGCCGTCATTTTTCGAAAAAATGCAAGTATGGATGGGGGTTCTGAGTTTAGCCCCGTAAACCGGCATAGTTTTGAAATGGCATTAAATCGGTAGCAGCCATTTTGCTATGCCGGAGCGGTCGGCCGTTGGGTAATTACCCTCGCAGGTAGGCGATAGCGATTTGGGTGCGGTTGCGCAGGCCCATCTTTGCCAGGATCGAGCTGATGTGGTTGCGCACGGTGCCTTCGCCCATATAGGCGGTGGCAGCGATCTCCTTGTTGTCGAGGCCGCGGGCGATGAGCTCGGCGACTTCGAACTCGCGGTCGGTCAGGCTGACAAAGGCCGCGGGCCGGCGGGTCGTGCCGGCCTCGACGCCC
>OIYU01000237.1_pt1 | contig 44251 bp, 37 predicted proteins | sample 1588321 | NCBI WGS metagenome assembly OIYU01 (sample SAMN03283258) | human gut metagenome | biome: human-associated habitat; material: feces | host: Homo sapiens | place: USA | collected 2013 | reverse complement strand
TCCTCCGGGGTCTGCTCCTCCGGGGTCTGCTCCTCCGGGGTCTGCTCCTCCGGGGACGGCACCGGCTCGGATACGATGTGGATGTGCTTGGCAGGGGCCTCGATGACCTCCGGGGAGGAGGGACGGAACAGGGGCTGCTTCTCCTCACGGGTAGCGCCGTAGTTGTCCACCGTCTCCGGGTCACGGCCCTCGATGATAGCCATCATCTCCTGACCGGTGATGGTCTCCTTCTTCAGCAGATAGGCGGCGATCTTGTCCAGCAGCTCCCGGTTCTCCTCCAGCATCCGTCTGGCATCCTCATGGCACTGACGGATGATGGCGATGACGGCACGATCTGCGGCGGCGTAGGTCTCCTGAGCGCAGCTCATGGAGTACGTGCCGTCCAGATACTGGTTCTGTACGCTGCCCAGCGCCATCATGTCGAACTCCTCGCACATACCGAACCGGGCCACCAGATTCCGGGCCATCTCCGTGGCCCGCTCGATGTCGTTGGCGGCGCCGGAGGTCATGGTGTGGCACACCACCTCCTCGCTGGACCGGCCGGCCAGCAGCGTGCGGATCTCCGCCAGAATGTCCTCACGGGACATGAGGAACTTCTCCTCCTCCGGCAGGTGCAGGGTATAGCCCAGAGCGCCCTGCGTATGGGGGACGATGGTGATCTTGCTGACGGGCTGGGCGTTTTTCTGCTTGGCCGCCACCAGCGCATGGCCCACCTCATGATAGGCGATGATGCGCTTTTCCTCGTCGGTGATGACGGTACCCTTCTTCTCGGAGCCGGCAATGACGGTCTCGAAGGCCGCCAGCAGGTCATTCTGATTCACGGCGCTGCGGCCCAGCCGCACGGCCCGCAGGGCCGCCTCGTTGACAAGGTTTGCCAGATCTGCGCCCACGCAGCCGGCGGTGGCCTGAGCGATCTTCTCCAGATTCACGTCCTCAGCCAGATGGATGCTCCGGGTGTGGACCTGCAGAGTGGCCAGACGGCCCGCCAGATTGGGGCGATCCACGGTGATGCGCCGGTCGAAACGGCCGGGACGCAGCAGGGCCTTGTCCAGCACCTCCGGGCGGTTGGTGGCGCCCAGAACGATGATGCCCTTGCCGGGATCGAAGCCGTCCAGCTCCGCCAGCAGCTGGTTCAGGGTCTGCTCCCGCTCGTCGTTGCCGCCGCCGAAGCGGCCGCCGTCACGGGATTTGCCGATGGTGTCGATCTCGTCGATGAAGATGATGCAGGGAGCCACCTTGGCGGCCTCCTTGAACAGGTCACGGACACGGGAGGCGCCCACGCCCACGAACATCTCCACAAAGTCCGAGCCGGAGATGGAGAAGAAGGGGACGTTGGCCTCGCCGGCCACGGCCTTGGCAAGCAAAGTCTTGCCGGTACCGGGAGAGCCCACCAGCAGAGCGCCCTTGGGCAGTCTTGCACCGATGGCCGTGTACTTCTGAGGATTGTGGAGGAAGTCGATGATCTCCTCCAGCGACTCCTTGGCCTCGTCCTGACCGGCCACGTCCTTGAAGGTGACACCGGTGGACTTCTCCATATACACCTTGGCGTTGGATTTGCCCACGCTGCCGATGCCGCCGATGCCGCCGTTTTTGGCCATGATCCGCATCACCAGCATGAACAGGGCCGCTAGGACGATCACAGGAAGGACATAGGCGATCATGAACTCCAGAATGGGACTCATCTGCGCCTGAACGGGACTGGTGTACTTGACGTTGTGCTCCTCCAGCAGAGGCAGGAGACTGGCGTCATTGAGAGCGGTGGTATACAGGATCAGAGGCGTTTTCTCGCTCTGGGTATAGCTCTTGGGTTCCTTGTTCTTATCGGTGGCCTCCTCGGTGTAGACGTAGCCGTCCACGGGGGTGGCATACAGGACGCCGTTCTCGATCTTCAGCTCCGCCACCTGATCCTCCTGAATGAGGTCAATGAGCTGGCTGTACGGGATCTCATGGCTGCTGGCCCGCTTGGTGAGATTGTTGCTGTAAGCGTTGATATAGTTGAACACCACCGTCAGCACCAGCGCCCAGATGATGAGGGTCACCACCCCCCACATATTGCGGTTGCGGTTTTGGTTATTTTTCTGGTCTTTCTTGTTGTTGGGATCCATGTTGGTCTCCTTCCATGCAGCCCCGCCGGGCGGGGCGCAGAAGTGCTTTAATTTTCGTGTAGTATATCACAATTCAGGTATCTTCACAAGGCAAGCGGCTGGAATTTTCCTGTAAAATTTCTATGAATGGCGCTTTATCTCCCGGCCAGAGTATGGTATACTGAAACCAATTATGTATGCATTGCGAGGAAACTTCCTATGAGAGACAACGAACAGAGACGGCCGGAGGCAGAGGCGGACGGCATCATCGAGGGCCGCAACGCCGTGATCGAGGCCCTGCGGGCCGGAACGACCATGGATAAGATCTATCTGGCCAAGGGGGAGACGGACAAGACCTTGGGCCACATCGCCTCCAAGGCACGGGCCCAGGGCATCGTGGTGGTGGAGGCCGACCGGCGGAAGCTGGACGGCATGAGCCGCACCCACGCCCATCAGGGGGTCATTGCGCTGGCCGCCGTGCGGGAGTATGTGACGGTGCAGAGCCTGCTGGACGCTGCCGCCGCCAAGGGGGAGCCGCCGCTGCTGGTGGTCTGCGATGAGATCTCCGACCCCCACAATTTGGGGGCCATCCTCCGCACCGCCGAGTGCGCCGGAGCCCACGGGGTCATCATCCCCAAGCGCCGCAGCGCCGGCCTGACGGCCATTGTGGCCAAGACCTCCGCCGGGGCCGTCAGCTATATGCCGGTGGCACGGGTGGCCAATATCCCGTCCCTGCTGAAGGATCTGAAAAAGCAAGGCATCTGGGTGTTCGGCACTGCCGCCGAGGGAACGACCCGGCTCTATGACGCCGATCTCAAGGGTCCGGCGGCCATTGTCATCGGCTCCGAGGGCGACGGCATGAGCCGGCTGGTGGCGGAGAACTGCGACTTTCTGGTGAGCATCCCCATGCGGGGGAGGATCTCTTCCCTGAACGCATCGGCGGCGGCTGCCATCCTGCTGTATGAGGCGGTGCGGCAGCGCACCGTGTAAGGACCCGGAGCATCTAAAAGAGAGGTACCATGGAACACCGAGAGGATCACAACGAAATACCGGAGTTTACCCTGGAGGATATTCTGGCGGAGTTCGGCAGCGGCAGCGACCTGTACCGGACGGAGGATCTGCCTGCGGAGGAAAACTCCCCGGAGACTGCTCCGGCAGAAGCCCCTGCTCGGCAGGAAACTCCCGCAGAGCCGGAGCCCCCCGCTGAACCGGAGACCTCTGCTGCAGCGGAGCTCCCCAGGAAGCCGGAGGGACTGCGGTTCACCCCCGGCGCCGACCCGGTGGATATGGATTTCCCGGCGGAGGTGCTGGAGGAGGTATTTTCCTCCGGCGGCTCGCTGCTGCCGGAGGAGGACCAGCCGCCCGAGACACAGATCATCCACTTCCCGCACCAACCGGTACCGGAGGAGGACGGGAAACCGGCGGCGGAGACCACTGCCACGGAAGCATCTTCGGAGGAGAACGCCCCGGAGGAGGAACCGGCGGAGGAGCCGCCGGAAACGCCGGAACCGCAGGAGGCACCTAAAGTCTCCTTGGAGCAGATCATGAACGACACCGTTTCCTCCGTGCTGGAGGAGCAGGAGGACGGCATTCTGGAGGAGCGTCCGCCCCTGCGGGAGGTGCTGCGGCACTGGTGGGAGAAGCTGACAAGGCCCCGCAGCGCCGCCCCCATCCCGCAGGATACGGAGACCCTGTGGGAGCAGCCGCAGGAGCCTCAGCCGGAGCCGGAACCCGATCCGGAGCCGGATATGGACGTGGCCGTCCGGGCCGAGAAGCGCCGCTGCGCCCGCTTAAAACGCCAGTGCTGGTGCGTACTGCCGGAGGCGGTGCTGCTGACGGTGCTGTCCGTGCTGGACGGGCTGGGGCTGTATGTCCCTCAGCTGTGGGCCATGCTGCCTGTGCTGCGGGGGATCATCCCCGGCGGATCGCTGCTGCTGGCACTGGCCCTGTCGGGCCGGGTCTGGCGCAGCGCCCGTAAGCAGCTGTCCCAGCGCCGCTTCACCTGCGAGGCGGCGGCGCTGCTGGCATCGCTGGTGTGTTTGGGGGACTGCGTCTACGCCGCCTTGGGCTACGGGGAGCAGCTGCCGCTGGCGGCCGTCCCGGTCATCTCCCTGCTGCTGTGTCTGTGGGGCCAGCTGCTGGCGGCCAAAGCCCGGCTCGCAGGCTTCCGGCTGGCCGATCTGGGGGGTGAGCCGCCCTACAACGTATCCGTGACCCCCGCCGGGGCCTGCAAGCAGCAGGGAACGGCGGAGGGCTTCTACCGGCTCTCCCACCAGCCGGATGTCTCCTATCGCTGGCAGATCATCCTGACACCGCTGGCGCTGGCCGCTGCCTCCATTCTGGCGGCGGTGGTGTGCTTCGGCGGGGAGGGGCAGCCGGTGCGGCCACTGTGGATCTGGTCGGCATTGCTGTCCGGCGGACTGCCGCTGGCTCTGCCGGTGGCGGGAACGCTGCCCCTGTCATCGCTGAACCGGCGTCTGAACCGCAGCGGCAGCGCCGTGGCGGGTTATGCCGGGGCCTCTGCCATCACCGCCGCCCGGCGGATGGTGGTGACGGATGACGACCTGTTCCCACCGGGAACGGTGAACCTCAACGGACTGAAGCTGTACGGCGAGGAGATCGGCAAGGTGGTATCCTATGCCGCCACGGCGGCACAGGCCGCCGGAAGCCAGCTGACGCCGCTGTTTGACCAGCTGCTGGCCAGCGAGGGCGGCACCCACCTGCATTTGGAGGACCTGCGTTTTTACGAGGACGGCGGCATCGGCGGCACCATTCGTGGAGAATCTGTCACCATGGGCAGCGCCTATTTCATGAAAAAGCACCATGTGTCCCTGCCCCGTGACCTGAAGCTCAAGACCGGCGTTTTTCTGGCGGTGGACGGTCAGCTCATCGCCATCTTTGCCATCAAATACCAGCCCTCCCGCAACGTGGAGTGGGCCCTGCGGGCCATGCGCCGCAACCGCATCACTCCGGTGCTGGCCACCCGCAGCGCCAACATCACTCCGGCGCTGCTGAAGCGGAAATTCCGGCTGGACGCCCGGCCCCTGTACCCGGATATCTCCACCCGTCTGGCCCTGTCGGAGCTGACGGAGGGCCGTGGCCGGCCCCACGCCATCATCTACCGGGACGGGCTGATGGCCTTTGCCGAAACGGTCATCGGCAGCCGCCGGATGCGGCGTGCCGTCCGGGACGGAACGGTGCTGTCGTGGCTGGGCGGGCTGTCGGGCCTGCTGCTGGCGTATTATTTCACCTCCGTTGGGGCCTTTGCCGCTCTGTCGGCCCTGAATTTCCTGTGCTTTTTGCTGCTGTGGCTGCTGACGGTGCTGCTGCTGGCAGGACTGGTGCGCCACTACTGATACCATTCCATACCCATGCCGGGAGAGCCGTTGAGCCTCCCGGCATTTTCCACAAAAAAGACGCTGAAAGTTGTATTTGTCAAGTGCAAAAAAATAGTATATACTTTTCTCATTGACTGGCTGCGCCGGACGGCGCATTCGCACCAAACGAAGGGAGAATACTGTATATGACTGCCAATGACATTCGCAACATCTGCCTGCTGGGTCACGGTGGCTCCGGCAAGACGACGCTGGCCGAGCAGATGCTCTTCATGACCAAGGGGACTGATCGTCTGGGCCGTACCGCCGACGGCAACACCGTCTGCGACTACGACGCCGAGGAGATCAAGCGCCAGATCTCTATTTCCCTGGCCTTTGCCCCGGTCAAATATAAGGGCGTCCGTATCAACGTCATGGACGCTCCCGGCAACTTTGATTTCTCCGGTGAGGCTGTTTCCGCCATCCGTGCCGCCGAGTGCGCCGTGCTGGTGGGCGCCGCCAAGGACGGCCTGTCCGTGGGTATGGAGCGCAGCTGGAAGCTGCTGGGCAAGAAGCCCCGCATGATCTTCGTCAATCGCACCGACGAGGACAACAGCGACTATCAGGCCTGTCTGGATGCTCTGAAGGGCAAGTTCGGCCAGCCCGTGGTTCCCATTGTGGCCCCGGTCATTGACGGCAATAAGAAGGTCACGGGCATCGTGGACCTGCTGCATAACACCGCTTACGAGGTCAAGGGCGGCAAGGCCGCTGCCTGCGCCATTCCCGCCGATATGGCCGACGAGGTGGAGGCCCTGCGCTCCGAGCTGATGGAGGCCGCCGCCGGCTCTGACGAGGAGCTGATGGAGAAGTTCTTCGACACCATGGAGCTGTCCGCCGAGGACATGGCCCGCGGCCTGAAGCTGGGCGTCCGGGACGGCAGCGTTTGCCCGGTGCTGTGCGGCTCCGCCGTCACCGGTCTGGGCGTGGAGATGCTGATGCAGACCATTCTGGATCTGGTCCCCGTGGCCACGGATATGCCCGCCGAGACGGCGCAGGATGACGACGGCAACGACGTCGAGGTGGCCTGCGATCCCAACGGCCCCACCGCTGCCATCGTCTTTAAGACCATCTCCGATCAGTACGGCAAGTACTCCATGGTGAAGGTGCTCCGTGGCAGGATCACCAGCGATATGGCCCTGTATAACCCCGCCACCGGCAACACCGAGAAGCTGGGCCGCCTGTACATCATGAAGGGCAAGAAGGGCGAGGAGGTCAAGGAGATCTGCTGCGGCGACATCGGCGCCATCGGCAAGATGGATAAGGTCAAGACCGGCAACACCCTGTGCGACCCCAAGCACATCGTGCGTCTCCGCGGCATGGACTATGCCCAGCCCTGCTACAGCCGTGCCATCTCCCCCAAGACCAAGCAGGAGGTGGAGAAGCTGGGTACCGGCCTCAACAAGCTCAACGAGGAGGATCCCACCTTCCACGTGGTCAACAACGCCGAGACTCACCAGACCGTGATCTCCGGCGCCGGCGATATCCAGATCGACGTGCTGTGCTCCAAGCTCAAGACCCGCTTCGGCGTGGATGCCGAGCTGTCCGCTCCCAGAGTGGCTTACCGTGAGAAGATCCGCTCCACCGTCCGCAAGCAGGGCCGCTATAAGAAGCAGACCGGCGGCAGCGGCCAGTTCGGTGACGTGCATATCATCTTCGAGCCTCAGACCGAGCAGGAGGATATGATCTTCGCTGAGAACGTGTTCGGCGGCTCCGTGCCAAAGAACTACTTCCCCGCCGTGGAAAAGGGCCTGCGTGAGAGCTGCCTGCACGGCGTGCTGGCGGGCTATCCCGTGGTGTTCCTGAAGGCGACGCTGGTGGACGGCTCCTACCACCCGGTGGACTCCTCCGAAATCGCTTTCAAGCTGGCCGCCAATCTGGCCTTCAAGGCCGCTCTGCCGGAGGCCAAGCCCGTGCTGATGGAGCCCATCGGTGAACTGAAGGTCACGGTGCCTGACAACTACGTGGGCGACGTCATGGGTGACCTGAACAAGCGCCGGGGCCGTGTCATGGGCATGAACCCCACCGGCGACGGCGAGACCGTGCTGGAGGCCGAGGTTCCCATGGCCGAGATGATGAGCTACGCCATCGATCTGCGGTCCATGACCCAGTCCCGTGGTACCTTCACCTTCAACTTCGTCCGCTACGAGGATTGCCCCGCTGCGGCCCAGGAGAAGGCCATTGCCGAGGCCAAGGCTCTGGCCGATGCCGAGTAAAGCTGCTATAAAAATACGCCGGAGGACCCTCCTCCGGCGTATTTTCTCTGCCGCAAAAAGTTCATGGAAAGTTTTTCTAAATGTTGCATTTGCAACTTATAATCCTCTGGATTCCGTGCTATACTTAGACCATCCCAAGGGGGGAACGCCCCCGGAGAGTAAAAAACCATCAACGAATGATAAAAATATGGAGGTAATGATTATGAAGAAGTGGGTATGTCCTGTTTGCGGTTACGTTCACGAAGGTGAGAATCCCCCGGCCGAGTGTCCGGTGTGCCACGTCAGCGGTGACAAGTTCACCCTGCAGGCAGAGGAGAAGTCTTGGGCCGCCGAGCACGTGGTGGGCGTAGGCAAGGTGTTCGGTGAGGATGTTCCCGCCGAGGTCCGTGAGGAGATCATCGCCGGTCTGCGTGCCAACTTCGAGGGCGAGTGCTCCGAGGTGGGTATGTATCTGGCCATGGCCCGTGTGGCTCATCGTGAGGGCTATCCCGAGATCGGTATGTACTGGGAGAAGGCCGGTCTGGAGGAGGCCGAGCACGCCGCCAAGTTCGCTGAGCTGCTGGGCGAGGTGGTCACCGATTCCACCCAGAAGAACCTGCAGATGCGTGTGGACGCCGAGAACGGCGCTACCGCCGGCAAGTTCGAGCTGGCCAAGCTGGCGAAGAAGTACAACCTGGATGCCATCCACGATACCGTCCACGAGATGGCCCGTGACGAAGCCCGCCATGGCAAGGCTTTCGAGGGCCTGCTGAAGCGGTACTTCGGCAAGTAATTTTACAGGGAATTTCAGAGGGGAAGCGGAAAAATCCGCTTCCCCTCTTTTCCTTAAATCGTTTATTTACCTGATTCCGCATGGTAGTTCTTATAGTCCCCCATTAGCTCCTCAGCATTCGGTGTTTCCGTTTCCCTGCGACGCTGTTTCTGTCTGCTGGTTCTCCTTCGATGTATTTTCCGTGTTCTGTCCCTGCGAATGATTTGTATTTTCCGTCTTGCCATTGTCGCAAGCCGCAAGGCTCAGGCACATTACCGCCGCCAAAAGCAGCGCAATCAGCTTTTTCATGCGCTCTTTCCGCTCATTTCTTTTGAATACATGAAAAAATGGGACAGGATGTTCTCCTGTCCCATTTTGTTTGGTGCAGTTACTGCTCCTTGTGGTCGTCCCGGTTGCCGGAAACGGCATCCTTGGCCTTGTTGACCACATTCTCCACCATGTCGGGCTGGGTATTGGTATAGCTGCCATCCCGATACTGCTCACCGCCGAAGGCCAGGATCAGCTGGAAAATGAAGGGCAGCAGCAGAAGGCCGATACCGAAGCCGACGCCCTGATTGAAGGCCTTGGCCCAGTCGATGTTCATCTTGATGACGAAATAGATGTTGTAGATGGGGATCAGCAGCAGAAGGAACTTCCAGCCGTTGCCGTACAGCTCCTGACACAGCACGTAGGTGTTGTAGAAGGGGACGATGCCCTCCCAGCCCTGACGGCCCATCTTCTTGAAGATCATCCACTCTGCCACCAGCGTCAGGATGCCGATAATCAGTTCCAAAATCATACCATACTCTCTCCTTTTGTTTTTTTGCAGAGCGCACAAAATACACCGTACGTCTCTTCCTCGAGTATATCAGATTTTTTGCAAAAATCAACCGATTTCTTGAAAAACCGGCAAAAATTTCACTGCTCGCTCTGGGCCTGACAGAACTGCCGCCCGGCGTGGTCGATGGTATAGTTCTCCCGATAGATCAGCTGGCTGATGGGCAGCAGGGAATACCCCTCACGGGCCATGTGGTCCAGAATGGCCGGCAGCGCCTCCGGCGTGTGGAGGGCGGCGTTGTGGAATAGCACGATGCTGCCGGGAGAGAGCTTGGAGGTGACCCGCTGGCAGATGGTGTCGGCGTCATAGTCCTTCCAGTCCAGACTGTCCACGTCCCACTGGATGGGCTCCATGCCCATGGAGCGGATGGCGGAGATCACGTGGTCGTCGTACTCGCCGTAGGGGCAGCGGATGAGGCAGGGGGTCACGCCGGTGATGGCGGCGATCTTCTCGTTGCAGGCGGTGACGTCCGCCACCACCTGATCGGCGGTGAGGGCGTTGTAGTGGTCGTGGTGGAGGGAGTGGTTCATGACCTCATGCCCGGCGTCGTGGAGGGCCTTCACGGACTCCGGGTACTTATCCACCCAGTCGCCCACCACGAAAAAGGTGGCCTTGACGTTGTATTTGCCCAGAATGTCGATGAGGGCCTGGGTGTCCTCGTTGCCCCATGCGGCGTCGAAGCTGATGGCGCAGACCTTCTCCTCCCGTTCCACCGAGTAGATGGGAAGCTGCCGCTTGGCGGCGGAGGCGCTGACGAAGCCGGGGCCTCCCACGACCATGAAAATACCGGCGGCCACCAGCGCCGTCAGGATCAGCAGCAGCGTGCCGCGGCGCAGCAGTAAGACTTTTCCCCGCATAATGCATCCCGTCCTTTCACGGACAGTGTATGCGCTCCACCCCTCCAAATATGAAAGAAACCGCCGCAGGAGATACGGCGGTTTCTGAGCCAGCCAAAAGAGCGGGAACCTTTCGTCAACAGGGCGGAAGGGTGTGTGCGGGAAACCCGGAAGGGGTGTCCTGCACGATGATGATCATCATTTTTCAGAGCTTTTTGAAGCTCTGAAAAATGTCTCGTCGTGGCGAAAAGACTTTTTCGACACGACGAAACCGCCGCAGGAGATGCGGCGGTTTTCTTCCTCATAGCTCATCCTGTACCAGCGGCAGAGCCACCTGCGTGACGAACTTCGATTTGTCCTTGTGGTGGGGCGGGCCCTCCAGATAGATGTTGCGGCAGGTACCCTTCAGCTTCAGGCCCTGCTGCCTGGCGTAGGCCACCAGCCGCTCCCGAACCTCCGGGATCTCGTCATAGTCCCCGTGGAAGAAGAGGCACAGAGCCTCCTCCTCCGGCCAGTCCTGCACATAGGGGCCCTTGCTGCCATCCGGCACCGCCACACAGAAGTTGATGTCGTTGGGCTCGTCGATAGGGTAGTCGATGAAGTACATCCGCTTGGCGGAGTCCGTGCCGTACTGGCGCATGGCGGCGGGGATCACGTCCCGGAAGATCTCCTTGCGGTCCTCCACCGTAGGGGAGGGGCAGCGGTAGACGTACACCGTCTGGGCGGGGATGGTGCGGATGATGGGGGTATCGTTGCTGTTCTCCCGGACCCGCAGCTGCAGCTTCTCGATGCACAGGTTCAGCTCATCCCGCAGCGTTTCCAGCCGGGCGATGATATCCCGCAGGTCGGCGGCATCCTCGAAATAGAGCTTGATCTCATCCAGTGAGATGCCCAGCGTCTGCAAGCGCCGGATGGCCCGGATGCGGGTCAGGGTCTCCGGGGTGTAGTAGCGGTTCCCGCCGGAGCCGGTTTTTACGTCGGGCAGCAGAATGCCCTTGTCCTCATAGTTGAGGATCATGCGTCGGGTAATATGCAGGGACTTGGCTACCTCACCGATGGACATCAGACGGCTGTTGCGCTCACTCATGACGAACTCTCCAGATTTTGCCATATTTTTTAAAAAGTACTTGCATCGTACATTGGTGTACGGTATATGCTCAGTATACAGAAAGATGCAGGTCATTGCAAGTGGTAACTGCAAAATACAAAAGACCTGCCAGGGAGGAAATCTATGAAAAAGCGAATCGCCAGCGTACTGGTAGCGTTGGTGATGGTACTGAGTCTGGTCCCCAAGACGTCATGGGCGTGGACCTCGACGGTGACTACCCTCGAGCAGCTCAAAAGCGCCATGAGTGAGCTCTCTTACAACAATACCATCGAAATCGTTGTAAGCGGTACCATCGAAATCAGCGAAACTCTGAACATCAGACCCACCCGCACCACCAACGGCAGCATGGCTTGGTATGAGTATTACAACCAGCGTGTGGTCATCAGCGGCGCCGATGCCAATAGCAAGCTGGTGCGTGCCGAGGGCTTCAAGGGCAGCCTGTTCAATCTGATGGGTGAGCAGGGGTATAGCGGCGCAGGCGGCTCGGATCATCCCGCCTATGCCGCCCTGACCCTGAAGGACATCACCGTGGACGGCGGCGGCGACAAGACGACTGCCACAAATCCTGCCATCTATGTGAGCCGGTACGGCACGCTGACGCTGGATGACGGCGCTGTGCTCCGCAACTGCAAGAGCCAGTATTACGCCGGCGGCGCTGTGGGCCTGTTTGCTGGCACGTCGGAATTTGTCATGAACGGCACCGCCCGCATGGAGGATAACGAGGCCGATTACGGCGGCGGTGTGTATGTGGCGAATATACTGGCTGCCTTCACCATGAATGGCGGCACCATCGCCAATAACACCGCAACGAAGTACGGCGGCGGCGTATATTGCGAGGCCAACAAGCAGTATGGCTCCGAAGACACCGCAAAGATCAACCTCAACGGCGGCACTATTACCGGCAACACCGCCGGGATCGCCGGCGGCGGTGTGTACTTCGGTGGTATGACCACCTGCAAGGTAGCCGGTACAGTGAATATCACCGGCAATACGCAGGGGGACGACAAGGCCGCCAGCAATCTGCACGTGGCTGCCTCGGCGGAGGATCAGGCCGTCCTTGCAGGCAATGTTTCCTCCGACTCCCGCATCGGCCTCAACGCCGATCTGATCCCCGCCTATCGCATCGTGCGGGGCTCCTCCGATACCAATGTGTTTACCAGTGACCGCGCCAACTGCGCCGTCACGAAGAACGGGTCCGTCAGCTTCAATCTGGACCTGCTGGCCAATGAGGAGCACACTCACTGCGTGTGCCTGCAGAACCAGAACTATGGCCCCTACCACGACCACGATAAGAACACCAAGTGGGTCGGCATCAGCAGCCTGAAGTCCGTCAAGAGCTACGGCTGCTACTATCTGCTCAATGATGTAACCACCACCGATGAGGGGTGGGGCAGCAACTTGGATGATGTGCGGATCTGCCTCAACGGGCATAATATCATTCTGGAAAACGGGTATTATCGCCCATACATTCATGTGACGAACTATCATACCCTGACCATCACCGACTGCGCCGAGGAGGCCGGTCAGATCACCCGCAAGGACACGGCGGATCCCAAGGGTGCCTGCATCGTAGAGATCGATGCCGGCTGCAAATTTAATATGTTCGGCGGCGAGATCACCGGCTTGGACACCTCCGAAAACAGCGCCCCTTACCCCGCCGCTGTGTTCAACAGGGGTACCTTTAACCTCTGCGGCGGCAAGATCACCGGCAATAAGTCCCATGCCGTGTATAATGAGAACGCCACTATGAATCTGTATGGCGGCGAGATCAGCGGCAATGATACCACCTACACCGATGCTTCCGCCGGTGCTGCCGTTGTCCTGGTTTCCGGCTCCACCCTGAATATGAGCGGCGGCACCATCAAGGATAACATCTCCAATACCCTCGGCGGCGGTGTATACGCCAAGGGCATCCAGAGCCGCAGCAGCACGCTGAACTTCTCCGGCGGCGAGATCAGCGGCAACCGTGTCAACAGCACCAATGACGACCTGGGCTTTGACGGCGGCGGCGGTGTGTATGTGGATCTGTATGCGACTCTGGACCTCTCCGGCACCGCCCGCATCTCCGGTAACTACGCCTGTGCGGTCGACTATAAGGAGAGCGCCACCTTCGGCGGCGGCTTCGGCGGCGGCGTGTACGTGGCAGGCACCTTCAACATGAGAGGCGGCGAGATCTGCGACAACTTCGCCGGTCTGGCCAACTATAAGAACAAATACGGGAACGATGATCGCCGTGGCGGCGATGGCGGCGGCGTGTACCTCTATTCCAAGAGCGACTTCAGCATGAGCGGCGGCTCCATTCAGGATAACACCGTCGATGACCGTGGCGGCGGCGTGTTTGTCCGTGGTTACGACCATACCATCACCCTGTCCGGCCGCTCCATCATCCAGAACAACGTCGATAAGGACAATCAGGACAACAACCTGTATCTGGAGAACTCGTCGCAGCAGGTCAGCGCCAGAAGACTCAGCAGCGGTGCCGATATCGGCATCAGCAGCGGCAGAACTCTGGCCAGCGGACAGACCGTCCAGATCAGCAGCGACGCCTGCACAGGCAGCATCCAGTACGTCAGCGCCGACCGGGCGGGCTACGAGACCTATCTGAACTCTGAGGGCCTGATCTATCTCCGCCTCAAGACCTATCAGGTCAGCGTCACCCTGCCGAACGGCCTCACCTATAAGAACGGCGGCCGGCTGACGCAGGATTGTCTGGACCTGACGCCCATCACCATCAGCGTTACCGATCCCGACAATTACTACATCCCCGACGGGTACAGCGTGACTCTCAACGGCATCACCGCCGCCAAGGTCGACAGCTATACCATCCGTGTCACAGGTACGGCCACGGCGGATACCGCCATGACACTCACCGCCCCCACGGAGAAAACGGCCCAGACCCAGCCCCCCACCGGCCTTACCGTGACCCATCCCCAGAGTCGGACGGGCTACGGCCGCATCAACGGCACCAACAACAGCATGGAGTATCGCCCCGTGGGCGGCACCAGATGGAGCCAGTGCGGCAGCGCCTTCACCTCCGCTCTGGCCGGCACCTATGAGGTCCGCTATGCGGCTACCGAGACCCGGAAGCCCTCTCCGTCCACTACTGTCACCCTGAACCAGTATCTGGAGGCCATCCCGGTTCCCACGGTCTACGGCCCCTTCACCTATAACGGCAACTGGCAGTACGGTCTGCTGCCCGGCGAAGTCTACGGCTACGAGCTTTTGGGCAGCGGCTATAGAGCCTGCCGCGTGGGTACCTATACCGTTACCGTCCGCCCCGCAGCGGGCTTCAAGTGGAGCGACGGCACCACCGGCGAAAAGAAGCTCCAGTGGGAGATCGTGAAGCGCACTCCCACAGCGGGTGACTTCACCTTCACCGCTCCGGAAAATCTGGAGTATGACGGCACCGCCAAGGAGGCCACCGTTCGCTGGAGCACCGGAGGCGACCGGACCATGGGCATGGGCTATTGGCCCGACAACACCTTTACCGTCATCTATAAGCAAAACGGCAAGGTCGTGGCCGCTCCCACGGATATGGGTACCTATCAGGTCTACGTCACCGTTCCCGGCAACGAGGACATCAACGCCGTCAGTGAGTTGACCGATCCCAGCTGGACCTTTACCATCACCCACACCGGCAACCACCAGTGGGGCGATTGGCAGCACGATGACACCCAGCACTGGCGGTCCTGTGCCGTTCCCGGCTGTCAGGTGAAGGACTCTCTGGGCAGCCATGACGGCACTGCCACCTGCACCAAGAAGGCCACCTGCAGCATCTGCGGCGCCACCTATGGCACCACGGATCCCAACCATCATGACCTGACCCACCACGATGGCACTGCCGCCACCTGCACCCAGCCGGGAAGTCTGGAGTACTGGCAGTGCAGCGACTGCCACAAGCTGTTCGCTGACGCAGGGGCTACCCAGCCCATCACCGATACCGTCATTCCGGCTACCCACCACGCCGGCGCCCGGCGCACGGCGGGCGACCCCGCCACCTGCACGCAGGATGGCTACGCCGCCTATTGGTATTGCCCGGACTGCGGCAGCTACTTCGCTGATGCCGACGGCAAGCTGGACGAGAGCAAGACCTACACTGGTCCGGAGGATTTCTATCAGGCGGCTCTGGGTCACAGCTTCACCCACTACGTCTACGACAACAACGCCACCTATGACGACGACGGCACGGAGACGGCTCAGTGCGACCACGGCTGCGGCCTGACGGATACCCGCACCAAGGTGGGCTCTAAGCTCATCGACCAGGCGGCTCCTGCGGTGGAGGGCGTCACGGACGGCGGCACCTACTGCCTGACGGCAGAGATCACCGTTACCGACCCCAATCTGGAGAGCGTGACCCTCAACGGCCAGCCCGTGGAACTGGTGGACGGTAAGCTCACCGTTTCCGCTGCCGAGGGCGTCCAGACCCTGACGGCCACCGACCGCTTCGGCAACACCGTTACCGTCACCTTCACCGTGAACGCCCAGCATACGGAGGGCGAGGGCAAGATCACCACCCCCGCCACCACGGAGCGTGAGGGCGTCAAGACCTACGCCTGCACCGTGTGCGGCCAGGTGCTGCGGACCGAGTCCGTGGCCAAGCTGCCCGCTCCCGCAGAGCCCACCACCCCTGCCGTTCCCACCGGAGACACCGGCGACACCGGCCTGTGGATGGGGCTGGCGGCCCTGTGCGGCATGAGCCTTGCAGCCCTGCTGCGTACCGGCAAGCGCAAAGAACAGTAAACTCCCTATCACGCACCATAACTCCCTATAAAAAAACCACGGGCCCTCCCCCCAAGTGGGGGAGAGCCCGTGGCTGGCGACACAAAACCAACCGGAGCCGCAAATCTCCGGCAGATTTTGTCACAGCTCTGTTTGGTAGGTTACAGACTGCGATGGTCGCTGAGTACCTGGAGCGGCTCCACCGAGGAGCCGCCCAGGTCGGAGGAGACGTTGACACTGGGGCGGAGCTCATAATCACTGCCGCTTGTGCTTCGGGCGCCCTGCGTGGAGCAGCGGTCGTATTCCACCTTCATCACCGAAGCGATGGTGTGGCGGCCGTAGTCGTCCAACTGGGCATACTGATCCAGCAGCTGCTGGGTGTCCTCCGTCAGATAGAAGGAGGCATCGCTGGAGATGGCCTTGATCCCCAGCGTCTGGCAGATCTGCACCACCGTATCAAAGGAGGAACCTCCGATGCCGTTGTGCAGCGCACTGTTGATGGTAGATAGGGGGATATTGACCGCAAAAGCAAACTGCCGCACGCTCTTGTACTGACGGGAAATTTCGGTTTTGACGATTCTCGTTAAGTTATCCATAGTTTAGACCCTCTTTATAAATTTTTCCATGCACGGGAGACAACTCCGATCGTACGTATTATAACACGCTTTTTTTTAAATGCCAATACTAAATAGTGAATAGTTTCTAAATTTTCAGCGGAAAAAACAAAATTTTACAGAAAAGTAATATTTTTGGAATATTTATGATAAAAAACAGGTGGGAGATTTCCGTGTAATGGAAAATCTCCTTTTATTTTGCTCACAGCTGTGCTACAATAATAAGCTGAAACAGAGAGGAGCGAACTATGCGTAAAGGCACTCACCCCCGCACGGCGCTGGGGCAAACGGCGGCGCAGATGATCCGCCGGTACTATCTCCATGACGTGGCACGGGACAGCGCAGCCCTGACCTACTACCTGCTGTTCGCTATTTTCCCGCTGCTGATCTTCGTCAGCACCCTGCTGGGTATTCTGGAGCTGGATGTGGACAGCATCGTCACCGGCCTGCGGCAGATCGTGCCGGGGGACGTGGCGGAGGTGGTGCGGGGCTATCTGGAATACGTTTCCGGCAACGCCAGCCGCCAGCTCATGTGGTTCAGTCTGGTGTTTTCCATCTGGTTCCCCATGCGGGCCACCGGCTGCCTGCTGCACTCGCTGCGCAAGGCCTTCGGCAAGGGCCAGCCCAAGAACATCCTGCTGGATCAGCTGAAAATTTTTCTCTTCGCCATCTGGCTCATGGTATCCATCGGCCTGACGCTGCTGATGATCACCGTGGGCCGCCGGGCGCTGTACTTTGTGTCGGGGATCATCACCGTACCGGACGGCTTCATCAACCTCTGGAGCAAGCTCCGCTTCGTGGCGGTGGCGCTGCTGATGTTCGTGCTGGTGACGGTGCTGTATATGCTGGCGCTGGGCCGCCGATGCCCGTTGCGGGAGGTGGCACCGGGCGTGGCCGTGTCGCTGGCGGCGTGGATGCTGCTGTCGCTGGCCTTCTCCTATTATGTGGAAAATCTGGCACACTATACCCAGCTCTACGGCTCCATCGCCACCATTGTGGTGGTGCTGCTGTGGCTGTATATGAGCGGGACGGTGCTGATTTTAGGCGGTGAGCTGAATGCGGTGGTGCTGCACCGGCGCACCCAGCGCCGTCGTGCGGCAGAGGAAAAGGCGGCGGAAAAGGCTGCCCGGCCGACACTGCAGGAAGCTGCGGCGCAGAAGCCTTCCGGGGCGACGCAGCCGCCCCGACAGCCACAGCCGCCTAAACCGGCAGAGCAGCCGGGGAAGGCGAACCCACCCAAACCGGCGGAGCCACCTAAGCAGACGCAGGGGCAGCCGCCGCAAGAAGCAATACCTCCGGAAAAAGAGCAGCCGGAACGACCAGGAAAGGAACAGTCAGGCTCATGAAGATCATCATTGTAGGAAACGGGAAGGTGGGCTACGCTATCGCCCGCCAGCTGGCGGTGGAGGGCCACGACATCACCATGGTGGACTCCTCCCCGGTGGCGCTGGCCCGTGCCGACAGCACCCTGGACCTTATGTGCGTGGAGGGCAACGGCGCCAGCATCAGCGTGCTGGAGGAGGCCGGCGCCCGGACGGCGGATCTGGTCATCGCTGTCAGCAATCTGGACGAGACGAATCTGGTGTGTTGCCTCATCGCCAAAACCATGGGGGCCAAGCACACCATCGCACGGGTGCGGAATCCGGACTACCGCCGGGACGCCGCCCTGCTGAAGCGGGAGATCGGGATGGACATGGTCATCAACCCCGATCTGGCGGCGGCACGGGAGATCGCCCGCATCCTCAGCTTCCCCTCCGCCTCCTCCGTGGAGCCCTTCGCCGGCGGCCGTATCGACATGATCGGCATACAGGTGACGGAGCGGGACCGGTTTTACGGGGTGGCCCTCAGCGAGTTCCATCGTATCCGCTCGGCGGAGGTGCTGATCTGCGCTGCCCAGCGGGGGGACGAGTGCATCATCCCCAACGGCAACTTTGTGCCGAGAGAGGGCGACAAGCTCTACATGGTGGGTACCAAGTCCGAGCTCCAGAAGATGCTGCGGGCTATGGGCCGCACCCAGCAGCGGGTCAAAACCGTGTCCCTGCTGGGGGGCAGCCGCATCGCCATGTATCTCACGTGGGAGTTGGCGGTGAGCAATACCAAGGTCTGCATCGTGGAGCAGAAGCACGATAAGTGCCTTCAGCTGGCGGCCCAGCTGCCTACGGCCATGATCATCGAGGGCGACGGCACGGAGGAGGAGCTGCTGACCAGCGAGAATATCTTCGAGGCGGATGCCTTCGTCTCCCTGACGGGCCGGGACGAGGAGAATCTGCTGATGGCCCTGACGGCTCGGCGGGCGGGCGTCCCCAAGGTGCTGGCCAAGATGACCCGCCCCAACTACATGGATCTGGTCCGGGATATGCGGGTGGGCAGCATCGTCAGTCCCAAGGATATCGTGGCCAACCAGATCACCCGCTACGTCCGGGCGTTGGCCAATTCCGAGGGCAGCGCCGTGGAGAGCTTGTATAAGATGCTGGGCGGCGCCGTGGAAGCGCTGGAGTTCACCGCCACGGCCCGGAGCCGTGCGGTGCTGAATAAGCCCCTGCGGGCGCTGTCCCTGAAGGACGGCGTGCTGGTGGCGGCCATTGCACGGGGCAGCGAGATCATCATCCCCGGCGGCACCAGCATCATTCAGGAGGGCGACCACGTGGTGGTGGTCACCAATGCCCATACCTTCGACGATCTGGGGGACATTCTGGCGTGAACACAAAAGCCGTGGCCCATGGCCACGGCTTTTTTCGCAAGGAGGGGAGAACGCATGACACGGGATCGTGAGACGGCCCGCCGCATCGCACAGGCGGTGCGGCCGCTGGGTGGCAGCGTCTACTATGTGGGCGGCTGCGTCCGGGACCGCCTGCTGGGCCGGGAGAGCAAGGATCTGGATATCGAGGTTCATGGCGTCACCCCCCAGCAGCTGGAAGCTGTGCTGGACCGGATGGGCGGCCGTCGGACGGTGGGGGTCAGCTTTGGCGTCTACGGACTGGCGGGCTGCGGACTGGACATCGCCATGCCCCGGCGGGAGGCCGCCGTGGGCCGGGGCCACCGGGACTTCACCGTGGAGGTGGACCCGTGGCTGGGGCCGGAGAGAGCCGCCCGCCGCCGGGATTTCACCGTCAACGCCCTGATGGAGGACGTGCTCACCGGTCAGGTGCTGGACTTCTTCGGCGGCCGGGAGGACCTCCGCCGGGGCATCCTGCGCCATGTGGATGACCACTCCTTCCCGGAGGATCCCCTGCGGGTGCTGCGGGGAGCGCAGTTCGCCGCCCGCTTCGGCTTCACCGTGGCGGAGGAGACGGTGGCCTTGTGCCGCACCATGGATCTGTTGGCCCTGTCTCGTGAACGGGTGGAGGGGGAGCTGCAAAAGGCCCTCCTGCAGGCGCCCCGCCCTTCCATCTTCTTCCGCACACTGGATATCATGCACCAGCTGCGCCCGTGGTTCACGGAGGTGCAGCGCTTACAGGGCGTCCCCCAGCCGCCCCGCTACCACGGGGAGGGGGATGTGTGGGAGCACACCATGGCGGTGCTGGATACCGCCGCCGAGCTGCGGCCCCAAGCAGCCCAGCCCATGGCCCTGATGCTGGCGGCACTGGCCCACGACTTCGGCAAGGTCACCGCCACCACGGAGTCCGGCGGCGTCATCCACGCTTATGGCCACGAGGAGGCGGGTCTGCCGCTGACAGAGGACTTCCTGCATCGGGTGATCGGGGAGAAGGCCCTCCACCGGTGCGTGAAAAATCTGGTGGCCCTGCACATGAAACCCAACGCCATGGCACTGAGTGGGGCCTCCGTCAAGTCCACCAACCGTCTGCTGGACGCCGCCATAGAGCCGGAGGACCTGATCCTGCTGGCGCTGGCGGATCACCGTGGCTCCCGGTGCGACCCGCCCCGTCCGGACCCGGAGCCCTTCCTGCGGCAGCGGCTGGAGGTCTACCGGGCCACCATGGCCCGCCCCATGGTCACCGGCAGCGACCTGATCTCCGCCGGACTGACCCCGGATCGGGACTTCTCCCAGCTGCTGGCCTACGCCCGCAAGCTCCATCTGGCGGGGCTCGACCGGGAGGCAGCCCTGCGGCAAACGCTGGCCTACGCCCGCAAGCTTCAAAAAACGCATCAAAAAGAAGGCTGAGCGGATGCTCAGCCTTCTTTTTATGGAGTTTTTTACAGCAGGTGGAAGTTCACCACCAGACCGGCGAACACGATGGAGACCATGCTCAACAGCTTGATGAGGATGTTGATGGCGGGGCCGGAGGTATCCTTGAAGGGATCGCCCACGGTGTCGCCCACCACGCCTGCCTTGTGGCAGTCGGAGCCCTTGCCGCCGAAGTGGCCGGCCTCAATATACTTCTTGGCGTTATCCCACGCACCGCCGGCGTTGGCCATGTAGATGGCCATCAGGAAGCCGGTGACGGTAGCGCCGGCCAGCATACCCACAACGCCCATGTAGCCCAGGATCAGACCCACCACGATGGGGCAGACCACGGCGATGATGGTGGGCAGGATCATCTCGTGCAGAGATGCCTTGGTGCACAGGTCCACGCAGCGGGCATAGTCGGGATCGGCCTTGCCGTCCATCAGACCGGTGATCTCCCGGAACTGACGGCGCACCTCCAGCACCACACTCTGGGCGGCACGGCCCACGGAGTTCATGGTGAGGGCGGCGAACACAAAGGGCAGGCAGGCACCGATGAACAGACCCACCAGCACCACGGGGTTCATGAGGCTGAAATCCTGGAAGGTGACGTCAGCGCCTACCTCCTTGACCTTCTCGATGTAGGAGGCCATCAGGGCCAGAGCGGTCAGAGCGGCGGAGCCGATGGCGAAGCCCTTACCGGTGGCGGCGGTGGTGTTGCCCAGAGAGTCCAGAGCGTCGGTGCGCTGGCGGACCTCGGGAGCCAGACCGGCCATCTCAGCGATGCCGCCGGCGTTATCGGCCACGGGGCCGTAGGCGTCGGTGGCCAGCGTGATGCCCAGCGTGCTCAGCATACCCACGGCGGCCAGAGCGATGCCGTACAGGCCCATGCCAGTGGAGGCGGCGCCGCCGGAGCAGAGGTAGGCCACCAGAATGCAGATAGCCACGATGATGATGGGGACGGCGGTGCTCAGCATACCCAGACCCAAACCGCCGATGATGATGGTGGCGGCACCGGTCTGAGACTTGGAGGACAGATCCTGCGTGGGCTTGAAGGTGTCGGAGGTGTAGTACTCCGTGGCCTTACCGATGAGCACACCGGCGATCAGGCCCGCCAGAATGGCGAAGTACAGGCCCAGATGCTCCTTGCCCAGCAGGAGGATCACCAGCGGGCAGGCGATGATGGCAATGAGGATAGCGGACAGGTTGGTGCCACGGGACAGGGCCTTCAGCAGCGTGCGCTGGTCGGCCTGCTCGTCGGTGCGGACGAAGAAGGTGCCGATGATGGAGCAGATGATGCCGATGGCCGCCATGACCATGGGGATGGCCATGGCCTTGAAGGCCTGATCGGAGAAGGCGGCCACGCCCAGCGCAGAGGCAGAGATGATGGAGCCAACATAGGACTCGTACAGATCGGCGCCCATACCGGCCACGTCGCCCACGTTGTCGCCTACGTTGTCAGCGATGACGGCGGGGTTCCGGGGGTCGTCCTCCGGGATACCGGCCTCCACCTTACCCACCAGATCGGCGCCCACGTCGGCGGCCTTGGTGAAGATGCCGCCGCCCACACGGGCGAACAGAGCCATGGAGGAGGCGCCCATACCGAAGGTCAGCATGGCGCTGGTGATGGCGGAGGCCTCCAGCTTGAACACGAAGCGCAGCAGGAAGAACCACACGGAGATGTCCAGCAGGCCAAGACCCACCACGGTGAAGCCCATGACGGAGCCGGCGGAGAAGGCCACCCGCAGACCACGGTTCAGCCCCTCCTGGCAGGCATTGGCGGTGCGGCAGTTGGAGGCAGTGGCGATCTTCATGCCGATGAAGCCGGACAGGCCGGAGAAGAAGCCGCCGGTCAGGAAGGCGAAGGGTACGAACCACGTCAGCAGACCGCAGGCTGCCATGACGCACAGCACCACCACCATGCAGGCGAAGAACACGCCTACCACGGAATACTGGCGCTTGAGGTATGCGTTAGCACCCTGACGAATGGACTGGGAGATCTTCTGCATGAGGGGGGTGCCCTCCGAGAAGCGCAGCACCTTCTTTGCGGTGATGACCACAAAGAGAAGCGCAATGATGGAGCCAACAAATGTGGCTAGGACCAGGTACTTTTCCATAAAGACTTTTCCTCTCTTTTCCTTGTTTTCTCCCGGAGCCGGCAGAGGGACGGGAGATTCTTTTTGTCCCACTGCACATTATAAAAAACGCCGTCCGCCCCGTCAAATTTTCAAACTTTTTTTCGTAGCGCCTAAAAATTAGTTTGGAGCCGTTCGTCATTTTTATATAATATTTTTCTTGCAAAGAAAACCGCTTAAAATGGAAAAACGGGGCAAAAATCGGCGGCAGCGGCGGAACGCTTGCGGAATTTGTGACAGGATTTTCTTGCGGGAAGCTGGGAAAAATGTTTTTAAAAATTTTTTTCAAAAACATTTTTCCTTCAAATAAAAGCAAATTCACAAAAAATACACAAAAAGGCTCCCATTCACTTTTTGCGGGAAAAATGATGAATCAAAAATTGGATACAGAAATTCTTTCGTCATTTTTCACAATCGCGGAAAATGGCTTTAAATGTCTTGAAAAGCGCCCAAAACGGGAGTAAAATAGCCCCATCAATCTCTGGGAGGTTTCAAACATATGGAATATCAGGAAGTTTTGCAAAACGCCCGCACCTGTATGGGACCCTACTGCAAGGCGTGCTCCGTATGCAACGGTCAGGCGTGTAAAAATACCATCCCCGGCCCAGGCGCCAAGGGCTCCGGCACCGGCTTTGCCCGGAACTATCAGAAGTGGCAGGAGCTGCGGGTGAATCTGGATACCATCGGGGAAAACCGTCCCGCCGACACGTCCTTCGACTTATTCGGCCACCGGCTGGCCCTGCCGGTGATGGCGGCTCCTGTGGGAGCCATGCAGCTGCACTACGGGGATAAGTACGACGATCTGACCTATAACCGGCTGCTGCTGGCGGCCTGTGCCAAGGCGGGCATCGTCGCCTTCACCGGCGACGGCGTGGACCCGGCGGTGATGGAGGGCGCCACGCAGGCCATCCGGGCCCAGCAGGGCTGCGGTGTGCCTACGGTGAAGCCCTGGGACCGGGAGACGCTGATGCAGAAGCTGGAACTGGCCCTGACCGCCGATCCCATGGCCATTGCCATGGACATCGATGCCGCCGGTCTGCCCTTCCTCCGCAACCGGATGCCGCCTGCCGGCAGCAAGACCGTGGCGGAGCTGCGTGAGGTGGCGGAGCACGCCCGAAAGCCCTTTATCCTCAAGGGCATCATGACCGTCCGTGGGGCGGAGAAGGCGGTGGAGGCCGGGGCCTCCGCCATCGTGGTGTCCAACCACGGCGGCCGGGTGCTGGATCAGTGTCCCGCCACGGCGGAGGTACTGCCCGCCATTGCCGACGCCGTGGGCGACCGGGTCATGGTGCTGGTGGACGGCGGCATCCGCACAGGGCTGGATGTGTTCAAGGCACTGGCACTGGGAGCGGACGGCGTTCTCATCGGCCGTCCCTTCGTCACCATGGTCTATGGCGGCGGCGAGGAGGGCGTGGCAGCCTACGTCCGCAAGCTGGCGGATGAGCTGTCGGATACCATGGCCATGTGCGGCGCCCACAGCCTGAAGGAGATCAACCGGGAGATGCTCTGGCAGGGCTGATGCGGACTGATCCGGTCTGATGCACACATCATTCTATTCGGCTATCATGGGAACATATTCTGCTGCTATGGCATTTTGATCGGATTTGTTCCGATCTTCTAAAAATTCGTGACAGGAGGCGCTTATGTATATCACATGGTTGGGCCACAGCTGCTTTCGGCTGGAGTCGGCGGGCTACGGACTGGTCATCGATCCCTATCGGGTTGTGGCGGGCTATCCGCCGCTGCGGGTGGAGGCCAACGCCGTTTATATCAGCCACCACCACTTTGACCACGACTGTCTGGAGGCGGTGACACTGCTGCCCGGCGGGGAAAATCCCTTTACGGTGGAGACGTTCTCCACCTTCCATGACGACTGTCAGGGCGCTCTCCGGGGCGATAACACCGTTCATATCTTCCGGGCGGAGGGCATGACCGTGGTGCATCTGGGGGACTTGGGCTGCGCCCTGACAGCGGCGCAGGAGGAAAAAATTTCGGGTTGCGATGCGCTGATGCTGCCGGTGGGCGGCACCTATACCATCGATGCCGCTGCGGCGGCGGAGCTGGTGCGTCGGCTGTACCCCCGACTGGTGCTGCCCATGCATTTCCGGAGAGGGGAGCAGGGCTTCCCGGAGCTGACCACGCTGGAGGACTTTCTCTCCCGCCTCCCGGAGCAGCCGGTACACCGACTGACGGGGGAGACGCTGGATCTGACGTCCAAAGGGACGTCAGGCATCGTGATCTTCCCCCGTCGGTAAGGGAAAATTCTGTCCGGTTTTTGTCCGGAAAATGTCCAAAAACCAGAGTAGGTATAAGCCCCTCCGTTTTCGTGTACACTGAGGTATCAGGTACATGGAAACGGAGGGCTTTTACATGGCAGAAAAACGGTGGCGCACTTGGGAGACGGTGGGCCTGCTGGTGGTACTGGCGGCGGGGAACCTGCTGCACTTTGTTTACGACTGGACGGGGCAGAGCCCCATAGCGGCACCGCTGGCCGCCGTCAACGAATCCACCTGGGAGCACATGAAGCTTTTCATCACTCCGTGGGTGCTGTGGTCGCTGGTGGAATGCATCGCCCTACGGGGCCACGGCGCCCTGCTGCCCGCCCGTGGATTGGGGCTGCTGGCGGGCCTTGCGGCCATCCCGGCGCTGTTTTACACCTATCAGGGAATTTTGGGCCGGGGGATCATGTGGGTGGATGTACTGATTTTCCAGCTGGCGGTGCTGCTGGCCTTTTGGGTCAGCTGGAGCGTTCAGGCCCGGCGGGTGCTGGACGGGCCGGTGTGGCAGATCTTAGGCGGCGTGACGCTGCTGGCGGTGTGGGGGCTGGCCATCTGGTGGACCTACGCACCGCCCCAGCTGCCGCTGTTCGTGGATCCCACCGACGGAAGCCGGGGCATCCCACTGCGGTAGGTCTGCGGGTGGGGGAGACGGCTTGCAAAATGTGATAAGCGGGCAAGGGCAGGCACGCCGGAGGGCATGCCTGCCCTTGCCGATTTGCCGCATCCGCTTGCCGGTGGGAGAGCATCGTCCGGGTTTTGGTGACCGGAGGGGCGATGACCCGGTTGGATGTCCCGATATTGGGATTTTTTCTTGACCGGGGGGAGCGCATGGGGTATAATCGAACCAACTGTATATGACAGGTCAGAAACGGAGGCGTGCAATGAAAAAGATCGTGCATAAATCGGCTGCGCCCATATACGCAGCGGCGGTGGTGTGGGTGCTGTATGCCCTACTGCTGCCCCTGTACAAGCCGGGCCACTTTATCATGGCGGCTGCGGCGTCGGTAGTGGTATTTCTCATCGCCCGCATCTTCTGCAAGGACGTTGTGGAGGAGGTGGAGGAGAAGCCACAGCCCACCGGTAACCCGGAGCTGGACAAGATGATCTCCGATGGTGAACTGGCCATCCGGGAGATGAAGCGCCTCAACGACAGCATCAAGGACGAGACCATCAGCAGCCAGATCGATCGGCTGGAGGAGGTCTCCAACAAAATCTTCGACTGTGTTAAGGCAGATCCCAAGAAGCTGCCGCAGATCCGCAAATTCATGAACTACTACCTGCCTACCACGCTGAAGCTCCTCAACGCCTATGACCGCATGAGCAGTCAGGGCGTGGAGGGTCAGAACATCAGCGGCACCATGGAGCAGGTGGAGAGCATGATGAGCACCATTGTCACTGCCTTTGAACGGCAGCTGGACAGTCTCTTTGGGGATCAGGCGCTGGATATCTCCACGGATATCACGGTGCTGGAGAACATGATGGCCCGTGAGGGACTCAGCGACGATCCCATCCACCAGACCCAGAAGGAGACTCCAGCGGCGGAGGAGAGGGAGGACGACAACGGCATCCAACTGGAGCTGTAAAAAGACCCTGAGAGGAGGGCGGCCCATGGGGCAGCGTCTTTCGGGAAATGTGAGTAAACAAACAATATGAGATAGAAAGGAACTATGACCATGACAGACAACATGATGCCTGAACTGACCCTGGAGCCTACGGCGGCGGCCGAGGCCGTTCCCCAGCTGACGCTGGAGCCTACGGCTCCCGAAGTGCCGGAGCCGGAGGAGAAGAAGATCGAGCCGGTGGAGATGGATGAAAAGCTCCTGACCGACGAGGAGAAGAAGGCGGTGGAGGAGTTTTCCCACAAGATCGATGTGCGGGATACCAACATGATCCTGCAGTACGGTGCCGCCGCACAGAAGAGCGTGGCGGGTTTCTCCGAGAGCGCCCTGAATAACGTTCGCAGCAAGGATCTGGGCGAGATCGGGCAGGACCTGAGCCGTCTGGTGGTGGAGCTGAAGGGCTTCGGCGACGGCGAAGAGAAGAAGGGCCTCATGGGCCTGTTCAAGAAGGCCGGGAACCGACTGGAGAGCATGAAGGCCCAGTACGGCAAGGTGGAGGCCAACGTGGAGAAGATCGCCCAGTCTCTGGAGCAGCACCAGATCACGCTGCTCAAGGACGTGGCCATGTTCGACCAGATGTATGAGCTGAACCTGAAGTACTACAAGGAACTGACCATGTACATTCTGGCCGGTAAAAAGCGGCTGGAGGAGGTACGCAGCGGTGAACTGGAGGAGCTTCGCAAGAAGGCGGAGCAGTCCGGCACGGCAGAGGACGCACAGGCCTATAACGATCTGGTGAACCTGTGCAACCGGTTTGAAAAGAAGATCCACGATCTGGAGCTGACCCGGATGGTGTCGGTGCAGATGGGCCCCCAGACCCGGCTGCTGCAGAACAACGACACGTTGATGATCGAGAAGATCCAGTCCTCGCTGGTGAACACCATTCCCCTGTGGAAGAGCCAGATGGTGCTGGCGCTGGGGCTGGAGCACAGCCGTCAGGCCACGGCGGCTCAGAGCGCCGTGACGGAGATGACCAACGAGCTGCTGAAGAAGAACGCCGACACCCTGAAGATGGGAACCATCGCCACCGCCAAGGAGGCCGAGCGCTCCATCGTGGACATCGAGACGCTGCAGCACACCAACCAGCAGCTCATCGAGTCTCTGGACGAGGTGGCCCGCATCCAGCAGGAGGGCGCCGCCAAGCGCAGGGAGGCCGAGGCCCAGCTGGGCCGCATCGAGGGCGAACTGAAGCAGAAGCTGCTGGAGCTGCGTGGTTAAGCTGAGAGATACGACTTCTCCGTGAAGGGAGACTACCATGAAATTTTATCAAAAACGTGGCTTTGCGCTGGTGGTGCTGGTGCTGGCCATTCTGGGCTCCTGCGTCTACGGCATCAGCAAAAAGCCCGCCGACCTGCCGCAGGTATCCTACGGCAACTGGCTGCGGGACGACGCCGACCTGCTGACGGACGAAACGGAGGCCTCCCTGCGGCAGTATGACCAGAGCTGGGACAGCGACTATCGGGCCATCATCGCCGTGGCGACGCTGGACACGCTGAACGGCTGGACCTATGAGAAGGCGGCGGCGGAGCTTGGCTCCCAGTGGGGGCTGGGCGGCAATGATATGCTGCTGCTGTTGGTAAAGGACAGCGACTACTACGTGGCGCTGGGCGATAACGTGCTGGACGCCATGACGGACACCTATCAGGCGGGCCTGCAGGGCGCTGTGGAGACTCCCTACTATCAGGGGGACTACGACGCAGCGGCGCTGGCCTTCTTCCGGCAGGCGGATGTGTTCTATGCCCAGACGCTGGGCCGTCAGCAGAGCGGCGGCAGCTATTCCGACTATGAGGATAACGGTGCGTGGCAGGGCAATGACTCCGGCTCTGTGGCGGCTGTGGTGCTGCTGGTGGTGGGCATCTTTGTGGTGTGGATCCTGCTGGATGGCCTGCGGTATCGCCGGTATCGCCGCCGCCCGGTGGTGGTAGGCGGGCCTGTGTACTATCCCGTGTTCTGGGGACGGCATCCCCGTCCGCCCCGGCGGCCTGCACCGCCCCGTGGCCCCCGTCCGCCCATGGGCGGCGGCCCTCGGCCTCCTATGGGGGGCGGCCCCAGACCGCCCATGGGAGGCGGTCCTCGGCCCGGCAGTCCTCGTCCCAGTACCCCTCGACCCTCCCGGCCTTCCGGTTCCCGGCCCTCCGGGAACTTCGGCGGCGGGAGCCGCAGCGGCGGCTTCAGCGGCAAGGGCTTCGGCGGGAGCTCCCGTTCCGGCGGAGGCAGCCGTGGCGGCGGCTTCAGCGGGAAAGGCTTCGGTGGAGGCAAGAGATAAGCTAAATAAAAAAATAGCGGCAGGAACGAAGTTCATGCCGCTATTTTTTCAGCTGGGGAAAAATCTTTTGGATTTTTCCCCAAAGAGATGGCCGCCTGCTGCATGCATAATTTCTGCGCCATCGGCGCAGAAATTCCACACTGGCAGGCTGAGAGGTATTTTCTCTCACGCACATGTCGTGAGAGAAAATGATTCTATATATTCACCGTCTGCGGACGGCGAACTCTGCGAGGCTTTTAGCTTATGGCTCGGGGTACTCTGATATTTGCTGCTCAATTTGCCGGACGATATCGCTGGGCGGAATATCCAGCGCCTGTGCGATTTTGAAAAGGGTATCGAGGGTGGGACTCCGCAGTCCACGCTCAATTTTGCTGTAATGGGTGCGGTCCAGACCGGCCAGACCACTGAGGACCTCCTGTGACATTCCCTTTCGGAGCCGATAGCTTTGAATCACCTGCCCCACCAGAGCGGCGCTGACCATGACCTCACCTTCTTTCCCTGTTATCATAACAGGAAGCAAAGAACGGAATGAGGTCACTTGACCCCAACGACAAAAAGGTGTAGAATGGACCTATCTAAATTGGGAGGCGGAATAGATGAAGCGGGTGGAGATACTGGTGGAGGAGAGCCTATACGAATTCTACCGGAAGGTAGGGGCGCAGGCCGGGGGCCTGCCGGCGGAGCGGGTCATGGCGGATGCACTGCTGAAGCTGGCGGGGGAGCTGTCGCTGCAGGCGCTGGAGAAAAAGCGGCGGCCGTGAGAAAGGAAAAAACCGTGGAAGCTGTGCTTCCACGGTTTTTTGAACGTAAATTTTACTCGGCGGGGTAAACAGAAACCTGCTTACGATCCTTGCCCAGACGCTCGAAGCGAACCACACCGTTGGCCTTGGCGAACAGAGTGTCGTCGGAGCCACGGCCCACGTTGGCACCGGCGTGGATATGCGTGCCACGCTGGCGAACCAGAATGTTGCCGGCCAGAACGTGCTGACCATCCGCACGCTTGGGACCCAGGCGCTTGGACTCGGAATCACGGCCGTTCTTGGTGGAGCCCATACCTTTTTTGTGGGCGAAGAATTGCAGACCAATGTTCAGCATATTTCAGTACCATCCTTTCTGTAAGGGTAGAGAAGAGGAGGGCGGTCAGCCTTCCATAACTTCAATGTTATCGGGATATTCGTCGTGAAGCTGCGCCAGATAGACCATCAGCCCCGTCAGGAGATTCTGACAGGTGGACTCGGCCGTGTTGGCCAGTCCGCCGGGGAGCCGAAGGGAGATCGAGGCATCCGCTTCCCGCACCTTTACCGCAGCACACAGACCCATCACGTCGTTTACGGTGGCCTCCACCAGACGGACGGCGCTGGTAATGGCGGCGCAGACGATGTCTTCGCCGGATTCTCCCCAGCCGCTGTGGCCCTGCACGTCAAACCCGATGATGCGTGCATCCTCCGTGAGGAATGTAACGGTCGTCATGCCTTAGAAAGAGATCTTGCCGATCTCCACCTTGGTGTAGGGCTGACGATGACCCTGCCGTTTGCGGTAACCCTTCTTGGGGGTGTACTTGAAGATACGGATCTTCTTGCCCTTGCCGTTCTTCACCACGGTGGCGTCCACCTTGGCACCCTCCACCACGGGAGTACCGAACTTGGAGTTCTCGCCGTCCACGATGGCCAGCACCTGATCAAAGACCACGGCGTCGCCGGCGTTGACGTCCAGCTTCTCGATGAAAAGCGTATCACCCTCGGAAACGTTGTACTGCTTACCACCGGTCACGATAATTGCCTGCATTACTTGTTGCACCTGCCTTTCCTTTATAACGGACTCGCTGTCGGGGGCGTCGGCTGCGGGAGCCGAAACTTCTACCCATTCAAAGCGGCTTATAAAGTATACCAGCCGGGCGAAACTTTGTCAACGCCTTTGGGGGAGATTTTGCGGCATTTTCTCCGGAATATTCAAAAAAATGTCATGACTTTTTCCGTACAATGGGGTACAATGAATGAAAATAAGTGTTTGGAGGAAATTTCCCTTGAGAAAGCTCTATGACGCCGCAGACCGGTTCTGCGCCCGGCATCCCCGCTTCGGCGTGCCGGATCTGATGCGCTATATCGTTATCGGCAATGTGGTGGTGTTTTTCCTGATCATGCTGACCAGAGGCACCAATGCCAGCGCCCTGAACTTCCTGTATTTTGATCCGCAGATGGTGCTGCGGGGTGAGGTGTGGCGCATCGTCACCTACATTTTCGTACCCAGTACCACCAGTGTGTTCTGGCTGGTGGTGGAGCTGTATTTCTACTACTGGATCGGCTCCACGCTGGAGCGGGAGTGGGGAACGGCACGGTTTAACCTCTACTATTGGAGCGGCGTGCTGCTGACGGTCATCGGCGCTCTGCTGGCCAGCGCCATTACGGGCGGCAACTTTGCAGTGGCGGGGACGAGCTACGTGAACCTGTCCATGTTCCTGGCCTTTGCGCTGCTGTTCCCCAATACGCAGGTGCTGCTGATGTTCATCATCCCGGTGAAGATGAAGTGGCTGGCCTACATCGATGTGGGACTGTTTGCGGCGGGCATCATTCGGGCCATTTTGGTGCGGAACTGGGGCGGCGTGATTTTGCCGGTCATGGCGCTGCTGAACTTCCTGATCTTCGCATGGCCCACCCTGCAGGGCTGGGCGCAGCGGCAGCAGTATCAGCACTCCCGGCAGGCGGTGAACTTCAAGAAGGCCGTCCATCAGCAGCAGAAGCAGCAGGGGTATCACCACAAGTGTGCCGTGTGCGGCCGCACGGATACGGACTATCCGGAGCTGCAGTTCCGGTATTGCAGCAAGTGCGTGGGCTATCACTGCTTCTGTCAGGATCATATCTTCTCCCACGTTCACTTTACGGAGTGAGGAAAACAGAAGAAACAGAGCGCCGGTCCATACGGATCGGCGCTCTGTTTTTTGACTTTTTGTGCGCTTTATGTATCCAGCTCCAGCAGGTGGAGGCCGTAGTCGTTGAGGTAGGGCTTCACCAGATCATAGGGGATGAAGAAGGTCTGCTCACCGGCGGAATAGGGGGCGATGTCGTAGGTGTTGAAGACGATGGTCACACCCTTAGCGTTATAGAACACGCTGCGCTCGATCCAGTCCAGCACCGTTTTGTCGTAGTCGCTGAAATAGGAGGTGTCGCCGCTGTCCTGAATCTGACGGAGGATCAGCTGGTACACGGCCTCCTCCAGTTGGTTGATGTCGGTGGCCAGATCCGTGACGGACACGGTCTTGCCGGTGGAGAGGTCGAAGGAGACGGCCTGCCGCCAGGTGCTGGGGTGGGCGCCGCCGGTATAGGAGACATAGGACAGGGTGACGCACAGCAGGCGCTCATTCTGCCACCAGGAGATCCCTGCCTCATCCCGATAGGCGAAGTCCTCGGTTTTCCAGCGCTCTCCGCCGGTGATCTTGTACTCCTCACGAGCCATCTGCTCCATCTCGTCCAGCATATCCACCTGCTGATCCCGCCAGTCGGAGAACCAGTCGTTGATGCGCTGCACGGCGGCCTGCCGGTTCTTGGCGGCGGTGTCGCTGTTGTCGGGACTGCCGGTGAGGGTCAGCACGGGGATCTGATATCGGGCGGTGAGCAGCACTGTCTCGTCCTGCTCGCTGACGGTATATTGCCGCTCGGTCCACTCCGTGGAGATGACAGGGACGTCCGGGGAGGTCACGGCCACCTTCGGGGTGTCGTCTACCATCATGGTGTTGGCGGCGGAGACCTTGCAGCCGGTCAGCAGGCCCGTCAGAACGGTACACAGGACCAGCAGCATGGCCAGAGCCAGTAGCTTTTTCATGGGGGTTCACCTCACAGAAGGATGGGGTTCGTGCGCCAGTCGCTGCCGCAGACGCTGCGGGAGGACTGGGGATAGGTCAGGACATAGAGATCCGTCCAGAGAGCCTCCCGGCGGAAGAGAGCTTCTGCCGCAGGCCCCAGACGGGACGCGTCACCGGGACGGGTCAGTACCGGTGCGCCCTGCCGCTGCATCTGCCGCAGCAGATCCCGGCCCCGCTCGTTGGCAGCCAGCACACGGAGATAGGGGATACCGCCCGTCGGGGGCGTGACATCCAGCCACGCCGACAGCAGCATCCGCCTTAGCCGGGAGGTGGGGTAGCGCTTGGTTTTGGCGGTCTCCAGCAACTCCTCCGGGGAGCAGGAGGTGCGTACTGCCTGATAGAACCGGTGGTACAGGCCCTCCTTGCCGCCGTCGTAGGGGAGGAAGTCCTCCTCCCGCAGCTGCCGCAGCCGGGCCAGAATAGCCCGGTGGCAATAGGAGAGGTCTGCCGGGGCCTGTCCCAGCGCCAGCTCCCGCCGCAGCACCTGCGCCGCAGGAGCAGGGAGGTAGGAGAGAGCCTCGTCGGTACGGCCGGAGCGCAGCAGCGTCCGCAGATAGGAGGCGGAGGCCGTGTCACCGGAGGGTGCGCCGTCGTGGCCGGCACCCTGACGCAGGACGGCCAGCGGCTCCATGGGAGCCTTCTGCCGCCGCAGGGCCTTCAGGTACTCGATGGCCAGAATGTCGTTGGGGCGGGAGAGCATCTGCAGGGGAGCGCCCAGCTCCTCCGCCGCCTGCTGCCGGGCCGGGGCATAGGCCATGCCTTGGGCCAGCAGCTGCCGGATGCGGGGCATCAGCTCCGGCTGGGAGAGAGCCGCCTCCGCCGCCTGTAAGGCAGTCAGGTCACCGCACTCGCTGCCAAAGGCCAGATGGGACACCACGCCGGTGGAGGTCAGCAGCTCCACACCGCCGGCGGCAAACCGCTCCGCCGAGGCCATGGCCCACGGGGTGGGCAGCTCCAGCACCAGATCGGCGCCGCAGCGGACGGCCATCTCTGCACGGGCGTGCTTGTGCGCCACGGCGGCGTCGCCCCGCTGGACAAAGTTGCCGCTCATGGCGCATACAAGGGGGGCGTCGTACTGCCGCCGCAGGCCCTCCAGCATCCGGGCATGGCCCAGATGGAAGGGATTGTATTCACATATGATACCAATGGCGTTCACGATGTTCCCCCTTAAAATGTTACAAAAGGTTACAATTCAGTTGCGGGATGCACGGATTTGTGGAAATTTCTCTGGTTTCAACGGAGAAATAAACAATTTATCGGGTATTTACGAGATCTTGCCAGAATCATACCATACATCCGCAGATTTTGCAACGGAACACTTGGGCGTTGCTTTTTTCCGGCGGTGTGATACAATAGGGCCAACTGATAAATGAAAGGCGGTAATCGCAATGAACAGCGCTGAAAAGCTCCGACTGCTGCGGCAGCGGATGCAGGAGCAGGGCATGGACGCCTATGTGGTGGTAACGGATGATTTCCACGGCTCAGAGTACGTGGGTGACTATTTTAAGGCCCGAGAGTATCTGTCGGGCTTTACCGGCTCTGCCGGTACGCTGGTGGTGCTGCCGGACAGCGCCGCCCTGTGGACGGACGGACGGTACTTTTTGCAGGCGGCGGATCAGCTGGCCGGGAGCACCATCGACCTGATGCGGGCGGGGCAGCCCGGCGTTCCCACCATCGGGGCTTTTCTGGCACAGAGGGTGCCGCAGGGAGGCACCGTGGGCTTCGACGGACGCACCGTCAGCAGTCTTTTTGCCCGGACGATGGCCGCTGCGCTGGAGGGGAAGAACGTCCGCTTCGCCTATGAGCAGGATCTGGCCGGGGCTGTGTGGCCGGACCGGCCGGCGCTGTCGGCGCAGCCGGTGTGGGAGCTGCCGGCGGAGTGCGCCGGGCTGACCCGTGAGGAGAAGCTGCGTCTGCTGCGGGAGAAGATGCGGGAGACCGGGGCAGAGGTACTGGTGCTGACGGCGCTGGACGAGGTGGCGTGGACGCTGAACCTCCGGGGCGACGACGTGCGCTGCACGCCGGTGTTCCTGTCCTTCCTGCTGCTGCGGCAGGAGGAGGCCACCCTGTGTGTGCAGGAGCAGATCCTGTCCGGGGAACTGAAGGAGAAGCTGGTGGCCTGCGGCGTGGCACTGGCCCCCTATGAGAGCATTTATGACCGGCTGCGGGCCATCCCGGCAGGGACGGCGGTGCAGACGGACAGCGCCACGGCCAACTACTGCGTATTGCAGAGCCTGTCCGGGGCCAAGGTGCTGGACAGACCCAGCCCGGTGCAGCTGATGAAGGCCATGAAGACCCCGGCGGAGCAGGAGAACTTCCGGGCCGCCCACATCAAGGACGGTGTGGCGGTGTGCCGGTTCATCTGCTGGCTGCAGAGCCATGTGGGCAAGGAACCCATCACCGAGTGCAGCGCTGCCGCCAAGCTGGAGAGCTTCCGGGCTCAGCAGCCGGACTATCTGGGGCCAAGCTTTGACTCCATCATGGCCTTCGGTCCCCACGGAGCCATCGTCCACTATGAACCCACGGCGGAGACGGATGTGCCGCTGGAGCCCCGCAGCTTCTGCCTGGCGGATACCGGCGGACACTATCTTCAGGGGACCACGGACATCACCCGTACCATCCCGCTGGGGCCGCTGACGGAGGAGGAACGCCGGGCCTATACGGTGGTGCTGAAGGGCCATCTGCGGCTGGGAGCGGCCCGGTTCCCGGAGGGCCTGTGCGGGCAGAATCTGGATATTCTGGCCCGGCTGCCTCTGTGGGAGCAGGGGATGGACTACAACCACGGCACCGGTCACGGCGTGGGGTATGTGCTCGGCGTCCATGAGGGGCCGCAGCGGCTCCACTGGCGGCTGCCGGAGAACCAGAAGGTCACGGCGCTGGCAGAGGGCATGGTGGTGTCCAATGAGCCCGGCTACTATGCCGCCGGACAGTTCGGCATCCGCCATGAGAATCTGGAGCTGGTGCAGCGGGACGGCGAGAACGAGTATGGCCGCTTCCTGCACTTCGAGCCGCTGACCATGGTTCCCTTTGACCGGACGGCGCTGGAGCTGAGCCTGCTGTCGGAGGAGGAGCTGGCGCTGCTGAACGCCTATCATGAGAAGGTGCGGGCTGCCATCGCACCCCATCTGGATGGGGAGGAGCTGGCGTGGCTCATGGCCGCTACGGCACCCATCCTGCGGTAAGAGAAGAATAGAAAAAGCCGTCCCCGGCCACTGGCCGGGGACGGCTTTTTTATACGGGAAGCTCACCGTTTCAGCAGGGCTTGGCGGCGCCGCCAGTCCGGCAGGTAACGCTCCACCTCGGCGTAGAAGGCGGGACTGTGGTTTTTATGGCGGATATGGGCCAGCTCATGCACCACCACATACTCGATGGCCTCCGGTGGATAGGCCATCAGGTACAGGGAGAAGCAGAGGCTGTTTTTCCCGGAGCAGCTGCCAAATCGTGTCCGGGCGGAGGTGATCCTGATCCCGGTGGGGCGGACGCCCATGACCCCGGCCCAATAGGCCACCCGCTGGGGCAGGTGAGCCTTGGCCTGCCGGCGAAGGGCCTCCTGCTCCTGAGGGGTGGGTTCCGGGTGTTCCGCCCGATACCGGGCCTGACGCTGCTGCTGGCGATGGATCCATGTCTCGTGCTTTTCCACGAAGGTGCGGATCTCCTCCGCCGGGAGAGCCATGGGCGCCCGCACTATCACGCTGCCGGACTGGTCCACCTGTAGGGCCACGGTGCGGCGGCGGCTCCGCACCACCCGATAGTCCGTCATCGCTCTGCCACCCAAATGAATCGGGGGCCGTGATAGCCGTCCCGCTCCACGGTCTCCGTCCACATGGACGCAGGGCGCACCCATAGGCCGCCGTCGCCGTAGAGGGCCCGGTACACCACCAGCTCCTCCAGCGTCTCCGAGTGGCGGGCGATGCCCAGCACCTGATATTCATTGCCCTTGAAGTGGCGATACCGCCCCGGTTGAATGTCCGCCATATACTCCACCTCCGTTTTTGGGATCAGTATACCACATCGGTTCCCAAAAGGCAAAAACTGTGTTATCATACAGGAAAGGACATATGCTGAAAGGGGAGACTGCACCATGAAGAATACCACCCTATGCTACATCGAAAATCCGGCCGGGGAGTATCTGATGCTCCACCGGGTGAAGAAGGAGAACGACTGCAACCACGACAAATGGATCGGCGTGGGCGGCAAATTCGAGGACGGAGAGAGTCCGGAGGAGTGCGTCCTGCGGGAGACGCTGGAAGAGACGGGGCTGACTCTTACCGACTATCGGTATCGGGGGATCGTCACCTTTGTCTCCGACCGGTGGGAGACGGAATATATGCATCTGTTCACCGCCACCGGCTGGACGGGCCGCATCCGGGAGGACTGCGACGAGGGCGTGCTGGAGTGGATCCACCGGGATCGGCTGGCGGCCCTGCCTCAGTGGGAGGGGGATCGCATCTTTCTGGAGCTGCTGCGGCGGGAGGTGCCGTTCTTCTCCCTGAAGCTGCGCTATGAGGGGGAGCGGCTGGCCTATGCCGCCCTCAACGGAAGGGAGATGGAGCGATGAAGCTGCTGGTCAGTGCGTGTCTGCTGGGAGTGGCCTGCCGCTACGACGGGCGGAGCAAGCTCCACCCGCTGGCGCAGGAGCTGTGCCGCCGCCATGAGGTGATCCCCGTGTGCGGGGAGATCTTCGGGGGGCTGCCCACGCCCCGGCTCCCCTCCGAACACCGGGAGGGCGGCGTGTTTGCAAGCGACGGCGGTGATGTCACCGATGCCTTCCGCCGGGGGGCGGAGGAGGTGGTGCGTTTGGCCCGGCTCACCGGAGCACAGGCGGCCATTCTGAAGGAGCGCAGCCCCTCCTGCGGCTCCGGGGAGATCTATGACGGCACCTTCACCGGAACGGTGGTGGAGGGCTGGGGGGTGACGGCGGAGCTGCTGCGCCGGGAGGGCATCCCGGTGCTGGGGGAGTCCCGGATGGGAGAACTGCTGACAGAGGGCGAGGCGTGTTTGGTCAAAATCACAAGAGACCCGGCGAAAAAACTGTGAGATTCTGAAAAAATGGTCCGGCCCCATTGACAGCCTATGTATAAGTTGCTAAGATGGTAGCGTCAACAAACCGAAAACGTTACCGGAAAGGTTTCCAAGTTTTCGGTACTATCTCCGGAGGGATCACCGATGACCATCAAAGATATTGCCCGGCTCTGCGGCGTCAGCGTCAGCACGGTATCCCGTGTGCTCAATGACCGACCTGACGTCAGCGAGGAGAACCGACGCCGGGTGCTGGAGGTCATTGAAAGCTCCAACTACATCCCCAACAACACCGCACGGGATCTGGTCAAGACCGAGTCCGACGCCATTGGATTGGTGGTGCGGGGCGTGTCCAACCCCTTCTATACCGACATCATCCGGGCCGTCGAGGACAGCATCACCGCCGAGGGCTTTACCATGGTGATGCAGCAGATCGGCACCTGCGATGACGAGATCAAGCGGGGGGCTATGATGGAGCGGGAGAAGCGGCTGCGGGGCATCGTGTTTCTGGGCGGACGATCCGACTATACGCCGGAGGAGCTGACCATGCTGAACGTCCCCTTTGTCTGCTGCTCCTACGCCAATCAGTACGGCACACTGCCGGAGGGCTCCTACGCATCGGTGTCCATCGCTGACGAGGAGGAGGCCTATCGGGCCGTGACGGAGCTGTACCGCTGCGGACACCGCCGCATTGCGGCGCTGGTGGCCCGCACCGATGACCGTGCCATCAGCCAGCTGCGCTATCAGGGGTATCTCCGGGCGCTGGCGGACTGCGGCCTGCCGACGGAGGAGGAGCTGGTGATCCGCGCCGGGTCCTTTGACATCGGGGACGCCTACCGGGCCACGGCGGAGAGGCTGCGGCAGGGGACGGACTTCACGGCGGTGTTTTCCATTGCCGACAACATGGCGCTGGGCGCCATGCGGGCGCTGCGGGAGGCGGGACGCCGGGTGCCGGAGGACTGCTCCGTCATCGCCATCGACGGCCTGACCATGTCGGAGTATTTCTATCCCATGCTCACCACACTCTGTCAGCCCATGGAGGAGATGGGGCGGCGCAGCGTGGAGATTTTGATGGACATGATCCACGGCCGGGGACGGCCCCGCTGCGAGACGGTGCGGACCGTGCTGCGCCGGGGAGCGTCCGTGCGGCGGATCAACTGAGTTTTTCCCATCCCAAGGGATGTGAAAAATAATAAATGAAGGAGAAGTGAAAATGAAGAAGTTTCTTGCATTGGCTCTGGCTCTTGTTATGGCGCTGTCTCTGGCAGCCTGCGGCAAGAAGGCAGATGACAACAACAAGGGCAATGGAGACGAAGCGAAGGGTTCCGTGTACTACCTGAACTTCAAGCCCGAAGCCGACAAGGCCTGGCAGGATCTGGCCAAGACCTACACCGAGAAGACCGGCGTGGAGGTCAAGGTCGTCACCGCCGCCTCCGGCCAGTATGACACCATGCTGACCTCCGAGCTGGACAAGTCCGCTCCTCCCACCATGTTCCAGGTGGGCAATCAGGGCGCCGTCAACTCCTATGGCGATTTCTGCTATCCTCTGGATAACACCGACGTCATGAAGGAAATGACCACCCAGGACTTCAACCTGAAGAATGCCAACGGCGAGACCGTGTCCATCGGCTACTGCTATGAGGCCTATGGCATCATCGTCAACAAGGCTCTGCTGAAGCAGGCCGGCTATGAGATCTCCGATATCACCAACTTTGAGACCCTGAAGAAGGTCGCCGACGACATCCACAGCCGCGCTGCCGAGCTGGGCTTTGACGCCTTCAGCTCCGCCGGCCTGGAGGGCTCCTCCAGCTGGCGCTTCTCCGGTCACCTGGCCAATATGCCCCTGTTCTATGAGTTCCGGGATGACAACGTCACCTCTCAGCCCGCCAGCATCAAGGGCACCTATCTGGACAACTTCAAGAACGTCTGGGATCTGTACACCACTGATTCCGCCACCACCGGCGCTGCTCTGACCACCGCCACCGGCGACGCCTCCGAGGCCGAATTCGGTCAGGGCAAGGCTGTGTTCTATCAGAACGGCTCTTGGGAGTTTGCCAACCTCACCGGCGAGGAGAAGGGCTTTAAGATGAACCCCGAGGATCTGGCCATGATCCCCATCTACTGCGGCGTTGAGGGCGAGGAGAAGTCCGGCCTGTGCTGCGGCACCGAGAACTGCTGGGCTGTCAACAAGAACGCCAAGGAAGAGGACATCCAGGCCACTCTGGACTTCATGAAGTGGGTCGTTACCTCTGACGAGGGCACCACCATGCTGGCTGAGCAGTTTGGCCCCTGCCCCTTCAAGAACGCCAAGACCCCCGAGAACGTGTTCTTTGCCGATGCCAACGCCTATACCACTGCCGGCAACTACATTGTGACCTGGGCCTTCAACTGGACTCCCGCCGTGGATGACTGGCGTGCGGGCGTGGTGGACGCTCTGACCCAGTACACCGTCAACGGCGGCAGCTGGGACAACGTCAAGACCGCCTTCGTGGACGGCTGGGCCACCCAGTATGCCAAGGAGAACGGCTGAGCTATAAGCGCTCCGTTGTAACGCAATAGGACCGGGGGCGGGCTTATCGCCCGCCCCCGATTTTCTCACCTGCGGCGCACAGAGCTGTTGGCCGGTATGGACCGGGCAAGAGCTCCGGGCGCCGCCCGGAAAAAACATAGATAGGAGAGAGGCGTCATGAAACTTCCGAAACACCGCCGGGACGAGGCCGCACTGAATTCCCGGCTGATCCGCCGCCCCATCAAGCGCATGGTGTGGCTGTTTTTGCTGCCCACCTTTGCCGCCTTCTGCATCGGCTTCCTGTACCCCTTCTTCAAGGGGCTGTTTCTGTCCTTCTGCAACTTCCGCATTACCAGCCAGTGGACATGGACGGGGCTGGAAAACTACCGGAAGGCCTTCCAGGACCCCGGCTATATGCACGCGTTCTGGTACACGGCGCTGTTTGCTCTGGTGAGCCTGATCGTTATCAATCTGTTTGCCTTTACCATTGCCTATGCACTGACCCAGAAGTTCAAGGGCACCAACGTGTTCCGCACGGTGTTTTTCCTGCCCAACCTCATCGGCGGCATCGTGCTGGGCTATATCTGGTCCATGATCTTCGACGGCATCCTCATCAAGTACAACACCTCCGTGATCCTGGAGACGAAATACGGCTTCTGGGGTCTGGTGATCCTGGTGTGCTGGCAGCAGATCGGCTATATGATGATCATCTATATTGCCGGACTCCAGGCCGTGCCCGAGGATATGCTGGAGGCGGCCCGCATCGACGGCGCCAACCGCTGGCAGACCCTGTGGCGGGTCACTATCCCCAACGTGATGCCCTCTATCACCATCTGCATGTTCCTGAGCCTGACCAACGGCTTCAAGCTGTTTGACCAGAACCTGGCCCTGACCGCCGGGCGTCCCTTCCAGCAGCTGGGCAACGGAGAGACCATCAAAACAACGGAAATGCTGGCCCTGAACATCGTCAACGCCTTCGGCACCAACGGCGGCGGCAACCGCGGCGTGGGTCAGGCCAAGGCCGTGATCTTCTTCATCGTGGTGGCGGCCATCAGCATCATCCAGCTTCAGGCCAGCCGCCGCAAGGAGGTGCAGCAATGATCAAAACCGAAGCTCTGCGCCGCAGAGAGCGCCGTCAGGCGCTGCTGACGGTGGTGTTCACCATCATCTCCGTGATCTATCTGATGCCGGTGCTCCTGGTGCTCATCAACTCCCTGAAGGCCAACGCCTTTGTCAACACCGAGACCTTCAAGCTGCCCACGGCGGAATCCTTTGTGGGGCTGAAGAACTATGTCAAGGGCATGACCTTCGGCAACTTCGCCTTCTATAAGGTGGTATTCTACAGCTTCTTCATCACCATTACCTCCACGGCGCTGATCCTGCTGTGCACGTCCATGGCGGCGTGGTACATCTCCCGGGTGGGGAGCCTGGTCAGCAAGATCGTGTACTACCTGTGCGTATTCTCCATGGTGGTGCCCTTCCAGATGGTCATGTACACCCTGGCCCGGACGGCGGACCGGGTGCATCTGAACACCCCCTGGACCATCCCCGTGGTATACCTGGGCTTCGGCGCGGGCCTTGCCGTGTTTATGTTCACGGGCTTTGTCAAGAGTCTGCCGCTGGAGATCGAGGAGGCCGCCGCCATCGACGGCTGCGGCCCGGTGGGCACCTTCTTCCGGGTGGTGCTGCCTATGCTGAAGCCCACCATGATCTCCGTGGGCGTGCTGGAGATCATGTGGGTATGGAACGACTATCTGCTGCCCAGCCTGGTGCTGGACATCAACCAGTACCGCACCATCCCCATCCACATTCAGTACCTCAAGGGCAGCTACGGCACCGTGGACATGGGCGCCACCATGGCCCTGATCATGCTGAGCATCCTGCCGGTCATCATCTTCTACCTCTGCTGCCAGAAGCACATCATCAAGGGTGTGGCTGCCGGAGCCGTGAAGGGATAAGGAGCATAGAGCCTCCGCTCGGAGGGCGGGGCTGATAAGTATTTCAAAGCATTTCTATAAGTAAGTGAGTGACTACCTATGAATCGAAGCAGCGGCATTCTGATGCCCATTTTCTCCCTGCCGTCCCCCTATGGCATCGGCACGCTGGGCAAAGCGGCGTATGACTTTGCGGACTTTCTGGCGGAGGCGGGCCAGCACTACTGGCAGATGCTGCCCCTTGGCCCCACCAGCTATGGGGATTCCCCCTATCAGAGCTTTTCCACCTTTGCCGGCAACCCCTATTTCATCGATCCGGACCTGCTGGTGGAGGACGGCCTTTTGACGAAACAGGAGGTGAAGGCCTACCGCTGGGGGAGTGACCCCCGCCATGTGGACTACGGCGCTGTGTATAACAGCCGGCTGAAGCTGCTGTCCAAGGCCAAAAAGCGGGGCTGGGAGCGTGACCGGGAGGAGGTCACGGCCTTTGTGGCGGAGAACGCCCGGTGGTTGCCGGACTACGCCCTGTTCATGGCCTGCAAGCGCCATTTCGGGATGCGCTCCTGGACGGAGTGGGAGGATGAGGACATCCGCCTGCGCCGCTCGCAGTTGGTATTGGAGCAGTACCGTACCCTGCTGCGGGAGGATGTGGAGCTGTTCACCTATATCCAGTATTTGTTCTTCCGGCAGTGGGAGGCTCTGCGGACCTATCTCCACGGGAAGGACATCCATATCATCGGTGACCTGCCCATCTATGTGGCCATGGACTCCGCCGATGTGTGGGCCGAGCCGGAGAATTTCCAGTTGGATGACCGGTGCGTCCCCACGGAGGTATCCGGTGTGCCGCCGGACTACTTCAGCGCCGACGGCCAGCTGTGGGGCAACCCCCTCTATCGCTGGGATCGGATGCAGGCCGACGGCTTCGGCTGGTGGATCCGCCGCATCGACGGCGCCGGGAAGTTGTATGACGTCATCCGCATCGACCACTTCCGGGGCTTCGAGAGCTACTGGGCAGTACCCTACGGCGAGACGACGGCCAAAAACGGCCGGTGGGTCAAGGGCCCCGGCATGGCGCTGGTGGGTGTGCTCACCGGTTGGTTCCCGCAGCTGGAGTTTATCGCTGAGGATCTGGGCTATCCCACCCCGGAGGTGGCGCAGCTGCTGCGGGATTCCGGTCTGCCGGGCATGAAGGTGCTGGAATTCGCCTTCGATTCCCGTGACACCAGCAGCTATCTGCCCCATAGCTATGGGGAGAACTGCATCTGCTATACCGGCACCCATGACAACAGCCCGCTGGCCCTATGGAGGCAGGAGGCAGATCCGGCGGATATTGCCTTTGCCAAGGAGTATCTGGGTCTTAATGACGAGGAGGGCTTCAATCGGGGTGTCATCCGGGGCGGCATGAGCTCTGTGGCCAAGCTGTTTGTAGCTCAGATGCAGGACTATCTGGAGTTGGGGGCGGGACACCGCACCAACGAGCCGGGGACTCAGTCCGGCAACTGGCAGTGGCGGATGCTGCCGGGCGAGCTGACACCGGAGCTGGCGCAGCGCATCCGGAAGCTGACCCGCATCTACGGCCGATTGGCCTGAAAAGCAACGGGAGGGACCGAGCCGATGCTCGGTCCCTTTTTCCATGGAAGGAGAAGGATATGATCCGTGTGCATGAGACGGGACTGCGGCGTGGAGGAGGTCACAGTGAACAAACCGAATCCTCAGGCTGTGGGCCTTTACCGGCATATGGGGGTCTATCGGAGGATCGATTGCGGCGAGGAGGGGCCCCTATCCACTGCTTTATAGGAAAACCGTCGGAACTGAAAACAGTGCATGACCCCGGTGGCCATTGGCTGCCGGGGTCATGGAGACTGTCGGAAAAACCCGGAGGGTTTTTCCGGCAAAAGGTTGCAGTCTGCTGTGCGCATAATTTGTGTGCCATAGGCGCACAAATTCCACACTTGCAGCCTGAGAAGTATT
>OIYU01000236.1_pt1 | contig 44252 bp, 51 predicted proteins | sample 1588321 | NCBI WGS metagenome assembly OIYU01 (sample SAMN03283258) | human gut metagenome | biome: human-associated habitat; material: feces | host: Homo sapiens | place: USA | collected 2013 | reverse complement strand
TGGGGGGGGGGTATTAAAAGTACCAATGTTTTTGCTTGGAGGTGGTTATCATGCTGTCTCTAAGGAAGTATTTGAGGGATGTTTTGGAAGGCATAAAGATTTTGAATACGAAGAGCAACAAGTACTACAAAGAGTCGGCACAGGTATCGAACAAGGTAAACAATTCCCTTACAGTATGCACTTTACTATTGCCAAAAGGAACCTATCTCGTATTTGGAAATGTAAGTGCAAATGTAGATGCAGGAGTATCGTCACTTTTAGCTTCAGCCATAAATTCAGCATCAGGAGTGAATATATTAATGGAAGCACAGGGCCGTTCAACCATGAATGCAGGCGGTGGTTGTCAGTCTTGGGCATTGGCAGAGGTTACTTCCGAGAAAGGGAGCGTGAGGCTGACTACTTACGGATATTATTCCGGAAGCTGTACATACGCTGGAAAGCTACTTGCCATAAGGCTTATATAACCGACTGGAGGCGTTGCCATGTTTAGTTTACGGAAGGTTCTTAAGGATGTGATGACGAGATTCACTTTGATTGTAGATTTTGTTACCGAAAAAGGTGTTACTGGAAATTACAGCTATAAAAAGTGGGTAAGCGGAGAGGTGGAAATAAAGATTATTGGTTATACTACATTTACCAATGGATATAGTATCATAAAGCTTCCTTCCGGGTTTACGATTTTAACAACAGAAGATTCGTATAAAGCACCTTTAATACTTACGCAGGGTAGATATGTGGGCGACAACAGGAGTGCAGACACTGTTTTTACTCCGGGAGCTATTTTGGTGGACAGTCAGCATCAGTTTACATTGTATGGAAGGGTGGGAAGCGTCCCAATGTCGGGAAAGCACTATGTGAATATACTTATAAAAGGATATTATAAATAACCATAGGGGCGAGAGATTCGCCTCTTTTTTATATCCTTTTAAGAAAATGAAAGGAGAAATACTATGGCAGAAAAACCTAAAGTGGCTGACTATCAACAGCCGACATATGAAAGTAAATATCAGGGGCAAATAGACTCAGCGCTTAACAATGTTACAAACAGGAAGGAATTTACATATGATCCTTTGAAGGATGCAAATTATCAAGCACTTGCGAAAATATATAACAAGCAGGGGCAGCAGGCAGCACAAAATACGATGGGAGATGCGGCAGCACTAAATGGGGGATATGGATCTTCGTATGCAGTGACTGCTAGTCAGCAGGCAAGAAATGATTACAATCAGATGCTTGCATCGCAGATCCCGGCATTGCAGGAGACGGCGTATAACAGATACTTAAACGATTATAACATGAATGTTACGGCCTTATCAGCTTTGCGAGATGCTGATGATTCAGCATATGGAAGATATCGTGATACCGTTTCAGATAGTCAGTGGAAATATGGTGTTGATTATCAGGGTTACAGAGACGATGTGGCTGACAGCCAGTGGCAGAAGACATATGACAGAGGAGTTTACGAGTCTGACAGAAGCTATAACTATCAGAAAGATAGAGATAAAGTTTCGGATAGCCAGTGGGCACAGGAGTTTGCACTGCAAAAAAAATCAGTAGCCGGTAGGTCAGGGGGCGGATCTGGCGGCGGAAACGGTTATTTAGGCTCCAGAGTAGGAAGTGGTAGTGACGGTGAAATAAATTCTTCATCTTATGATATTTCAAAAATTATCGCTCAAGGGATTGCAGCAACATCAAATGCAGCTAAAAACACAAAGATAAAAAAGAAAAAGTAGAGGAATAATATGGCAGGAAAAAGAAATATAAATAGGCTTAGGAAGGCAATAAAGAAACAGGATTTATCTGGAACTATTGAAAAAGCTGCACAGGCTACTAAAAGACTAGCTCAAAGTGCATCTACATCTTCTGCTGTAAAAAGAGGGGCAAATACAGCAAAGAATATAGCTTATAGTGCTGGAAGAAGATATTCAAATAGCTCAAACGATACAAATCATCCTAATTATATGAGCAACTCTAAATTAAATACAAATAAGGAAAAGAAGAAAGGCAATAAAGACAAGGCTGAGACAACTACTACAAAAGCTGTAATGGAGAAATATAAAACCTTAACAGCTTCTTCAGGTACAGCAGCGACTGCTCTTATTGGCAAAGATACTCGTAACAAGATAGATAAATCAAAGAAAGAAGCAGAAAAAGGGCAAAGTGACGTTTTTAAATGGGCTGGCGGAACTATAAAAAATATTATAGGATCCCAAATAGCAGGTCTTCCGGATAATGTTGAAAATCTTGCAAGAACATCAAGATATACAGGTACACATGGTCTTGGAAATGTGCTTTTAGATACTTCAACAACGGCAGCACGAAAATTGACTGGAAAAAAATCAGAAAAAAAAGAACGCCCCAAAGATCCTGTTGCAAAAAAAATGGAAACACTTGGCGGAAAGTTATTGGATGAAGGTCAGAGTGACATTGAGAAAGTTAAAGAGGGTAAAAGTGAAGCTGCAAAGTGGGGAATAAATTTGGCTACATTAGGGGCACAATTTGCAACTGATGCTCTTATAACTAAAGGAATTAAGGTTCCCAGTCTTTCTATATATAATCGTTCATATGGTATTGCAAAACAAGACGCACTTAAAGATGGTGCAAATGAGGAGCAAGCTAAAAAGAAAGCAGAACTTTCTGGAGCTATTGAGGTTGCAACCGAAGGATTAGGCAATGCGGCAAAGCCATTAAAAGCTGTCTTTGGCAAAGGTGTTACTGATGATATCATGGAAACTTTACTTAATAAAGTTGTAAGTAAGACATCATCAAAAGCAGGGAAAAATATTGTATACCATGGAGGAAAGACTATAATATCAGCAATATCAGAAGGTCTTGAAGAAATGGTATCGGAAGGTCTTGATCCGATAGTTGCTAATAAGATATATGCAGAATCTATAGGAAGGCCTCATGATATGACAAGCCTTAAAGAGTATGCATATGTGGGGTCGCTTGGCGCTGCTATGGGAGGGATTCTTGGTGGCGGAGGTCAGATAGTTGAATATAGTCAGGGTCGTAAGGTTCAGAATGTGTTTGGTGCTGATGGTGTAAAAAAATTGGCAAAAGCAGCATCTCAGGTAGATGATGCTGCGGAATCTGTGAAAGGCGCAGCTCTCAATGAAATGATAAACCGGGGAGACGGCATTGCCGCAGGACAGGCCAATGAGCTTTACAAGGCTGTTTATGGTCAGGAAATAAAAGACCTCGAGAGAAATGACCTTGTTGATCGGTCGGCAGACGCTATCATGCAGAGAGAAAACCTCATTTCCCCGATTCAGATAGACGAAGAAACAGGAGCAACCATCGTCGGCAGAAACACAGCGCAGGTGTTCAATGAACAGAAAGGGGTGGCAACTGCCACAGCGAATCAGCTCGCAGCGGAAACAAACTTGCAGCTACCTGAGATGAGCTCAGAGCAGATAAGCAGCGCAGTAGCTGCCATCCAGACCGGAATAGGCGGTATCGACGAAGTGAATCTGTTTACCGTCGGAAATCCAGAGGCAAGGACGGTTTATGAGGCGGTAACCGGAAAGACTCTGCCTGAAACGAATCAGGAGACTCGGGAAATGCTTTTTGAGGAAATCGGAAAGAATCGCATTAATTCCGCACGCCTTGAAACAGAGAAGACCGTTGACGCGGTAAGGGGGCTTGTGGCGCAGGACGTGGCACAGTACTATGAGGCTACGGGACAGGAGGCTTTTGCGCAGGCGTTTTCTAATGTAAATATAGGAGATGCTGCACAGGTAGGAGATTCCCTTAATACGTTTGACGATTTTTATAGAGCGGGGCGAAACGGAATTGCCTATGCTGACGTAATAAGTGTGGCGAATCCTACTCATCAAAACATCTCTTCTGATATAAAACGGGCGGCATGGCAGGCAGGACAGCAGGACGCTTTCATTGCTGCAGATACTGCAAGAGGCGTTCAGATGAGGATAGGCGAGACTGCAAGACAGGCGCGTTTGCAGCGAAGGTTAGGAGGCAGGCTGTATTCTGACATTTCTCGGGAGAACAGGTCGAGGTTTACAGCCAGCCAGCAGGGTATGTATAGGATGCTGGCGAGGACGTTCGGCATTGATATCCACGTTGTGGACAGCCTTGAGAGTGGAGCCAATGGAGAATACCATGACGGAGTTATCTATTTATCTATGAGCTCAGACAGGGCTTTAGAATATGTATTTGCTCACGAGATCACTCATCATATGCAGGACTACGCGCCAGAGGAATATAACCAGCTCAAGGAGTTTGTGCGTGCCAAATGGGGACAGCAGGGCGGTATTGATGATGCTGTAGATCTTAAGGTGTCGCAGTATGCTGTAAAGGATGTGGAATTAAGTAGGGAGCAGGCTCTTGACGAGATAATCGCTGATTCTACATATGAAATGCTTCAAGATGAAGGATTTGTCGATGAACTGTGTAAAACGCATAGGGGCGTGGCACAGGCTATTTTGGATGCAATAAAAGGGGTGCTCCGCAAGCTGCGTGCCGTTATTGCTGACGGTGATAGGTTTACCCCGGCGCAGAACGAAGCTCTTCTTTCGGAATTGGACATCTTAAAAGAATTTGAAAAGATGTGGACTGACGGCCTTATGAGGGCTGCGGAGAACAGGGCGGCAGTAGGCTCTGTGGGCGCAGAAGTAAGACAGCAAGCAAGGCAGAGGGTGCAGCCATTCGATATAACGAGAAGTGAGATTCTTGGAAATATGAAAAAAGTGACTGAGATGTCTCCTGTAGCCACGCTTGATGGTTCTGGTTTTGAAAAACAGGAAGGCCGTCCGCTTTCGCAGGCCGTGATGGATTATTATGGCGGCAAAGAGTTTTACGTAAATAATCCTACACTCGGTGAGGTGAAGGTCGGCAAGCGTGGGATAAAATCGGGAGCACAACACAAGCTTTATGGTTCGAAGATAGAAGGGTTTAAGGCATTAAGAGAAGTTATTGAGGACGGCTATGTAATTAACGTATCTCGGGACTATAAAAACGATGGAACTGACCGCGTTATTTTGGTGGCGCCTATAGAAATAAAAGATGAACCATACTATATGGGAGTTGTAATCAATAGGACAAAAAGTAACGATATACAGAATTATTATATCCATAATGTGATTTTAGAAGAAAAAAACAACATCCCTAAAGACACGGACACCGGTAACCGGCATGAGCGTGTGGATGTTGTTTCTCCTTATACTATACTCCAACAGCTCAATAATATCAACAATTTATCTGAAAAAGACGTGATTTCCGATGAAGGGAGATTCTCTTTCAAAGAAGATACGAGTATTACTTATGACAGCTTGGTATCTAAGCCGGATATGAAGGTGGCACACATAACGACAAAGAGCAAAGACATTGAATCACTTAACAGAAAAGAGATTGTAAGCAAAGCGAAGGAGGCTCTGAAAAACAGTGCGGGCCTTGATGACAAAGGGCGTACAGTCGTTCACAATGAAGATACGGACAGAGACATTGTCGTTGGAAAACCGGGCATAGGACACGGGTTAGACAGAAAATTTACCGACACTGCCATCGTTTCAATGCACTTGGCGGAATATTTGAAGAATGCGGTAAAAATAAATGAGGCCATACCTGATAAGCGCAGGACATATGATAGTGACATTTTATTGGGGTATGGGGAAAGTGGCACAGGCGATAAGATGCCCGCATATTTTGTCGTTTCTAAATTAACGACAGGTGAGGAACGTCTGGTAGAGTTTGGTTCGTTATATTCGCTGAGGGGTAAAAAAATAGAAGATGATTTTGCACAAAGCAACCCGGGGGTTCAGTCCCGTACATCTTCTACAATTAGTATATCCGATTTGCTCGATATAGTCAATGAAATGTATTCGGATATCTTGCCTCAATCTGTAGCAGATCATTATGGGAACGAACGCAGAGAAACGAAGCTGGGAGAGAGCGTAAGATATTCGCTTAAAGATTATGATGATAGGCAGATAGAGAACTGGAAAGACAGTAAAAAAATTGTCGTATATGAAAGCCCGCAACAACTTAGAGATTTTGTAGATGAGGCAAGACAGGGTAAAGCAGGAAATAAGAAGATATATTTTGGAGTGGTGCCGAATGATTTGGCGGAACGTGTATTGGTTGAAACCGGTATAGATATATCGAACAGAAATGTTGCTCTTGGTGCGTATGAGGTTCAGAAGATTTTAAAAGACCATGGAAATGAAGAAAAAGAAGCCACGAGAGGACAGAGGGCAATAACTGCTGATGATTTTTCGAATATTCGCAACGTTATTGAAAGTCCTGATACTATAGAGCTTGATGATAAGTTATATAATGGACGGCCGATAATAAAATTTACGAAATTAATAGGTTCAAAAAATACAGTTGTTACTTACGATTCAGCGCGAAGCTCTGATTTGAGAGTGCAGACCATGTATATCGGACAAAATAAAAAGAGCCTTGCCACTGTGATAGATGAGCAAGCCTCTATCAATACGCCCGAAGCGACAAGTGGTACAGCTCTTGATTTAAGTATAGTCGATGATAGAAGCAAAGGCAACACGCAATTTTCCCTCCCTGACGAATCAGACGTAATTGACTATGTCAATGAGCCTACTACTGAGAACTTTGATGTTAAATTCTCATTGAAAAACGAAAACATTACACCTGATACAAAAATTCCGTATGTTAATCATTCTTCATATATGGAGGTAAAGAAAAATGATAATAAGGCATTGAGAAAATTGCAAGATAAGGTTAAAGGTCTTAAGAGAGGAACATATGAGAATAAGGCAACGGGGTATAAGGCTGATATTAATGCGAAGACGTTAAATAAAATAATTAACCCTACACATAGTCCGAAGTTCAGTCCGTGGGTAGGGAATTATATCGAAAATTTGAATGCTGCTATTTATTTACCAGAGCTCTTTGAAAATGCCGTATATCTTGACACTAAAGAACCGCAAAAATTAAAGAACGAGGGTAAGCAGATAAAAGGCTATCATCATTTTATTGCGCCCATATATATGAATGGTCGGGAGTATCGAGTAAGGATAGTTGCGAGAGAAAAGCAAAATTCAGATGTATTATATATAGTTGATACGGAGTTGTTTCCAATGAAAAACGGAGCTGCCGTACCAAACAATCAGAATGGTAATTCTTATGCAACTCCGCTTGACATTAGTATACCTGAACTCATAAATGGAGTCAAGATATATGATTATGATATGCAGATAAACGATGTTTATACACAAAAGGACATCAGATATTCCCTCCCTGACGAATCAGACGTAATCGACTATGTCAATGAGCATGAGATTGAATTTGTTGATGTTACAGGATTCAGGGATTACGAGGTAAAGCAGAAAGCCATAAGGCAGCAGACGTATGGCGAGCTCAAAGCGCAGGTAGAAAAGCTTAAGCGTGACAAACGTTTCACAAAAGGCAGAGTCCTTGATGAAAAATCAGTGCAGGAGCAGGTGAATAACCTTATTGTTACGCTTATGACATATAGCGAGAGCTATACACCAAACGGAGGCAGGCGAAAGACTAACTATAAGCTTGTGCGTGACGGTGTTCATGCGGCTGGCCAGATTTATACCGCCATGAAGGACGGTGATATTTTAGCTGCTATCAATGCCGCTGAAATTGCCGCTGATGATATTGTGCAAAACCTTGAGATTGTGAGCGATGCAGCGTTTTATGAGTATAAGGATCTGCGGGATTATCTTAGAACAACAAGGATTGTTATATCGGAAGAAGACACTGCTAATATCCCTGATTTTAAACAGTTCAAAAAGAATAATTTCGGCAGGATTAGGCTGGTACAAAGCAATGGTGTGCCAATAGAGGCTGCGTATCAGGAACTCTTGGAGATGTACCCGGAGCTGTTTTCAGAAGGAATCACACATCCTGCAGATATGCTGCTTGAGATTGCCGATGTAAGAGAATCCTTAGAACCGTACGACATAATGCTTGCGGCAGAGGAGACAGAGCAGCTCATTAAGCAGACTGCTCAAGATTTGATAGATATTGCCGCTCTTGGTAAGCCATATAGGTCATGGGCGGATAAGATGCAGGATCAGTATGACGAGAAGCTTAAGATTGTTAAGGCAAGGCACAAAGAGGCACTGCGTGATGTCAAGAAAAATGAGCGAGGGCGCACAGAGCGGATATTGAAGGGCGAACGTCAGAGGTGGGCGGAACGTGTAAATCGCGCAAACGAGCGTGGCAATAAAAAAGTACAGGCAGAAAAAGAGAGGGCAAAAGAAAGGGAAGTCAAGCGCAAAGACGGAGAGTCACGTAAAGCCTACATGGCAAGTATCGAGCAGAGCCGGAGATGGCTTTCTGATAGGCTTGCAAGGCCTACGGATGATAAGCATATACCGGAAGGCTTTAAAGCTGCTGTGGCAGATATACTTTCTCAAATAGACATGCAGAGCCAAACGTCCAAGAAACTTGAGAAAAAAAGCGGAGTGAGGGCGAAAAGATGGGTTGCCATGGATGAGCTTAGAGCAAGATTTGCCGAAATTGCAAAAGAAGATGGAAGTGGCGAGTTTGAATATGACGGGTATATATTTGAGGTCATGAACTCGCTTGCAGAGCATATGAACGGCAGAGCCATAGATGAAGCCTCTACAGAGCAGCTTAAAGAGTTTGACGTTCTTATGAAATATATTGTTACAAATATTAGGAACTATAATAAGGCCTTTGATGAAAATATAAAAGAAGGGATTTCGCAGCTCGGTGGCGAAACCATATCAAAATCCAAAGCGAGACAAAAAAAGCTTAAAGGCGGTAAATATTATGACAGATCCGGCGGGGTAGGAATGATGGACAGATTGCTTAATGAGTCTATGGTTACCCCTAGAGATTTTTTTGAACGTATCGGTGGCGGTATGGAAAAAGTCTTCATGAGCATGCGGCGTGGAATGGATAGGCATGTTGATAATCTCACGAAAACAAGAGATTTTTTCGACGATATATTTAAGCCTTATCGAAACAAAACAGCAATAAGAAAAAGAGCGAAGCCCGGAAGCATAATAGAAAAATGGAGAGACGATACACATCTTAAGGAGTTTTCTGTTCAGGGTGGCAAGATAAAGTTGAATCCGGCGCAGATAATGTCACTTTGTTGCTTATCGAAGCGAGAACAGGCCTTGGGCCATATATTAGGTTCAGGGGTTGTTGCGAGCAGGGTTGATAAAGCATCGAGAATAAAAAAAGCATTGGGAGCTAAAATTGAAACCGGTGGCTCAACTGTAATGATCAGTCTGGAGGATATTGTTAATATAACCCAATCGCTTACGGAAGAACAAAAGGAAATGGCTGACAAGTTGCAGGATTATCTTAATAACGAATGTGCTGAATGGGGAAATGAAGTGTCTATGAAAATATATGGATATAGAAAGTTCACTGAAAATAATTACTTCCCTATAAAGTCCGCAGATGCATACCTTGATAGCAATTTTGAAGGTAGACAGGAAATGGAAAGAATAAAGAATTTCGGATTCACAAAAGGCACAGTAGTTAATGCGAACAATCCTATAATGATAGACGATATTTTCAAAACGGTTGCCGATCATATAAATAAAATGAGTCTATATAACGCCTTTGCTGCACCAATATCTGATTTTACGAGAGTATATAACTATAAAAACAGAAATGAAAATGGATTTATTGATGGATCTGTTAAAGATACTTTGGAAGATGCTTACGGAAAGAAGGCAATAAATTATATAAATAATTTCATGGCTGACGTAAATAATCAGGTTCAGATGCGAACGGAGGGCATAGCAAGATTTGTGAGTAAGTCGCTGGCAAATTATAAAAAATCAGCGATAGGTGGAAATCTTAGAGTTGCATTGCAGCAGCCTACAGCCGTCGCTAGGGCATTCATGTATATAAACCCAAGGTATTTCCTTAATGGCAATGTTAATATAGTTAAAAACCTTAACGACATGAAAGAGCATTGTCAAATTGCGAGATGGAAGGCTTGGGGACACTCACAGGTTGATATGGCCAGAGATATAGATGACGTAATGATGAATAATGAGTGGTCAAAAATTGATGCTGTAACAATGGAAATATACGGGGCTTTAGATAATATTACATGGTCAACTATATGGTCTGCAGTAAGGGCTGAAACGAAGCATAAGCATAAGGATGTTAAGGTTAATTCAGAAGAGTTTTACCGCATCTGTAATGAACGTGCATCGGAAATTTTCGATAAAACGCAGGTGGTGGATTCCGTGTTCCACCGCTCACAGGTGATGAGAAACACGGATACTATGAGTAAGATGGTTACTTCATTCATGGCAGAACCGACAAGAACCTTTAACATGATGCGAACCCAATATGCCGAAGCGGCGGAACTGTGGCAAGAAGGTAATAAAGTTGCAGCTATCAGTAAGATGAATAAAGCGACGTCAGTTTTTCTTATTAATGCGGCCGCTGTTTCGGCCGCTGCTGCGGTAGCGGATACATTGAGAGGAAGGGCACCTGATGATGACGACGATGACAGCTGGCTTAAGAATTTCTTCGCAAACTTTTGGGGAAACGTAAATCCGCTCAACATGATTCCTGTAGTAAAGGATATTTGGGGATATACCGATGGATGGGGAACGTCCAACATGGCAATGGAAGGCTGGGAGAAGCTTGTGCAGAGTGCCATGAATCTTGCCCAAAACAGGGATGCAGAATCTTTCAAGACATTCGCCGAGGGACTTGGATATGTGACGGGTCTTCCTGTTAAAAATGTTATAAGAGAGGCTGACTCCATCTTTAAAGCTTTCGGGATCGATGTTTTTGCGGCAGAAGAGTCTGATGGTGAAAAGAAAGAGAAAAGTATTTTTGAGAAGATATGGGGAACCTTGTTTGGCAAGTTTAGTAAATCAAAATCGTCCGACGGAGAACAAGAACATGATAAAAGCGATACAGAATATTACGGAATTTATGCTGACAGGAGAAAAGGCGTTTGGGACAAATTAACGAATAAGACTGAAGGGGAGCGTAAAAGGGAATCTTTCGATAAGCGTGTTTCGGAAATTAAGAAGAATGTCGATGGTCTAACTGGCAGTGAGAAAGAAAAGGCGATCTGGGAGTCTGTAACTAAAAATTACACAGTTTACATTGCGGATGGTGAATTAGGAACGATTAAGGAGATGAGACGAACACTTGAAGCGGCCGGCGGTGATGTTGAAAAGTTTGATAAATCGGTTCAGAGCGAAGTTAAAACAGCTATGAGAAAAAACATAGGGGGAGATGGTCTTGAGTTACAGGAGTATAGGGCATTTTTAAACGAAGAGTATGGATTAAGTGATGCCAAGATAAATCAAGAGGTATTAATGAGATCAGAAGCAGCCAAAAATTTTCAAGTTGCTGCTTGCACAGATGATACTTCTAGTATGGTAACGGCTATAGTGAACCTATATGCAGCAGGGATCACTGATGGAGAACTTGATGTGCTTTACATAAACAGGACGAAAGCTATAAAGGGGAGTGACTATAGTACGGGGGAACTTGCCTATCCTGTGAATGGAGCTATAACATCTGCATTTGGTTATCGTGATCAGCCAACAGCAGGGGCATCCACCTACCACGAGGGTATAGACATAGGCGCTCCAGCAGGGTCGGACGTGGCAGCTGCCGATGGTGGAAGGGTTTCGAAAGTAGGCTGGAATGGAGGCAAAGGGTATTCTGTTACCATAGATCATGGAAACGGTAGATATACAGAATACAATCACCTTGAGGGATATTATGTGCGGAAAGGCGATGCAGTTTCAAAAGGACAGATTATTGCATTAGTTGGAAGCACTGGTGTGTCAACGGGTCCACACCTAGATTTCAGAGTAAGAGAAAACGGTACATACATCGATCCAATAATATATTTTAGATAGCGGCAAACACCTTGGGGGCGAAAATCTCTAAGGTGTTTTGTTATTGTATGCAAAAATGAAATGAGAGGAGCTTTTAATATGAAAAACGAAAAAACAAAGGCAATTATTAGGCTAATCGTAATGCTGGTTCTGACAGCAAACATGGCACTTACTGTTGCCGGAAAGAATCCAATTCCGCTGGATGAAACAGCATTAACAGAATGGCTGACGGTAGCGGCGGCGGGTATATCTGCCATCTGGTCATGGTGGAAAAATAATAACATGACCAAGCAGGCGCAGGAGATGCAGGGACGGTTAAAGGCAGCTAAGGAAGACGGAGACGGTAGTGACGGTGCTGCATGGGGAGAAACGGAGGCAGAATAAAATGGATAATACAGGCTTTATAAAGCAGTGCAAGGACGTTGTTCTTGAATATGCAAATGAACATCTGGATAAAACAGATGGAAAAACAATCGGCTTAGACGATGTATTTGTAGTGTGGAGCTGTAAGACATTGCAGAACAATAAGGCACTGCTTAGTACAACACTGTCTGATGGTATGTATTATGAATGTACTTATAACGGAGACAAAAACGAGCTATATTTAGATGCCTACAAAAGGTGGGAAAATATATGTTATGAAGGAGTGGAATAATGTTATCGGTAAAACAGTATCAGAAAAATTTATATCATTACTATGCCTATTACATGGGTGCGATAGACGGAATCTGTGGGAGCGGCACAAAGGCGGCCATCAAGCGGTTCCAGAAAGGCCATGGACTGACGCAGGACGGCATTTATGGCGCGAAGACTAACGCTAAGCTGGTAGAGCGAATTAAGGTGTTACAGGGCGTTGTCGGCACTACGCAGGACGGTATTGTGGGAAGCAAAACTATAGCCGGCATAAAGGCAAAACAGAAGGCATGGGGTATTACCCAAGATGGAATCGCTGGTACAAATTTCTGGGCTAAGGCGAACAGCGGAAGCGGATCTTCTTCATCTTCCTCGTCGTCTTCGGCTTCAGGCGGTAGCTCGAAACATTTCGCGAAGTCAGAGTTTAAATGTACCTGTGGAGGTAAATATTGTAATGGTTACCCTGCCGGTAATACATCAGCGAAGTTACTTAAGATTTTAGAAGCCATTAGAGTAGAATATGGCAAGCCGATAACTATCACTTCCGGCCAGAGGTGCAAAACCAGAAATGCGCAGGTGGGAGGAGCCAGTGGATCAGCACATACAAAAGGTAAGGCAGCGGATATTTATATTCCGGGAGTGACCACAACAGCAGCCGGAAGAAATGCTGTTGTTAAATTGGCCTACAAATATGGAGCTGCATATAGTTATGCCAATACTGCTCAGATGGGTAATGCTGTACATATAAACGTATAAGGGTGTTAATATGTGGGAAGTGATACGAGACAATTTAGTTCAAATAATCTGTGCAGGGGCGGCCAGTTTTGCCGCAGGTACCCTTGTACGGATTATGCGACAATTTAAGTCGTTAGTGATAGCCGTCAGAGCAAACGGGCATGATAGGTTATTCAGATACGGTCAGTTTTACATAGAAACTAACCAGATTACGTTTGAAGAAATGGAGACCTTGACAGAAATCTACCAAGGATATCATGGTCTTGGTGGTAATGGAACAGGCACAGAAATTTTCCAAAAGTGCAAGGAGCTTCCTGTTGTAAAAACTCGGACAGAATGGAATCCATATTACGTCGAACGGAAATAATGTCTAAAAATTTAAGATTTGTTAGCAGATATAGAAAAATGATAGTTAATTTATAAAAAATAATCCTCTCCATTAAAACTAACTGAGAGGATTATCTTTTTATTAAAAATTTTTCTTATGCATTTATAGTATTTAATATATTATAAACATATCTTAGAGTGCTGAAGTTTTAAAAGGAAATTCTTTTGTATAAAAATTTCATCTATAAATTAATTTTTTAGATCCTGTATCAATATGTCGGTACGAATGCCGATATGTTGGTATTTACGCAGGCTTGAGGCAGAAATTATGCTTAAAGGAAAGGAGTACACTATGAAAATCCAGGAAAATATTAAATGCAATTTAAGATCTATAATGAAAAAGAGAAATTTATCTTTAACTGAATTTGCTGAAGATCTGGGAATTGCCAGATCTTCGTTGCAGCGTTATTTGGATGGAAACTCAAATCCACGTGCAGATACTATACAGCTTTTTGCTGACAGATTAAATATTCCTGTGGAAATTTTGGTTGGAGGCTTTAAGCCTGAATATGCGAAAACTATTGATGATCTTCCTGAACTACTTGTAGATCTCCATTCTCATTTAAAGAGTATGTCTGAAGTTTCTTATAAGTTGCATCTAACTTGTGATGCCTTGGACGAAATATTATTCGGTGATTCTGATGAAGATTAATTTATTATGGATGCTGGAAATTATGAGATAGACTCCACATTATATTGGCGAGAGATTTTTTCCTACATTATATATAGTTGTAAAAAAGTTGTAAAAAGCAATTATGGATTGTTATATATATTGAAATTACATAATATCAAACGAATGCGAAGGTTAGGGGTTCGAGTCCCTTGTGGCGCGCCAATTTCAACATAAAAACACGTCGGAAGCATTGAAATTCCAACGTGTTTTTGTTTTCGATATTATTCCATGTTATTCTTTTTTATTCCCAATTTTTCTATAGACTTTTGCGCAAAAGTTGTAAAAAAGTTGTAAAATTTTTTAAGAGTAGCTTGGAAGCCTATTTATTGCATCAATTTTTACATCTTGCTTTACGAGAGCATAGTGTCTGGCAGTAACTTCTATCGATTTATGTCCCATGAGCTTAGAGGCTACTTCTAAAGGAACTCCTGCTCTGCATAATTCAGTACAGAATGTGGCTCTGTAAGCGTGAAGCTTTTTATGTGGAAGATTATTCTTGTTATAGAAACGCTCAAAAGAAGATCTTACATTATGATAGTCAAGAAGCCTACCTGTATTTGATATGAATATATATTCGCTATCTATATGTTGCCGCTGCTTATGAATTTTCATTTTTTCTAATATCTCTGGATGAGCAGGTATCTTTCGGTATGATTCATGTTTTGGAGGGCAAATATCGCCTCGGTAATATTGCCTGTTTATACATACCATTTCGCTTACATCGGTGTATTTGAGACCCAGACATTCGGATATTCGCAGACCTGCGTAATACATTAAATATATCATAAGTTGGTAAGTAAAGTCTTTAGTAGCTTTAAATATGGCTTCCACCTCTTCTGGCTCCCATACGATAATGTCGTTTGGCTTGCTCTTCTTTTTTGGGACAATTACAGCGGAAAGAATATTCCCGGCATAGCCGTTTAACGTGAGCCATTTATAAAATGCAGACATCCATTTATGAATACCGGAGATTACAGATGAAGATAAAGTAGAGTGGTTGTAATAATCTTGAATAGTGCGTGCTGTAATATTGGAAATTGGTATTGACATCAAAAATGATTTGCTTATATGCGTCCTATATTTCTGCTCGTATTGACGTTTTGTACCTTTTGCATAGTCGAGAGAGGGCAGCACTTCATATGTATACTCTTCTGCGTATTCTCCAAAAGTCTTCATTCTTGCCGCATGTATTTTTGTCTCTTCTTCCAGAGCCTTTGCAGCTTGCTTTTCCAAAAACGCCTTATACTTCTGCTCGGCATTGCCTTTGCTCGTTCCGACAAACTGCTTCTTTATAGGTACTTTCTTCCCGTTTTTCCATTCATGACCGACAGTTCGGGTGATACGGTAGTAATTATATTCTTTATCGCCGTGTGTGATGGCTGTGTTCTTTTTTGTTGCCATTGTATCATCTCCTTAAAAATGGGTATAAAAATACCCTGACTTTGACAAAACCGGGTTAAAATGATACAATGAAGTTGCGAATTTCGGGTTGTATCATTTCAACCCTGCCCCTACGAAAGTAGGGGCGTTTTTTATTTACTGGTAATTAAGTATGTTTTTTATATTTTACAGTGATTTAATTCCTTTTGTTTTAATATCTTTCCAATTTTGAGGGAACCCCATAGAATTAAGTATGTAGTTTATGCTAATAACATTCAGTTTATAAGAGAGCTTATTTATTATATCACTCAGCTCACCTTGAAACCGGATAAATTCTCGAGCTGAAAGGAGATATCTCAGGGCTATTACAGCGGAGAACAAGTCCCTTTTTCCTAAAATATATTCATTAGCACTGTTCTTTTCAATTTTCAAGTTTATATGTATATTGGTGTCAATTAATGGTCGCTTAGTTCTGATTCGGTATAATCGGTTTCCATGTGCACAAAAATTTCTTACGATAGATAACGTATGAAGAAAACTTTCCATAGAGGTATCTAATATCTTAAAGATTTTAGAAATATTTTGTCTGTGATCTGTTTTCATAATACTATACAATCTACTGATATTGCCAAGAGTTAAAACATTGTTCAGAACCCACATTGGCACATAGCCATAATTTTGGAGATAATGCTTTATACATGGATCACCATGATTTTTTGATATTGAGCTCTGCAAGTCAGATATTACATTGGAAATTTCCTTACTGGCATTTTTTTTTGCTGTATTAAAATTTTTATATAAAAGATAGTTTTCATGACCATATTTTTCGGAAATTGTGTATGCAATCAAACTTTTTATATTGGTTTCTATATGAAGAATATGTCTTAAAAATATTTCTCGGAGATTCCTATCAAATGAATACAATGCGAAAATTTCATCAATGGTACAACCAGAAAGAAATACCTCCTGATCTGATTCATGATTCAAGAAAGGCGTTTTATATCCATTTATAAGTTTATAATATCCCTCTCTTTGTATAATATTTTTAGCTTTTTTCCGTGCTTTGTTATCAGCGAAAACAATTCCTCTGTTAGCTAATATATCTAATTGTTCATCATATGTTTTAAAAACTTTATCTCCCATAGTAAACCTCTCTAAAAAAAAGACCCAGGGCCCGAAGGACACCTGAGTACGTTCCATAATATTATATGCTATAAATACAGAATTATTTATAGCGTAGTTAATATTAACATCTCAGGCATAAAAATGTCAACATTTTTTATACATAATGTTGCATTTTTTATTCAAAAACATACAATATATAAGTAACTATATGTTGTACATAAATAATGAAATTACGAATTTCGAGTTGTATCATCTCAACCCGCCCTCGGAAACGAGGGCATTTTATTTGTTGGCAAAGTTGTATAATAAATTTTTCGTAATGTGTTGTTTTCTTTTAAATTGTTGTGTATAATATAAGCGAAAGAACGCCGCCGGAGAATGCGAGGGTGTTAAACCAGCGTACTATAGATACGTGGAAGTCGCACTGGGGGTTTTTTTCATTTTTTGTCACATAATCTATGTTCTAAAAAGTATGATGTATCAGGTTTCATATCATCTGAATAATATTTTAACCCATATTTATCTAATTTTTCGCCTTTATATTTATACATTTTATCTTTCAAATTATTAATATGGCATGGGATAATAAATCCTAACGAATTAATTTCATAAGCTTTAAACATTGAAGTTGCACATATATCAGCTAACTGCAGTAGGTCCCAACTTGAAGCAGGTTTGCTTTGAATTTTACAAAATACGTTAGCTATTTCATTATGATTATAATTAAGAAGTTTTTCATTTATATATTGAATAAGTTCTCCATCTCGCTTTGTACCTCTACTTGAGAGCACTATATTTGCTTTAGCATCATGGTCTCTTAAAAACCAAGAAACACGCTCAAGTAAAAGCGGATATTATAAACCATTTTGTGCCTCTTTTTATTCCTAAGTCTCCAGCCTCATCAATATAAACTGTGTATTTAATGTTACTGTCCATAGCCGCTCCTTTTTATTATAATAATATCATGCCACTATTAAAAAATTATTATTGCTTTTCCAATTTGAGTGCGAATCGTGGTTGTATCATTACAGCCCTTATACATTACCCTCACATTAGTGGGGGTTTTGTTTTATTTATTAGGGCTTAATTACTTCTCAATTCTTTCACTTTCCTCGAGTGCCTTTAAGTTTATATATTATTTTACTGGTATATTAAACTCAAAATCGTTTAGTGTTTCATTAAAATTATCTGAGTAGGCAGAGAACGAAAGTGAGAAATCTTTTTCATCTATTGCAGGGAAGCAAATTATTCCTGATGTGGTAGCTCCAGCTTTCAAATCTGAACTAATCTCAGGGTATTCAGCTTCATAATTATCCTGAGTATCCATTTGCTTACCGTCCTGAACTAATTTAGCATCAAAAGGGAATAAACTAAAAGTTGCAGACCCGTTATTTGCAACGGTAACATAGACTCTGGTTTCGGATTCAGCAAATTCTATTTTATCGATCGTGACTGAATATCCGTGTTGTTCTACTGTTTGGTCTGTTAAAGTAAGTTCTTTTTTTGCTGGCGCAACGGCTGTTTGATAGTCAACAACTTTTACAGACTCTGCCTCTACCATTGGCGCAGAAACTGTGCCACCAAGAGCATTTTCTCCGGTAAATTCGCCAAGGATAGTTCCTTTTACCGATATAAAGTCGTCGTTGGAAACCTTTAAAGAAGAGTCGGCATAATATGTTACAACGTTTTTGTCATAATTTTCGATATCGTAATATGCTTGTATTGCAAGACCGTCAGAGTCTTTTTCCACTTGAAGAACTCGCCCGGTAAATTCAAAAGTTCTCCCTTTAAAATCATCTGGAGTTGCAAAGAGTTCCCCTATGTCTGATTCAGATATAGGAGATGTATCTGCTTCATCTCCGCAGGCCACAAGGCCAAAACATAAAATAATTGATAACAATGCTACGACAATTTTTTTCATAATTTCTTCTCCTCGTATTATAAATAAACTAAAAAACGGTGACTAAATCAAATTTTATCTAGCTCTATTATTACATCGAATCATAATTACTTCCTGTTGGCGCAGGGCTGCTTTTATTTAATTAATGACATACGCTGCACGGGGAGTAGCCGGCCGCTTCTGCTTCAGCCGCACTATCGTAATATGATAAATCATTCTTTCCTTGAACATACCGGCAATAAGGAGTATGGTACTTATCGCCTGTGCGAGTTACAAAAACAGAAGAGTCGGTTATACCATCGTCGGGTGTGTAATCATTGTTATCATCATCGTCTGAGGGATACTCGCTTTTGGCTTCGTTATAGCCTTCGTCGTAACCAATATCATACCCTTCATCATATCCCGTGTCGTAGCCACTGTCGTAACCTGATTGTTCGGCATCTTTTAGATCATCTTCTGTGTAGCACGCTGACAGCGAGAACAACATGCACATTGATATAAAGATTGCTGCAAATTTTTTCATCACTTCTTCTCCTTCAAATCCTAAAACATTCGCTTACATATCTAAAATACCATAATATCTTAGAGCTTCTTTTAAAAACGCTTCATCAACATCAAGATATTCTGCCATATCCCAGATTTCGGTATAGCCATCAGCTACAGCAAAACGGATATTTTCAATCGGTAAAATCTTTTCATACGCCCATTTTCTGGCGGTAAGCTCCTGTTTGCGGTTGTTGGTCTTTTCTTGGTCGAGAATATTTCCAACACTTGTTTCGTAATGCCCGATTTCTTCGGCTAATATGCAATACTTTCTATCTGATTTCATGTCTTTGTTAATCCATGCGCAACCGTCGGCATATAGGCCGTCGTTTTTCATCGGGCGTTCTTCTATATATAAATTGTTGTATTCTGCAATGAGTTTTTCGTATTTTGTCATAGTATCACCTCATTACGGGCAGTGTATCAAATTCGGTGTCCAGATTTATGGACATTATCTATTAATACGCTTGGACAATACGAATTTTTTAAATTCTTCTATTTCATCAAGCTCTTCATCAGTCCACTTTTCGCCGTTGTGGTGGGCGGCTATGGTGTGGATTTGATTGTTTTCGTAGTCATCGAGAGATGCAAGGCTTATGTCGAGCGCTTTACAAATAGCTTTTACCGTTTCAAATTTTGGGTCAGTAGTTTGTCCGGCCAATATTTTATTAAGCGTACCCACGGGAACGCCTGACTTTTCGGATAATTCTTCAGTTGTAATATTTAGTTCTTTTTTCTTTTCCTTTATATATTCGATTCCCATATAAAACCCATCTTTCTTTAATCTTGGCAATATATTACCACTGTTTATAAAAAAAGGCAATAAAAAATTACCGAAAATGGTAAAAAAGTATTGACATTTACCGTTAAGTATAATACTATTTAATAAAATTACCGTTAAAGGTAAAAAGGAGGTGAAAGAATGCGAGCCTATCTCGAGTATAGAATGACGCAAGAAAATGTTTCGAGAGCAGACATACAATCTGCATTAGGAGTTTCTGAAAAGACTGTGAGAAATAAAATATCAGGTGCTACTGATTTTTCATGGGAGGAAGCAAGAATAATAAAAAACAAATTCTTCCCAAAAGACGATTTTGACGCTCTGTTTGAGAATGAGTAAATGATATTCAAAAAGCAAAAACGGGAGTCAAAGGAATTAATTGAGTGTGACATTAGAAAAAATCATGTAAAAGTGAGTTAACCGTTTGAGACGGTTGAGAAAGGAGGAAAGATGAAAATAATATTCGGAATCGTAATAGGAGTAACAGCAACCATCGCACTTACATATATGGTTGTGTCGATAATATGGGCGGTCTCACAGTTAGTAGAGCATGCTGCGAAAGAAGAGAAGAAACCAATAAGGGACATAATAAGCAATCGAATTTATACATTTGCAGCGTTTATAGTAGTGCTTTTCATGGTGCTTAACTTATTGATTATAGTGTTCGACCATTTGACATCGCTCTAAATGAAATGGAGTATTATGGCGGATATTACGGAAACTGCGGAAATACTCAAAGATATTATGGAGATTAATTTAGAATTTTTTGCATTTGGGCATTCAAAGAGGGCTGTAAAAAATAAGTTTGGTAGTAAGAAGAATTTAATTCGAGAAGAGATAGAAGATAACGTTTGAGGAGGAAAGATGAAAATAAAAAAAGAAACACATGCTGATACTGCGAAAACAATTATTGTTGTCGAAGGTGATGATGGAAGATATGCAGGGTCGGCAAGGATAAATATTGATTTTGATGGAAGCCCAGAGGCTTGTAGGTTAATCAAAGAAAACGCAGAAGAGATAATAAAAGCGGCTGTAAAAAGATTGAACCCATCTAATAATTAGACAGGTTCATGGAAGCTATTTGATTGAGTTTTTAAATTCTTTGGATGTAAGAATATTGTAGAGTGTTTCCTTTAATACATCTTGAAGTTCTGTTCTGGTAAGATTCACACCATCAGGGATTCGGGTTGTTGACTCCAGAACATACTCGTCAATCATAGCTTTTAGTTGTAAATCATTATTCATAAAAGACCTCCCTTCTTTCACATCTTATCATGATGCGACAGAAAAGGACAAGAAGAAAGGAGAAACTACTATGGCAGCAATAGAACCTATCATATATTCAGCGATTGAGGTTTCAAAGGTTTTGAGAACAAGACCTGAAATTATATACAAACGGCTTGAGCGTGGAGAAATCCCGGGATACCGGGAAGGTGGAAACTGGAAGATTCCAAAGGATCTTTTGAGGGTTCATATCGAAAACGTAGCAATAAAAGAAGCTAAGGAAAGGAGGAAGTTGCATGAAGAAGTACATATGGAATCCAAATAAATTTAAGGAAAATATTATAGAGCCTGTAGTAGGAATGTTGGCGTTTTTGGCACTAAGTATTAAATGGTTTTAGGAGAGGGTGAGGGAAATGTCAATGGTATGCGTAACAGGCTGTAAAGAGTGTACGGGTTGCATGGACTGCTATGACGAGCGAGAAGCACAAGAGCAAACACCGAAAATGACAGAAGAACAGAAAGAGGATATTTTCGAGTGTCTTGACGGTGTGAAGATGGCGGCTATGGAGATGTATGAGTTTAGTGAAGATGAATTTTATGATTTGATGACGGAATATATAGAGAGGTAATTATGGCGAGAAAATTAGTAAATACAAAAGAAATCAGCCACGGCGAATGGCTGACTCTTAGAAAAAAATCTATTGGTGGATCTGACGCAGGGACGCTCATGGATATGAACCCTTGGTCATCACCGCTATCATTATACGCTGATAAAAAGGGATTGACAACCCCTAAGGAGACAACGGAAGCCATGAGGCTCGGAAACGACCTTGAAGAATATGTGGCGCAGCGATTTTGTGAACAGACAGGTAAAAAGGTTAGAAGAGATAATTTCATGTGGCAGGACGAAGAATACGACTTCATTACTGTCAATGTTGACAGGGAAATTATTGGCGAAAATGCAGGTCTTGAATGTAAAACAATGAACAGTTTCGCTGGATATGATTTAGAAAACGGTGATGTACCATCACAGTATTATTGTCAATGCCAACATTATATGATGGTGAAGGAATATGAGCGGATGTACCTAGCTATACTGGTCTTTCAAAAAGGTATATATGTGCTGACGATAGAACGTAACGAGCCTTTTATTAAGCGGTTACGAGAAACTGAAATAGCATTTTGGAAAGATTATGTTGAGAAAAATTTGATGCCTGCACCATCGGGTAACGATATGGAAACGGTAAAAGAAATATATCCAGAGGCCATTTCCGGACAAATGAGTTTAGAGAATGCAGATGTATCTATAAAAAGAATCAGAGAGCTTGATGCAGTTATAAAGGACTTTAAGGCAGAACAGGACAAACTGAAAGCAGATTTATGTGCAAGGCTCGGGGACCATGCAGTGGGTCTTGGAAACGAATATGCCTGCTCTTGGAAGAGCCAAAAAAAGGATGGTGTAGATTCAGCTGCACTTAAAAAAGAGTTCCCGGAAGTCTATGAAAAAGTGAAGAAAACCTCTGAATTTAGAGTGTTTAGAACAAAGAAGATGTAGGAGGCATGAAGATGACAGCAAGAACAGTAAACGTAAATAATCCGCAGGCGGTGATAGCAAAGAAGAAGGAAGAGCCTAAGACGATGATGCAATGGATAAAGGGATACGAGGGACAGATTGCAAAGGCGCTTCCATCTGTCATGACACCAGAGAGATTTTCAAGGATTGCGATGACAGCGGTTACAAAGAGTCCTACCCTCGGAAGATGTACGCCGGGAAGTTTTATGGGCGCGCTTCTTACAGCAGCGCAGTTGGGCCTTGAGCCAAATACGCCGCTTGGACAGGCGTATCTGATCCCGTATAAGAACAAAGGCGTATTGGAATGCCAGTTCCAACTCGGGTATCGGGGTCTTATCGAGCTTGCGCACAGATCTGGCGAACTTAGATCCATAGAAGCTCACATTGTGTATGAAAACGATGAATTTGAGTATGAATTGGGCCTCGAACCGAAGTTGAAACACGTTCCGGCGATGAAAAACAAGGGCAAAATAGCGTGGGTATATGCGGTATATAAACTCAATTCCGGTGGCTTTGGATTTGAGGTAATGAGTAAAGAAGATATAGAAGAACACAAGGAAAAATATAGTAAAGCTGCTCAAAGAGGTTTTTCTCCATGGAAGAATAGCTGGGAGGAAATGGCAAAGAAAACCGTTATAAAGAAGGCTTTGAAATATGCTCCACTTAAAACAGATTTCGTAAAAGCAGTAAGAGAGGATGAGGCCACTTTTGATATTAAATCTGACGGAGACGAATTTGACATAATACAAAAAGATACATTCGATGAAGAAAATATCGTCGAAATAAGAGATGAAGATATTGAAATAAAGGAAGATGTCAACGAAGAGCCAAAACAGGCTGAAATCGACACACAGACGGGTGAGATAAAGAAATAGAGCTATAAAGCGCAGGCATATTTTAAGATAAATTTTGCATGTAAATGCCACTATATAAGTTGTTGTTTCCTCCATGCCTGCGTTTTATATAAATTCGGAAACCATGAAAGAACCACAAAGAAACCATATGCAAAGCATGTGGAGAAGGAGCTATGTATGAGCGACCAAAAAAGAGACCCTGCTTTCCTCTTTTATCCGGCAGATTTTTTAATCGGAACTATGGATATGACGGATGAGGAGGTGGGTATATATATCCGGCTTTTATGCCGACAACACCAGAAGGGAAACATCGCTCCTGACGCAAAAATTAACGGGCGTTTAATGAGCGATTTATCAGCAGAGATTTTGAGCAAATTTCGTAAGGATAATCAGGGGAATTATTATAACAAGCGTTTGAAAGCAGAAATTGATAAGCGTAAGAAGTACTCCGAGAGCAGAAAGCGCAACGGCTCTAAGGGTGGAAGACCTAAAAACCATATGGATAACCATAAGGAAACCATATGCAAAGCACAAGGAGAGGCATGTGATAACCATACCGAAAATGAAAATGTAAATGAAAATATATATATTATTATTTCTCTTTTAAATAGTATTTGTAATAGATCATATAAGACTAATACAAATAAGACTAAAGAATTAATAAAAGCAAGATTAAGAGAAGGTTTTACTGTATCAGATTTTGAAACAGTTATTAAGAAAAAGTATAACGAGTGGAAAGGTACAGAGTTTGAGAAATTCCTAAGACCTTCTACTCTTTTTGGAACTAAATTTGAAGAGTATTTGAACCAGCAGGAAACCATGAAGAAGGGCAAAGTTGGTGAACTGGATGAGTTTTACGAAATGGCCGATGAATGGGCAAGGGGTGATTAGATGACGAAAGTAGAATTTGCAAAATTGGCAGATGCCATGAAAACGTATTATCCGGCGGCAGGCCTGATGCCAAACAAGGCTGCTATGCAGCTTTGGTATGAGGAGTTGAAAGATATTCCGTTTGAGTTGGCCATAGTGGCATTGAGAAGGCACGTGAATACAAATAAATTCCCGCCTACAATAGCGGAGTTGCGACAACACGCAGTAACAACCGTAAGCAAGCCGCAAGACTGGGCAGACGGCTGGGAGCAGTTCCGCAAGGCGGTGAGCAAGTTTGGATACTACCAGCAAGAGGCGGCACTTTCCAGCATGGATGAAACAACTCGTAAGGTGGTAAGGCGGCTGGGTTGGAAGGAGTTATGCATAAGTGAGAATCCCATGCAGGATCGGGCAAATTTCCGCATGGTGTATGAGCAGGAGAAGGAGAGAAAAGGCAAGAAAGATGTGCTGTCATTAGGACTGCAGGCTCAGATAGAGGCTATACACGGCACTGGACTTAAAGCGATAGGTGCTGGCCATGAAGAATAGCCTGACGAATATCGCTGGGAGAGCCGAGTCGCTGGGCATGTATCCGGTACAAAGTGAAGAAAGAGGGGTTTTATATATCTACAACGATGGCGAATACGCCATTGTCACACCGGATTTTATCTGGCGAATGTCAGCTGAAAAACTAAAGGCGATTGTGCGGGAGCTTACCGGAATCGTGCAGGATGTGGAAGATTTAAAGGACATGGAGGTGAGGTTATGAAGGAATGTAAGCACTGTAAGGATAGGCAGCCTGCTTGTCAAGATAGTTGCGAGAGATTCCTTACGGCAAAGAAAAGGGAAACGGCAAGAAAGGAGAAGATTCGAGCGGCTAAAGAACGAGACGTTCTTGTAACAAATACGGCAATAAAGCTTTCTGAAATGCGGAGGCGTAGATATGCCAAATAACGGCCGAATAACCCTATGTCCGTTTTATCGGGATGAGAAGAACCTTAGTATCAGTTGTGAAGACACATTTCGGAGATTTCGTTGGCCGGTACAAAAGAAAAAATGGCTTGACACTTATTGCGACAAAGAATGGGAAAGTTGTCCTTATGCACAGGACTTGAACAGGCTCTATGAGCAGATGGGAGGGAAGATGAACGATAGAGAAAAGCTGGAACATGATCTTAAAGCTAAAGAAAAGGAATTAAGAAAAAACAGTGTTATGATGGGAAAATTGGAGAAGCGTGAGAAGGAAAAAGATGAGAAAATACGTAAGTTGCAGCGTGAGAGAAATATACTTGAAGGGTTATATTTAAAGATCCGGAAAGAGCTTGAGACATGTGAGAGATCGAGAAAAAGAGTCGCCAAGGAAAATGCAGGAATATCACAGTGGTATACAGGTGTGATTGCATATTTGGTAAGCGTATTTGCGGACGGAGAACTTTCTTTGAGTGAGGCATACCAATGGCTCGATAGTCATGAATATAAAATTACAGAAAATGAAACAAAGGATATTTGGGAAATTGTTACAAGGGGGATAAAAGACGATGAACATGAATTTAGAAGATCTGCCGCCGAAAATACGAAAACAAGCTGAACGGAAATTAGCGGATTTGAGACGAGAAAAGTTGTCGACTGATCATTTGGTTGGAAAAGACATAAAAATCGCTTCAAATTCAACTGAGGAACTCACAAGGGCATATCAGGGTGAAGGAACTCGTCGTAAATATGGAAACAAACCATGTGAGATAAACGGGATTAGATTCGACAGCAAAAAAGAGGCTCGCAGATATGAAGAGCTGATAGGGCTTTTGCGGTTAGGGCAGATAACAGATCTTAAGCTGCAACATCACTTTACATTGGCAGAAGCGTTTAAAAATCCTGACGGAACATCAATTCGTAAGATGGAGTATATAGCCGATTTCACATATACGGACAGCGAAGGAATGTTTGTTGTCGAGGATGTGAAATCGAAAGCCACGAGGAAAAATCCTGTGTATGCGATAAAGAAAAAGTTGATGGCAGGAGAAGGTTATAAGATTACGGAGATTTGAAAATGAAAATAAAAATAAAGACTGAAAAACATATTCCTGAATATAAAACAAAAGGGGCTGTAGGAATGGATGTAAAGGCTTTGCTTCCGAGTGGCTCATGCATAATCTTTCCCGGACAGATTAAATTAATTCCAACGGGAATATCTTTAGAAATACCAAAAGGGTATGAGGTGCAGATGAGAGCAAGAAGTGGTCTTTCTACAAAGTATGGAATAGGGATAGTTAATGGTGTAGGGACCATAGATAACGACTACAGAGGCAAGATAGGTGTGCCACTTATAAATTGGGGAACTGAGCCATTCACGATAAATGATGGGGACAGGATAGCACAGCTGGTGGTGGCAAGATACGAGAGAGCTGAGTTTGAAGAAGTGGATGAATTGTCAGGAACAAAACGAGGTAACGGAGGATTTGGAAGTACGGGAAGGTAAGTAAAATGGATAGAAAAGAGTGTTTAGAGGCTGCAGGAAAAGCAGTGCTGACAGACAGGGAAAATACATATGGAAAGCCAGAGGATAATTTTAAGATGATTGCATATCTATGGGGCGATTATTTAGGTATAGAAATGGCACCTGAAAGCGTTGCACACATGATGATATTGCTAAAAATAGCGAGAATAGCAGGAGGTAAATATAACCCTGATAACTATGTAGACATAGCTGGATATGCAGCATGCGCCGCGGAGATAGGGGGAAAGTATGAATAGCGTTGTGCTGATCGGCCGCCTAACTAAAGACCCTGAAGTTAAATACATAAGCAATAACCAGATGGCGGTGGCTACATTTACAGTGGCTATCGACAGACCGGTGAGATCTGGACAGGAAAAAAAGACGGATTTTCCGAGAGTAACAGTATTCGGCAGGCAAGCTGAAAACTGCGAAAGATATCTGGCCAAGGGAAGACTTGTCGGAGTACAGGGAAGGATTCAGACGGGAAGTTATACCAATAAAGACGGAGCTACAGTCTATACTACGGATGTAGTTGCCGACAGAGTAGAATTTTTAGAATGGGGCGACAGAAACGAGGGAACAGGAGGCGGAAGATATCAGAATCAGCCGTCAAGTTCCGGTTCTGACGACAAAGATATGGGTGTTCCTGAGGGATTTCAGGCGGTGAGTGATGAAGATATTCCGTTTTAGGATAGGAGACGGAGCTTAGGGATATCCTTCGGTTGCAATATATAAACGGTCTTACGCGGGAATAAATTGCGGTAGAACTGGGATATAGTGTAATAACAATAAAACTCTGATTAAAAAACTTTTAGAAAATTGATACTGAATGATACTTTTTACTTATGTTATAATGATATCAAGTAAAAATGGCTTTGAGGTCACGCCTCGCATGAGGCGTGTGAGAAGAAATTAAATAATTTTACCCAAGAGACTCCCTGCGGGGAGTTTTTTGGTTGGTGATGTAAATAATGTGTATAAATATATTGACGAATGTGTAATTAATGTGTATAATAATATCATGAGGAGGCATACTAATGAAACAGAAAGAGTTAGTTAGAAAGCTTGAAAGTGTAGGGTTTCAGTTTCATCGACATGGCGGAAATCATGATATATATCGTAGAGGGAAAGATAAAGAAACGATACCAAGACACAAGGAAATCGACGAAAGGTTAGCGAAAGCAATACTGAAGAGGTGGGGATTATGATTCCCCCCTGTACAGTTATAATAAATATGGGAGGTCATTAAGTTATGAAAAGGGTTTATCCGGTTATTTTTACAATAACAGAAATGAATGTGCTGGTGGAGGTTCCGGATATGGGAATATTCACAGAAGGTACAGATTTGGAAGATGCTATAGAGATGGCAAGAGATGCAATTGGTTTGAACGGTATAGTGATGCAGGATGATGGAGAAGATATTCCAGAAGCTTCAAATTTGGAAGATATAAATATTAATACAGGTACTTTTGCAGGTGATGGCAAGGGACTTGTATCACTTGTGGATATTGATTTTGATATTTACCGCAGAAGAATAGATAATAAAACTGTTAGAAGAAATGTCACTTTACCAAACTGGCTTAATCAGGAAGCTGAGGCGGCGAATATAAATGTGTCACGTGTACTGCAAGATGCTTTAATGCAAAGATTGAATGTATATAGATAAACAATATTAATACCAGAGACGGCAAACACCGTCTCTTTTTATATACCCAAGTAAAAATAATGACTAAGAATAGTATTTCATATGTAGTATGTATATAAGTATGTATATATAATAATATAATATATATTAATAATAGTCTAAACTACATGGGGGAGAGAAGACAAGCCTTCTTTCTGTATCTTAATAGATATGGAAGGGAGGCTTATTTTTATGGCTGGGAAATTAGGTCGGCAAGGATACGACTGGGGAAAATTGAAAACAGAATACATAACGACCGATATCAGCCTGAAAAAGTTGGCAAAAAAACATGGGATAAGGTATCCGACAGTGTGTGAAAGAAGTTCAAAAGAAGGTTGGGTGGCAGCAAGGAAGAAACATATACAGAAAACGTGTGCAAAAGCGTGTGCCAAGATTTCCGCTAAGCAGGCTAACGAATTGGCAAAAGAACTTAAAGCTGTTAACAAGTTATCTGCCGTAATTGCAAAGATGCTTGATGATGATGAACAGTTTAACCGACATATTATCCAAACACGATATAAGGACGGTGATAGGGAGATATGGAATGCGGAAGAAAAGGTGTTTGAAAAAATGGATACAGGGGCAATAAAGGATGCGGCACAGACCTTAAAGCTAATAGAGGGAATGAAAAGATCCATGGAAAACATTCTTACTATGGAACAGAAAAATAAAATTGAGAATGACAATAGAAAGCTGGCTATCGAAGAGGAACGGCTTGAACTGGAAAAGCAGAGAAATAATCAGGGTACATCAGGAGATAATGAGCAATATGGTGTTGTTATGCTTGCTCCGATTTTAGAGGAGGACGATGACGATGCCTAATATTATTTGGGAGCCCCAGCCACAGCAAAAAAAATTTATGGAACGTCCCGAATTTGAGTGTCTGTACGGTGGTGCTGCCGGAGGTGGCAAGTCTGATGCACTTGTGGCAGAAGCGTTGCGGCAAATTCATATACCACACTACAAAGGACTTATCATCAGGCGTACCTATCCACAGCTTTCGGAGCTGATAGATAAAAGTCTGCTGCTTTACCCTCGAGTCATGAGAGGAGCGAGGTATAACACGACAACACATACATGGACGTTCCCTACAGGTTCGAAGATTGTATTTGGGAGCATGAACAGAAAACAGGATAGAATCAACTACCAAGGTAAAGCGTATGACTTTGTGGGGTTCGACGAACTAACACATTTCGAGTATGACGAGTACACATACTTGTATTCCAGAGCACGACCCAACGGGGCGGGCACGAGGGTATATATTCGTTCAACGACGAACCCGGGTGGTAAAGGACATAACTGGGTAAAAGATAGATTTATCACGGCAGCACCGCCACTTACGCCTATTAAAGAGAAAGTAGTTATAGATGAGCCGGGTGGCGGGAAGATAGAGGTTACGAGAAAGAGGATCTTCGTTCCTGCGACCGTATTTGATAACAAGAAGCTGCTGGAAAACGACCCGAACTACATTGCAACACTGGGAATGATGCCAGAAGCTGATAAGAGGGCGTTGCTCTATGGTGATTGGGACAGCTTTTCAGGACAGGTATTCAGAGAGTTTGTAAATGATCCGGCACACTATAAAGACAAGCGGTGGAGTCATGTAATTGAACCGTTTGATATACCGGAATGGTGGAAAATATACAGAGGTTTTGACTGGGGATATGCCAAGCCGTTTTCTGTTGGTTGGTATGCGGTGTCGGACAAAGGCGTTTTGTACCGCATACGTGAATTGTATGGCTGTACCGGCGAACCGAATACGGGAGTTAAGTGGCCCGTAGAGGAAGTGGCTGCAAAGATACGTGAGATAGAAACCACAGATCCACAGATAAGAGGCAGGAAAATTATAGGCGTGGCTGACCCAGCTATATGGCAGGAAGATGGAGGTCCTTCTATTGCCGAAACTATGAGCAGAGTACAGGTATATTTTGATAAAGCCGACCACAATAGAATTGCTGGAAAGATGCAGTGCCATTACAGACTCACGGTCGACAATGAGGGAAAGAGTATGTTTTATGTGTTTAATACCTGTAAGCACTTCATTCGCTGTATACCGGCATTAATATACAGCGAGACGGATGTTGAGGATATAGACACAACGCAGGAAGATCATAACTATGACGAGTGGCGTTACGTGTGTATGTCACGACCTATAAAGCCGAGACATCCGGTTGAGAAAAACCCTCTCTCGGGAAGGGCCGTTGATGATCCTCTCAACATGATGAAAAGCATTTCAAGGCGGGGGAGCATTTTAAGTACGTTGTAAACGGGAAGGAGATAATATGACGAAAGGTAAGAAAAAAATCACCATAGATGATAATCGGGTAATAACAGATAAAGATGTGGAGGAATTTCAGGCGATACTTTCAGAGTATCAGCAGGGGAAGCAGTTAATTGATGCAAAAGCCACAGCTAATCAGGAATGGTGGCGTATGCGGCACTGGGGGCAGATGCAGAGCAATGAAGTTGATGAGGAGAGGGCCACGTCCGCATGGCTATTCAATAGCATCATCAATAAGCATGCGGATATCATGGACAACTATCCGAAGCCTAATATCCTTCCTCGATCTCCACAATTGGAGCAAGAGGCGAAGAGGCTTTCCGAAATCATACCTATTATCGATGATCGTAACGACTACGAGAAGATATACGATTCTAAAGCATATGACCTGTTGATAGACGGTGGTTGTGTGACGACAGTTATTTGGGATAATAGTTTAAATGACGGAATGGGCGATATCGTGACGAAGATTGTCGACGTTCATAACATATTCTGGGAGCCGGGAATAGAAGATATACAGGATTCTGCTTACGTGTTTGTATCGAAGCTGGTGGATAATGATGTGCTCGAAGAGCAGTACCCGCAGATGAAGGGGAAGAGTGGGGGGATTAAAATAACAGCAGAATACATAAATAAGGATGAGAATCCCGACCCGACAAAGAAGAGTGAAGTCTGGGATATGTACTACAAGAAGACGATAAGAACGGTTGTAGAGGAATCAGAGATGGGTGAGAGAGTGGAGAGAGTAAATACACTTCTCCATTTTGTGAAGTTTTGCAATGGTGTTTTGTTGTATGCGTCCGAAAACGATGAGTCATTGAGAGAGAGAGGCTGGTATGATCATGGGAAATATCCATTTGTTGTAACACCACTATTTAAAATAAAAGAATCTCCGTGGGGTTTTGGATATGTAGATGTTATGAAAAGTCCGCAAGCACAGATAGACAGACTTGATCAGCTTATACTTAAAAATGCCGTTATGATAGGCCGGAAGCGATGGGCGGTAAAAGAAGGGGCGGATATAAATGCGGAGGATTTTGCTGATTGGTCAAAGACACTCATAAAGGTTTCAACTTCTGCTCCACTCGATGAGTGTATGAAAGAAATCAGCGTTGATTCTGTACCGGCATTTGTAGTACAGCATAAAACCAATATGATAGATCAGCTCAAGGAAACCAGTGGAAATAGAGATGTATCACAGGGTTCCACGCAGTCTGGTGTTACAGCTGCGACGGCTATCGCAGCTCTGCAAGAAGCAGGAAGCAAACTATCTAGAGATATAAACAGGGTTCTTTACAGAAGTCGTAGAGACGAAGATTTTTTGAAAGTAGAGCTGATCAGACAATTTTATACAGAGCCGAGAGATTTCAGGATCGATAATAATGACGGAAGTTACACATTTATCGAATATGATAGTTCCAATATTTTCAGAGAAGATGCTGTGTTCGATATAAAAATAAATGCGGAGAAGCAGTCACCGTTCAGCAGGGCGGCACAGAATGAAACAATGAAAGAATTGTATGGTATGGGACTCTTTGCTCCTGCAAATGCAGAGCCTGCTTTGACATGTCTTGATGGCATGGAGTTTGAAGGTATTGACAAGATAAAAGAAGAAGTGAAGAACAAATCATTGATGATGCAACAGTTCCAGATGATGCAGGCGGCAATAATGCGGGTTGATGCTGCCTTTCCGCAACTGGGAATAGCTGCGATGGCCGGTTTTGCACAGTCGCAATCTGCAGCAGCGGTAATGCCACAGAGAACATCGAGCGAAGAGGGAACCGCAGAAGAGCGGGTAGCCAGAACCGAAAGCGACAGTGCCAGAACAGCCAAGGCAAGAGTGGCTGCATCTAAGCAGGCTGATATTAGATAGGGGGACGAAATGACGAAAGTAATATGTTCTGTAACAAGAAGTGACGGACCGTTATATTTTGAGTGTGATGGACATTCAGACTACCGGAATAAAAAAGGATATAACGATGTGTGTGCAGAAGTATCTACACTGTGCTGTATGCTCGTGCGGTATATAGACTTAAAAGGTTATGTTCCGATTATATGTAAAGACGGTCATGTGAAAATAGAACTCGAACACTCGGATATGCGTATTAATGAGGTGTTTATAGCTGCAATGCTTGAATTTTCAGCACTTGAGGAGCGTTTTCCGGAGCATATAAAGGTGTATTGATTACTTAGGGGAGAGATATTCTCCCCTTTTTTATATAATGCCGACATAATATAGAGCCGTGTCTCTTTAAACCATGGAAAGGAACAGATATGAAAAAAGAACTTTTAAAAAAATTGCACACACACATGTTCGATGGAGAAGGCGGAGATGGTGGAGCAGAAGCTGGAACCCCGCAAGGCGAGGGAGCGGAGTCTGTAGCAGAGCCTACTGTAGTATACGGGAAGGCCGAGGTGACAACAGACGATGCTGGTCAGGTCGGCACTGACGGAGGAAAAATGGGAGAAAGCGTCCGAGAAGAGGAGGCAGATCCGGAGGCAGAGTTCAATGAACTTATAAATGGGCAGTATAAGGAACTATTTGATGCACATGTCAAGAACATTATGTCACAGAGGTTTAAGAACACAGAGAATTATCAGGAGACTATATCGAGCTATGATAAGGCGGTCGCTCCCCTTTATGCAATTTATGGAATCCGGCCCGGAGATGTTCAGGGACTCGAAAATGCAATAGCAAGTGATGATAGTTTGTTTGCGAGCAGAGCTGATGAAGCGGGACTTACCGCACAGCAATACAGAGAAAACCTAAGGCTACGCATGGAGGCTGAGCAGGGCAGAAGCCTTCAGGAGGAAATACGAAAGCAGGCGGAAAGACAGAAGGCGTTCGACAGGTGGGATAGTGAAGCAAGAGAGCTTAAAAATACATTTCCTTCTTTCGATTTGCAAAATGAGCTTAATAATCAGGATTTTCTGGACAAGCTTAACGCAGGATACTCTGTACGAGATGCCTTTATGACTGCACACATGTCTGACATTTTGTCGGGAGCAATGGGTGAAGTCAAGAGTGCTGCAACACAAGAAGTTGTGGAAAACATCCATGCAAGGCAGATGCGTCCGTCCGAAAATGCAGCAAGGGCAAAGCAGGCTGTAGTTCGCAAAGCAGACCCATCGCATTGGACAGATGAAGATTTCGATGAGGTGGAACGAAGGGTGCAGAACGGTGAAAGAATCGTGCTGTAATTTGGCCCCCTTGTTAACATGAGAAGGGAGAAAGAGGAATGAATAGAGATTATTTGAAAAAGCTACATACACAAATGTTTGATGTGGAACTGAATACGAACACCACTACACAGACCGGGTCTGGAAAAGACTTATCGGCGGAAATGAAAACATACTATGACAAGGTTCTTATCAGAACAGCTGAGGCTAAGCTGGTACATGACCAATTCGGTCAAAAGAGGCCTATTCCTGATAGAAGTGGTAAAACAATAGAATTTAGAAGGTTTGCGTCGCTTCCAAAGCAGATGACGCCGTTAACAGAAGGTATTACACCAGACGGCCAGAGTGTATCCGTAACGGCTATCACAGCTACACTGTCACAGTATGGAGGATATGTTGTATCTTCCGATCTTCTGGAGCTTACTGCTATAGACAATATGTTACAGGAGACTACGAAGATTCTGGGAAGACAGGCTGGGGAAACGTCTGACGCTATAACTAGAGAGGTGCTTGCAGGGGGAACAAACGTACGATATGCAGGAGGTAAGACTTCCAGAACTAATATAACAGCAGCAGACGTCCTCACTGTAGCCGATATAAAAAAAGCTGTAAGAGATTTGAAAGCGAAAAATGCCGAAACCATAAATGGTTATTATATAGCTATTGTGCATCCAGATGCAGTATATGACTTATGGAACGATGATGAATGGATTGAAGCCTCTAAGTATGCAGGGGCAGAACAGATTTTCAAAGGTGAAATTGGAAAAATGTACGGAGTAAGATTTGTAGAGAGTACCGAAGCAAAGATATGGGAAGTAGGAGAAGATACAAAGAAAGTATCTGTATACGGAACGTTGGTTCTTGGTGCGAATGCCTACGGTGTTACTACGTTGGGCGGCCGGGGAATAGAACATATCGTAAAGCAGAAAGGCTCGGCAGGTACGGGCGATCCACTTAACCAGAGATCGTCTATAGGCTGGAAATTGCTTAAGACAGCCAAGATACTCGTCGATGAGTACATGGTAAGGATCGAGCACTCTGCGACACTTCCATCGGCAGCTAACTAAGAAAGGAGAAAGTTATGGCAGATGAGAATAAGACAACAATGAATGAGGCTTTGGGACCAGAAGTCCTCGAGCAGATAAAAGCTGAGCTTAGAGAAGAACTCAAAGTTGAGATGGCGACGAAAATGGTTGCCACACAGTCAAAGAGTAAGAGGGGAAGGGCATCTGGCGAGACAAAAGCTCAGATAGAGCATTCTAATGAAAAGGTTCCATATATACTCCCCATAATAGAGGGAGAGCCAGAAGAAGTGAATGTGACTGTAAACGGAAAGACTTTGCAGATATTGAGAGGAGAACAGGTTGAGATACCTAGAATGTATGCAGAAGTACTTGATAATCAGACCGCGCAGGCAAGGTTTTTCCGAAAATTCCAAAAGGAAAAAAAGAGTCAAATTACAGAAGTAGGCGAATAGTCTTAGCATAATAAAATCAATCGCGGAGGGAGTGGCGGAAAGCCGCTCTTTTCGTTTTTTGGAGGGAAAGGGAAATATGAATTATAAAGAATTTAATGTATCGCTGCCGGTAAATACCAATAATGTTGTGGTGGTGGATGGCATTGTGCAATATGATACAGCTAACATCGTCAATGTGCGGCTTATGAATGGTGTAGAGCCGTTTGACTTTGCCGGATACACCGAAGTGTTCATAGAGATTTTAAAGCCTGACGAGACGCATATTCAAACCTGCGTGACGGATGATCCGGATGTGAACGAGGATAATAATCCATATACAATACACGTGGTTGATCCGAAAGAAGGGCGCATATCTTTCAATCTGCAGGGGCAAGCAACTATACTTACAGGAACACATTTCGGGCAAATAATGATAACAGCAGGCGGAAAGATACTTACCACTGCACGGATAAACTACTATGTTGGAGATACTCTTCAAAGTGATGCAGATCCTCCGGGAATTACATCGTCCGGCGAATACTCTTCCTTGCGCACGCTTATCGCCAGAAACTCTGCCATAGCCACAGAGGAGCGAAACAGAGTAGATGCTGAAACACTTAGAAAGCTTGCGGAACTAGCCAGAGAGAACAGGATAGATGAATTGGAAGATGAAATAAGGAATTACCTAAACAATGCAGTCGGGTACGTGGAGCAGACGGAAGACTATATGGAGATGGCAAAGAGGTTTGCTGAACTTGCGCAGAATCCGTCAGCGGAAATCATGGAAAGTCTTATAGCGGAGCTCAATCTTGCATCCGAGCTTTATGTAAATGAAAGTATTTCGACAGCAACGAAGAACTTCGATGCAGGAAATTATACAGACTCCATTGCGAATAAGAAGCTGCTAAAGGCAAGAAGAGGAAAGGATGCCGACGTACCGGCTCTTGAAGTTGGGGAGTTTGGCTTTTCTTCTGATGTTGGAACGGCGTATATCGGAGGAGCTTCTGGCAACATACCGCTTAACGGTGTGTACGTGGCGGCATCCACAGCTCCGGCAAGAAAGGACCTGCTGTGGATAGACACATCTTCCGGCGGAACTATTAAGTATTGGAACGGCAATTCATGGCAGCCTACAGCGACCGCTGTATTTGCATAGGAGGGAGTGGGTAATATGGCAAGATTACTTAGCTCTAAAAAATCTACTTACGGCAGCCCCTATGCGTACTATACGGTAGACGTATCGCTTGTGGGCAGAACGCCTACGACAGCGACTTTGCTTGTGGAGGTGACCTCACGGCTGCAATACGGCAGCTCATATATTCTTACGGGCAAAGGTTATGGTCTTGTTGCAGGCATTTATGCAGGCGGCGAATGGCACGAATGGACTATTAAAACAGAGAGTATCAGTTGGAGAGGCACGGCCAATCACACGTCACGAGCAACGATAATCGTAACAGGGCTTAGTACATCCACAGCTGCTATTGGCTTATCGTTTAGAGTGTTAAGAACTTCTGGTGCTGGAAATGCAGCGAGACTTAACAGTATATCTCTGGGGAATATATCTGTTGGGAATGTGGCAGCGACATATACTGGTGTGAAAATAGATACAGGAGATATAGACCAGACAAAGGCTACAGTGACATTATCAGGTGTTCCTGCTTCTGTAGGCTATACAAGAGAAATAATATGGTATAACGGCAGCATAAAAATAGGGACTTCATCCATCTCTGCATCATCAGGAGCTACATCTTTTTCGCAAAAGCTCGCAGGCTTGTTGCCGAACACAGATTATGCTGTAAAGGCGGTTATCTATGGCGGTGGCGTGGTTCTTTCAGAGAAAAGCATTACCGTGTCTACTCCGCAAGAGACGGGAAATCTAACGCTTAAAGCACAGTCTACGTATGTAACTGCGACGGTTTCGGGAATGTTTGATGCACCGAACTACACAAGAACTATTGAGGTTTATGCGAAAAAATCAGCAGATAAAGACTACGCACCGGTTACTACTATAAAAGAGCAGGGGAAGATATCATCCGCTAACATAACAGGGCTGATATCGAATATGAAATATGATGTCAAAGTTATCATAAAGAATGGAAAGACAGTACTCAAAACCCTTGAAAAATCTATAGCAACAATAAAGGATTCTTCACTTATTCCTACAGCAAGGATAGAGGCTATAGTACAAAAGCTTGGCACAAAAAACTGTATAGTTACATGGATTGTCAATAAGGCTGTTGCTGGAACGACATATATCGTGCAGGCTAAGCCAGAAGGTGATTTGGAATGGACTGATTTAATAGAGCTTTCATCGGTGCAGTCTCCCATAGTTGTTGTTGCTAAAGCAGGAAATATAAATACGGTGTTTCGGATATCGTCTGAAAATGAATTAGTTGCTGCCGGTACAGTGAATTATTCTGATGAATATGAGTTTTATGTATGTGATGATTTCGTATGGGACTCACCAAAGGCCAAAGGTACACCATTTTTAATCACGGCAAACGAATGGAACAGGCTTAGAGAGTATGCTATCTCACGAAATCGTGAGAACGGCACGGAAGTTGATATTAAGACTGTCAGGGCAGGTGATGATATTACAGCACAGACATATAACATTATGAAAAATGCTATATCCAAAGTATCTACAGTCGGTATTGCAGACAAGAAGCGTGGCGAGATAATAACAGCTGCAGATATTGATGCGCTTAGGGTAGCTATCAATAAAACAACGTAGGGGCGAGAAATCGCTCCTGTTTTTTTTATAATTCATTTAAAACGTGAAAGGAGCATGAAATGAGATTATCAGAGGCGATAGAACAGGTGAAAAAAGAAAAGCCGCATTCATTCAGCATGGATCACTGTACGCTATTCGTGAATGAAGCGGAAGCAGCTGTGCAGGAGTTTCTCGGAGTGCCTGCCGCAGAGCGTAAGAGATATGATTGGAATGAAGACGGAAACAAAGAACTTATTGTGCCGCCGCCATACGATGTGATGTATATATCATACCTAAAAGCTAAAATCGACTATGCTATGGAGGAGTATGAGTCGTACGCAACGAATCAGGCACAGTTTGAAGCCGATCTGGCTGAATGGAAGGCGTGGGCGATAAGAGAAGGGAAGATATATACTAAGTTTCCTACGAAGATAAAGAACTGGTGGTGATGATATGAGACTTGTAGCTCCCGTGTATAAATTCAATCCAAGACAGGAAAGAATCCTTGAGTTTAAAGGATATAACAGAAAAACGGTGATAGATGATGGGGAGATGAGGGATATGTACAACCTCTCATCTGACGAATACCCTTGTCTCTCGCAGCGTAAGCCACGTGGCGTATACAGTGAAAGCTTTGAGCGACCTACGGCAATGATAACAAAAAATAAGAAACTGGCGATTATAACAAACGGACAGTTTTATTATGACGGCGTTATCTATCCATCACTCAAGCTTTCGGATGATACGCAGATGGTGGCGATAAATACAAAGATATGTTTCTTTCCGGAGAAGAAATACTTTGATACGTACATAGAGGATATCGGAGATTTGGCTGCACAGATAACATTTGACAATCCGACTGTAACTATAACTACATCAACAATCACATTCCCGTCTGGGGGCTTAACAGATAAATTTATGGTAGGTGATGCAGTGCAGATTAAAGCAAAAGGATCTGCGGAAGACATAGATGCACTGAATGTATCTGCTGTGATAGAAGCTGTAACTGATAATTCCATCACTTTCCCGGAAGAAACTTTTATTGTGGTTATAGCAGAAGGGGAGACAGAGAAAACGATTGTTGCAGAAAGTATTGCCGTCTCACGAAGCTGTCCTGACCTTGATTTCGTAATGGAGTCTAACAACAGATTGTGGGGAGTATCAAATAAAGATAATACTATCTATGCTTGCAAGCTGGGTGATCCTACCAACTGGACATACTATCAGAATACGTCACTTGATTCTTACTATGCACAGCAGGGCACCGATGGAGAATGGACGGGCTGTGCGGCATACAGTAAGCACCTTCTGTTTTTTAAGGAGGATTGCATTCACAAGATATACGGCAGCAGCCCTGCCAGTTATCAGATTGAGACTGCACAGTGTCATGCTCTGGAGAAGGGAAGCAGCAAGAGTGTAGCCATTATAAATGAGACCGTACTTTACAAATCAAGACTTGGAATTATGGCGTACTCCGGTGGTGTTCCACTTCTTATTTCGGAGAATTTCGGGACAGATAGATATAAAGATGCCATTGCTGGAACAAACGGAATCAAATACATTGTATCTGTCATGGCGGATGGAAAACCGCAACTTCTTGTATATGATATGGAGCGGTTTTTGTGGCATAAAGAAGACAATCTGCGAGCAAGGGATTTCTGCTATCACGACGGCAGATTGCTTTGTATAAATGATTATGATAACAAGATATATGAAATGATGCCAACAGAACCGGTCGAGGAAAAAGAACGGATCGAGTGGTCGGCAGAGCTGGGGGCATTTGATGAGTTTGTTGAAGACAAGAAGATATATTCACGCCTCAAGATGAGGCTTAAGCTTGATGATCTGGCAGAACTGACTGTAATGATAAGCGTTGATGGCGGAGACTGGGAGATAATAGAGCATCTTAATGCAGAATATGACAGAGCGGTTATGTTGCCGATAGTACCCAGAAGGTGTGATAAGTTTGCGGTACGATTTGAAGGGAAGGGCAGATGCCGCATAGAATCATTCGTGCGTGAGTATAGACAGGGTACAATAAAGGGAGGGGTATCATAATGGGGATGATTCTTGAATATGATCAAAGCCCGAATGCTACCGTTGATCAAAAGGTAGGTACTCTCAAAGATTCTGTACAAAGAGCTCTTGAAGATGTTGAACAGAATACCGAAGGAAAGCCGGGAACGCCGGGCGTTGGGATCGAAGCGATCATAGAACAATGGTGCCTTTCTACGTCCAAGTTTTCTCCTGTGGGGACGTGGGTGTATACGGAGGAACGACCGGAATGGAAGCCTAATTACTATTTTTGGACGCGTAACGAGGTTCATTATACGGATAGTAACATAAGATATACAACACCGGGTCTTGCAGATGCCCTTAACAAAGCATATGAAGCGGCGTATGCAGCAGGTGAATGGCAAGGCGAGATTGAAGGTATTGTCTCCACAATAGAAAAGACCGTCGAGGATATAAAGAACTTAGCGGATGAAACAAAGCAACTGGCAGATTCAGCGGCACAGAACGCCGAGAGTGCAAAGACACAGGTTGCAGAAGTAAATGCGGAGCTTGCCGAGGCTGACAAACAAATAGGTTTGCTTACGCAGGAACTGGAAACTCTCGAGCAGACTATGATTGCAAACTATGCCACCAAAGGCGAGCTGACAGCAGTAAATACAACTCTGGGAACCCAAATAGAGCAAAATGCTGCTCAGATATCATCAACGGCAAGCAAGGTTCAGGAGATTGATATAGATGCAAGCAAGGCTCTTGCGGATGCGGCAGCAGCCCAGACAGCAGCAGATCAGGCAGCCCAGAACGCAGCTGATGCACAGACCAAGTATACTGCCTTAAAACAGCAAGCTGATGTTACAGATGAACAGCTTGAGGCAGCTAAAGAAGCGGTTGATAAGGCGCAGCAGGATGCAACAGCGGCAGCGGATGCAGCAGCAGCGGCTCAAAATGCGGCAGATTCGCTTAAGGACAGAGTTACAACGGCAGAGACCAAAATCACGCAGAATGCGGATACGATAACATCCGTTGCCGAAAGAGTAACAAAAACCGAAGACGATGTCGGGCAGGCGAAGGCTGACATAATCGAGCAGGCAACGAAAATGCAACAAACTGCGGAAGAGGTTACTTTAGAAATCCTTAAAGGGTATACTCAGGTTTCCGATTTTGAAGAATACAAAAAGCAGATAGAGAACCAGTTCAAGGCAAATGAAGATGGCTTTAATTTTGAGTTTAACCAGCTTGAAGAAAAGTTGACTCAGGTGGGAAATGAAATCGTTGAACGTAATCAGTTTATCCGCTTGGAGGAAGGTAATATCATTATCGGTAAATCAGACAGCCCTATACAGGCGAAGTTTACCAATGATGCACTGGAGTTTAAGTATAACGATCAGACCGTTGCGAAGTTCACAAACGAGGTCTTAGAAGTCCACAATATTGCAGTAGACAATCAGATAAGATTTGGAAGTAACTGGGCGATAAGACCGGGAACGAATGGGAATTTAAATGATGTATGGATAGGAGGTTAATATGGCAACAAGCGGAACACTAAGCCCGGGAGGCGGATATCAAGGCAGAACATTGTCAATGTCTTGGTCTTTGGCATCTCAGTCTGTTTCGGGAAACTATTCAGTTATAAGCTGGACGCTGTCTGCCGTAGGAGGCAGCAGCAGTTACTATTACCATCACAAGGAGCAGCTGTATATATATGGGGCATATAGATATAACAATAAATCATCTACAAAAAGATATAAGGGAACGATAGCCTCCGGCTCAATAACGATATCGCATGATTCGGCTGGAAATGCTTCGTTTAGTGCGACTATTTATGGAGCCATTTATACCAGTTCACAGAATGTGTCAGGATCTAATTCATGGAGCTTGCCGACCATCCCGAGAGTATCAGATTTGTCGCTCAATAAATCATCCGTTCCGGCAGACGGTAGTACGACAGTTACAGCTACGGCGACAAAAAAGAGCAGTAGTTTTACAGATACTATTACAGTTACTCTTGGAAGCTACAGCCAGACCGTGGTATCGGGGACAGCATTTACTATACCGAAAACATGGATAAACGCTATAAGCGGAACATCAGCAACGGCAGTTGTGAAGGTAACTACCAAGTCAGGCAGTACTGTGGTAGGCAGCAAGCAGGTTAATTTGACTATAACTGTGCCGGAAGACATAAAGCCAAGTGTAAGCAGCATAACGGTGGCAGAAGCGGTAAGCACGGTTACAGCAGCATTCGGAAATAGGTTTGTAAGAACGCTTTCGCAGCTTAATGTTTCGATAGATGCGTTAGGGGTGTATGGCTCTACGATAAAATCATATGCGACTACTATCGAAAGTGTAAATTATGTAGGACAAGCTTTTAATTCAAATGCATTAAACACCTCCGGAACAGTGGATATAAAGACCACCGTTACCGATAGCAGAGGAAGAACTGCTACGCTGACGAAAAACATTACAGTAGTAGATTACTTTTCGCCGACAATAACGGACATGACATATTATCCGTGCGATTCTGCCGGTAATCAGAACAGTTCAGGCACATATACCAAAGTATTAATAAGCGGCAAGATTGCGTCTGTAGCTTCACAGAATACCAGATCCTTGGTATTGAAGTATAAGGCGGCAACAGCCAGCTCATACACGGCGCGAACACTGACAATAAGTAATTATACTTTTAGCGTAGAGACCATAATCGCAGATACTGACCCTACTGTAACATATGAGTACATAGCGGAATTGTCCGATAAAATAGGCAGCACTACATTTAAGATATCTACAGGTGTGCCGGTTATATCCCGTCATGTCGGCGGCGATGGTGTAACCTTGTTTGAGGACGCTACCGATGCAGGTTTTAAGGTAGGTGGCAAGAAATCAGCTACATTTACAGGAGATATCCTTATCGATGATCTGGAGCTTGAAGAACTGTGGGATTCTGCATTTGGAGGAGGGCTGATAAGTCAAGATTTTAATACATGGTATAAAGGCAATATAGGAAATGGTACTTATACTATAACTGAAGAAAACGGAGTATCGGTTCTGAAATTAACAGCTCAGACTAATTATTTGGGAATATACCTGCCTTCAGCTGCAACTCCTCGAAAAGAAGAGCTTAAAAAAGGAATTATCACATTTTCTATCTGGATAAAGAAACTAATTGATGGGACAGTTTATCCGGTTCAATTTAGGGTTATGACAGAAGATACTGATGGAAAAAATGTGGCAGGAGGGGGATATTGGACTCATGGGTTTGCCTCTTCATATTCCAATAAACCGATAGTTAAAATCGGCGAATGGACAAGATATGAGGTTAGATTTGACTGGGACACATTTATTAGTAAAGCTACACAGTATGGAACGGGATTTACGGCAGACACTGCAACAGGACTTAATATTCGTTTATATGGAGGAAGTACAACACTTCTTGGAGATATCGCTGAATATAAATTGCCTAAGTTAACTGTAGAGTGAGGAGGGAAGAAATTATGTTTGAAGTGTTAAAAGGATTTAAAGATATGGCAGAGTTTATAAAAGCCCTTAAAGAATACTTTGAGTTAAAGAATAAGGTTTTATGGGAAAGTTCAACATCATGGTCATCCGGAACGAAAACAATTACTGATATAAGCAAGTATCAGACAATTCAAGTGTGGCTTTATTTAGGCGATTCGTCTATGCTTATGACAAGACGAGGAAATTTATTCATTGGAGGAACTCCGATTGGATATCCGGCTTGGCATGCCACTTTTTATGCAGAATTGTCACTTAATGGTGAGAATGTCACAATAGATGGTCAATACCTATCACATAATCAAAGCAGTAATCATGGGGCTATTACTAAAGCTGGAATAGGAAAGATCATAGGGATAACTCCTATGATACCGGAAACCTTGAAAAAATATCTGGGGGGGGGGGG
>OIYU01000218.1_pt1 | contig 47082 bp, 45 predicted proteins | sample 1588321 | NCBI WGS metagenome assembly OIYU01 (sample SAMN03283258) | human gut metagenome | biome: human-associated habitat; material: feces | host: Homo sapiens | place: USA | collected 2013 | reverse complement strand
CCTTGAAATTTCAAATTTGTGAGGTCAAGGTTCGCGATAGTAGCATTTGTAGCGTTAAGCTGCTGAATTGTAGCCGCATTTGCCGCAAGCGTATGTACATTAGCAAGTTCAACGTTCATTTCATCGACAAATGCCTTTGTAGCATACAGGGTGTCCAACTTAGCAGACGTTACAGAACCATCGGCGATATTGCCTGTCTTTATTTGGTCGCCAAGATTTGAAGCATAAATTCTCCCGTTGAACGTAGCTGATGTTGGTGTCCACGAAAGCAAACTAAGTTTACCGTATCCATTTGAGCCAATGTAGTCACCATTAGCAGAGTTATATAATCTATCTGAACCAATCTGCCATCCGCCAATTGTACCGCTATTAGCAGTAATTTTACCATTAATAACGAGGTTGCCTTGAGCATCAACGTAAAATTGATTAGCCCAAGCAGCACTTGTGTTCGCTCTTGTTTGTATACTAATGCCTTGTGTCGGGTTTAGTTGAATTTGGCTTAAACCATTATTAGACACAATAGAAAAACTAGCATTATTTAATACAGCTCCATTGCTGTCCAGTGTAAAGTTGTTGTTGTCGTTAGATATAATAAGCTGATTACCAGCAATAATCTTGCCAACTAATGCGTCACCAGCAACACCAAAAATCTTTTGCCCATTTAAGTCTATTTCACCAAGAGCAAGTCTTACGGTTTGCCAGTTGTCAGATGTAAAAGCAAGCGTATTGGATGTAAGCCACACCTGGTTAGGATTGTATGTTCCGTTATCCATCATGGTACGGCCACGCAATCCATTTTGGTTTATCAATATCTCTTGGTTTGTTGCGTTGATAACATTATTCTTTGAAGTGTCAAGAGCAGAGTTAATAAAGTCGCTAACAGCGTTGTTCATGCCGCTATTAACGTATTCGCCCCATTTCGCTCCATCAAACTTAACACTAGAGCCAGCCTTAATAGCGTCACCAAACAAATCTCTGAACGTATATTCACCAGAATCAAGTTTGTATCTGTTGCCAAATACAAGAGAGAAGTTTGTTGGGTCGTCAAGTTGCACATTTAGCTCAAGAAGCACAGGCTTAACATATACTGCTTCGTCTTTTTCGATGTTAATAATACATCCAAGTTCCAACTGTTGACTAAATTTCTGAAATTCTTCTAAGAACAAGAAGTTTACACTTTCAACGCTAAATTCAAAACGTGGTTGGGATACTCTTTCAAGCACATATTTGCCTTGGTTATACAAAGATTGTGCCATGTCTTGTATTTCACTATTCGTCATTTCAGACGTAGTAGTGAAACTTTCATTCTGATATGTGTTTTCAACCATGTAAATCTTTAGTTCTTCATATTGTGCTTCTGTGAAGAATTTAGAAAACGCCAACGACTCATTAATTGCCTTTAAATCAGAATTTATAACCTCAAGTTGCGTCTTTAAGTCGTTTATATGACTCTCTTGAGCAGCAACTGCGGCATTAGCAGTGTTAAGCTCATTTACTTTGGCTGTATATTCGGGAGTATTTTTTAAGTCCCCCTCTATCATAACCTTTACAACGCCCTCAATAGCATCTCTATCGGTTTTCAAGTCAACCAAAGTAGAATTAGCAGTTACTATTTCTGTGTTTTTATCTTTATGTTGAGTTAATAGATTGGAATAACTTGTTTGCTTCGATGATACTGCGGCTTCCCAAGCATTAATAGCATCAATTAAATCTTGAGACATCCATTCAGTTGTAGCAAAATAGCTAAAGTCGTAGATTGTATTTGTTCCTAATGGGTTTACCGCAGACACTCCAAGATTGTTACCGCCATAAACACTTAAAGCGGTAACAATTTCATCTGATTTCTCATTAATATCAATGCTTTGAATCAAGTTGTCATAACTCAATATGATATCGGTATTCTTAACTAGGTTCTTTAATGTATAAGCTGAAACAGTTCTATTAAAAGAGTCAAATATAAATACACATTCATATGACGTTTCAACGTCGTTCATCAAGAACTCATATACAGTGCTGTCTGGTATTTCAAAAGTTCTATAAACATTCCACAAATCTGGGTCTATCTGTCCGATTGTCCAGTTAGAAGTAGATAATATTTTACCCATCAATGTATTGTCTACATTAATAGGGTCATAGAACTTGTATGTACCATCAAATATATTTATCTTTTTAAACGCAAGTTCTGTTTCTAAAGAATATGCTGTTACAGTTTTCTGTTTGACAATACCATCATCTGTTTCATCAACTGTCGTAATCAGAAAATATCCAATATCATCAATAAGAATAAGCTTTTTACTTTTTATTCTGTCATAATATGGAAACGCTTCTCCATCAGTTTTATATGGGATTGTAATATGAAACTCTGACATTTCATTGAATCTCAAAGAAAGTTCTTGTTGAAATCCTTGATTTAAGAAACAGATTTGTTGCTTGTTCGGGTTACAAAGCCTGATTGTATAATCTTCGTGCTCTCCGAAATAGTTAAACTTTTGTAACATTATATCCTCCTTTCCGTTTTATCCGCTTACTTTCCTTGCGTTTTGATAATTTATTGTTATTTTGTTAGTCGAACCTATAACTTGGAATGTATTCATCCCCGGTACGATTCTGGGAAGTATACCAGTCATATTACCAACACGCAATAACCCTGTGTCAGATGTAACTATATATTTATCAGAATCAATAGTTAGTGTTTCACCGGGACTCAAATCATTGAATATACATCCTTTATTCCCATCCGACTGGTTTAGCAGTTGAAAAGAATTTGCTTTGCTACCTATTTCAACCACAAAAACAGGTTTCATATAATAATTATCATCGGATATATTATTAAATTTAAATGTCCCTTCTGTTACAAAGGGGCCAAAGCTTTCTGATTTTGGGAACTCCCAAGCCCACGGAGCATCACAAACAACATCACATTTAAATGTATAAGCATAGTTGCCGACGGTGGTTAATGTTGGATTATTCAATATGCAATTAAAATATACTGATTCCATGTCGCACTGCATTATTTGTAGCTTCTTATACGAATTATGGCCGAAAAGCCATCTTTGAATGATTTGTTGTTGTAAAGCATCGACTGGTTTTAAACTAGCGAAGCTCAAACTAAAAGTGAGAACTGGCGTTTGTTGAACACCGAAGAAATATGGTTTAGGACGTCTATATATCTCCTGTGTATACGGCTCAACGGCATTGGAGCCGACGTTCTCAAGAACGCCAGCTCCGCCATCGCTAATTAAAAACAGGCCGTAAGTTTCACTTGGGATGTCATCAAATACGAATGAATGTGCCCAAAATGCCATTAACTCACCACCTTAGATTGAAACAGTATTAGTGTTTCGTTTATATCCGCCTTGGAACATTGCTTTGTTAAGACGTTTAAATATATCATTAGAAATACGCTCAATATCAGGAACAACAGAAGAATCAAGATTGCCTTGAACATTGATATTAAGAAGATTATCAAACGTTGCTCCGCCATATGTTGAACCCTTGGCAACAATATCAGGAAGAATATTATTCATAAATCTGTCTTGTTGCTCTCTGGTAATAAAGGCTTCGCCTTTAAGAGCTTTAACAAATTCTTCATTGCCTTTGAGATTGCCAACAAACCCAGCATCAAGTCCTCTATGATATGGCTTAACAGCGTATACTAAATTTTTCTTTGCTGCTCCAACGAATTTCGTCCAATAGTAGTTCTTTGGGTCTGGAATATATCCCCAAACTCTTTGAGCTTCCTCTAGTGTCATAAAGCCACTAATAGGAGTAGTTGTGCCCGTTTTATAAATAAGATATTTCGGCGTAGTATCAACGGGCGGTTTGCCAGCAGGACGCATGGCAGCGCTACCAACAGGAGGGCTAGTGCTCGGCACTGAAACAGAACTCCCACCACCACTTGCCGCCGCCAATCGACTTGCTGCGGAGGCCGCCTCATCAAGAGCGGATTTATATGTATTAACAGCACCCGTAGCTTTGTTCCACAAATCAATGATATTCTGGTCGATTGAATCTCCGTATGCTCTGTTGTATTGGATTAAAGCGTTAAGAGTTTCCTCACTATGCTCTTGAAGAAGTCTAATAGCTTCAGCAGTTATTTCGCCAGTCTTAGAAAGATAATCATCAATCTCATCAATTTGATTATTGATATATTCTTCAAATCGCCTTTCTTCTCTGTCAAGAGCATCTTTTTGTTTGTCGATAGAGTAGTCGTGTTGATAATCTTCAAGTTCACGCTTGGCTTCAGCAAGTTCTTCTTCGAGTTCAAGACGTTTCTTTGTGCCCTCGGCACTCGTATCAAACTGAAGTTCAGCAATTTGGGATTCAAGAGTAGAGACTGTTTTGTTCTTTTCTTCTAACTCACGCTTATGATTATACTCGTCGTCTTGTAAGTCAAGTAAATCTTTTTGAGCATCAATAACCTTTTTATAACCCTCAAGCTGCTCTTTAAGCGCTTCTTTTTCAAGCTCTTTTTTCTTTTTAAGCATCTTGATTGTTATTTGCAACAAGTCATCATACGCTTTTTCAGCTTCACTTTGTTGCTTAGATGCAGAACCACCAGATTTTGCTGCATCTTTAGCGGCAGAGCTTACCTGTTTATAGCCGTCAAGTCTTAATTTTATTGATTCATCATATACGCTATTAAGTCCCTGAATAGCATCGTTATAAGAGTTTACAACATTCTTCAAAGCATTAATCTCTGAAGTGGGCAAAAGTGAGCCACCATCTGGCTTTAACGCTCCGTTAGCCGCCTTAATAACGTTGTCCATCGTCAATGCCTGTGATTTATAAAACTGTGCCCACATTGACGAAACTCTTTGGAGTAAATCGGCTTCTATCTTTTCTTTTGACTGGGCATATGTGCCATGATTGCCAATATCAATACCGTAATTAGCGGCAAATTGTTGCATTAAAGCAGAATCCATTGTAGACAACAAACTATAATAGTTTTGCTGCATTTTCAATTTATTTATGATATTAGCATAAGCATTTGCTTCGTCATCTTGATAGGCCAACCGTAATTCTGCCAACACATCTTCTGTTGAGGCAAGCCCAAGAAGATAGTTTGTTACAGCTTCATTAAGCGTTGGGTATCTTGAAACAAGAGCATCAAGAGTTTCAATTGAAATAACTCCGGTGTTTGCTACTTCTTCGTTTACAGATATTAAGTTGTCATAAGCAGATTGTAAGCCAGAAACCTCCGATGTAATCCTGGCCAAATCGTCACCGGTTTCGCCAAGCTCATTGGACACATTGCCCATTGCTTCTGATAGGGCTTCCGCAGATATACCAGCAGCTTTCATCATTTCTGAAAGTTGTTGGTCTGTCTCGGTTAGCTTTAATCCCTCGGCTTCTGCTTCCGATATGCGTTTAATATGCTCAAGGAATATATCGCTTAATTCTTCTTGCCTCTTTTGTAATGCTTCATATTCTTCAAGAGACTTACCGTTTGTATTATTAAGCTGTTCTGTTAGTTCTTTATATTCCTCAATATTACCTGACAATTCTTCTATGGCAACATTATATTCAACTACTGGTGCAACACTCGGCATGGGCAAACCCATCTCATTAACGGGTTGCTGTGAGGACATAAAAGCTGCTTCTTTAACGCGGCTCCACCAATCTCCACCGCCACGCTCAACGTCTTTTGCCTTAGAATTATAAACATTTTGCTTGTCTCGTTTTTCGCGGGCCTGAAGCAAATCTTCTTCTGCCTCTAATACAGACAGATAAGCCTTTTCGGCTTCTGTTAATTGTTCAACTTCCGCTTTTTGTTCTAAAGCATTTCGTTTATTGCTTACTTCTGACAATTGTGCTTGCGTATCAGCAAGGGTTTGCTCATATTCTTCGGTTGTTGTAATTAAGGCATCAAAAGCGGCTACAATAGCTGTAATACTGCCAACAACAATGGCTACTTTAACAAATGGAGATGCCAAAAGAGCTGTACCAGCAGCATATATAGCATCTTTACCAGCCAACACTCCACTGGTAAACCCTGAAAATACCTCTTTTAGTGCGTTTATGGTTTTATTTCCGCCGCTAGCAATTTTAGAAAAAGCCTTTAAAGCCCCAGAAACTTCTCCAGTTTCTTTGGCTATATTTATAGCGCTCTTTAGCTTAATAAAACCAGTAACTGCACCAATAATAGAAATATTGGCGATTCCTATTTTATCTACTACCCAAGTTATTGACTCTACCAGCATTCTAAGCCCATCAATAATAAGGTTGATAAAGTCTACTACTTCTTGGTTATATACTAAATCTTCAATAGCAGCTTTTAACTGTTTAACATGGGCTTCAATGCTTTCAAGATACACTTGCATCTTGTCCATTGCCATGCCCTCGGAGTTCATAGCCGTGGCAGACAATGTTACCGCTCTGTCCCAGTTTTCCATCAGCGTCAAAAATGTTTCGCGCTGACGTGTACCAGCTACACTCGTAGAAACCCAGTTTTGTTCTGCGTTATCAAGATGCTCCCATTTATCAGCAAGTTCACTAATAACATCGTACATATTACGGAACTCGCCACTGGAATCTCTAAGTTTTATATTAAGCCCATTAAATACTGTCTCAACGTCATTAAGTGGTTCGCCCAAATCATCCGTCATTTTGCCAGCGGCTACGTTAGTAAGACGAGAGAATATCGTTTTGAAGCTGTTGCCAACGACACTAGCACTACGCCTAGAAGCCTCAGAAACGGCACCAACCATACCAATTAACTGCTCAAATCCAACACCATTAACACGGGCCATGTTGGCTGTGCTTTGAAGTGCGACAGCAAGTTCCTCAACAGATGTAGCAGCAGCCAAGTCAACAGCTGACAATGCATCAACAACATGCATAGCATCTTGTGCTTCCATCTTGTATCCATTAAGCGTAGAAGTAAGAAGCTCGGTAGCTTGAGAAGATTCAATAGCGCCTACCTTTGAAAGAATCATTGAGGCTTCAAGCAACTGGTTTGTTTCTTCAACGCTCTTGCCCTGACGGAGCCATTCAGCCGCTCCATTGGCGATTTCTGTCGTAGTAGCGCCAAGAGTTTTGGCCATTTCGCTATATTGGTGAGCTAGTTCGGCAGTTTGTTCAGCCGTATCACCAGTAACCATCTGAACGTCAGTCATGGCTTTATTAAGCTCTGTAATTGTGGTGATAGACTCTCTTAAACCCTGTTGTAATAGCTCAACACCCTTGTAGATGATTCCTCCACCTAAGAAATTATCTACCATTCCCTTAAAGGATTTTGTAAGTCTCTGTGTTAAACTTAATTGTTCTTTGCTCTGAGCATTAGAGCGCGCAATGGCAGTTGCTACTTCTTTTTCTGCTTGTTCTCGCTTTTGCGTTGCAGTATTAAGAGCTTCTGTGCCAGACATTGACTGCTCAAGAATATTTAATCTTTGTGTTAAATAATTAACTTCTTCCTTTAAAGATTTAATATATTCTTCAGTTGCATCGTCCGCTTTTAACGTTCCATCTCTAACCTGCTTATCAGCCTGCGCTTGTTCGATTTTGAGTTTCGTAAGCTGTTTTAAGACACGAGAATATTCTTCTAGGTCTTTAATTCCTTGCTTTTCAGCAGCTACGCTACCAACAGCTTTTGAAGTTGTTGAAGATTCTTCTAACCCAATTTGCGCTCTCTGCTTGAGTTCTTCGGAAGCATTAGCGGCATTAGAAATCTCTTGGACTTGTTGCTTCCATAGAGCAACTTGTTGCTTTAAAGCATCAATAGTATCGCCGCTGCTATGATAGGCTTGAGCCTTTTCAAGCTTTGTTTCAGCATCAGTAAGATTAATGATAGCAGCTTCAAGCTGCTCCATAGCTTTCTTCTGCTCTATGGCGTCTTGTTCAAGTTTAAGATTACCAAACTTACCAGTCAGTCTTTGTACAGTTCTATCTTCGCCAGTATTAACTCCAAGAGCAGCCAAAGAAGCTTGTGTCTTTGAAATATCTTCTTCAACTGACTTGAGAGACTTTTCCCAATTCTTTTGATAGGTTAAAGCTCCAGTTCTGGCGGCACTATTTATGTTTTCTTGTGTTTCAATTGCTGTTCTATATAAGCTCTTTAGTTTTTTCTCAAGAGTTTCGACAGAGGTTAAGTAATCAACCGTAACTGATGGTTTCGACCACTGTCCTCTTGATGACTCTCTTTGAGACACATTATACTTTACACCGCCCTGTGTAAAGCTGGAAGTGAGAGTTTTTAATTTAGTTGCTTCGTCTATTGTGACTTTAAGATTCTTCTGAAACTCTTTAAGCATAGAGTTGTCAACTTGCGGAACAATCTTTAAATCAGAAGCCTTAAATATTGTCTTAATGCGCTCTATGTCTTTTTTAGCGCCAGATTCATCTATCCTTGAACCAAAAAGAATATCTATGCGTTTTGCCATTAACTCTCACCCCCTATTATTTATCAAGTCTTACTGAAACAATATTTTCAGCAATATCAAAATCAGGAATTTCCCTGTCTATCCCAGATAAAGCATATTCCACTTCATCAATTGTTTTTTGAATCATTCCAACAGGTTCACGATGATAAACTAAATGCCCTTTTGAGTATGTTTCAAATCCTCTTTCTTCAAAACCCTCAATAAGTTCATCAATATATGGGTCTCCATCCCATGTGGCATGTTTACCCCACTCATGTCCTTGTGGCGGGTATGGAGTAATTCTATCCAAATCGAATCCGACTTCTGCTTCAAAGCCATCCATTGTATTCTTAGTTGGTTCTCCGCCGTTAAAACCCGGCCCGACGATAGAGTTTAACATCTCCATAGTCCTGTCGTATACCTGTGGTTTATATGCTTTATAAACTAAATCTGCGGTGTTCTTTTTAAGTCTTTTAGCAGTATCTCTAGCTATTGAAGTCGTAAAACCTTTAGCTCCCTTTTTAAGATAATCAAACAATTTATCTTCGTTATCTATAAATGTTTTACCGCCACCAGAAATATATCTCGCCAAAAGAACACCCCCTCTATATAAGATTATTTCTTAGTCTCAACATCCGCCTGAACTTTTTCTGACATTTTCTTTTTCAAAGCCTTTGCTTTTTCTTCTTCGATAACGTCTTTCATAATCGGGTCGTTAAAAGCAAGCATGGTGCTAAGTTTATCCACCAAACTTTTGTCTTTAAGTGTCTCTGTGAACTCCTTAATTGCCTCTTTAACTTCTTCTCCACTAGCGGCTTTAAGAATCTGTGTCACAATCGTCATATCATTAATTCCCATAACCGATTTTAAAAAGTCGGACATTTTGTTTAAATCCCAATCGCATCTTTTGCGAATGTAGTCAAACACGCCATAACTTGTTAAAAGGTCATAGTTATCAAAAGTTTTATCATCATCATCTACCTCGATATTCGTATAAGCAAACAAAATATCGAACTTCCACATTATTTCCATTTCCGTAGCTTTAAGAATTGGGTCGATAAACTCAGACTCCATTAAAGCCGCTTTAAACATATAAGCACGACTAATATTCCCTTTTTCAAGAATGGGGATATAATTTCTGACTTTTATCTTTTGAGCAAAATCTTTTTCAGAATTAATGTCTGAAATTATATCTTTTAGTTTAATATTTTTGTCCATAAAACTCACCTTTTATACCTCAATGACTCTCTTGAGCTTTTCAAGCCCTTTCCACTTTTTGTCTTTAGCTGTCATATCGTTGTAGATATTAAACATCTCTGAAGAACTCCATCCGAAGATTTCAACAACAAGTTCTTGTTCCAGTCCAATCTTAGCCAAATATGTACACAAATAGTGTCTGAATGCATGTGCGTATAAATCAACAGGATTGTGATTTACATTACTTGGTTCTTCATTGGTAAGATATTTTTCCCAACTTTTTATCCAAACACGCGCCGTATCCGGCGTGGCCGGACTTCCGTTCCTCTTGATAAACAAGTGATTGTGTGAAACGCCAAGTTCTTTCATAACCGTTTCACGTTCCTCTAACCATTTGAGATAATATGGTTCAAATGGGGCTTTTAAAATATATTTATATAATCCCTTACCGAGTTTTCCTCTACCCTTTGTTTTAATTTCTTCAGACGTTTCAATAAACAAATCTTCGTATGCCAAATTGTTCAAATCAATTAAGTCTGTTGTAAAACGAAATAGTTCGCTTATTCTTGCCCCAGAGTAACACGCTAATGCCAATAGGCATGCTTGTTGCGAGTTTTTCTCTGAAAGATAATTAAGTAGGTTTTGTATTTGGTCGTCGGTAAGAATAGTTTTCTTCCTTACATTAGCTTTTGGTTGCTTTTCTATTTTCTTAACCTGATTTCTAAAATCAGGGTAATCGTCATCTAGCACATTTTCAATAAATGTACTAAGACTATTTAATGAACTCCAAACATTAGCATATCTATTTGGACTCCATTTCAATTCAGACGAGCCATAGTCGAAGAAATCCATCATTTCGGTTTTTCTTATATCCGTGAAGAATTTATTTTCATTGTTCTGCAAATTCCAACAAAAGAAAATATTGAAATTAGATTGATATATTTTAACCGAAGCCTCCGAACGTTTTGTCGCAAAGTTTCGCAAAAACCTATCAACAAGCCTTTTGTTTTGTGGATTTATTTGCTCAATAAGCTCCTCACTCGTTATAACCTTTTTAAATGTCTTTCTGGCCATATGCTCACCACCTTTTCCTTTTATTCCAATAAAAATAGTGGACACACAAATTGTGTGTCCACTATCGCTGTTAAAATCTAACAGGCAATGCCAGAAGTTCTTCTACCTCTTCCTTAGCATAGCTATTTCCACCCATAGCTACATATAGTTCCCACGCCTTCGCCACGTCACTCTTTGCTCTTGTAGTAATATACCCTAACGGCATATATTTATGATAAATGTTATCTATTTCAGTTCTAAGAAAGAAAACGTCTCTCTCTTGCGCTTTTTCAGTATATTTATTGTATTTATCGACATGAGCATCCAATGTGTATTTTAGGTCGTTTATAAGTTCTTCTCTTTCTTTGCTTTTCTCGTCTTGTCTATCCAATGATTTATTTATTCTATCAATTTCCAAAGCCTTTTTAAGCCATTTAATAATAGCATTCCTAGATTTTGGAAGTATGATAGCTAGTAAAGCAAAAATTGTAGTAAGTTCTCCAGATACCTTTGCCACTAACCCCAATATCTCTGCCATTGGAATCACCCCCTATATTCAAACTTTAAATTATAAAAATTAAGTTGCTTGGGACACTCCAACAACAGCGACATTAACGCTGGACGGAACATATCCTACAATTGCTTCGCCAACAATCGCTTCATTTACAAGAGAAGTGCCATGCGTAGAGTATTCGTATCCTACGACAGCTTGGCCGACAATTGCCTTTCCAACGGTGGAGTCCTTTGTATAATCCCCTCCGCCACCACTATATCCTACATTAATATTATTAAATCCACGAATTATGTTATAATAAACAACTCGAAATCCATATTGAGGCAACATAAAATCGCCTCCATTAATAGGAAATTGTAATATTATATGCTACTGCTGTATCAAAGACAACCGAGAATACGCCTCTGGCGTCAAATGTGAGTCCAATATCAGGCTCAACAAGAACCGGATTTCTCCCATTAATACTAATCTTACATGGCGCTTTAACTTGAATAGCCATTGTTCCGACAGCAATATTTGCGCCAAGTGGTTTGTTAATATCATTTGCTTTGATTTCAGCAACCATAGCAGGAATAATGTTTTCATTTGGAGTTGCTGTAATATCAAAATAACCATACCCAGCAGGGGTTCCCGCTACTGTAATAAACATCCAAGTCCCTCCTTATTTCACTCTAATTATCTTCGTGTTATCAAAAATGTCACCAGTATATTCAATCTCAACTTTACCGGTGTAAATTCCCTTTATAAAAACAGAACAGACAGTGCCATTCTTCTCATACGACACAGAAGTTAAGTTTTTAGAGGGCTTGGAATAATTTACAGTGGCTGTAATTTTCTTCGTTTTTGGAGCTGCTTTTCTAGGCTTTTCTACAACCTTAACATCCTCCAAAATAACCTCACTCTTGTCCATTTTCATCACCATCTTTCTGATTATTTTCAAATTCATTTTTTGTACGACAACCGTATTTGTTGTAGAAATCGCTCATAACAGGCTTCTTTAATGTGGGGCAGTATCTCCACAACCCACACGTTTTATTGTCAATAGTACAAATCAAATTTTTATGTAGTATATCTGATTTATCCACAGAATATGGGCACATTACTATCACTCCAACGTAAAAATAAGGGACTACCATACGGTAGTCCCTTATTCCAAATTAGCCAGCAGGAGCGGTAGTTACAGTAATAGTAATTTCACTATTATCAGTAAGTGTGGCCTTTCCGCCACTTACTCCACCTGTCTCGTTAGTATATAATTCAATCGCTTTAATGGAGGCACCAGCCGCACCTGGTGTACCCGGTGTACCCGGTGTACCAGCTTCTCCAGCATCTCCCTTTGGCCCTTTAATATTGACAGGGGACGGATTCTCTAAGCTTCCGTTATTTGTCCAGCTAAGTTCGCCATCCGGAGAAACAGCAGGAGTAAATACAGCACCAGGGTCGCCTTTAGCGCCATCCGCCCCAGGAGTGCCGTCAGTGCCCTTTGCGCCAGTTGCTCCTTTTGGAATGACAAAATCGAGAACAGCGGCACTTTCAGTACCAGAATTTACCACAGTTGCTTCCGTACCAGCTTCACCAGTCGCAACGCTACCAACAGTAACAGTAGCAGCCGAACCAGCGGGGCCTGCTGGCCCCACCTGTTCATTGGCCACACCGTTTTCTAATTTATTGAGCTTATCAGCGGTGATAACATCACCATTAGCCCATACAGTAGGTGTATATGCCATTATTATTCAGCTCCTAACTATCAATTAACCAGCAGCAGGAACGGTGATGTTAGCAATAGCCTCTACGCCAGCCTTGTTCTTAATGGAGACAGTAACAGTCGTATTGCCCTCAGTAACGCCAGTCACAACACCCTCCTGCGAAACAGTAGCTGTGCCATCTGCGGCAGAAGTGAATGTCAAATCCTCGTAGGGAGGTTTGAAAGCGGCACCATTCAACGGCAGAGCATAAACGCTAAGCGTAGCTGTGCCAGTTGTAGTGGGCAGTTCAACGTCACTATCCTCGATGGCGAGAGCAAATACATTATCATACCAAGAAGCACCAGAAAGTTGCTCCGTGATAATAGCGTAGTAGCCGCCGTCAGAACAGTCGGCAGATGGATTGTCCAGAGCAGAACCAGCAATCGGAGAGTTAGCAACGCCAGTAGAAGTCATTGACAGTTCCATAGAACCGTTGAACTGGAAGCGAGGTACAAGAACCTGAACAATACCAATTTTAGAAGAATTGTTCACATCATTCTCGCCACGTCCACCAGCGCGATACAGGTTGGCTGTCATAACCAGAGTGACCTCGCTCGGAATGAACGAAGAAGAAATTGTAATCTGACGAGCAGCATTGTCCGTGCTAATATATTTCACACAGTAAATGTCGCCCTCTTTGCCGCCAGAAACCGTAAACGCTTTTTCTGTAAAAGTAACTTTCTGATAAGCGTCAGAACCAGGCTTGGCTGCCCAACCAATCGTGCCATAAGACTGATACACAGAAGGAGTTCCAGTGATAGCCCCAGAACCACCAGCGCCAAGCGTAACCTGTTCAGACGTGAATACATCAGCAATTTGCTGAATGGCAGAACCCGTCTGGAAAGCAAAGTATTCAAGCTTGAACAGAACGTCGGTCAGGTTGATATCAAACGTGCTTGTATGATAATACTTACCAAGCAACTTAGCGCCTTGGCCGCCACGAACGTCCTCGGCAGTAGAGCCGATAGTGATAGAAGAATCAAGCAACGTATTAGCCGTAGCAATAAGCTGGTCGCCTACAAGCATGTCAACAGTAGCAGCACCAGCCAAAAATTGTCTTGACATATAAGTTTCCTCCTTATTTAATTTACACTATTTATCTTATTTTGGAACTGAGTATAATCAACAACACTGTCACCAATGCCCTTGTTTTCCTCAACCAAATAGTGAGTGATTTCTTGTTTAAACTCAACAAACCCTGACAGGCTTGCCTGTTTAAGAATGATGTAATGTAGTTTCTTATCAATCATTTCAAGACTAATAAAGAATTTTCTTATTGTCATATTCTTAACATCTTCCAACGTTAAAGAACTTCCAATTACTACCGCCATCATTTGTTTTTCTATGTCACATGGGGTTTTCCCTCTATTCTTGATTTCATCCACTTTTTTCAAATCGGCTTCCAACTCAGGGTTGATATACTCCTCTTTGTAATCGGGGATGTTTTGAACAAGTATAAACTTTCTAAACTTGTCAAATTCTTTTTTGTGTAATACTACCCCATCAATCATAATGAAACTTTTTCTATTTCCATCAATACCATATCTTATCTCAGCACCGTCTTTGTTTGTAACCAATAAGATTAAACATTCTAAAAACATTTCATTTATATTTGGTTTCCCCGGCTCTTTTTCGCGTTCTTCATTTTGCATGAGATATATAATATAGTCTAAGTATGACATAGAAATAACCTTTGGGTCGTTTGTTGCGTTTTTGTTTATTTTTAAAATTGACGAACAAACACTAAACGTAATATAATCACGCATTTTAACAGGATATAAAAATAAACCATCGAATAGCTCGACAGGTTCATCGTTTATAACAGCCTGTCTATATGGAATTAAAATATCATCAACCATATGCAAAAGGTTCCAGTTCTCCGTATTTCACAGACATTGTGATTTGATAACCCCAGAAATATCTATTGTTGAATATACTTGAACGAGCAGCGTTATAAGCACTTTCTCTAGCGTCGAAGAATAAAGTACCGACACCATTGATTTCTTGGCCGTTTAGCGTTTTTAGCACTTCTTCAACCATAACCTCAACTCTGCTTTTACATCCGTCTATATTAACAAGTTTTGTATGTGTGATACAATCAATATTTATATCAACTGTTGACATACTTCTATTGTTGGGGTTTATAGTATAGGAATATATCCTAAGTTGACTTGTTTGTTCTGTGAAAGCATCATCAACAAATGGACATCTATATACATTATAGTGTTCAGAATCCCCTACTCCATCATAAATCATCTTACGCTTTTCTTCGAGCGTTAGATTTGGTTTCGATAAAGCGTCAGGAGTATTATATTTCAACAGCTTCCAAATGTTTTCATTCTGTGTCATAAGATATCCAAGGATATTGTAACACAACTCAGAAAGCCCTGTAAATTTATTGTAGGCTATCCTATCTAAGTCATAAACCATATTAGTATAGCCCCCTTAAATTAATTGAAATATCTTTTGATACTCCTCCACCGGAGCAAGTAACCACCAATGGTATTGTTGATTTGCCCAAGCACATTACGGAGAATGTATTGCCGTCAATTGTTTCAAATTTATATCTGTTCGGATTAGCACCACTTGTACTAAATACAAACTCTATATCTAGTCTTTTGCCATAATCGTAAGATTCGTTACATCCACAAGACATTACACCATCATAAGCATAACATGTATATGTTTGCTGTTCTCCTTGATATAGCTTGACAGGATATGGCTCTATTACTATCGTCTCAACTTCTGCGCCTGTTTCACCAACCGTAGAGGTTCCAACGATAGCTTCACCGACAATATCGGTCGCTTTATCGTCTGGACTTATTTCTTCATACGGCCTATATATGCCTTTGTATCTAGACATATTAGCTATACAAAGCTCAAAGTCATCATCGGGCGATATCGCATCAACATACATTTCAAACTCAATCAACGGGACTGATTGTCCGATTGATGTGTCGCTACGCAAATAGTCTTTAACCGACTTTATCTTGAACACCTGATTATCCAAGATAAACCTATCATTAATCTTTATTCCCTGCGTTATATCATTGTTTTGAGCTGTTACAATAATTGTACCTTGAGGAACTTCAACAGAAGTGTTATAATATATGTTGGCGTATTTAATTGAATACCCAACAATACAGGGTTCTCTGACAATACACCCATTACTATTTATAAAATTAAGAGTGTTGTTGCATCTCCTAATAATAGCAGATTGTGTATTATAATGATAGTTGTCAGTATTAGTTGTAATCCAAACAGAATTGTTAAACCAATATCTTTCTCCCATACTTCTGTGCGAAAAAACATCGAAAAACTTTAAATCTTTAAAGTCGTCGCCAAGATTCAATCCAGTTTTTGGACTGATAGCGTGGCAAACACGACACACCAAAGGAGTAAAATCTAATGTGCCTCGAACAAGTTCTTGGCCTATTTCATAAGTGTCACTCGCATACTGGTATGTATCATTTATTTTATCTTGTAAATTTTGTTCATAATATCGTACACTTTCGACATAGTTAGTTGGAGTGTTAAATGTGGCAGCTTTTATTCCTCTTAAATCAAGAGCCATATTATCACTCCTTCCAATTGCTCAATATTTTATCCAATATACTGATTGACTTCAATACGGCATGTCTAACATCGGAATGTACAATGTCGTTTAACAGCAGAGCATTGAGTTTAAACCGTATTTGTTGTATCTCTGAAAAGTCCTCATTCCCACTTAATTCAAATGTCAATGACTTTACATAGGTTTCAAAGGAGTCTATGTCGTTCTCATATACATACAATACATTAAACACTCTATTTACAAGGTCAGCATAATATTTTTTTATCATGGGTATAACCTCTGAATAGCCGCATCCCATGCATATTTTGTCATACGCTTAGTAACAGTTTCCCTATTCACAATATACCAGCTTGACTTTGACGTTGTAGCGGAAGATACAGAAGTAAGTTTAAAGTCTGTATCACCGAGAAGTCTAACAATATCCAATTTATCGTTTTGAATATATTCCGACCATGCCGCCATAATAAACTCAGCTAAGATATATTCTTCCATTGGATAAAGCTTGATATTCCAGTTGCCAACATAATAAATATTGATGACTACTTCAGCACCCTCAAAAGGGGCGGGGTCTAGTGTTACAGTTGGTGTTCCCTCTGTGTGGGTTTTGCCAACAACAGCCTCTCCAACCTTGCCTCCAGCAACAGCAGTATATGTACCATCTACTTTGTTGCCGTCAACAGTATATTCAAAAAGACAATCATCAATCAAGGAAGCATCGGGCGCGTCAGTTAATGTAAATTGTTTGTTACTCCCATCACCTATAAAGGTCTGAGAATAAAATTTAGGAGGAACCCTGTCGTTCACACGTTTTTGCGCCGGAATTGGGTTTGTGAAAAGAGAAATTGCGTTCTCCAAGAAATTATACATAACTTGGCTGAACATAACAGTGTCATTTTCTAAAAGATTTTTTAGAGTAGGGTCTTTGAACTCTGTTATGGCCCTTTTATATATTGTGAAATAAGATGTTCCGGCCACAAACTTTCCCCCTTATTCGTCTGTCTCCTCATTCAGCAAGTCAGACATGAATTGTTTCATAAAGCCTTTTGTTTTCTTATTTAGAATCTTGACTTTCTCAAGATTTGAATATCCCGCCTGTTTTGATTCATAACGCTTAATCCAAGTTTGCGCAACACGAAGCGCCATCGGATAAGACAGCCCATCAACAATGCGCTTAAACTCTGCCATCGGCAAACTAGACATACGGGCATATTGTGAAGCGGACATTGGAACGTCCATAATTTCAAGCCCAAATTCATCAATCATATCGTCACAGTCATTGCCAAGCGTAAAGATACCGCGTTCAAACCAATCTCTATAACGGGAAGTAATATCTTGCATTTCAGCGAATCTGAATGTCCTACGTTCACCGAATTTTGTGAAACGAATTTCATTACCATTCAACCTAATCGTAGATGGCAATGATGGATGACACTCACACAAATGGATTAAAGTACACGGCCTATCCATCTTTGAAACACCACTACTAGATGGTTGTGCTTCTCCGTTCGACTGAGCGGTAAGTTTATTAATTTGCGCCGTTAAATTCGCAATCATAGCAAGCATATCTTCGGTAGTCATACCAGACGTGGTGGAAGTGTTTGTTTTCACTTCTACACTATCATCATTCTGCGAAACAGCCTTTTTAGTAGCTGGCATAGTACAATTCTCCTTTTATTCCTTTTACTCAATTTAATATATGGGGGACTCTTACGAGTCCCCCTATTATATTACTCAATTACGCGCTAACGCCCGTAATAGCACCATACTTAGAAGCAGCGATAAACGTTGTACCCATTCTAAGCGTCAGGCTGATGCCCATTTCCTTGTCAGGAGCCTCAGTCGGAACAATGTCCGTTGTCAGAGCGCTACCCTCGAACACAAGCTTAACCGGTTTGTAACCACCATCAGCAAACAGATAGATGGTAGAATCAGGAATACCAGTCAGCGGAGTGGTGTTGACGGTATTGGGCAGAAGAATCTGCGGAATACGCACAAGGTCAACATCCATGAACGTGCCAAGGTGACCGACACGCGCCCATTCCTCGCCAAGGCCCATCTGCAAGTTAGCATTCGTTGTACCAGACGGAATAACGTTGCTAAGAGCAGCCAGAGTACCATAAGCGCGAATCTTCGCACCGCCGTTAGCAGCACGCAGGATTTCAGCCAGCTTCACGAACGTAGAAGTAGCAAAACCATTCACGATGTAAGAAGTACCAGCGTTAGCAGTAATGTTAGCGCCGATAGCCTGAATCACCATCTGGGTGATGTAAGCATTGTAGGAGATACCCACTTTGTAGACGAACTCGCCCAAATCGAACATACCAGCGGCAACCTGATACCAGTCAACAGCAGTCATAATGTTGTAGGGTTCCGGGTTGACGGTGATTTCGTTGTTGTACGTTCTCTGGACAGAACCGTGGAGAATACCCTCAGCCAGTCTCGTCACAAAGAATGTATCATTGGAGTTCACCTTGAAGCGAGCAGTATCGCCCCAACCGATGTTAGCAACATCAGCGAAGTCCATGAAAGAAGTGGAAATCATAGCAGGAACAACCGGAGTCATAATCTGCGCCAGAACAGCAGCAAATGTACGCTTGAAGATAGGGTCGTTGTGAACGTTGGGGTTGGCAACATCCTGCAGGCTGAAATTCTCCACATTGATTCCGCCAGCGCGCTTTGCGCTGTACTTAGCAATCTTCTCAACCACCATGTCGTTGAGTTCTTTGCGGCTGTCGATAGAGCTATCGTTGATAGCAGCAAAAAGGTCTTTCTTAGAATCCTTCATGCGCTCTGCCATGTACTGTTTAGCAACTTTAAAACCGCCCTCAACAAGAGCTTTCTGCTCGTCATCAAGCATAGAGAAGTTCTTGTCAGAAGTATTTAAAGCATAGAACTGTCTAATGTTAGCCATAATTCTATTACCTCTCTTTCCTTTCCCTTAATTAGTTAGCCATGACGCAAAGCATATAAGCCTGTACGCCATCGTCTGTTACCTTACCGTCCACGCCCTGAGATACGATATACTTGCTAATAACTTTCGCATAGCAACCAGCAGTACCGGGAGCGTCGGAAGCGGGTGCCCACTTACCAGCGTTACCAGCGGTCGCAAGCACGGCGTACTGTCCAACCGTCAGAGCTCCAGTGCAGTTTTCCTCTCCAGTAGCAAACGTGTCGTCTACAACCAACTTACGGAAACGCACAGGAACGCCAGCTTCGGCGGTCAGTCCAATCGTCTTGTAACCCATACGATAAGCAACACCAGCACCAGTAGCCATAGGAACGGTCGGGAGGTCAATAACACCAACACCAACAGCCGTAGCAGCGGCAGGAGCAGTAGCAGCACGAGTATTAAAATCAACAGGAGCAGAAGCCGCAACATTAGCAGCGGTAAATGCGCTCAAATAAACGGGGTCTTGAACAAAATCGCCCAGAACGGCAAGCTCGCCATCAAAGCAAGCAGCATTTTCGTCATCAGCTTGGAACATAACAGTCTGAAGCTTTGTGTCAACGTACTGAGACTCCATTCTCACAGGCTGAAAAAAGTTTTTATTAGCCATAATTAGTTTTCCTCCTTAAATTTTGGCCAGCTTGTCAATAAGAATGTTCTTCTTTGACACACTGGGTTCAGTTTTATTGTTAGAAAGGCCGAAAGAAAGTTTCTGCTCTTTTTTAGACATTTCTTTCTTTTCCTCTTTAGAAGCAAGATACTTTCTGTATGCTACTTCTTTTGCGAAATCTTCAACGCAGCTAAACTTACCCTCGTCGCGCATCTTGACAAGTTCCTCGTGCGTCTTTTCATCCATGTCCTCATTTTCGTCGGCAAGGATGGCATCGGTATCCTCTTTGAACTGAGCCATGCGAATTTCATCCAACTCTTTTTCAGCAGCTTCACAGCGTTGAGCCATTTCGCATTTCTCTTTCTCAAGAGCCTCGACTTTCTTTTTCAGTTCCTCTTTTTCATCATCGTCGTCGTCGTCGTCTCCGTCGTCGGAACCCTCGTCGCCATCTGACTTTTTGTCGTCGTCGTCATCATCGCCGTCGTCACTATAATCATTATGGTCGCCATCGTCGCGAGTTGTCAGGTCAACAGAACGGCCAGTGATTTCGTCCCAAGCGAACTCGTCGCCCTCTGCATAATTTTCCGCCAGTTCCTTATCAACCTCAAACAGACAAAGTTCAGACTTATCTTCAGCCATTTCCTCTTTGTCGCAATCGCACTCTTGAGCAAAAGCAAGTTTGCCATTATAAAGTCCGAGATAAGCAAAGCCAGAAATTTTGGCTGCTTCAATAAATTTCTTCATCTTTTCCTCCTTTTCTGACTTCACCAGTCCAAGTCTTTTACGAATTGTTAAAGCCTTTTTAGCAATACTTTCGTCGTATTTTTCGCCATACTGTTGTGCGCCCAACAGTCCACCAGCGTTATAAACGAATTTGCCATCTTTATATTGCATAACCGGATATTTGAGTTTTTCAGACGGAGAATTTTCCCATCCGTCTTGAACATCAAGATATACCGATTTTACAAGCGTTTTATAGTTTCTAGCCTTTAAAACAGTATCTCTTAGAGTTGTTTTATCAACATCACCCCAAGAATCGTTTGATACGGCCTCTTTAGACTTGTCAACCGAAATAGGTTTTCCTGTACCATATTCGTCTTGTTTTGCAAACACAGTATTTTCCACCTTTGACATAACACCATACTTCTCCAATATCTCCGAGTAGTATGAGTCCTTATTGCTAGACATAGCAAAGCTAAACCTAGATTTATATGAGTTGAAAGTATTAGAGTTTTCGTATCCGTCAAGCACCAGTTTAGCGCCCTCTATTCCTTCTTCAATAGGATTACCAAATTTATCTTTACCCAATATTGTAATCCCAAGGAACTTCCAAATCCTAATCTTTTCAACTCCATTTTCTTCCCACGAATCCACAGATTCTATTTCTACGCTTACCTTTTTTGTAATTTGGCGTTTAATGACATCAATAAGACGTTTATTATATTCCGTCCAAATGTACGCAGAGTTAATAACAACCCAGTTTTTACCGTCTAATTGCTCAACATAAATTTCAGCACTTTCTGGTATAACACCGACGGGTTTTTCAGCCCCGTCATAATCATAGTCGTAGAAAACATCTCCATACCGGTCAACATCTACTCTTGAATTATGTTCTTCGGTGTCGTCCATCTTCTTATTGAAGTAGGCGAGAATCGGTTTATTATAAATTGTGGGAATGGATTCCTCAAAACCCTCTATTAAAAACTCTGAGCCGTTTCTGTTTACTGTGTCTGAAATAGCATATAGTTTAAGTTTAAGAAAATCTCCGTTATTAATTTCCTCTATGTCTATTTTAGATACAGGCATTGAAAACACTTTCGGCATCCAATCACCACCCCTCTATGTAATACAAATTATTTTCTTTTAATACCAAAGAACTTGTTGATATTAGAGTCCATTTGCATCCATTGAGTGGGCGTATCACCATTCATCTCAACATAATCTACGAAACCAAGCGCCATTTCTGTAAATGGAACAAGTTTTCTAATGAACTTGTCAAGATATTTCAATGTTTGTTTATCATCTTCGGCAATTGCCAAATCAATAACCTTACCAACCTCTTTTTCAAGAGCTACCATAAAATCAAGTAGCATGGCAAACATTGAAGTTAAATTATCATATTCTTCCATATGCGCAGCAACAGCCGGTCTATGAAGATATGAGTTACGCGCAGCAGCATATTCCGCTATATCATCACCAAGAATTGGGAACTCATGGGCCATTTCGTAGTGAACTATATCTGATGTTCTTGGCATAACAAACTTTACACCAAGCTGTGTCACCAAGTTGTCACAAATGCTGTTTCCCGTAAAACACAATCCATACAGTCCGGTGAGTGCGGATTCCATCCTATCTGAAATCAGTTTCAAGATAACTCACCCTCTTTTATAAATTCTTTATATTCACTTTCTGTCATTTCAATTTGTTCTTTACAGATTTTACAAATACCTTTGACTCTTGGTGGATAAACGCCAGTCCACTTTTTATGGGAAAAGATTATAGTCGAATTTCCATTAGAATCAACATGTTGACAGGTTTTATTGTTACTCATAATCGTTATGATGTTCCTCTATATAAGATTCTTTACATTCTTCGCTGCAGAATGGATAATATTCATCCGAAATATCTCCACCACAAGCAGCGCAACGGTTTAAAGAAAAGCGAGTATCTGAAGTATTTGTTCCAGAATCGACGCTATTTGCCGTATTATCATTCTCTATCTTGTCCAAATCCATTTTAGGTCTACCAGGAGCCTTTTCTTCCTTATTAGATATTCCAAATGTATTTACAAGCGGCCTGAATTTATCATAAATCCCAGATACTTCTACCCAGTCAATATCTGTTACAGCGTCTAAAAGTGTTTTGTCGTGATAAGACAGGTACTTTGGAAGAAGTTCTACTTGTCCCATAGACAAACTTTTTTCAATAGCAGATACTTCTTTTTCCTCACTAAAAGCATCGCCATGAATATAGAACTGCCAATGGAATTTTAAGTCCCCAAGATTATACATCTTCTCAAGTGTTATGTTACACGCCCAAGCAAACTGGTCATACATTCTGTCAATAAATCTAGTCTCTATAATCTTACCAGCCGCAACCTGAGCAACAGACGGTTTTTCTGTTGTTGTCATAAGCGTAGAAGCGCCCGATGTATTAATAAGCTGTTGTAACCCTTTATTATAGATTTCACCAGCATTTGGTATTTCTTGGAAGTGATAAAGAACGTTGTTCTCAGACGGAACAATATTATATGTTGTTCCTGGAGGCATACTAGAGTTTACTTTCTGCTCAAAAGCATTAACTGCTTCTGGTGAAAGTCTAAAGTCGTCTGTATAGTTTCCAGATTTATTATCATCATGCAATGGCATTACGCCAAGAAGCATTGAATAAAGTGGAACTGTCAAAAGCTGTTGCTGCAGTAACGAATAAGACGCTAAGTCCTGCGCCTGTAACAACAGAGAAGCAAACGGAGATATTTGTAAGTCGTCTGATTCTGTGAAAGAGAATACAAAACATTCATCCGCCGGGAGTTCTTTCCAGTAGAACCACGACATAGTGTCCTGATTATATTCAACCACAACATCTTCTGGCGTTTTGTAAGGGTCAATCCATCTGTGTCCCTTTTCGTCCACCGTTGTAGCATCCATCAATTCGCTATAATACTTTGTGAATATAGCAGGAAATTGTCCAAGTTCTGTACCAGCCTGCCAAAAGTAGGCGAAGTTGAAAGCGACTACTTCATAGCTATCAGTAGAATGTTTAATTATCTTGTACCAATCGCTCGGCAACACTTGAAAGTGAACGTAGTTTACGTTCTCTTTGTCTGTTGTACTATTATATGACTGTCTAAGATAGTAAGCCCTTTTACCCTCTGGAACGACTTCCGCAACAATTCTTCTAAATTGTTTTTGTGGATTGAGCTTCTTTTGCCACATATCGACAAGTTTCCAGTCTGACTTAAAACGAGGGGTATTCATTTCCTCTTTTTTAACATATCTTGGTTCTATGTAACTTCTATACTTTAAGATTCCCTCATAAAGCATTTGAAGCCTATAAAGAGGATATGTAAGATAAATCATACTGTGCGTTGCTTCACGAAGTAAGAACTCATTATTTTCAGGATTCTTCAGAGATTCCTCTATCTTATCTCTATCTGTGAAAGCTGAACGCGTAGACAGTTGTTTAATCCTAGAATTAAGGAGATATGGGTCGTTTACAAAACTAGCCCCGACATTAAGCATATATCCACCTGGATATACACCACCAAATCCAGCACCAACAGGACTACTAAATACCTGTTTCCATCTATTTTCAACTTGTTGTACACTCACTGGCGGAGTTTGCTGAGCTGGTTCGCTCTGTTTCGCCGTCCTTTGTGGCGCTCTCTGAACTTGTCTTGCCATTTACCTTAACCCCCTCCTTTCTTCTCTTTTCTTCTATGGCATCTAAATATGCCATTATCTCTCTCATTCTGCTTTGTCCTTCTTCGCTTTGCTCGAACTCTTTTAACGCTTTTAATGCCATTTTTTCGTGACACCACTTTTTAACAAGTTCAGAACATGCGGACAAATCATAAGACGGGCCTATTTCTTCAATAAGCCCGCCATTAAACAAGGAAAACAATTCTTCAAATGTTTTATCTGTGTCTAAAAAGAAATCTCTTGAACTATAACAATAATCACCGACTCTAGCCATAGTGTCCATAAGTACACGATACTCTGGTCGATTGTCGCTGTTAAATGATATTTTATAAATCATCTTCTCATTCCAAATCCAGCTAATTTTTTGATGTTTGACGCGAAAGGATTGATTGCCCCACCCTTTTTAGAATAGTTCTTTGAAGAAACATAGTCGCTAATATTAACACTTTTATTAACCGCGATTAAATCTTCCTCAAGTTGATTTATAAAGTAAAGCCCATAAATCATACTTATGATTCTATCCTTACGCCCATTCTTTTCGTCGTATACCCATCTTCCACTCGGCAGTCTAACGATTTGAGTTTTAATTGCTTCATCAACCAATTGAGTTGTATTAGCAAATGGGCCAAACATGTTGTTAGCTCTATCCCTCATTAAACCGTCATTACTTGTTTTCATTGTCATATATTTATATCTCTTGTTAAGTTCCTGAATTGCCGTATCTTCTTCAACAAGTAAAGATATACGACGTCTTTGGAACTCAAGTTGAGCTATAACAAGCATGTTATACTGCATAGCAGACGCACCAGCACCAGATATTTGTATAGGGAACAAAACTGGCTCAGCATTTGGGTCTGAAATACGCATATCATACTTTTCAACTTTGTTCATGGTTTTCCAACCTGGATATCTACGGTTTCTAACCATATCTTTTGTAATATTACCACACGCATTTATCGTTTCAATACCAATAGCGCCGCCAGCGTCAACCACAGCATAATCACATTCGAGGTCATAAAATAGCTGTTTTAGCCTTATAACTTGTTGGTCTAAGTTTACGCCACTCATTACCTCAATATAAGCAAGTTCTTTATCATAATACTCAAGGTTTTCAACACACCTAAATACTGTGATAACTGTCAAGTCGTTCTTTCTACCAGCACCAACAGCAATATCCATGCTTATAACGCGTAGTTCTCTTGGCTCTTTCTTTTGATAGTATGGGAGCGTCTTTAATATTCCCTTACATTCTATATATTCATCATCAGTAGGTGGCAATAATGGAACTCTAAGCTGTCTTGCGCTATTTACTTCGTCGAAAGTGAACATAGCACTTTCCGATTCGCCATGAGGTATAACCTCAAACTCCATTCTAAGTCCACTAATATCAGCGTTCTTATCATGGAACTGGTTCTCAATATATGACTTTCTAATTATACCAGCTTCAACAGCAAATTGATATGGTAATGATATAGCGCACTTTGAAGTATCTCCATCCGCTATACTATCACAATAATATTTAAAATCTTGATAACTCCATTCGTCCTTGTAGCCAATAGAAGTAAGATAAATTGTTGAGTTATGCTCTCTTTCTTCCATATACTTTGAATATCTAGTATCCATAGCCCAAGGTTGGTCACGATTGGCTTTTGTCAAGAAAGGAATAAGAACTTTCTGAATTGTCGTCTTACTCATAAGGCGACTCTCGTCCAGTATAAGAATGTTGGCACGAGCACCACGAGCGTTATCTGAACATACAACTGCTTCGATAGTAGAACCATTAATAAATGCTATTTCAGCACTGTCTTTGTTAATTGATATTCTATCTATCTCTTTTTCTATGTTTGGCCTACCATTCTTTATCTCATAAGCCTTTTCTGTGAAAAGAACGGCCTGATGCATTGTTGAAGAAGCAACTTTAATTGTAATTCCGGGATATAGTATACACTTTGCTATACAGTATACCATCGTCAAGAACGACTTACCCAAACCACGAGAAGCGAAGAATATAAAAGAATTATCCTTTTTGCAGCTTGGGGAGTCCATTAAGTAAAGAAGTATTTGTTGGAATAGCTTTACATTAACACCCATATATTCAAGGACAAACCTATGGATGTTAAGTCGCCAATAATCTATCCACTCATTAAAGTTTCCCCAGAACCTAGAAGATTTAGTTGTCTTTGCCATCTTCTTCACCACCCTCTATAACGGGGGCTGATTCTTCGGTTTTAGCAGCACTTACAAAGTCAACTGTATAGTCTTTGTAGTTTTCCTCAAAATCTTTTACATATTCACTATCTTTACAAAGAGTTCTAGAAATAGCCCCAGCAACAGAGCGCCAGAACTTTTCGAAGCTATCAACGTCTTTAAAAGCCTTATTTTTTGTTATAATTGGCCCTCTGGTTTCAGCCGCTTTTATAAACTCTCCCAAAGATGTAAATTGGGCATCAGAAGAACTATTAGCGGCTTGCTTCTTTGGCGTAAGTTCAGCATCTTTCATTAGCGCCTGAAAGCTTCTAACCTTATCTTTTACGTTTCCGCCTTTTTCACGGGTCCTTACAATCGAAAGTTCTTCGTAACAAAGCTGCATAACAAGTTTCTCTCTAGACAGTCCGTCAATTTCACACTTGTCATACCACTCATTATATTTATCTTCAAGCCAATGTAAATCAATAACGTCAAAATTCCCCCACTTTTGCCTTAACGTGGTTGCTGATGCATATTTGCGTTGAGAGGTTTCAAATCCTTCTTCATCTTCTTCTTCAGCCTTAGTTGCGTAAATGTCATCATAAATTGGTTCAAGACTGGTTGATGCTCCAATATCTCTAAACGGTTCACCATGAAGATTGCTCTTACAGAACATCCTATCAGACTCTGGAACATCACATGTGGTAAGCCACAACGATAGTTCTCTCAGAAAATTTCCTATGAATCTACCGTTAAGAACTTCTTTTTTACCATCTGCTGTTTTATAGTATTCAGTATACTTATTTATAAGTTCAAGTACAGCAAGAACATCAATCTTTTGACACACCATGATTAATGATTCTCTAACTCCGTACTTTCTAAGATATTGTTGGAATAGTTTGTTTAAACAATCTTTGCATATTGGAACAGCCCCGTCTGCTGAGTCTGAATAGGACATAAAAAAACCATTTGTCTTATCCTTAAACTTCAAACATTTATTACATTGCTTATAGTTTGCTGGGACTATAAACACAGGTTTTCCTTTAGCATCTTCAACATCTTTACCAAAATATTCTTGAGCAAACATTCCATACGCTCTTATCTTCTCGTCAAGTTCCTTTGGCAAAACCCTATATACATGTGTATCGCCATATGTAATAAGATTGTCAATAGCCTCTTTAATATCTCCTATACAATCCAACACAACCTCATCGAGAGTATTGTCTATAACACCCGATTTATTATGGTCAACCTTATATCTCTCAAGCAGAGCGATTTGCGCCTTACTTGGTGTACCACGACTGTTTCTTCTTACGCCATCGGCACCACCGGACATAGCTCTACCCGCATTTCTCTTTCCCACTTCTCTAGGCATTCTTATATCCTCCGATTTTTCCGTTTTTCTCTTGGAGCTGGTGGAGAGCCTCGAACTCACGGCCTGCGCTTTACAAGAGCGCTGCTCTACCAACTGAGCTACACCAGCAAATAAAGTCCCCCGTATCTAAGAAAAGATACGAGGGTTATATTTACAGTTTAATAACTGTGTTAATTGTTGTTTTAATGCCAATATCAGCATCTATAATAAACGCTTGATTCTTGCGCTCCGTTTGGACATATCCTTGTTGGTTAGACCAACGTGACCACCCGCTTATTGTCGGAAGTCGAAGAACTTCGACATATCCCTTTTTGCTATAAGCCATCTGCGTATGCAAGTGTCCAAGGAACCAAATCATTGATTTACAAGAACTCCACATATCATGGGCTTCTACCGACATAATCTCCAAAGCCTTTTCTGGCTTCAAGTCATGTGTAACACCCACAATAACACTACCAAACTTAAAATATTTCCTTTCAGCCGGGTCGCCATATATTGTGATATTCTCATCATTTCTATAATATGCTTTAAGAACGTTCATAATCCCATACATACTATGATAATCATGGTTACTTACAGCATATATAACATCAACTGGCGCTATTGTGGCAAGTTTATTGATTCCGTTGATACAAAGTTCAATTGCTTTGTCAATAATTGTATGCCACTGATTAGAGCAGTCTTGAGGAGTTCCTTTTGTAGTCGTATTGTTAATGTTATCAGCATTGATAAAGTCGTTTCCAATAATGAACATAACTTTCTCAAATTCTGTTTCTCCAACTTCTGCCATAACATCGTCAATAGCGTAGTAATAAAGAGACTCTGCCATTTCTAAGTCGTAATCATTGCCAGATACCTTCTTCTCTGAAAGAAGCCCAAGGTGTAAATCACTTATTGGCACAACAAGGCATCTACCATTGTGAACAACTGGTTTTCTTTTCTTTGACGGAGAAGATTGGATTCTAATGTTCTTAAAAGCCTTATCAATATTAGATTGGCTCCAAACAAACTCTTTAGCCGGACGTACAGTTATCTTAGAACTGTACATATCAACAACTCCAGAACCCTTTTTCTGTACGTTCCAACGACTATTTTTAGCGGATACAAGTTCAAATGTATTCTTGTCAAACCCATGTTTCTCTAAGAGAAGTTCAGGAGTTAATTCCGTATTATGGGCAACCGAGAAAGTCTTTTCACTAACAGTTGAACCATCTGACTGTAATGAAACAGTCACAGGTTTTGTTTCTGATTCTGCATCAATTGGTTGGAAATTATCATCCATATGATTTTCTCGTCTGTACTGCCTTGAAATACTTCTAATTCGCTCTATCGGCAAATCAACCCCAAATTCGTCTCGAATTGTGTCCGCAATAGAACCATAAAAGGCTCTTTCGTTTCTGCGCTTTTTATCAATACAAAGCTGTATTACACGGACTTTAATCTCGTTCATAACAGCGCTCCTTTATTCTTGCGTAAGCCCGGAAGAATTATCTCCTACTGTAATAGTAATATCACAACCATTATAGTCTTGCAATACTTCATCCAAAGTTACTGATGTTCCGTTTACTTCTACAACAACGACTCCATCATCAAGATTGAGAGTACCAACAATCTTTCGGCTCGTTGAATCAAAAATACCCTGTTTACTTTTCATCTTCGTTTAGCTCCCTATAAAGTGACTTAAATGTAGGTCGAATTTTAGCATAAGGAACTGTATGTTCCTTTGAAATATAAGGTTCTCCACTCTTAGGGTTAATGCCTTTCATTGGTGGGACAACCTTATTACCAATTTCAAAACAGCTAAATCGAATTGTTTCCCCATTGATAATGCTCTCACTCATAATATCTTCAAGGGCTTCTATAATTTCACCAACTGGTGTTTTAAGGTATTTTGTGCGTTTAGCAACTTCTCTAGTAAGCTGCTCCTTTGTTTTTGCCTTTTTTATTGCCATTTCCGTTTACTCCTATTGTTCGTCAAAACAATTCAGAGATATCCTCAACAATTGCCTCGACAATCCCGTATTTCAATTGCTCTGAAGAATCCAAATACCAATCCTCTTTCAGCTTTTGATTATAAAGACGACTCGTAATATTTGTTTTCTCAAGAACTCTATCTTTCAGCCTATTCAATTGTTGCTCATAATTCTTAGCCGAGCTAATAACGTCAGCAGCGTTTCCACTAATTCCGTTGCTTCCTTGATGAATCAAGGCAACCGCATTCTTCGTAGCAAGTCGTCTATGACAAGAAAGCTGAATAAAAAACGCAGCGCTCATGGCCATTCCAACGTTTATACCCCACACAGGTGTTCGGGACATTTCAATAACATCTACGAAGTGATTACAAGCGTATAAACTTCCGCCGGGGCTAAAAATTAAAAGTTTAATTGGTTTTCGGTTTTCAATAGGAATTTCCGCCTTATCATCTTCCATGTTCCAACGAATAATATATTTTGAAAATTCAAGTAGCTGGTCGCCAATTTCATCATCTAACCACAAAACTCTATTTTCAAGACTTTGATAGAACGTAACAAGTTCTGGCGTGGGAAGTTTAAGATTAGACAAATCCTCTGGAATAAAGATAGGGGATAATTCAAAATCCATATTATATACCTCGTTAATTATTGAATAGGTCAGCAAACATTTTGCTGGTTTCGCTTCTAACATCCTCGTCTAAATAAATACAACCAAATTTCTTGTTGCCTTTTAACTGTTCACACATTTTAACAAGTGGGTTAGAAACGGTTTTATCTTTCACTGATTGAGCAAAGTCCCCCGAAAAGAATATTCTACTATTCTCTCCAACACGAGTTCCCACAAGCCTGATTTGAGCTTCTGTCAAATCCTCGGCCTCGTCAACCACGAAGATAGTTTTATCATAAGTTGTGCCCTTCATATAGAAAGGAATTTCAGTTTCAATTACACCCGACTGGATTAAATAATCATATTCGCCTGGGCCTTTAAGTTGCTGTTCAATTGGACGGAAAAATCTTGTTGTCTTATCTTCAAATGTCCCCTTGAGATAACCAATATCTTTGCCCTCTCCATTTGGTTCTCTGATACCAAGAATCTTACTTTGCTCTTTCTTTTCAAGAACAAAATAGTGAGCCATCTGCATACATAAATATGTTTTGCCGCTACCATATCCGCCGAGAATAGCAAGAGCGGTAATGTCTTTGTTCATCATCAAATCAAGAGCGCATCTCTGTAAAGCATTTTTAGCCTTAACTACCCTAGAATCAGGCAAGTTAAGTCCAACGAATTTATCGCCTGTCCAACGCATCTCGGTTTCTTCGTTGGTAGACACGTCTTTGATAAGAATATATTCATTTGGGCAAAGTGTATCGGTGTCTATTTCATCAAAGAATCTATTGATTGTATCGGTAGTACCAACAATCTCAATATATCCTTTGTAAATCGGTGTCTTTGAATAATCAATATGTTTACATTTGACTCCGAGTGCTACGCACTTCTGATACATGTTTAAATCATGCGTAAGTAACACAGCATCCGAATCTTTTTGAGCAATCAGATGGGCGGCTTCGATAATCAAATTGTCTTTAACGTTCATGTCCAAGAAAGAAGAAACTCTGTTCTCCTCAATCCCGTTAAACCCATAATTAACTTGGCCGAGTTTTTCAATTGCCTTTAGTCCGTTTCGAGCCTTGTATGCTCTAAGTTTATCAGAACTGTGACTATGTTTGTCAAGTTCTTCAAGTACCACAATTGGTATATATATCTTCTCGCCTTTGTATTTGTTCACGTCAAAATCTTCCATGAACATATTAGTGTCGAAGATGTAGGACATTTATTTAGCTCCCAACCTGTTTTTATTTTTAATAAACTTCTGGTAGTTATCGTAGTCAGTTTCTACTATATAGTAATACTTGTTGTTCTTCCCTGAATGAGAAATTGGGTTACGGCACTTAAATCCAGAAGCCTTAATTCCTTGCTCGTATTCTTGCTTGGTTATCTTTATCAAATGTGTTTACACCTTTCTGTGAAGATTTTATTGTTTTTTATTTTTATTTATTATTCCTATATATTTTTAGGCCGTTTTTGTTTTGGGGCGTCTAAAATATTATAGGAAAAGTATGATGAAAAGAGGGGTGAAAATGAAGTTCTAAAACTTCACATTTTATTTTTTCTAATCTTTTTCATAGACTCTCTTTGCCATTCTAACTGTCTTTCTTTATAACAATCTTTACAATATTTCTGTCTATTACTCTTTACTCGAACCATCTTACCGCAAGATGAACATTCAACATATCTCCCTTTGCCAAGATAGTTATGATAATAAGCATAGATATTGTCAAAGTCATTGACTTCTATAACGGTAGGAGAATTTGAACAGTCTACGTTGAATAAGATTTCAAGGTTAGAGTTTCGACAAACACGGACGAAGCCGAGATGCTCTAGGCGGCGAATGATGGGATAGATGACGTTGGTGGAGGATAGTCCACACATTTTGGTGAATTTAGTATATTTACAATTCAAGTATGGCTGATGCCCAAGCTTGTCACGAATCTTTTTCATCACCAATAGACAAAAGAGAACATTGCTAAACTTGAACGGCTCTTTAATTGAAGCTATAAACTCCATTTCTTTCTTTGTAATTGGGATGGTGCCAACCTCTATGATTGGCACCTTTTTAGCATTGCTTAAAATAGACTGGATTTTGTCAAAGTACCTTGCTTCGTTAAAGTCCTCAAAGTTCTTATTACAAAATTCAATTATTTCTTCTTCGACTTTTTTGGGTTTAAAACCAAGATGGAAGAAGTATTTGGCTAAGATGTTGAGTTCGTACATTCTCTTATTGGTTAAGAATCCACTGTCAAGCATCTTCTTAGCATAAGATATTTCATTATACTCATTAACCAACCAAGTCTACCTCCAAGATGTTGTATCTGTCGAACAAGTATTCATATTCTCCGCTTTCTTCAACTTGCGGAATAAGAACTTTCTTTGAAGATTTATTATATACATTCGCAAATATGGTATTTCCAAATGTTTTCCAAAGAATATCTTTATTGCACGACCTCATTTCAACGTAGAAAATTTCAACCAAATAATTGGTAAGCTCATTTACATTTGAGCATACTTCGGTCATTTTATCTTTGAACAAATCATATTTATTTAATATTTTATATTCTTCATCAGGAACATATTTCAAAGAAGTTGAATAATCATTCATAGAAACATTTTCTCTTAAAGCTGAGAAAAAGCTTTTGACAGCGCTTTTTACAGAGTTATATGTGTTTATATTCTTATCTATTCCGTCATTCATATATAGCTTGTAAATATCCTTATGTTCTTCTTTATGGTGTTTGATGTCAAAATCAACACTCTCAAGATATCTACAAATTCGATTCATTTCACAATCAGACTCAATAAGCGGGTTTCTATAATTCATTGAAGCAAGATAATATTTCTCTTGTTCTGTAAGTTCACTCTCATCTTTGCCGCGAATGGAATCCAAATCAATACCATAAATCTTTCTATATGATTCTTCTTCTCTTAAAAACTTATTATATGCCGTTCTGCTATCTTTATAAAGATACTTGAAAAAATAAGGTTTCTTTTCGACTAGAATACTATTAAAGAACTCTTTCTTTTGTTTTACTTCTTCACTATCTTCTTCAGAAATCCTTTGATAATTAGCCCAGTGCTTTGGGAATGGCTTTGTTTGTACTCCCTTGGCTTTGTCTATGCTATTTCCTTGCGCCACACGGGTCATTATAAGCCTACGTTCAAGTTCTTTATATTGTGGGCTATCTGGGTTATACAACGGAATCATAGCATACATAGATGTACTTTTGTTTGTAATCGCCCCGATATCAGAACCAAAAGCAAGTAAGTCGGCCTTATACAAGTCCTCTTGTGTAAAATTAATCTTATCGGTTGTTTTCTTTTGGTATGTTACAGCAAGTTCATCTTTGTATACACCTTTGATAATAGTCTTGTTTGAGGTAGTGGCAAGAATGTCGAAGTCATAATCACTCTGTTAACACCCCAGATTTCTCTGTATTTAAACAAGTTTTATTTCAAACTTGGGCATAGACTATATCTTCACCCTATTTAATAGGGGTATGGCACTTCGCGCACGGGAATTTCACCCGCCGCTAACACTTGTAGTCGTTTGAGTTTTCTTGTAGCTACTTATTATTTGTCCTATTCTTGATTCTGATACGTTAAATTTATTTGTTCTTTTAATATCGCGTATCCTTAACCCAGAGTTGTAAAGGTTTATAATCTCCTGAATATCTTTTTCATTTAGTTTGGCTTTTGGGTTATTTGTGCCAGACCAATCTGGATTTACATGCCGTCCAAGGCTGATACAATATTTTACATTTTCATTGTGTGTAACCCACTCAAGGTTATCAGCGTTTGGATTTGTTCTATCGCAATCTTTATGATTTACTTCAAGAACTTCATCAGTATTTGGCTTTGGCACAAATAAATTAGCAACGATTGTATGAACAGAAATTGCTGTATATCTTTTTCTGCCGGTTTCATCTTTACCCCAAAGCGTTACCGTTAAATATCCATCTCTACTTTTACTAACTCTAGTTGACAACCGTTTGTATGATTTATTATATATGCTTCCATCTATATCACAATAAAAACAGTTGTCATAAAATTTGAACTCTTTAATTTCTTTCACTTAATCACCCACTTGAGAGATTAAGTAACTACAAGACTTACCACAGGATTGCCATGCCTTAAAAGGTTTAGGTTTCCCCTGTTAGCATATTCATTAGCCGTCATTTCCTACGGTTACTAATCGTCGAATATACACCCTACATTTGTAGGTTCACCATATTCTTTAGAATATATTACTATATTCCCGGACTATTTTATTAATCCGCCCATCTGAGAACATCGTCGCCGTGAACATTAACCACAATACCAGTGTTTAAATATCTGTACCAATGATTTAGTTCTTCGTTCTCTTTTAAGTCTAATAGGTTATGTTCACTTCTGTACGTCAATGGCGAGCGCATGCTATCAACAAGTGTTACTCCTCTATCGTTCCAGTATTTAGAGTAATACTCATTTTCTTTTAACAAACCATTAGGCTGTAACCCACAAATATGTTCCATCATGGCATATGGGTCAGACACCAAACACTGATAATTACCATTAACAATAAGTTTGCCCATACAGGCGCTCTTAATCTTGTTCACAATATTATCATATATCTTATCCGAAACATATCTATCTTTAATAACTTCGTTATTTACAATCAACGACTTCAACCAGTAATTATCACTACTGTTGATAAAGTCTATTAGTCCTTTTTTACCAACCGACTTCCCCATAAGGAACAGAGAAGTATACATGATGTTGTCTCTTGTGACTCCGCGAATCCAATTAACAGTGGGTTCACATAAGTCCTTAACATCATCATCGTCAAGTTTTAACGTCTGTAAAGATTGATAGTTTAGATATAGATTGTTAGAATCTTGTTTCGGGGCGTACTTTGATATTCCCCAAGAAAGTTTATTGCTAATTGCGTTTCGTTCATACTCCTCATAGCTATCATAGCATCCAGCCATCTTGAATTGAGATTCACTGATAATAACATCAATGTTTCTCAAGTCTGCCATTTTCGGAGTTCCGTCCTCGTTCTTATAAATGGTTTCAATCATATAATTTCCGCCATTTACTTTTTCACAGAACTCTTTGATAGGGAATGTACAAACCATTCCCTTTATCCAAGCATTGCGTATGCACCATTCAGCAGGAATCCAATCAAGTTCAAGTTCATGTGCCCACTTTTCACTTTGTTGCGGAGAAATCAATCCCATCCCGTCAAAATAATTATATTCTATCTCTACTTCCTTGCGCTCAATAATATCATCACACAACGGTTTATCTACTTCTGTAACGTAATTTACAAGAGTGTTCCTTTTCATTAAACAGTCTGATACTACACAAACCCTTGGTGTACTTACAGGGATTGTTGCCGAACTGCTAAGCCCCAAATAAGCATTAAATTTACTTGGATTAAGCTTCTTGTCATGCCTACCATTATTCAATCTTCTATAAAGTTCAGAAGATATATCTTCTTGAACCATTATAATCGTATTCACTCTAGCCTGTGAAGCCGAACAAGAAAACCTTATATATTTCTTTCCGTTAATATACAATCCGTTAGTAAATAACTTTGTGTAATGTGCTGGCTTTGTAATAATAACCGAAACATATTCAGGTACGAACATCATCATGTTTATTTGTTTGTTAATTTCTCTTATCAAAGAAGAATTAACTTTTGATGATGGTAGCTTCTTTATATCATCTCTCTTTTTAAATAACAACTCAACTTTATATCTATCAACATATCGTTGTTGTATGTCTCTTATGCTGCGAAGCATTTGACTATCTGATACCGCAATGATATTGTCGCTTTCCTTGGCCTGTTTGAAAGTCAACTTGATGTTATATTTGTTCTTAGCCAAATATTTGCTTTCAAACTTGTAGATATAGAATTGCCTATTTACCAATAGTATCTTCTCCGTTATTCTATATTTTCATTTGCTTTGTCAAAAGCGTTTTCAAGTTTCTCTAAAAATTCTTCCAATGATTGTGGATTCTCTGAATACATAATGTCAAACAACATTTCATCTACGCATTCGTCTATGTCTGTATCATTGTTAATTACATAATCAACATATTTCCTAATATCTCTAAAATCCTTTTCGTCAGTAAAGTATCTGCGCTCGATTTCTTTCTTGTCGTCGCCTCTATCAAGCTGTCTTATAATCCTCAACCCACTTTCAGTCTCAATATAAAAACTTATACAGTCAATTCCAAGAGACTTAAAAGCCTTTAATCCTTGAGGGTTCAATACGAAAATAGTATTCTCACCCTTATCAAGTTCACTCTTTGGGGTTCCATATCTCCATCCGCGATATTCCGCCCACTCAATAAACTCTCCATTCTTTATCATTTCAGTGAATTTTTCATCTGTGATAAAATAATAATCTTCTCCGTCAACTTCTCCCGCTCTAATGGGCCTTGTTGTTGCTGAAATAGCTTTTTTGTATTTGAAGTCCTCCGAAAGAACATTTGCTATTGTGCTTTTACCCGAAGCACTCTTTCCTACTATCACAATGTATCCCATAAATACATCTCCTCGTTTTTTGTTATAAAGTCTAAGATAGAGTAAACCTCATACCAGTTATTAACTACATAAATATCTTCATTGGGTTCTATTTTACTCCATTCCGCATTTTCATTTGTTTTAATAAGTATCTTTATTTTAGCGTTCGAGCTATGTAAACAATCAACGTGGTCGTCAATAAACACACCATCACGCATGTCAACGCTGCTCTTGTTACTTCTTCCATGATTTTCAATACCAATTAAATCTATGTTAAAAGAAAATTTATCTTTAATAAACTTCCTTTTCTTCTCTATATTATCTTCTGTTCCAATTGTGACAATCGTTATATTCTCAAATTTATCCTTGAAAGAATTGAGTGTGTTATATGATTCTGGATATAACTCCAACTGCTCAAACATCTTGTCACTTTCAAAATACTTCTCTATATCCCAATATGAACAGTTCGGAAATAAATCTTTAAAATCATATTTCCTTAGCTTTCTATAATCTTTATTTTCGCCAAATTGTTCGTTTAGCATCTTCACTATAACTTCTGACGAATTTACAATTGTATTGTCGAAGTCAACATACAAGTTCAATCTTCTTCCCTCCTTTCGTTAAATAATATTCCAATATTATAAACACTTCTTGTTCTTTTCTTCTGAGAAGGAATAATTATTCCTCCATATTCTATAATGTCTTTCTCATTGATACTTGATTTACTTGTGTCTATCATAAATCTTAGAAATCCATCAATGTCTAAATAATATGTCTTTTCTGTTTTCCTAAAGTTCATCAAGAATCCAGCCGTTATTCCCTTATACAATGAAAAGTCACATAGCCCGTATATCTGACACTTCTTTATGCTCTTTTTGTTGTCTGTGAAAGAAAAAGGAATGCTTGTGCTTTGTGTACTTTTTAATTCTAAAGCTATCAATCTGGGATATTTATATAATAAAGCATCACATTGGTTGTGAAGCGAAAATCTTGTCGTACTACTCCCACCAAATCCTTGAGCCGGGTCTTTAATTCTATAATACATCACACCATCAGGTATGCTATTCTTTATCTCATTCTCGAACACCTTTCCAGCGTTTGGCATCTCTATCCTCCTTTCTTGGCTATGAATACATTATACCACAAAATCACAACAATGTCAATACCTTAATTATGAACAAAATATTAACAAGATTATTGTAATATATTATAAGCTTATAGTATGTACTAGCTTGTATTATAAGCATATATATCTATACGCTTGTATATATGCTTATAATATTATACGCTTATATACACGTTTGGGCTACAATATACGCTTGCAATATAATATTATTTTTTTATATATTAATATAATAATATATATTTATACAAGCGTATAATACTATATGCTTGTAATATATGCTTATATATCTATTTGCTTGTATTATAAGCTAGAATATACTATAAGCTTATCTACACGATTTACGATTCTATACGCTTGTATATATTAATATATATTATTATAATAAATTAAATTAATATATTATATTGCAAGCGTATAATACTTTAAAACGTGTAGTAAAGCCTGTAATTATTATAAGCTTGTATATAAGCGTGTATATCTATAAGCATATATTACAAGCTAATATATATTACAAGCTTGTAACTGTATTACAGTGATAGAGTGATGTGGGCACGAGTTAATAAATTGTTTACAATTAAGGGGTTGACAAATAAAACTGAATAGTGTATAATATAGTCGTTGAATGATTGTGATTGTTGTAATTATTGTTGTTGTGATTGTTATTATTGAGTGATTGTGTTATTATTATGATTGGATTTGATTGTTGTGTTTAATTTTGTTATTGGTATGATTGGTGTTATTGTGTGTTCGTGTGTTATTTTGTATTGTGAAGTCCAGCTTGCTATATTGTTGAGTGAAACTTTATTTGATGATGAAAAATAATCTTTGTTTTATTGTGCCGATATGTTTGATAATGAATACGTCTGTGTAGTATAATCAGCCCGTAGCTCGAAATATAGTACACGATAATAATAAATAGGGCTGCTTAGAGCATAGAAGCACTGCATATAATATGCTATAATATTTGACAACCATAGTGCTTCTGTGATATAATATAGACAGTAGAGGAAGATATCCTTTACTTAAAACTCGTACCTACGGTACTCTGTCTGGAACAAGTTCCAGATAATATTATATTGGGAGTTGTTATTATGTTCGCTTGTATTATGGCAATGCTGGGTATTGTGTTCCTTTTGTATTTCATTGCTTTCGTTGGTACTATTGTTTTCTCAGCCTGTTTGTCTATGGGATTACCGGGTGTGATTCTTCTTGTGATTCTTGTGTATTGGGGGCTTAACAAGGTTCTCAAGTAAATAAAGTCTGTATAGTACCCGTATATACGGCACTCTGTCTATGCTTACGCATAGAAAATCTAAATATAGGGGGGGGGTAAATTACTTCCGACTTGGAGAGGGTATGGCAATTGAAAATCGCTCCGATTTAGGGAGGTTGAAAACGCTTTCGATATGGGGAATGTATGTACTAACCCCCAAAACCGCCCAGAGACGCGGGCTATATTGTAAACCCACGCCCCCGGTACGGTTGACCACTAGCAGTCGCGGCGATAGGGTGCCAACCCACCCGCCCCATGGGGGATAGGCCGCGCACGGTATCGCATTGCGTTTTGCATATTCATTCACTGTATATGCATTGCATGTTTATACAATTACACCGCGCCCGCTCATATCCTCTTTTTCAAGTTCCAATGGCGGTTCAACGGTGTACTCCGCTATGCCGTAGTCGGATAACACTTGAATGAGTGCCGCCGCGCTGATTGGCGGCAGCTCCCGCCCTGCTATAAGGTCATACACGGCGCATGCAGTGCCCTCTGGCTGTCCCCACGGATAGCAGTCTAATAACCATTCGATGCGCTTGTGATTGTGTTTGATACTCAAAATAAAGCCTTGAATTAGCCTAGCATCTGTCAATTTGTCCATGGTGCACCCTCCTAACAGAATAGCCCCCGCCCGCATGGGCGGGGGCATGATAACGGCTTATTTCAAAGCGGCGGCAAGGACTGCGGCAGTATCTTCTACGGCCTGCGCGGTCTGCGCGTCATCTTCCACGGCCTGCGGCGTGATGTCTGCATCTTGCGCAAAGTAACTGTTTGCGAATGCGTTGAAGCCGCAGATTCTTGCAAGCGTGGCCGTCTTGGCGTTGGAAGTATCACCAAACGCGGCCTGAATGGACGTTCCGACACGCTTTGAGGTCTTGCCGCTTTTCTTGGTGTAAGAATAACGAATCTTGGCGGCAGGGTCAAAAGCCCGCATGCAGTCGGCCAAGCCCTCGGCGGTGCAGTCCTCTCCATGGAGACAGACGTACACCCACACCGGCACAAGGTGCGCGGGGCTAGTCCAGTATGAAAGCTCTTTCATTCCCTTATTGCCGTATTTAACGGGCGCTGAAGTGTCGATAGCTCCGAGCGCGTCCCCCTCAAGAGCGGCGGCACGGGCGGCGGCGGCTTGAGCGTCTTTGTGCGCGTCCCCAGCGGCCAGAAGTCGAACGGCATCCATGAGCATAGCGAGGTGCGCGGCGTTGAATTCGGGCGCGTCTTTGACTGCGGAAAGCACCTTTACAGCGGATGCAGAAGAGGTGGCCGCGTCCGTAGGCTTTACAGCGGCGGCCGCCAGCATGGCGGCGGCGGTGTCGGCGTTCACTTTGCCCCATTTTTCGCCGGGACGCGCGGCTGTCAGCGCGTTTTGATAGGCGTTTACATAGCTCATCATGGACGGGGAAAGCTGTGCTTTGTTGCGCTGGATGGCAGAAAGCGCCGTTCCATTGTTGAGGTCGATGAACAGGCGGGCGGCTTCCATCAGGTTCGGCGCGTCAACGGTCTGCGCGTCAATCCGCGCCGCTTTGAGGGCTTCCAGCTTCTCCGCGTCCGGCTCTTCGCCGTCCTCGCTGAATCGCTCAACTGCCCACAAAATAGCGCCGTTGCGCTGGTTCCCGTCAACGCGGAGCGTCAACGGCTCGCCGTCCGTGGTGGGAATGCGGGCGAAAATCATGGGCGGAACGGGACGCCCAGCAATCAGGCACTCCACAAGCCGCGCCCGCTGTTTGTCTGTCCAGCGCTGGCCGCTCTGGAACTCCGGATTAGCGATTTCTCCAGTTTCTACGCGGTCGAGATATTCGCCCACGGTCATTTGTTCATACTGCACCGGCCACGCGGCGGCGGTGTTCATGGTGGCGGCGGTTTCGGTATTGTTGTTGATGGTCATCTTTCATTCTCCTTTTAAAATGTGTGTTGTGGTTAATGGGCGGCGGGGATTTCTCCCCGCCTTTTCAGTCGCTCAGCGTACTAACGCCGATAGTACAAGGCCGAACGCTAGAACGGCCAGCACGGCGGCGGTACACTTGAAAAAGTTTTTCACATATTCGCCCCCTTTTTGAATCGTATTTAAAGACGTGCCCGCGCTCATATCTTCGCGGCGGTTGCGCGCCGTGTCCGGTCTATCCCCTCACGCTTCGCGCGGTGCTGGCTGTCTCTCAAACCCGCTCCGGCGTTGGTCGCTCTGCGCCCGGCTCGTTCTGCTGTCCTCTGCCCTCCCTTTTCGTTTTCGTTCCCGCCGGGATGTCTCCCGACACCAATAGAATAGCATTCCCAGCTTTTCCCGTCAAACTGCCTCCCCTCTCTTGCTTTTAATGTAATATATATAATCGCCCGTTTTTATTGTGTACTTTACACAAAGCGGGCGTTATATTTGCCCCTTATTTTTGTACAGGTTTCACAAACTTTAAACCCGCACAAAACTTTTTCAAAATGTGCTATTGTACAAATTTTGTGGATGATTGTATCAATTACCAAAATTTGCCTTTAGCTATATTGTACAGTTTTTGCCGTGAAAGAATAAATAACCTTGTACAAAATAACGTACCTGTTATTGATTTCACAAAGTCCGTGTCTTTCTATGACGGACAACACGCCGCCGGGCGTTCAATGTTTGCTAGGTATCAAACAATCATTTAACTAACGCTGTTTTGGCCTAAACCGCAATAGTAAATATCCATTTACAAAGCGGGAAAGACTCCGTTTCCCCGATAGTAAAGCGCAAGTTAGTTATTGCGGTTTTACTTGAAATACGAATAGTAAACACGCGTTTTTTTATTTGCTTTTGGCCGTGAAAGAGAATAGTAAACATCAGTTTAGATAACGCAAGTTTGAACAAAACCGTAATAGTTAAATGTTTCGTTTATTATCGCGACTTTGCCGCAATTCGCATTAGTAAAATAAGCCATACACGCGCCCGCGCGTCTCTTTTATTGTATCTAGTTTCGATTACTATTTGTACTTGTTTTGCTCACTCCCTTTCCTACTATCTATATTATACCACACAATATCATATACGTTCAACCAAAACAACTACTTTCAAAAAGAAAATTTTCCAAATTCAGCCGAAATTTCCAGAAAAATGGAGAAATTCCAGAATTTTGTCAAATATTTTGGATTATCCCATGAACAAGGATATATAGATATATACATATATGAATGTATGGATTTATATGTGTGGTTGTATTTTTAGATTGTTTTGATTTTGGGATGTTATACGGCGTATAATATTATGTTGAAAACATGAAGTAAACTTCATATTCTTAGGCCTATATAGAGAAAGTAGAGGCCTACTATTACCACAACAACACCAAAGAAGTAAAAAACAAAGCAACCAACAGCAAAACGAACACAAAATAACAGAAAGAGAAACACACCAAAACAACAACCAAAGCGAACAAAATATTTACAAAACAAATCAAGAACAAAAGGACAACAACATCACAACAATCAATAAAACGATATTACAAACTCAACCAACACACGCCCAAAAGAATCACCAAACAGCAAAACAAACACTCAAACAAATCGGAACAAATCCATCCACATTCACAACGGGAAAATATAGATAATCTAAAACCTTTCGCAGAAAATAAAACAAGCGTGTTTATAAGTTACGGTAGTAACTTTCGACACGCTTACAAACACAAAACGAATCTAAAAACAATAAAAAATCAATCTAAAAATCCGATACAAAATGACAATTGAAGATTATACAATCATACTCAGAAACTTGTTTCTGACAAAGCACCGTAGGTGCGGGTTACGAATGAAAAACCAATTGTTTAACGCACTGAAATTACAAACCATCAATCAAAACTTTTCATACAAACTGTTCACATTCCTTCAAAGCGAAACGCGTGATGAAAAACATACTATTTAATATATAATATACAATTTAAGTGCTACATTGTTTTTCACACAAATATTAAAATAAACAAGAAACATAATAATAAATGTAAATTCATACCATGTAACACATAGTATTATCACCAAGTTACAAACCGTTTAATAAACATTCAAGCAATAGCAATCATCATCCATTAGAGAATCATAAATAGAAAACTTTCCCGAATTGATAGTCAGACGGTCTACATCGTTCTTTGTACAAAGAAAGACATTGTTTTGTGTATTTATTATTACAAATCCAATACACTTCTGGCAATGAGCCAGAATCCACATACTCTGAAAGGATGTTAATTAAGTTTCTCTTTTTAACTGTGAAAAGAGGAAGCCCATACAAAGACTGTACAACGTTACCAAACTCATCCGTATATGTAAAGTCCGCTTTAATGTCCAGCAAACCACAAACAATCTCATAGAAGTCACAGCTGTCGCTCAAAGAGCGACGATGAGAAGCGTTGTGCTTTAGCGCAACAGTTTCTACATCGTTTTTATTAATCATCCGAGAAAGGGAATTATTAAACCTTTGTTTAGAAGATGTTGAGCATTTTCTCAACGATATAGAATTATAAATATGAAATTCTAAATTTTCATCAATAACTGGAATATATGTAAATCTATCATAAGAGTCCACATATCCCTCAGAAAGGGCAACATAAACCTCACCAATACACGGGACTAACAAATCGCCACGATTTACCAACAACAATTATCACCCCAAAACTCCTTTACTACATAAGAGAAATCAAACGTCAAACAATAAAGACGATATTCTTATCACCTAAACATATTAAACACTAAAATCCCTTATGTAGTAAAGGCCAAATTAACCTAAAAACTAAAGAGACGCTCTCATGCGTAATGCTCTTTCACGCAACGCCTGTTTTTCTTCCGCAGAAAGCACACGAGGAATAGAAACCTTACACCACTTCTTAGGGACAACAAACTCAAAGTAACCGTCAGGGTTTTGTTTCACAAGTTTAATTTCTGGATGTTCGTCCATAGCATTTTGAAGTTTCCGTGAAATCGAAGCGTTATACGTTGATACAACTGCATTTGGTTCAGCTTCATTGAAATTGAAATAAGTTTCTTGCTCGATTCTACTAAGTGACATAAATGTAAAAACCTTTCTTTTAAAATTTAATATATCTGAGACACGAGTTATAACACAACATACAATCCATACACTGTACTTGTATTATACCATGAAAGATTATAAAAGTCAATACCTCAATTGTAAACAAAATATTAACAACCTCTATATACAAGCGTATAGTATATACTAGCTTGTATACATGCTTATATATAATTATAATCTTTTTAATCTGAAAGAATAGTTGTACGAAGTACAACATATTCTTTACTACACGTTTGGGCCATTATACACGCTTGTATATAATTTAATTTTTTCAGAGACTTGTCTCTGATAGAGTACCGTAGGTACGGATTTTTGTTTATATAATATTATATTATTATATATGCATATAATACTATACGCTTGTATATATGCTTATAAATCTATATGCATGTATATTAGCTTATAATACTATACGCTTATATTACACGCTTATAGTTCTATATGCATATATATATATAATTATATATTAATATATTATTATATATGCATATAGAATTATAAGCTAGTATATAAGCTTATAGATATATAAGCATATAGATAAGCGTATAATATTATATGCATATATATAAGCATATAATACTATACGCTTGTATATATGCTTATAAATCTATATGCATGTATATTAGCTTATAATACTATACGCTTATATTACACGCTTATAGTTCTATATGCATATATATATATAATTATATATTAATATATTATTATATATGCATATAGAATTATAAGCTAGTATATAAGCTTATAGATATATAAGCATATAGATAAGCGTATAGTATTATATGCATATATATAAGCGTATAATACTATACGCTTGTAATACAAGCTAATAGTATTATATGCTTATAAATATAAAAATAAATTATTATTATATATTAGATTGTTACTACCTTGTATCGTGTAATAAAGACAATCTATAATATAAGACTGTAATACAAGCGTATAGTATTATAAGCTAATATACAAGCATATATATTTATACGCTTATATACTAGCTTATAGAACTACACGCTTATATATAAATATATATTAATATAATAAAAAATAAATTAATATTATATACAAGCGTGTATAATAGCCCAAACGTGTAGTAAAGATAGTTATTACAGATTAGTCTGTAATACAAGCGTGTTAAAGAAGAAAGAAAGAAATAACTAAGTAACTACCATAAAGAAAGAAAGAAGAAAGGTTGTTCAATGCGTAAGCATTGACAAAGTACCGCAGGTACGAGTTCCATGCGCAAGCATGGACAGAGTGCTGTAAGCACGAGTTGAAGGTATTGACATTATCGCACAAACATGATATACTATAAAAGTAGTGAGATGGTGCGATATGGCGATATGTCGAGCTAATGCTCGACGATATTGACTTTTACAGTAAGATGTGTTATAATACAAACATAGATTAAAACATATACAACACAACAACAACTTACTTATTCTTTCTTCAAGGCTAAAAAATCGGAAGTAAGCATCTTATTCGTAAGTAAATAAAGGTTCTTTTAAGTCGTACAGCATATATTCTCTAGTGTCATATCTTTACTTGTAATCTTATATCTAGAATTAAGTGGAGCACCACACACAAACATTCCAACCTTTGGGTTTTTGATTTCCATTAAAATTTCACCCTTTCAAGTACAGAGCACAAGTTAGGCATAATCTTATTTGTTGAATAATAAGCGTGATTCTCATATGCAAGGGCATCAATAACACCATATCTCCTCACAAAACAACGTCCATTCACATTGTATTCCCCATCTATATCAAAGTTCTTATTAAATATTAAATCAAGAATATGTTTTTCTTCATCCGTGAAAGTAATTCTGGAACTTGTTCCAGACAGAGTGCCGGAGGCACGGGTTTCAGAGACATCTACAACATCAAAGTATTCAGGCAACACATTATATTGCCCATACTTCTTGTTCGGATACTCGTTATGCCTTAGAATCATAACACGAAACATATCTTTTGCATTTTCTACTTCGTTTTCAATAACAACTCCAAGTGTCATGTTGCTGTTTGTATAAAAGTATCTCCTTGAATTGTTACCACGAACAAACACACCAATCTTTGCTTCATTAGGTGTCATTAGTTATCACCGCCATTAAAAATATTTGTAGTTCACAAATAAAACTTATATTGATATGCCGGAACTAAAAACGCGTTTCTTGCTGCTTCAATATCGTGTAACGTTTTATACTTTCCTGTAATATATCCGTCAAACAAGTCCCAAAACTCACTCTCTTTAAAATCCATCCAAAACGAAGTACCATGCGGAGCGATGAAATCATATCTAATCTTACAGGCCATTAGCGCGCGTTCTAGATTTGGAAAACAATCTTGATTCTTAGCCAAACATAAATCGCGCGCGTCTACCGTTCTATACCTGTAATGTTGTTCCCCGTTCTCCTCGATACAAATTAATACATGAGATTCTATTGGAAATTTAGTTTCGACTATGAAGCATGGACACCATTGCTTTCCGTGAATACTTCTCCGATATCTATATATGAAGATAGATTCTTTAGCTTTCATTCTCTCATATACCCCTCTCTTAGTGTAA
>OIYU01000213.1_pt1 | contig 47779 bp, 40 predicted proteins | sample 1588321 | NCBI WGS metagenome assembly OIYU01 (sample SAMN03283258) | human gut metagenome | biome: human-associated habitat; material: feces | host: Homo sapiens | place: USA | collected 2013 | reverse complement strand
TGTCGCACCTTCACAGGTGCGTGAATTGAAACTCCGTGTAATATCCCACAAAAGAGAGACAAAGATGTCGCACCTTCACAGGTGCGTGAATTGAAACTCCGTGTAATATCCCACAAAAGAGAGACAAAGAGTCGCACCTTCACAGGTGCGTGAATTGAAACTAACAAGGTCATGCCCCTGTAGGAATGTCTCCTGTCGCACCTTCACAGGTGCGTGAATTGAAACGTAAGAATCTCTAACTTGTTCACTCATAGCGCAAGTCGCACCTTCACAGGTGCGTGAATTGAAACATTCTTGGTGCGATGGACCTGTAGCTTTCAACCTGTCGCACCTTCACAGGTGCGTGAATTGAAACGACAATACGCACTACATAATGCATACACGATGTGGTCGCACCTTCACAGGTGCGTGAATTGAAACTACGTCCCGCCACATGCCAGCAAACACGCGCTTTGTCGCACCTTCACAGGTGCGTGAATTGAAACGCCCTTGGACGTCCCCAGGGAAAAACTCTTGTAGTCGCACCTTCACAGGTGCGTGAATTGAAACCCGGAAGGAAAGGGGACGAACAAATAAACCTAACCGTCGCACCTTCACAGGTGCGTGAATTGAAACTCTTCCCGGAAAACCCGTAACCTCAACTCTATCAGGTCGCACCTTCACAGGTGCGTGAATTGAAACACGTTATTCATTGTTCGTCAAGTATTTGTAGGCCTGTCGCACCTTCACAGGTGCGTGAATTGAAACTGTTTCTTCGTAAATCAAGATATGCAGTTTACTGTCGCACCTTCACAGGTGCGTGAATTGAAACGTGTGCTCCCTGCTAAATTCTACCTTTGGATTGCGTCGCACCTTCACAGGTGCGTGAATTGAAACTTGCTTGTTTCACCGTAGTATTCTTCATACGGCCGTCGCACCTTCACAGGTGCGTGAATTGAAACCCGGTACTGTACAGGGGTGATAAAGGTCCACCTGGTCGCACCTTCACAGGTGCGTGAATTGAAACTATATAAAGATATTCTTCCACAAAGTGGTTGTTAGTCGCACCTTCACAGGTGCGTGAATTGAAACCGTTTTGTCCCACACAACTACCCCCCGCCAAGTGTCGCACCTTCACAGGTGCATGAATTGAAACCCGTCGTCGTCCAGTCCGTCGGCCCTAAGTGGGGGTCGCACCTTCACAGGTGCGTGAATTGAAACTCACGCTCCCCGTGTATCTCCGCCCGCAGCAGGGGTCGCACCTTCACAGGTGCGTGAATTGAAACAACGGATGCTGATCATTGCTCCCCCGCTGGCTCAGTCGCACCCTCACGGGTGCGTGGATGTGCCAAGGGACACGTTTTGGAAGGTTGTCACACTTGCATGGAAATGTAGATGTGAACATCAAACACCAGCCTTACTAAATGGCATTTCATTAAGTATAGGTTGCTGAGGGAGAATGGACTTGGAGCCGACTTTCTTGGAGTAATAAAGAAAAATAATAGTGAAGCTTGCATCTTTAAAAAGGTAGTTTGTGATATAAATAAACCTTCTCTTCAAGAAGAATTTGTTGTTGAAGTATGGCAATAGAATGTTAGGTTTCCGTTGCATTTTGCATCAAGAGAGGGTTAGACGAAATGATTAGAAAGTGTTTGGAGTCGGAATTGGAAACAATTTATGAAATTATCAATGATTCAGCCGTGGTTTATAAAGACAGGATTCCTACCGACAGATGGAAGGAACCTTACATGCCCGTGGATGAATTAAAGGAGCAGATCAGAGATGGCGTGGTGTTCTATTGTTTTGAAGATAAGGGATGCCTTCTTGGCGTCATGGGGATTCAGGACCGGGATGACGTTAAGCTCATACGTCACGCCTATGTCAGGACGTGCGCCCGTCGGGGAGGAATCGGAGTCCAGCTTCTTAACTATTTACGAAAAGATCAGGAGAAACCTGTTTTAATAGGCACGTGGGCGGATGCGATCTGGGCGATCGACTTCTACCAGAAAAACGGGTTTCATTTGGTAGGGCCTGAAGAACGGAAGCTGCTGTTAAAGAAGTATTGGACGGTTCCGGAAAGACAGATAGAAACGTCCGTAGTACTTGCAGATGAAAAATATATCCGGTCTCAGCGTGGTTTAGTTGAATGAGATTTAGAGGTAAAGCAAAAGGCAGCTTCCATGGATAATGGAAGCTGCCTTTTGAATTCAACGATGAATGAATTCTTGCTGATTTCTCAGCAATCAATTTCTTCAACGGTGACTCCAGCCGGAATTAAGTCGTGATGGATGGTGATATCATAGTCTTGGATAGACCGAGGAAATTCCACATTCTCATGTTTGACGACGGAAACGGCATCAAATAATTTGTGGGCAGGAGCATTCCCCAGCTCGCTGTCATGCTTGAACAGAACAATTTTACGAATAGCCATGGAGCCGGAAGGACGAGCGGCAGACGCATCAAAATCAAAAAGGTGGACTAAGGCATTCTGAAAAACCTTCCAGTCATTTTCTGAAAATCCGGTCTGTTTAGCGAGGAAAGGGTTTAAGCATCCCTGCGTTTTGTATAAAGCGTAGGGAAGGGTGAATTTTCTTCCCATGGTACGGTTGTCTCCTTTTTGCTTAATGGATTCCGCTTCCGTTGTTACGGCACACCGGGTGACGGCAAATTCCGAGGTGGAAACGGGATCAATGGTGCGGGCAAAGGATATCTGGATGGGGCCGCGTACTTGTCCGCAATTGACGCCCGTAGTCATTACGGCACCAAAGGTGCGTATGTCAAAGAATGTCTGGCACATCCAGGATTTTGCCTTATCGTAATCCGCCTGTTTGGCATCCTTCTGGTTGATCTCCAAAGCCACGTAGGCCCGGTTCTGCTGGTTGTTCAGGATGGCTTTTTCCTTAACATAAATTTCGTAGCCGGGTTCGCCGTCCTTGGTCAATTGAATGAAATTGCGGACCTTGCGTTTCAGGCATACGTCTGTAATCAAGCCATGGCCGGATTCAGCATCCATGCGCGGCAGGTTTCCCGCATCCGGATCACCGTTCGGGTTGGCGTCTGTGACGTCAAACAGAATGAGAAAGTCAATTTTGTTCATTATTGTCAGTGGTTTGTGTTTTAGTTGTTTGAGAAATCTCTTTTTCTGTGAAAAAGTCGTTCATTTGATGATAAAAACCCAGGTCGAAATAAGCTTGTTGTTCCAGTCCCATATGGACCGGAACATTGTCCGGAATGTGGGATTTGATTTCCTGAACCAACTTTTCTCTGTTAATTTTAGTTCCTTCTCCATGCTTTTGCTTGACAAGCTGTTTTAAATGATACTGGTATAGTTTATTAACAGTGGAATAGACGGAGCGGGGGTGTGCGCACATACTGGAGAAATAGGAGTCACGGACGGTACGGTTGAGGTCCTTCCCTAAGGCGTCTTCCTGGGTTTTTACATAGACGGCAAAGAGCCTGCCCAGCAGGTAACCGATGTTGTGATTGTCTGGATTGATTGTTTGCATGGTCGTAAGATCATGGTTGTTGGTTTTTCTGTAAAGCCATCCCTTGAGCAGGGAACAACGGATGTAGTTGACTTTTTTGTCAATTCTAATGCGCCTGATAATAGCTTGGGCAATGATGTCCGGATAGGGTAAATGGAAGAGAATGGACTTCATCAGAACTCCACTGTACAGGGAAGGAAGCTCTTTCATATCCCGGACGGTTTCTTTTAAAATATCAAAGGGCTTTGGCAATTCCGGATCAGGATAGTTACTGTTTTTTTCCGTCCATTGACGGGCAAGCGAGATATCCCGGTAATGGGTCTGGATATTTTCTATTAATTCTCCAAAGGTCGATTGATACCAGAAACGGATGGAAAGGCGGGAGGCATTCGGTGAAATTCCCAGGATGAAGAAGGGTACGTCTGCATGGTCCAGTTTGCCTTTGGAAAGCTCCCCGTTCCGCAGTAACTCTGTGATCTTGGAGAGTTGATCCACTGCTGCCTGATCCATGGCAGGAGGCAACGTTTTGCCTGTCGTTACAGCGCCAAAAAGGAAGGCCTCCATGTCCATGGTTTCCTTGGGGGCGTCTGCCCAGAAGACCACGCTGGCATCTCCTATGCGCGTGTTGTATTGGGAATGGGAGAGCAGGTAATTGAGGGCATTGCAATACGCAAAGGCGGTGTTTTCACCTACGGGAGCGTTGAGGCTCTGGTCTTTGCCGTATGATGTGAAAGAGGAGCAGTTGAATGATACTATCTTGGCCCCTGAAACCTGAGCTCCCAGAACCCCTTTAATGGCGGGTTCATGTAAAAGGGCCAGCGGTTCTTCCTTTCCGGAAACAAGACAAATCCCTTTCTCCTTTTCCTTTTTGCTGCCCTGCCATTGCTCCTCGCCTCCATGGAACCACCAGTCCTGAATTTCCGGAGTTTCATGAACATGTTTCATTTCTCCCGCAATACGGAAAATGCCATTGGATATCCACAAATCGGGAGATGCCAGATGGGAAGGTGTTTGGCCGGGATCCCATTGCTCCAGAAAACGGCATACCGCAGAGAAATGAGGATGATTGACGGAGCTTTCCACGGAAAGATGCTTGTCTCTGAAACTGGAAAATGCTTCCCGGATGCGCTTCTGTTCTTTTTCCCCTGTTTCTCCTTTGTATCCCAGCAGGTATCCGCAGTTATCCCATAGGAAACAGGGGTTCAAGCCTGAACCGGAAGGTTTGCTGGAGCCCAGGACCAAAATAGGAATGGAATGAAGTTTTGCTGCCTTTTTCCCCTCCGGGGCGTCCATGGCCCGGATGTCATCCATGCCTACAAGGGTTCCGTCAGGTTTCAGAATAATACGGAAAGAAATTTTCTGGCGGCTTTTCCCGATGGTAGGTAAATCCCCTTTCGCCGTGACGTCTGGATCCTGGGACAATCTGTCGTAAAGCTCGCTTAATGCCGGAATGATCATATCAGGAATTGGTACGGTTCAGGGATGGAACATGAAGGATGCCTGAGTTCAGTTCAGCCGGAAAGAAATGGGGCACCGCAGAAAGCTTCTTCCCATCATGGGAGCTGATAATTTTTCCTTTTCTGTCAGGCACGAATTCTATTTCATGCAGCATCATGCCCAGATTCCGGTTTTGTTGGTCCGGAGGCAATGAAGAAGGCGGAGGCGTTTGCTGATTCCACCATTCGAAGGAAACGGGAAATTCCCTTGTTCCAAAATAAGGTTGATGGAATGACTGTCCTTTCATGGCCCTGCGTTTGAACATTTCATGATGCTTTGCCTGGTCATTGATATTTCCCTGTGCCTTAAGGACGGAAAAATGAGCTTCGATGAGGTATTCTACATCTTGAAGGATGGTGGAGGAACGTTGCTGGCGGGTATCCTCAACCAGAAGTCCCAGGCGGGCTTCCCCTCCATTTTTGATGACGTCGGATTTAGGCGCCGTTGCTTTGGCCGAAACTTCGTTTCTCCGGATGGAAACAAGCTTAATAGGTTTTAGCACATGAATTTTATCAATGTGCCAGCGAATTTCAGGTTTCCAATAAATGGCGCTTAAAATTCCTATGGCTGCGGACGGAGTCATGACTTCATAGGAGTATCTCTCTGCCTTTAATTCCGGTCTTGTAAAACAGGCCCATTCTCCCCAAACATGCAGTAAAATTCCAGTTTCAGTCATGGCTAACAGATGAAACCTATATACGCTGGATCGCTTTGCCGCAAGGATAAAATCCCTTTATGCTCATCGTAAACATCCTGGGAAGGCTGAAGAACGTGAATGGTATCGTCAATGTATGAGTCGATGCCATGATCTTGTAAAACAGGCCATTCGTTATCATATACTTGTACGCTGTACCGCTGAATTTCACGCCGCAGGTTTTTGTCTGGATAAAGCCCTTGGGAATCAAGGATCTCTAGGCGTTCCCGGATATGGCACGCTTCCTGGTCTATGGCGATCATTATTGAACGGGACGCATCGGGAATCATTTTAAAGTTTTTATCAATATCTTTGAATTTAAGAGACTTGAACATTTTCTCAGGTACGGGCGTGAGTTGGGTCATATCCTTAATATTCTTGCTGTCCCAGAGATTTGTCTGATCTTTACGATTATTGTAATAGGTCCTGAAAAACAGATTGGAAATTTCAGGAGAAAGAAGATCTGCATCCGGTTCCTGAGCCAGAATCTCCCGGGTGGCGGAAGCGGCTGCACGGAGGTCGTCCAAGATGCCAGGAATAGGAAAATCCGTGGATTCATAAATGAAAACTAGCCCTTTTCCGCCCCTCTCGCCATGGCGGTTGCAGCGGCCGGCTGCCTGGGCGATGGAATCAATTCCGGCACAGGCCCTGTAAACTACGGGGAAGGAAATATCTATACCCGCTTCAATGACCCTGGTGGCAATAAGAATAATATTTTTTTCCTGCTCCAGCTCCTGTTTGACGGTTTCAATGACTCTCTCCCGGTGGATGGGGAACATTCTGGCGGAAAGGTGCAGGATATGGGTGGATGTCTGGGAGGAAAAGGCGTCAAACAGGGATTGGGCTTCCTTGGTGGTGTTGACAATGAATAAGGCGGATTTGTCCGGGAGCGTTTTCCAATGACTCATAAGAGTGTTCTGATCCATCTCGCCCAGGTGCTGGATGGTTACACGCTGCATGGATAGCTCCAGCTGGCGTTCGAAGTCGGTCCCAAGCAGGCTGGTGAGCTCTTCGGCAGGCCAGCCAATCGGGAATTCCTCCTTGCACTCAAGAGCCGGCTGGGTTGCCGTGCAAAGTACCAGGGTACAGCCATAATCTTTTTCCAGGGTTCTCATGGCTTCCAGGCACGGGGCCAGCAAATGTGAAGGCAGGCTTTGGGCCTCATCAAAAATAATGACGGAGTTGGCGATGCTGTGCAACTTTCTGCAGGTGGACGGTCTGTTGGAAAACAGGGATTCGAAAAACTGGACACTGGTGGTAACAATCAAGGGTGCATCCCAGTTTTCCGACATCAGCCTGACTCTCTCCGTGTCTTTATCCGCCGCTAGATTGGAGTGATGTTCCAATACGCATTCCATTCCGAATTGTTCTTCCAAGGGAGCCATGACTCCTCTAAAGGTGCGCGATGTCTGGTCAATAATGCTCGTAAAGGGGATCACGTAGATTACGCGTCTCATGTGGCGGTGTCTGGCATGGGCAAGCGCAAAACTGAGGGAAGAGAGGGTTTTCCCCCCGCCCGTAGGAACATTGAGTTGGTAGATTCCCTGAGGAACCTGTGCCTGGGAAAGACATTGATGATGTATCCTGTGCCGCAGATGTTGAATAGGAGCAGGATCCGGAGCATTCTCCATGTTGCTCAAATGCGTTTCAACCCTGTGGCTCATCTGTTCCAGGATATCTTCGGGCCAGGATGGCCTCATATTCCGTTTCTCTTGGGACATGAAGTGTTCGGTTCCCAGAAAATCACTGTCGGTCAGAAAAGAGAAAAGCATGCGTATCTGCATGGCTACAGCAAAGCCTAGGTTGCGTTTTGAGGCTTGTGATTTTTTGTGCCAGAGAAGCGGAGGCGAAGGCTCTATGAAGGAACATACTTCGGCAGGAGCGTAGGATTCCCACTCGGGGATATCCTTGTAAAACCGTTCAAGGAAAAGGTCGGCGCCGTTGGGAAGTCCTGCGTGATGGCCTGCAATGACGTAAGCCAGCATATCGCCGTAGGGTGTTTTGGAGGTGCCCCAATGGGTGCTGGCGTGTTTTGCTCCGGCAGTGGAATGGTCTACTTTTTTGCCAGAATGTTGTTCCACAGTTTCTGAAGAAGACGAAGAAAGGCATATATGCCGTTGGAATTCCTCGGAAAACTTTCCCAGATCGTGCCAGAGTGCGGCGGCTTCAGCCCATTGGAGCCATGCTTCACGTATGGACTCGGGTAACTCCTTGGTCAATTGACCCACATAATACCGTACCATGTTCAGATGTCCTGGGATATCTGTCTTATCATTTGGAAATGTGTAAAGAGGCTCGTCTACAGATGTTTCATTGTCCAGCCATTTACGGTGGGCAATAGGAAATTTCTCATTATTCATATAACATATTGTGGTATGAAAATGTTGGGAAAATCAATATATATTTAAATATTTTTTACATTATACATTGAGTCCGGCGCCGAAGTATGAGATGCTTTTCCGCCAGATGCCTGTTTCTATTTTATGAGTACTCGTCTCTCATATTCCGTACCCTTGGCGGCATTGCAGCATTACCTGTACTGTCCCAGACAGTGTGCTTTGATTCATCTGGAATGTGCATGGGAGGAGAACCAGTTCACGGCAGAGGGGAACGTGTTTCATGAACGATCCGATTCCGGGATGACGGAAACCCGCGGATTGAAAAAAGTGCTGCGCTCTCTGCACGTTTCTTCCGGACAGTGGGGTATTCACGGTATTGCGGATGTCGTGGAAGCTGTTTATTCCAAAAAGGGAGGGGAGGTGGTTGCCATGACGCCTGTGGAATATAAGGTTGGCAAGCCGAAGCCGCATCGTGCGGATGAGGTTCAAGTGTGTGCCCAGGCATTATGCCTGGAGGAGATGTTTGCCATAGAAGTCCCTGCCGGTTTTCTGTTTTATGGAAAAACCCAGAGAAGGTTTGAGGTGCCGTTTGACAAGGAGCTGCGTTCCTTGACAGCCTTGGTTATCCAGAATGCCAGAGAGGTGTTGACGGGCATCGTTACGCCGTTGCCCCGTTATTCCAAGGGCTGCAAGTCCTGTTCCCTGGTCAATGATTGTCTTCCTGACGTTTGCCGAGAGCACAGGCAGACCATGAAGGCCCGGGTGGATAGTGTGTTTGAAGATAGTCTTGGTGCAAGTGAAGCTGATGATTTATGAAGAAACATTTAAATACCTTGTTTGTGACGCTGGAGGGATGCTGGCTGTCCAAGGATGGCGATACCGTGAAAGTCAATTCGGAAGGAACATGTTTGCTGCGGGTTCCCCTCCATAATTTGGAGGGTATTGTGACGCTGGGATGGGACATAGGAGTTTCCCCTTATTTGATGGGGGCCTGTGCGGAGCGCGGCATCACGCTTTCCTTCTGCAATCCTTACGGTAAATTCCTGGCTGGCGTCCAGGGCTTCATGAAGGGAAATATCCTGCTGCGCCGGGAGCAATACCGCTGGGCTGATGATGAGGCAAGATGGGTTGGCGTTGCCCGGGAAATGATAGGAGCCAAAATTGCCAATTGCCGCAGTTTGCTTTTAAGAGCGCAGAGAACTTACGGGAAAGATTTGTCGGAAGCGGTGGACCGTCTGGCTGCTTTTTGCCGCATGGCCCGCGGGTGCAGTTCCGGCGATATGCTGCGGGGCATTGAAGGTTCCGCTGCGGAAACATATTTTTCCTGCGTGTCCCATTGCCAGAGGACGGAAGAGCCGGAGTTAGTGTTTGAAGGCCGCAACAGGCGTCCTCCCAAGGATTGTTTTAACGCCCTTCTATCTTTTCTATATAGTCTGTTGTGCCATGATGCCAGGTCCGCTCTTGAAAGCGCCGGCATTGATGCGGCCGCCGGTTTTCTGCATCGCGACCGTCCGGGGCGTCCCGGAATGGCCTTGGACCTGATGGAAGAATTCCGGGCGCCGCTGGCTGATCGCCTGGCTCTTACGCTAATCAACCGCAAGCAAATTTCCGCAGATGATTTCGACAAGGAGGAATCCGGCGCCGTCTTTTTGAAGGAAGATTCCCGTAAGAAAGTATTGAATGCCTGGCAGGAGCGCAAGAAGACCGTTTTGGTGCACCCCTTCCTTCAGGAAAAGACGACACAGGGATTGCTGATTCACATCCAGGCCCTTTTGCTAGCACGTCATTTGCGCGGAGACCTGGACTGCTATCCTCCGTTTATTGGCAAGTAAAACGCTCCTTAGCCATGTATATTCTCATTACTTATGATGTAGCTACGGATGACAAGGCCGGACAGCGGCGGTTGCGTCAAGTTGCCCGCGCCTGTGAAAATATCGGTCAGAGAGTGCAGAATTCCGTGTTTGAATGTGAGCTGGCTCCGGCCCAATTGGTTGACATCAGGAACAAGCTGCTTAAGATTATTGATAACGAGAGCGACAGCCTGAGAATTTATCACATGGGGTCCAATTGGCATCATAAAATAGAGCAATTGGGCAAGGAGAAGAGTTTCGACATTTCCGGCCCTTTGATCATTTAAAAGCTGTCTGAGCACGGCCTTTGCGCCAACCCCAAGCTCACACCAATTTCCCGGGAGATCGGCGATTGGCGTAATACATTGGGAATGGAAGATTGACAGATGAATACTTAGAAGAGAAGGCTAGGTGATGATGGCCTTCTTCGGGAGGTTGGCGCAAAGTATCGTTTGCGCTGTTGAATAACAATGTATATGGTCAGGCGCAGTCGCACTCCGCAAGGAGTGCGTGGATTGAAACCCACAAGGGATAGTCTTCACGCGCATGCTTGGCCAGGTCGCACTCCGCAAGGAGTGCGTGGATTGAAACCATCAACGTATCCCACCACTGGACCACGCGGTTGGTCGCACTCCGCAAGGAGTGCGTGGATTGAAACCCTCTACGCATAATGTTATCACCCAGTAACCAAAGTCGCACTCCGCAAGGAGTGCGTGGATTGAAACGCTGATAGGCTACCGCAACACTTGCCTAAATCCAGTCGCACTCCGCAAGGAGTGCGTGGATTGAAACCTTTTCAGGTTGCGGGCAGGGGAATAACCCCCAGTCGCACTCCGCAAGGAGTGCGTGGATTGAAACCTCAATATCATGCCTTCCCAGTCCGTAAAGTCCGGTCGCACTCCGCAAGGAGTGCGTGGATTGAAACTAACCATATCCCTACTACAACGGTAGGAATTAGGGTCGCACTCCGCAAGGAGTGCGTGGATTGAAACGTAAACAGAGTAGGTGATAGCGTCCGTCACGTCCGGTCGCACTCCGCAAGGAGTGCGTGGATTGAAACTGCCCGCTATGCCCGTAGCGGTTCACTTCGTCCGGTCGCACTCCGCAAGGAGTGCGTGGATTGAAACCATTTCAGCCGGGGAAATGTCGATGATTGGAAGGAGTCGCACTCCGCAAGGAGTGCGTGGATTGAAACTCCAACTTCCGGCCGTAGTAGGCATTGCCCACGGGTCGCACTCCGCAAGGAGTGCGTGGATTGAAACACCAACGGCGAGATAGGTACGGTGCAGGTAGTCCGTCGCACTCCGCAAGGAGTGCGTGGATTGAAACTACTTTGGAACTGATGTAGACTATGATGTCGTCATGTCGCACTCCGCAAGGAGTGCGTGGATTGAAACTCTACAGGAGCCTGTCATTATGCACGGCCTTGTGTCGCACTCCGCAAGGAGTGCGTGGATTGAAACATCGTAGGGCTTATTGAAGAAAGACTTACAGGAAGTCGCACTCCGCAAGGAGTGCGTGGATTGAAACCATTGTGGATTTTTATTGCTAAAATAACCACAAGGTCGCACTCCGCAAGGAGTGCGTGGATTGAAACCTATATTGTAACCACTAAGTGCAAGTTGGTAGAGGTCGCACTCCGCAAGGAGTGCGTGGATTGAAACACGTAACCGCGCCATTCTTCATGGCTGCGGGCTTGTCGCACTCCGCAAGGAGTGCGTGGATTGAAACTTCTTTTTCCTTTGCATTGTAGTAAGTCGTTGATGTCGCACTCCGCAAGGAGTGCGTGGATTGAAACCCTAAAAATGGACATGTGGAGTCCACCCGCATTGTGTCGCACTCCGCAAGGAGTGCGTGGATTGAAACCAAAAATATGGCAAGGTTCAGATTCCCCTTCGAGGTCGCACTCCGCAAGGAGTGCGTGGATTGAAACCGCCTCAAAGCGGAGGGGGACGTCCCCGGTGGGTGTCGCACTCCGCAAGGAGTGCGTGGATTGAAACATAATTACCGTCCCCATCACATTTGACATTGAGCGTCGCACTCCGCAAGGAGTGCGTGGATTGAAACTTCTTCCAATCCGGCTCTGGCCCGGTTCCAGCGTTGTCGCACTCCGCAAGGAGTGCGTGGATTGAAACTGTGACTATTTGCTTATATATGAGATAGTCGGTTGTCGCACTCCGCAAGGAGTGCGTGGATTGAAACTTTACGATGGATAATAGTGAGTATTGTGTATTAAGTCGCACTCCGCAAGGAGTGCGTGGATTGAAACTCATGACACAAGGCAGTCACCTTAGGCTTTTCTGGTCGCACTCCGCAAGGAGTGCGTGGATTGAAACCAATGAATCCGCACAGGCGGCGGCCTCCCGGAAGGTCGCACTCCGCAAGGAGTGCGTGGATTGAAACATCATGATGGATAGTAAGCAGGGCAAGAAAGCCGTCGCACTCCGCAAGGAGTGCGTGGATTGAAACTGGATATAGGTTTCGTCGATGACATTGCAGGTCGTCGCACTCCGCAAGGAGTGCGTGGATTGAAACCGTGAGGATCGCCAGCTTTTCGGCGTCGTTTTTGGTCGCACTCCGCAAGGAGTGCGTGGATTGAAACAGCCCCAGGGCATTAGTGGGAATCAACTTGGAATGTCGCCCTCCGCAAGGAGTGCGTAACTCTTCCTAAAAATGAAAAGCTCTCCAGGCTTGTTTGGTCTGGAGAGCTTTTTTTCGGGTTTCGTTGTTTATTTTTCAGCCGGGGGCTGCCGGTTCAGATCGAGTTCTGCGGGAGGGAGGGACTGGAGCAGGGTCAGAATGGGGTCCTGCGGTGCGGCGCCCGCTTCCCGCTGGCGTTTGAATTCCTCCTCTTCCTGCTGGAGGGCCGCCAGTTTGGTATCTTCCACCAGCGCCTTGAATTTGTCCGCCTGGGAGTATTCTCCATCCGTATCCCGGAAGACGCGGGCCAGCCAGCGGCGTTTTTCTTCCGTGCTGAGCAGGGGCTCTTTCATGGGCTGGGGAGGGTGTTTTTATCCAGCAGGTTTCCTGCAAGCTGTTCCCCATCCGCGGTGGGGCGGTAGACGTAAGGGCGGCTGTCCCCGAAGCGGTTGATGTATCCCTGTGCAATGAGGTCCTGCAGGATGTTGGTAACGGTATTGGGATGCAAGCGCGTGGCTTCCGTAATGGTACTGTGGCGCCTGTATCCGGCAATGACGGCCAGGATGACCTGGGCGCTGCTGAGGCGGAAGTCCAGCCTGCGGACGTTGGAGGCGAATATCTGTATGAAGTCCAGGGCTTTCATGAGCTTGTATTCACAAGTTGTTGTTATGTTGCTGCCTTGTTATTCTCCTGTTATTCACATTCCTCCGGGCAGGCGGGCGACTTGATTTTCCTCAGCAGGTCCAGCAGGGGGTGGGAGTCGTTGGAGAAGCTCTGCACCGCATTGACGGTTGCCGCCTGCGGGAGAATGATTTTATGGAATTCCTGGTGAAGATTCTGGCGAAGGCTCTGGTTGCCCGTCAGGGGCATGGCCAGCTTTTCTGCCAGGCGGGTAGCCAGCGCGTCCATGAAGAGGGGATCGAATTGTTCGGCGTCTTCAATGTCGGCTATGTAGCTCATGGGCAGCGGCGCGCGGGAGGCGTGGATGCGCCTTCCCTGCATTTTCCATTCCGTGCATTCCACATCCAGCACGCGCAGGCAGTCCGCAGGCAGGGTGAATTGATAGGGTGTCAGGGAGTTGGGCGCCTGAGCGGAGACGGAGTCCAGCGTGGTTTGCGTGGTGGCGAAGGTCCAGCGCGCCATGCAGAGGGTTTCCCTCCGTGCCGGGTGGTAATGAAGAACGCAGAGACGGGATGCCGTGGATTCATTGGCAATCAGCGCGTCCAGCGGAGCCTCCCCTATTTTGGAGAGCGCCGCGTTGCAGATGTCCAGCGCGGAGGGAGTGTCCGGCTGAAGTAAGGATTCATTGATCATAACGCCACATGTTTGGCGGAAACGGATGCGGAATGCATCACGTTTGGGAACACCCTCTTTGATGCCACCGGTGGCACGTATGCGCCCGGTTTTTCCCCGGATGCATTTTCCTCCAATTCATCTATTTGATAAATGCATGCACCTTCCCGGGCAATTCCGGGCAGGTGAGGAGACCGCCCTTTTCCTCCGCGGGGAGCGAACGCTCCCGCCGCATGGATCGTCCGTGCGGCAGGCGGAAGGGGCCATCAGTATAAACCATGCATAGAAAGTAAAAGAGATTATGGGATTCATGAAACCGTCCACTCCTTCCACTCCAGCTCCGGAGCAGACCATCCCGGTCAAGGCGGAGAGCGTGGGAGAGGAAGTGGGAGAAGATTATCAGGCCCGGGAGCGGCAGAGGCAGGGGATGATTTCCACCATTCTGGCGCGCCGCAATTCTTCCGCCGGGCAGGGGGAGGTCAATCCCCGGACCCTGCTTAGGAAAACCCTGGGATAGGCACCGCCATGGAAGAGAGAGTTGCGGAGCTGAATTCCGTGTACAAGTCCCTGGCCGCCCAGCGCGCGCCGTGGGAGACGTGGTGGGACCGCCTGAGGGATTACGTGCTGCCCCGCCGCCTGAACCGGGAAGGGGAGGTTTCCCTCCCCAACAGGGACGCCATGGACCGCATGACGGATACCACTGCCGTGGAGGCGTGCCAGAAGCTGGCCAGCGGCCATATGTCCTACATTACGCCCAGCCATGACGTGTGGTTCAAGTGGTCGGCTCCGGACGACCGGGGAGGGGACGAGGCGGAGGCCTGGTATAATCAGTGTTCGGAGATTGCCCTGAAGGAGCTGTCCGTTTCCAATTTCTATACGGAGATCCATGAGTGTTTTCTGGACCGCGTGGCTTTGGGGACCGGCAGTTTGTTTACGGGAACTTCCTCGGACGGAAGGCTGCTGTTCACCAATATTCCGTGCGGTCAGTTCGCCTGTGCGGAGAATGCGGAAGGCCGGGTGGATACCTACGTCAGGGAGTTTACCTATACCGCCCACCAGGCGCGTTCCATGTTCGGCATGAAGGCCCTGGGGCCCAGGGCGCGGGAGGTGCTGGAACGCGGCGGCAATCCGTACGCCACGTCCCTGAGGTTTCTGCACGTGGTGCGTCCGCGCAGCCGCCGGAGCCGCCGCAGGGAGCAGGCCGCCCACATGCCGTTTGAAAGCGTGTATCTGTCCCTGGACGACCAGGTGATCGTGGAGGAGGGGGGATATATGGAGTTTCCCTACCTGGTAACCCGGTTTTTGAAGTGGGGCAGCGGTCCGTACGGCCTCGCGCCCGGCAGGCTGGTGTTTCCCGCCATCCAGCAGGTTCAGTTCCTGAACCGCATTCTGGACACGCTGGGGGAGGTGGCCGCCTTCCCACGCATTCTGGAGCTCGCCAACCAGATTGGGGAGGTGGACCTGCGTGCCGGCGGCAGAACCGTCATTACCCCGGAGGCCGCCTCCCTCCACCTTCCGCGGGAGTGGGCCACGCAGGGCAGGTATGACGTCGGGATGGACCGTCTGGCGCAGAAGCAGGACGCCATCCGGCGCGCCTATTACCTGCCCATGCTGGAGCTTTGGAGCGGCCACCGCGGCAGCATGACCGCCACGGAGGTGATGGCCCGGGAGAACGAGCGCGTGCTGATGTTTTCCCCGTCCTTCACGCTGTTTGTGAGTGATCTGTATTCCACCATGACGCGCATTTTCTCCCTGCTGTTCCGCATGGGCAAGTTTCCCAGGCCTCCCCGCGCCGTTCTGCGGGAGGGGAGGGACGGTTCCATTGCCGTCGGAGAGCCCCGGGTGGTGTACCAGTCAAAGATTGCGCTGGTGCTCAGGCGCTTGCAGAGCGAGGGGATGGACCGCAGCCTTCAGCGCCTGAATATGATGATGCAGGCCGCTCCGGATTTGGCGGATCATGTGGACTGGGACCATTGCTTCCGCCTGTCCACCCGTGTGGACGGCGCTCCGGAGAGCATGCTGAGGCCCTGGGCCGATGTCCAGGCCATGCGGAAGGAACGGGCGGACCGCCAGCAGGGGGCCGCACAGGCTCCAGCGGAAGAGGATCCGTACGCTTCCCTCAATCCCTTGCTTGACCAGTTAACCACGATTCAGGAATGAACCAGGATACGACATTGCAGCAGGAGGCCTCCGTCCGGGAGGCCCGTCTCAGAAGGCGCCAGCTTTTCCGGGTGTTTGACACTCCGGACGGGCGGGAGGCGCTGACCTTTCTGGAAGCCCGCTTCCAGACTGATTTGCCCGTTTTTCAAGGCAGCCCGGGGAGTTATGACCCCCTGGACGCCATGAGGCGCGATGCCTACAGGGAGGTTTTCCTGTACATCCGCCGTCAAGTTCAGTTAGCCATTAAAGAATCCACAGCAGAAGAAAAGAATGATTGATTCCATTGATAATAGTATGGCCGCTCCCTCCGGGGAGGCGGATTTTTCCGGGGCAGTTTCCCCGGAGGCGGAAGCGTTGACAGAAGCCGCGGCTCAAGCCGTGCCTCTTCCTTCCCTTCTGGGGGAGGACGGCGGTTTTGTTCCGGATTGGTATGCCCGGTTTGATGAGTTGAAGGGGATGGAGAAGTCCCTTTCCAAGTTCAAGACGCCGGAAGCGCTGGCGAAGAGTTATGCGGAGCTGGAGCGCCTGCGGCATTATCCCGGCGTGGAGAATGAGGAGCAGATGGCTCGGTTCCGCCGGATGGCCGGCCTGCCGGAATCGGAGGAAGATTACCGCCTGGAACGTCCGGAGTCCACGCCGGAAAGCGAGTGGAATGCAGGGCTCGCAGAACGCATGGCCCGCACGGCCTACCGTTACGGCGTACCTCCGGAAGCCATGAACGCTCTCCAGGAGACGATGGCCCAGGCATATGAGGAGGCCCGGGAACAGATGGCGGATTCCCGGATGGAGATGGAAACGCAGGCGGAACAGTCCCTGCTGCAGGAATGGGGCGCCAATTATGAGCGCAACATGGGCAGGGCTACCGCCGCACTCCAACGGCTTGCGTCCGAGACGGGAGTGGATGCGGATGCCCTGCTTGACAATCCGGGTCTAGGGTCCAATCCGGACGTCATCCGCCTGCTGTACCAGGCCTCGCGCCTGCTTGATGAAGCTCCTCTTCATCATTCGGGGGCCGCAACGCCCTCCCCGGCAGAGGAAGCCATGCGCATGGAGTCGGATCCCTCCCATCCGCTTTATGAGGCGTATATGAATGTGAACCATCCCAACCACAGATACGCCAATGAGTTATACGACCGTTTGACTTCCCGGTAGCCGTCCGGGCCGTTTCAGCAACGGAATTGGTTGAAAAGCAAGCCCGGCGGGAGAATTCTTCCGCCGGGCTTTTAATGGTCATTATTTCATCAGGGAAGGAGGGTCAAGGGCTGGGGCCTTCATCTGCCTTCATACCTTTAGCGTCCCGAAACAGGGCTTGCGTTCAAAAAAAGTTGGAAAAATATTTTTTTCCGTATGGATGGAGGAGGGAGGAAGATATGACTTATACCTTTTACCGTAAGTAGGTATGGATAGTATTTCCACACTTATTCTTATTCAGGCAGCTTCCATCAATTTTTACACAAACCGTCCGTTGATGCTGGCATTTTTCAACAGGCGCCAGACTGCATCATCCCATTCATCAGGGAGGGGCAATAAAAAATCCCGTCCGGAAAGGGACGGGATTTTAGGAAGATGGTACGCGGTATAGGATTTGAACCTACGACCTCCACCATGTCAAGGTGTTGCTCTACCACTGAGCTAACCGCGCGTTTTGGAAGTGCGGGCGGATTATTACCCGATTAAGGCGGAAAGAGCAATACTTTTTTTGAAAGCGGTCCATTTTGTGAAAGGGGGAGGAAGCATTCCTGCCGGGAGGAAGACGCTGATTTTTCTTCCTATGCGGTGTATTTTTGCTAATTTGGGAAGAACATTTCACAAGTATGATGAACAGACATTTTATTTTTGCGTTGTGCGCCGTTTTGGGATTCAGCGTTTCCGGCGTTTCCATGGCCCAGAGCACTCCCGCGGACAAGGAAGCCGCCGCCAAGGCCGCCAAGGCGGCGAAGGTGAAATTCCGCTGGGGCAAGAGCCTGAAGAGCGCCCAGAAGCAGGCGGAGGAAACCGGCCTTCCCATCGTCCTTCTTTTCACGGGAACGTCCTGGTGCGGCTACTGCATTAAGCTGGAGAAGGAAATCCTTTCCAAGAAGGAATTCAAGCAGGGCATGGACGGCGTGGCTATCGGCGTCAAGTTCGAGTTCGGCAGTTCGGATTTCAGCAAGTCCAAGGAAGCCAAGACGTATAGAATCACCGGCGTTCCGGCCATGGTCGTGGTGGACGCGGAGGGCAAGGAACTGGGCCGCACGGGTTATATTCCCGGCCAGACTCCTGTCCAGTACGTTGAATTTTTCAAGAAGTACGCGCCCAAGACTGCGGAGGCCAAGTAACGTATTTGTTCCGGATCGGAACGTTTTCAGCGGGAGCGGCGGCAGAACAACCGTCGCTCCTGCCGTGTTTTGGGAAGAAAGATGAGAAATTTCCCCTACACTGTTTTTGATGGCTCAAGTTCAAAAGAAGCTCCATGAAATTATGACAAACGCATATTGAATGAAGGATTTGCCCATCCGGTCCTACCTGCATGCCTGAATTTACAAACGCATTTAGCGGATTGAAGGAAGGCCGGATGCTTACCCATGACGAATTGGTAAGGGCCATCCGGTTCATGATTGCTGCGGAATATGAATCTATTCAGATTTATACCCAGCTTGCCGCATCCATTGACCACAAATTGGCCCAGGAAGTTCTTTGGGATATTTCCAATGAAGAAAAGGAACACGCGGGCGAATTCCTCCGCCTTCTTCAAGTGCTGGCCCCGGACGAACAGGGCTTCTACGATGAAGGGATGGGTGAAACCAATGAAAAGATCGACAAATTGAAGGCGTCCTGCCCGGACGGCAAATGCAGTTCCCAAGCCGCCCATTAAAGGGCTTTCCAGCCGCCACTGCAAGACGCCCGGTTTTTTTCACGAAGAATCCGGGCGTTTTCTCATGCCGCGCATGTGTCCCGGCTCGCCTCTTTCATTTCATGCCGACAGTGGGGAAAGTCCCGCAGCGGGAAAATTGAGGAGGGAAAAACTGCCGTTTCCTCCTATGGAAAAAAGCCGGAATGCGATGCTGGATCCCTTAGACCGTTTTCAATGGAAAAAGTTCAAAGAATGTCGCGAAAAATATATGACAAAAACATTTTGAATACATTAGTGGTGATTTGAGTCATACCTGCATGCCTGAATTTACAAATGCATTTAGTGGACAAAAAGAAGACCGGATGCTTACCCATGACGAATTGGTAAGGGCCATCCGGTTCATGATTGCTGCGGAATATGAGGCCATCCAGCTTTATACCCAGCTTGCGGAATCCATCGATAACAAGCTTGCGCAGGAAGTCCTTTTGGACATTTCCAATGAAGAAAAGGAACACGCGGGCGAATTCCTCCGCCTCCTTCAAGTGCTGGCCCCGGATGAACAGGGCTTCTACGATGAAGGGATGGGTGAAACCAATGAAAAAATTGACAAATTGAAGGCGTCCTGCCCGGACGGCAAATGCAGTTCCCAGGCCGCTCATTGACGGAATCTTCCGTCTGATTAAAATGCCCGGTTTCCCTCCATGGGTGACCGGGCATTTTAATGATGCCGGGCTTTTGCTTCCAGCTCGGCCCCGTGGCGGGCGCAGAAGGCAATGCAGCGTTCACAGGGGCGGGAGGCGTAATAGGCGGCGGTTCTTTCTCCCGGGCGCGCCGTCTCCGCAGCCAGGCGTTCCGGAGACAATCCCAGCAGTTCCCTGCAGTAAAGCGTGCCGAATTCCTGCTTGAAGGAGGCGGCCAGTGATTGGACCAGGGAAAAGATTTTTTCCTTTTCTCCGGTTTCCGGAGAGCTGTTTCCATACAGGCTCCCCGCCAGCATGCTCAGTCCGCAAAAAGCGCCGCATACTTCCCGCATGCGTCCGATGCCCGCTCCCAGGGGGGAGGAGAGCTTCAGGGCCGTTTCCTCCGTCAGGCCGCAGACGTCTGCAAAAGCCGCAAAGACGGACTGGGAACAGTTGTATCCCTGGTGGAAGTAATCCAGCGCCCGGACTGCCCGGTCTTCCTTGGAACCGTTCATGGGAAAAAGGTTTTCTTTTACTGCTCCTTTTCAGCGGGAGCGTCCGCTGCGGCGTCTTCCGGTTTTTTGCGGTCCGTCAGGCGCAGCATGAGGATGTAGCAAACGGCCAGCACCAGCACGGCCAGAATAAGGGGAAGGCTTTCGCTCTTGACGGTGGAAATCAGCTCCTCCGGGGACTTGAGCAGTTCCGGATGCCGTTCCCCGATGCGGTGGCCGTACCAGGCGAGCACCGTGCACCAGACAAACGCGCCGAGCACGGTGACCAGGGAAAAGACGCCGAAGCCCATGCGGACAATGCCCGCGGGAATGGAGATCAGGTGCCGGATGACGGGCAGAAGGCGGGCGAAGAAAACGCCGGACACCTCATACCGCTGGAGGAAGACTTCCGCCTTCTCCACCTTGTTGGGCGGCATGAAAAAGAATTTGCCCCAGCGCATGATGACCGGGCGCCCCACAATACGGGCTACGGCGTAGGTAATGGCGGATCCCAGCCAGGAACCGAACGTTCCGGCAACCACCACCCCCCAGAAGCTCATGGATGCTCCATCCTGGGCGGACAGAATGGCCGCAGGCGGGATGACTACCTCACTGGGGACGGGGAAAATGGAGCTTTCCATGGCCATCAGGACGATGACGCCCGCATATCCCCAGTCCTGCACCCAGGACATCCAAAGTGAGATCAACTCATGCATAACGGCGCGTATCTTGCATTAAAATCCTTGAAAGAAAAGTCTTTTATTGCACCTTGGAAAAGGGGCTGGTAAGGTTGGAAGGCATACGGCGCGCGCCGTTGCAGAGAGTGATGAAGCTTTATATGATAGCAGGCGAGAAGAGCGGGGACATTCACGGAGCCCTGCTGTTGAAGAATCTGCTGCGCCTGATGCCCGGCATGGAGGTCAGGGGGCTGGGCGGCCACGGCATGCATGCGTTATGCTCCGGCGTGGAGGATTGGGCGGATGAAGCCGCCGTCATCGGCGTGGTGGAGGTGCTCAAGAAGTACGGGTGGTTCCGGAAGCGTTTTCTCTCCATTCTGGAGCGGATACGGCAGGACCAGCCGGACTGCCTCATTCTGATCGACTACCCGGGATTCAACCTGCGTCTGGCGGAAAAGGTGCGCAAGTTCTGCCCGCATACCAAAATCGTTTATTTTATCTCCCCGCAGGTATGGGCATGGCACCGCGGCCGCATTCCCAAGATGGTGCGCATGCTGGACCTGATGATGTGCATCTTCCCCTTTGAGGCTCCCTTGTTCCAGGAAGCCGGGCTGAAAACGGAGTTCGTAGGGCACCCCCTGGTGGACGAGATTGCTTCCATCCGGAAGGATGACGTCCGGGAGGCGTCCCTGGTCGGTCTCTTTCCCGGCAGCCGGAACCGTGAGATTGACAGGCATTTCCCGGTGTTTATAGAGGTGGTCCACCGCCTTTCCGGGGAACGGCCGGAGCTGTCTTTTGAAACCGCAGCTTCCACGGAGGCGCTTGCAGAAAGAATGCGCGGCATGGCGCAGAAGGCCGGCATGCCGCCGGAGCTGTTCCACATTACGGTGGGGGGCTATCATGAACTGATGGACCGCGCCGCCGTGGGCGTGGTGGCTTCCGGCACCGCCACGATGGAGGCCGCCTTGCACCGGCTTCCGTACATGCTGGTGTACAAGGTTCCCCTGCTGACGTACTGGATGGCGCGCATGCTTATTAAAATACGCTTCATCGGCATGGTGAACATTCTGGCGCGGAAATCCGTAGTCAAGGAGCTGATCCAGTTTGATTTTACGCCGGACCAGGTGATTGAGGAAATAGAACGCCTGCTGGTTCCGGAAAACAGGGATGCCCTGCTGGCGGAAATGAAGCAGGCCTCCGACAAGCTGGGGCAGGGCGGAGCGGCGGAACATGCGGCCCAGGCCGTCTGCCGTCTGCTGAAGGAGTAATGGCTCCGGTTTCGTCACGGTTTGAGCCGGGAAGAATTGCGCCGGCCGTTTTATTGATGGAAACGGGTTCGCAACCGGAATGGGGAAAATACATCCGTGGCCGTTGTCTGGTGAAATGCCGGTTCCGTTTTTCCATTCTGTCTCCCGGTCCGGACCAGGGGATTTGTTGCCGTGAATTCCCGGTGAACGTTCCTTTTGGAATCGGAAGTAGTTTTTCAGGCAGAGAAATCCTTCTGTGGAATGTTCCTGCTCGTTCTGCCGGGCGCAGCATTTAAAGCTATTTCCGGGCCGGAGAGGCCCCTTGAAAGGAATAAAAGAAAAGCGCCGGGCGAACCCGGCGCTTCTGTTGTGTTTTACGTTGGCAGCAAGTGTGTCACAACCGGGACTCAAACCACTCCCTGGTCGATCATGGAATCCGCCACCTTCACGAAGCCGGCAATGTTGGCGCCGGTGACGTAGTTGGTGAAGGATTTGTCGGAAGAGTATTCCTGGGCGTGGGCCAGGGCGTTCGCGTGGATGTTGGCCATGATGCTCTTCAGCTTGTGGTCCACTTCCTCCCGCGTCCAGGAGAGGCGCTGGCTGTTCTGGGACATTTCCAGACCGGAGGTGGCCACGCCGCCGGCGTTGGCCGCCTTGGCCGGGCCGTACAGGATTTTGGCGGCCAGGTAGGTTTCAATGCCTTCCAGGTCCGTGGGCATGTTGGCGCCTTCCGCTACCAGAGTACAGCCGTTCTTGATGAGGGTGCGGGCGTCTTCTCCGTTGATTTCGTTCTGCGTGGCGGAGGGGAAGGCGCAGTCGCACGGGACGCTCCAGGGACGCTGGCCTTCAAAGTACTGCGCCTTCGGGAACTGCTTCACGTATTCCGCAATGCGGCCGCGGCGATTGTTCTTGAGTTCCATGACCCAGGCCAGTTTTTCCGGGGAAATGCCGTCCGGATCGTAAATGTAGCCGTTGGAGTCGGACATCGTGACGGGCTTCGCGCCCAGTTCGTTGAGTTTTTCCACCGTGTACTGGGCCACGTTGCCGGAGCCGGACACCAGGCAAACCTTGCCCTGCAAATCGTCGTTGCGGGTGGCGAGCATGTTCTGGGCGAAGTACACGCAGCCGTAGCCGGTGGCTTCCGGACGGATGAGGGAACCGCCCCAGTTCAGGCTCTTGCCGGTGAGAACGCCGGTGAATTCATTGCGGATTCTCTTGTACTGGCCGAAGAGGTAGCCGATCTCGCGGCCGCCCACGCCGATGTCCCCGGCGGGAACGTCCGTATCCGCGCCGATGTGGCGCTGGAGTTCCGTCATGAAGCTCTGGCAGAAGCGCATCACTTCATTATCGCTCTTGCCCTTGGGGTCGAAGTCGGAGCCTCCCTTGCCGCCGCCCATGGGCAGGGTGGTGAGGGAGTTTTTGAAAACCTGTTCAAAGCCCAGGAACTTCAGAATGCCGAGGTTCACGCTGGGGTGGAAGCGGAGGCCGCCCTTGTACGGCCCGATGGCGCTGTTGAATTCCACACGGTACCCGCGGTTCACCTGAACCTTGCCCTGGTCGTCGATCCACGGCACGCGGAACAGGATGGTTCTTTCCGGTTCCACGATCCGTTCCAGAATCGCGTGGGCTTCATACTTGGAATTCGCGGCCAGAACCGGCTCAATCGTGTTGAGCACTTCCTGAACGGCCTGGATGAATTCTTTTTCGTGGCTGTTCCTGGTTTTCACCAAGTCGAGCACGCGCTGGGAATATGTCTGTGCCATCTTCTCTGTTGTTGTATTTGGGTTGACGCTTCACGCGCGGTTTTTCGCACGCGCTTTTCGTTTATCATTCCGCGGCGCGGACTGGCAATCATTTTTTTCCCCGGAAAGTGTAAAGGGTCAGCAGGAAAATAGAAAATATCTTTTCATGTTGTAATTTGTAAACTGACCCCTATGGACGATGGATATTCGTTCATACGGCATATTCCGGGGGGTGGAAACCGGAGGACATACCTGGTAATCCGGCTTCTTTTTCCCCGGAGGCGGATTTTGAATCCGGTGTCAATAAGGAATGAATGAAAAAGAAAAAGTTATCAGGAAACGCCGCTGTGCCATAGGCGGAATTCGCCTGTGATGAATGGACGGGACATTTTTTATAAACAGGCGGTTTTCTGCGTCTTGCGTGATTGTCCGGATTCAAAATCCTTAAACTGGCCTCCATTGTCAGAATAGTCAAAAACCATGAAGAAAACATTATTCCTGCTTATTTCCGGAGGGGCTTTTTCCATCGCCCAGGCGGCTTCCGTTTTTGTGGACGTGTACAGGGATGGCCCAGGCAGAGACGGCATGAACCAGTACACTTCCAATGCTGCGGCTGTTCTCCCCTTGGCGGACGCTTCCGGAAGCGATACTCCCTACACGCTTAAAATCGTTAAAAGCGCCGGGAATTTCTTTAACACGGAGCTTTCCGCCGTAACTCCCGGGGAGGGTGACCCTGCCTATTACGCCTATTACCAGAACAAGGCGGCGATGACGGATCTGGTCAATACCCTCGGTTCTTTTGATTACGGTGCGCTGTCCTCCTACATGGCTCCCGGCGCCGGAGGCTCCACCACATCCTCCATTCAATTGGGGGGGCTGACGGTGGGAGACACGGTGACATTTTACATGTTCATTTCCAGTATCGTGGCCGCTCCGGGGGCCACTACCGTGACCGGGGGAACCGGCACCTTTGAATACGCGGCAACGGACGGGACCGGTTTTTCGTCCACGCCTTCCTTCGCCAACGGCAAGCTGACCCTGGTCAAATGGACAGGGGAGGCGACGGCGGATACTCTTGATTTCCGTATCGGAGGGCAGAAAGCCGGGGTTGCGGCCATGGCGTTTTCAGTTGTTCCGGAACCGGCTTCGGCATCCATGGGATTGCTTGGGCTGGCCGCTATGCTGGTGCGCCGGCGCAGGGCATAACATCGTTCGCTCCGGCGTTCTTTATCCTGTCACGGGGTGATGTCCGGAGGGACGGCATGGTTCCCTCCCTCCGGATTTTTCCATGTGACGGGCCGGGAGAAGCTTCTTTTGGACGCTCCCGCAGGGAAAAATCAGGCGGTCAGGCGTTCGATCCATGCCCGCGTCTTCAAGTCCGTTTCCGCCATCTTCTTGGCCCGGTGGAGCAGGGTGCCCATGGATTTGGGAATGCCCATGTGCAGGCGGTTGCTGATCCAGGCGTACGGAACCAGCGTGCTTTGCCGGACGGCCAGGGCAATGATGAGCTTGGACGGATGGCTGTAGGGCGTGACGAGCAAGTCCTCCTCCGAGAGCCCGAACGCTTTCAGGCCGTTTTTCACAATGATCTCCGCCTGGTATTCCCCTATTTCCGAGGCGCGCATGCCCGTCGTGACGGGCTTTCTGCGCGCCAGCCGGGGAAGTTCGCCCACCAGCCTGGCGCGAAAGGCGCTGGAGCCGTAGCACCAGCCCCGCTGGACGGTGCCGGGGCCCACATGGCCGGCGGGGAGCAGGGAGCGTTCGTCCATGCGTTCCGCTTCAAAGCGGCCCATCAGGTGGTTAAGGTACTTCTGGCGGCCGTCGTCCGTGTCGTCGCAGCCAAAGCAGACGAGGCCGCGCTCCGGATGAATCCACTTGGGCCTTTTGGCGGGCGCGTCCAGCCATGCGGGCAGGCTGGTCCATTTGCAGCCGGAAAGGAACGTGTGGCGGCGTGCCAGGCCGGACCGCGCCGGATTCAGATGGATATAGTCGATGATGGTGGAAAAATAGTGGGCGTTTTCCGCTTCCACCACCATGGCGTGGTACCTGCCCGCAAACAGGTGGCCCCGCATGCGGTGGCGCGCGTTGAAACGCTGGGTGTAGGCAGTCTGGAGCCATTTCATGCCGTCCACCAGGTTCGCGCGCGCGGTCTGGAAGAGAATGTGGTAGTGGTTGGCCATCAGGGCATAGGCGTACACGGTCCAGCCGCTTCTGCGGGCCGCCTCCTGGAAAGTGCGCAGAAAGGTCTCCCTGTCTTCGTCATCCAGGTAAATGGCGTCTCCGCGGTTGCCCTCGCTCTGCACGTGATAGACCGCTCCAGGGTATTCTATTCTCAGGGTACGGCTCATGCCGGAAGCGTACCGGATGAGGTCAAAAATGCAAGTTTGTTGTTATTTTTAACCTGACCCCTATTGCGAAAAAAGAGGGTGGAAAAAATGCGTTTTTAAGCGGGTCCGTGTTTCCGGAAAGGGGGAGCCCGCCTCCGGTGAACGCCGGACAGGATGCTGCCGGGAAAGACCGGGAAGCCCTTTGCCCGGATGGCAGCGGCGCAGCCATGCCGGCGTTTCCCCGTCTTTTTTCATGAAAGGTCTGCGGAGGAATGAGGCGCCGGAGAAGGCCGCGGTGTTTTATTCCCTGAATTCCGTCGGGAGCGCCGCATGCCAATGCGGCGACGGAAAAGAAAAAGGGAGCCAGCGGACGAAGAGAAAAGAGAAGGCTTCCTTTGAATTAACGGAGAGGGTTGCCTTTGTCCGTGTATTTTTTAAGAGCCCCTGGGGCCTGGTGCGCTTCCCGCGGGTCTTCCCGGAACCAGGGCGCGGCCCGGAAAACGCCTCTCCTATTGCAGCTTTTCCCGCCGCATGATTTCGGAGAGCACCAGGTAAAGGTCCGTCTTGTTGACCACTCCCAGCAGCAGATCGTTGTTCGGGTTCACCAGCGCCAGGGATTCCGAGCAGTGGGGGCGCGAGAAGATGCCCAGAGCTTCCGGAAGGTGCATGTCCGCGGGAAGCGTGGGCATGTCGCTGCGCAGCACGTCCATGGCCAGGACGGCCTGGGCCAGTTCCTTGTTGCGGGCGAAGGCCGCCACATCTTCCGCTACCACGCTGCCCAGGTATTTGCCCGCCGGGGAGGTGACGAAGATGGGCTGCGCCGGGTTCTTGATGAGCATGGAGGCAATCGTGCCGAATTTATCCAGCGGGTGGACCACGGGCGGGTCCTTGCGCGCCACGTCCTGGAGCTGCACCTGGGCCAGGGGCTTGTCAAAGGTGCTTCTGGGTCCGAAGGCCAGGGAATCATGGTACATGGACTGGGCCTTGGTGAGCCTCGCCATGCCGTAGGAGACCAGAACGCCGATGATCAGGGGGAACATCATGTGCCCGGCCATGGTGAATTCCACTACCAGCACCAGGGAGGTGATGGGGGCGTTGGCCGCCGTGGTGAAGAAGGCGGCCATGCCCACCAGGGAATAGGCGATGGCATGGTCCCCCGGAACTCCGAGCTGGGTGAGCGCCGCGCTGAACAGGAAGCCGCAGACGCTCCCGATGGTCAGGCTGGGCGTCAGGGCCCCCCCCACCGTACCCACGCCGAAGACGATGGCGACGGTGAAGATTTTCAGGAATAGCAGGATGCCGGCCCTCGTGGCGTCAAATTCATAATGAATGAGGGAAGTGATGATGTTTTTGCCGTTCCCCACGATTTCCGGGTAAAAGATGGCGATGACGCCCACCAGCATCCCTGCGGCCATCAGGCGCACGGGAAGCCACTGGCGCTTCCCGTTCAGGTACTGGCGCGATTTTTTGAGGATCAGGAGCCAGAAGCTGGCGACCAGGGAGGCCAGCGCGCCCAGCAGAACGCACCAGAGCACATGCTGGTTGCCCGTCAGGGACACTTCCTGCTGGAGCTGGTAGATGGGGGCCGGTTCATGGAACAGGCCCATGGTGAAGTATCCGGCGCAGCTCGCCACCAGCAGGGGGGCGAGAAAGTCAATGGTCAGCGCGCCCAGCACGATTTCACTCACGAACAGGCCGCCGGCCAGGGGCGTATGGAAGGCGGAGGACATGCCGGAGGCGGCGGCGCAGGCAACCACCAGGCGCAGGCGCGGGGCGGAGAGATGGAAGAAGCGGCCCAGGGCGGACCCCACCACGGCGGCGGCCTGCACCAGCGGGCCTTCACGGCCGATGGAGGCGCCGGAACCTACGGAGAAAACGGCGGACAGGGAGCGCAGCAGGCTGGGCTTGGGCGGCACATAGCCGTTGCCCAGCGCCACGGCTTCCATGTATTCCGTGGCCTTGGCCGGGACAAAGCGGTGGGTGAAGAGAAGGGTGAGGCCGGCCAGCAGGCCGCCCGCCGCCGGAACGAAGATGCACCAGGCCCAGTCCTGGCTGGCCATTTCCTGAAAGACCTGGATTTGCTTGTAGCTGGTGCGTCCCGTCAGGACGTCCTGCACCAGTTCCACCCCCATTTCAAAAACAAGGGCCGTCAGGGCGCCCAGCGCGCCGACGACGACTGCCCAGATGAAGATGACTTGCTTGTCACCCAGCTTGACCTTTTCACGCAGGCTCAGCGCCATGCGCAGCCATGACCATGAAATGCGCGTCTTCGCCGCAGGCTGGTTCTTCTTGTCCGTCATTGCAGGGCGTGTTGAAGGGACGCCAGCAGGCTGGCTTCGTCTCCCGTCCATTCCCCGTTGGGGCCCAGGGGAGCGTTTTTATGCCACCGCAGCAGCTTCTGCATGGTGGTCAGGTAGCCGGTCACCATGGCGGTGGGAACGCCCAGCATCACGATGAGGTGGGCATTGCGTGCGTCATCCGGCCAGAGGACGCCTTCCGGACTGATGCCTACGGTGACTTGCATGGAGTCCAGCGCGCTGGTGCGCCCGTGGGGGACGGCCAGGCCGTGGTCCAGATAGGTGGTTTGCGTTTCCTCGCGCAGAAGGACCGCATTCTTGATGTGCCTTAGCTGACGTTCGTCAAGGACTTCCGCCATGGAATCCGTCAAGGTTTCCAGAGCCTGTTCCTGAGTGGTTGCGGGCTGGAACGTGCGTACGTGAATTTGAAGATTGTCTGCCACCGGGTCTGCTAAAGGCTTTTGGCTTTTAATTCTATGAAGGGAACCATGATTATCAAGGAAATTCTGGCCTGCGTACGGGGAAGGAGGCTTTCCCTGTGAATTGGGGCGGACAAAAAGGACCCCCGCGCCTTTCCGGCGCGGCTTTTTTGACACAAACGCGGCGGAACGGCCTGTTTTTAGGCTTTCTCTTCCGCGGGAATGAAGCTACCCTGCCGCCATGATGCAGGATTCAGAGGTCATCAAACTCGTCAAGCCCGTGCCTTCCGACCGCCTGGCGACCCAGGTGCTGGTGATGTGGTACAATACGGTGCGCCCCAAGTGGAAGAAACCGCTGGATCTGGCCATCACCGCCTTTTTTGTGCTGATGACGCTGTACTCCTTCTCCCTGCGCCCGCTGCCCATATTCGCGTGGCTGTCCCTGGCCGGGGCGCTGATGGCGATCATCCTGTCCTGGTTCTACGTTCCCTTTCTGGCGAAGGCCGCCCTGGCCGCGAACAAGAAGGTGCCCATGTACCATCAGGAAAAGGATTACGTCTTCCATGAGGATTACATGACTTTCTCCAGCAAGGACGTCGAGCCCATGAATATCCCCTACGACCGCTTCACTACCCTGTGCAAGACGCGCCACGCCCTGCTGTTCCTGTTCGGCAAGAAGCTGGTGCTGTGGCTGCCGCTCAAGCTCATGAGCACGGATCAATTGGAAAGCATCATGCGCCGGTTCCGGAACCACGGCGTGGAAGTCCGGGATATTTCCTGAGGCGGAAAGCCGTTCGGGGCCGTTCCGGAAGGGGCTCAAATTTGCCGTTTCCGCGCCTTTTTTGTTGAGCGCGGGGTCAAAACGGGTAGGGTGTCTCCATGTCACGTTACAATGGAGAACAGGTTCTGGTGGTTCCCCGCGCCACGTTTGAAGAAGCGGGTTATTTCCAGGGACACCGGGAAGGCGGGGATCATTATCTGAATGCGTTCATGAAGCCGGGGGTCTCCTCCTTCATGGACCGGGAGGCGGCGGAAAACGACCCCTCCCACAAGCAGATCATCGCCTATGCCATTTTCTGCCACCAGGGCCGCATCCTGCATTACACGCGCGGCGGCTCCGGCGGTGAGGCCCGGCTGCATGACAAGGGCTCCATCGGCATCGGCGGCCATATCAATCCGGTGGACCGCCAGTCCGGCCATGACGATGTTTCCACCTATCTGGCCGGGGTGGAGCGTGAAATCCGCGAGGAACTGGTTATTGACGGGAGCTGCACCCAGCGGGTGCTAGGCGTGATCAATGACGATTCCAATGACGTGGGAGCCGTGCATCTGGGCATCGTCCATCTGTTTGAGCTGGATACAGACCGGGTGCGCGCGAATGAAGCCGCGCTGGCCAATCTCCGTTTCGTGGCCCCGGAGGAACTGTCCGGGGAGATGTTTGAGAAGCTGGAAACCTGGTCCCAGCTTGCGCTGGAGCTGTTTAAAAACAGGGGAGCCTGAAGCCTTGCGCTTCCATGAAGCGCCCGGCGGGCGTAGCAATGCGCCTCCTCTTTCGTTTCCTTCCATGGGAAGCCCCCGCGGCATACGCCTGCGGGGGCTTCTTTCGTCCATCAGGGCCTGAAGAAAACAAAGGGCCGTTAATGGAAGATTTTTCTGCGCCTGCGCCACAGCAGGGCGGCCAGTCCGGCCAGACCCAGGGAAGCGCTCCCCGGCTCCGGCGCCTGGGCGAAGACCATGGCGGAATTGGCCTGGAGGTCCGTGGACATGGCCGCATCGTACAGGACGCCGTTGTTCAGGAATTTGATGTTGTCCAGACTGGCGGGAATCTCCGTCAGGGAAAGCGTGTAGTGGCTGGTGCCCGTAATGTCCACGATGACCTTGTCCGCGGTAAGTCCCTGAAGAGTCAGGGAGGCGTGTTCCCCAAGAATGAGCGTGGTCATGTCTGAAACTCCGTTCAGGACGAGTCCGCTTCCGGCTTCAATGGTCACGGTGAGCGCTCCTCCCAGGGAATCCAGCGTGGTGCGGGTCTGGTTGACGGCGGAAACATGGGTGAAGTCGCTCAGGGAAGCCTGGAAATGCTCCACGGTCACATGGTCCAGCACCAGGCTTCTGCCGCCACTCACATTCGTGCCGCCGCTGATGGTTCCGGCATACTTGTCAAAACCGTAGGCCGCCGTCCCGGAGGAAAGATCCTGGATGCGCACGATGGAGCTGCCGTTGACGGCGCCGCCGGAACCGCCCCCGGAGATGCTGCTCCAGGACTTCCCGTTGTGAAGCGTGGCGGAGTTTCCGGCCACGGTGACGGACGTATTTCCCTGAACGGTGCCGCCGGAGCCTCCCGCATACACATCTCCCTTGATGGTGCCCCCTGTAACGCGTACCGCGCTTCCCTCCCGGATGGAGCCTCCCTTGCCTGCGCCGTAAACGGAGCCGGCGATGACTCCGCCCGTGACGGTGGCGTTGGAACCGCCGGAAATGCAGCCTGTCAGGCCTCCCCCCATCACGTCTCCGTTAATGGAGCCTCCGTTGACGTAAACGTGCGTGGCTCCCCCGATGGTGGTTGTGCCGTTGTTGGCATTCGCGTAAATGCCGCCCATGATTTGGCTGGAGAAGGAGCCGGAGTTAATCACGATGTTCACGTTCCCCTTGATATCCGTAGCATAGGATCCGACCACGGAGGAGGCGTTATTGCTGGTGAAGGTGCCGAAGGAGGCGTTTTCCGCGGAGAATTCCAGATAAACGTTTCCGGTCACGCCGGAGGCGTTCACGGCGCCGAAGACGGTGCTTCCGCCCGTGGCGGCGTCCGTAAAGCGCAGGGCGGCATTCCCGTTCAGCGTTCCGGAATTTCCATGGGCCCCGTACCAGGCGGAGGCCTGCCCTTCCTTGGCGATGGTCAGCCAGACGTCCCCCGTATAATTGCCGGTGCTGGCATACACATGCGTGGCGTTTCCGGAAGTGATGGTGACGTTCACGGAGTTTCCCTGCCTCCCGGAGGAGGCGTCCGCCTGGGCGCGGGCATCGAAGACGCCGGAGCAATTCTGGTTGGCGGCGGAATGCGTGAAGCCAGTTTCCGGCCACGCGATGTTGCCCTCCGGAGTGCCTGACGAGCCCCCGGAGTCCGCTCCGGCGGAAATAAAGGAGTCCCCTTCATTGACCAGCCCGGAAGTGGGTGGGGCATACGATCCTGTGCCGTCCATGGACAGGTCTTTCAGGATGGCGTTTCCGCTGCCGTCATACTGGATGATGACGCCGTTGCAGCCGGAACCGGAGGTGACGGAAAGCGCTTCCCCGATCAGCATGTCCCCCAGCCAGACGTAATAGCCGCCTTTCAGCCCTTCCTGCTCATTGCCCGTGACGTAGGCCATGCGCAGGTTTTCCGTATTGGCGGACATGTCCAGGGAATACAGGATGGTATCCCCCCATTTGATATAGGCCTCGTTAATGTTGAGCGTGCCGTAAAAAGAGCCGTTCCCAAGGCTGACGCTGAACTGGTCCGAGAGATTCCAGCCGTTTGCCGCCCCGTCTCCCAGGACCAGGTTGAAATCAAAGGTAAAGCCGTTTTTCAGGGCCGTTCCCTCCGTCCATGTCCGGGAAATGGAACTTGTCCCCGCCTGTCCCAGGCTGATTCCTTCCGCGTTCACGCCAATGTTGGATACGGAAAAGCCCGCATCCGCCAGGTTCTGCACTCCGGTCCATGCGGGCGCTCCTGCGCCCTGGTGGAAGTTGACGGCCATTTCCCCGGCGTCCCGGCGCAGTTGTCCGGCAGAGCGGCCCGCATAGCCCATGGCTTTGGCGATGTTGCCAGCCATGAGCAGGTCTCCCTGGGCGTTGGGGTGGAGTCCGTCCGCCGCGGGATTGTTGAACATGGACCGCACCCCGTAAAACGGCTTGGAGGAAGCCACGTCAATGATCCCTCTGTTGACGTCGATGACCGTGACGCCCTGCCTGGACTGCCCCCAGGAATTCAGGGAGGCGTTATAGGTTTCCACCGCCTGGTGGGTGGCGTCCGAATTGCCGTTGGAATGCTGGGTCCAGCAGGGAATGGTGAGAACGATGACGTTCGCGCTGCCGTTGGCGGCGTGCATGGTGTCTACGATGGCGTCCATGTCCGCCAGAAGATCCCGGGTGACTGAATCAAGACGGCTGTCCAGGGTGGAATTGTCGCCGTCGGAGAGAAGGTCGTTGGTGCCGATCATCACGAAAAAGGTATCCGGCGTGTCCGTTCCCGTGAAGGTCGGGCCCTGGTAGGCTGCTCCGTTTGCTTTGGCATCGGAAAGCCCCAGCCAGTTGGAGATGTTGGAGCCGTCAAACCTGCTTCCGGTTTTCCTGCCGGATATTTCCCAGGCCCTTGCGCTTGCCTGGGAGGAATGTTCGTTGTTGAAAACCTGGCCGCCGTAGGAGGTTCCCGCGGTGACGCCTCCGGAATAGTTGCCGGTTTTCACGCCTTCCGCATGGTAGGAAATGCCGTTGTCCGCAAATATTTTATGGAGGGCCCAGCGGTAAGTGCCGCTGTTCATGCCGTGGGTGATGGAATCGCCTACGTACATGACGTTGCCCAGGTCCGTGCCCGCAGGGGCGGCGATGGCGGAGGGGAAAACCGCCAGCAGGGCGGCCAGGAGGGAGAGAGGGAGCCTGGTTTTCATCAAGGGGAGCAGGGGAATGAAACGGATGTTTGAAAAAAGTGAATAAAACGGCCATCCCTAAATGGACAGGGATGGCCGTGGCTGGAAAAGGCTAGGCTCTCCGGCGGCGTACCAGCAGCATGCCCAGGCCCAGCAGGCCGAGGGAGGCCGCGGCCGGCTCCGGAACGGCGCTCAAGGCGTATTCTTTCATCTGGTCTTCTGTCAGTGCTCCCAGGTACAGGTCAAAATTGTTCAGGGTATATTCCCCGGTGACGCCGTCCGGAGGAGTCCAGGTGTTTCCGGAACCGTCCTTGGCGGAAAAATTGAGCTGGTTCATGGTGACGCTGCCGAATTTGACCCCGGAGCCGTTCAGGGAGGCCAGAGTGGTCAGGGTGGACGTATCGTCCCCCAGCATGGCGGAAATAGTGACATTCCCGTCATTGTATGTGTAAAACAGGGTAAGGGCCTGTCCTGCGGAATAGCCGGAAAGCGTTTGCGTTTTCCAGGGGGAGGTGCCTGCCGTGCCTCCGTTGTAGTTAAAGCCGCCTGCGCATAGAGTGAGGTCTCCCGACTCCGTCAGCCGGTAACCCATCCCCTCCAGGTTCTTGTAATTGGAGGTGGTATTATAGGTAAACAGCAGGCCTACATCCGTCCCCGAGGTGGTGCCCAGGTCGGAAATGGTCAGGGCCATGGTCCATGGAGTGGCTCCGGAGCCGGTATGCACGGGCACGGAGGGAGAGGAAACATTCAGGGTGTCTCCGTTGCTTCCGTCATAAATGGTGTAACCCTTTGAATAAGAGGAATCCATTCCATTGATGGAAGCGGCGAAGGATAGACTGCCTCCCAGAACGGCGGCCAGGAGGGTCAGGTATGTGGTCTTCATATTGATTGCTGTACGGATTGGAGAAATGTTCCCGCGCAAGAGAACGTCCGTTTTTTATCGAATTCCTAATCCGTCAACAATTAAAAATATTAACGGTAAATGTATTGTTTATCATAAAATATTGATATTCATCATAATTTAAAAGATCTGGTCTTTTCAGGACAATTCCTTTTCCCATGATTCTCTAGCCTTTATCCATGCTTGCATTGGATGGGTCCACAAGCGGATTAGGAATCCGCCCAGGCGCTTGAAATCAGCTGTAAGAGCAGGAGCAGTATGGAGTTGCCCGTAATTATGGAATAGAAAAATCGTGGATAATTAATTCCTGAAAAACACGATGCAATTCTTTTACGCTATCTTGATTGTAAATGAATTGGTTCCAAATCAATTCCAAAACTGCTTCCGTCCCCCGCGGAACCCGAGCCGGGGAAAGGGAAAAAGGAGGTGGGCAGGAGATGCGATGCCCGGCAATCCGTGAAGCGGCGCAAGCAGTGGATAATCCATTGACCGTCCCGCTCCGGACTCATCAATCTCTTCTGCCGGAAGCGGGAAGACCGCGGATGCCCGGCCTGCCAGGGACTGGGAAGGCGGCGCGCCTGTTTTCCGCTCCGCCGGAGAGCAAATTCCCCGGCAAGCTTGTACTTGCCGGGGAATGAAAAAAACAGTCAAGGAAACTCCCGATTTTAAGGGAGGAGCGTTTTTTATCGCTTGGGCGGGCCATCCATGATAGCCTTGTGGCTCATGTTCCAGCCGCCGCCCAGGGCCGTGTACAGGGAAACCAGCGTGCTGGCGTGCTGATAGTAGTACTGGGAAAGCTGAATCTGCGCAGGGTACAGGTTCTGCTGGGCGTACAGCACTTCAATGTAGTTGGAAAGGCCCGTGCGGTAGCGCTCAAAGGAGAGCTTCACCGCTGTTTGGTAGGCTTCCACGGCCTCTGACTGGATGGAGGTGATATTGCGCAGCTTGGCCCGCTGGATGAGCGTGCTGGAGACTTCCGCCAGGGCGTTCAGCACCGTCTGTTCATAGTCGTTGCTGGCTGCCAGGAATTCGGCCTTGGCTGCCTTTTCGGAAGCCGTCAGCTTGCCCGCCTGGAAGAGGGGGCCGGTCAGGTTGGTTCCAAAGCCCCAGCCGCCGCGGCGGCCCTGCACGTGGCGCAGGTCCGCGGAGGCTAGGCCGCCGGCCGCCGTCAGGGAAATGGTCGGGAAATAGTTGGCAATGGCTACGCCCACTTCCGCGTTGGCCGCGCGCAACTGGTATTCGCTCTGGCGGACGTCGGGCCTTCTGGAAAGGATGTAGGCCGGAATGCCGGCGGGAACCTTCACGTTGTAGGCGATGTCACGGGTGCTGCCGGAACGGCGGATGCGGCCGGGAGCGCGTCCGGCCAGGACGGAGACCGCGTTTTCCAGATTGGCGATCTGCACCTGGATGGCGGGAATCTGTGCCTGGGAGGAAGCCAGGGCGGCCTTGGCGGAGGCTACCTGGAGCCTGTCGCCCACCTGGCCTTCAAGCTGTTCGTCGAACAGGCGGAGGCTTTCGGAATAGGATTCCACGGATTTCTGCACAATGGCAAGCTGTTCGTCCAGCTGGAGGAGCTGGAGGTAGGAGTCGGCCACCTGGCGGAGCAGGGAGAGCATGAGCGCGCGCTGGCCTTCTTCGGAAGCGAGGTAGTCTGCGCGGGCCGCTTCCGTCATCCGGCGCGTCTTGCCCCAGATGTCCAGCTCCCAGGAGATGCCGGCGTCAATGGATCCGGGCGTCAAGGTATTGCCAACGGCGGAGGTTTGGACCACGTTGCCGCTGGTGTAGTTGGAGCCCTTGCTGAGGGAGCCGGAATAATCCGCCCACGGGAAGAGCGGGGCTTCCGTGATGGTGATGTACTGGCGGGCCTTTTCCACGCGCGCCATGGTGGCCTTCAGGTCACGGTTGTTTTGGTAGGTATCCGTCAGGAGGTCCTGGAGATCCTTGTTCTTGAAAACTTTCCACCAGGGCAGGTCCGCAATGGACTCCGTGGCCGCGGAGGCTCCTCTGAACGCCGTGGGCATGGGCATGTCCACCGGCTTGAAGTCGGGACCCATCATGCAGGAGGAAGCCGTGATGGCCGTGCCCAGCAGGATGGCGCGTGTGATGTATTGGTTCGGTCGCATAATGGCGTTTTGTCTGTTTTTAAATGGTTTCAAGGGCGGTTTTTACCCTTTCAGTGATTCATGGGCTTCATGGAAGAGGTGCTTCCGGGCGATGATTTCATCCGGATCCTCCGTTTCCACCGTCTTCCGGGCGATGCGGACACGGAAAAGCTTCATGATGAAGTAGAAGGAGCACGGGATCAGGAAGACGCCCACTACCGTCGCCATCGTCATCCCGGCAATCACCACAATACCGATGATGTTGCGGGAGTAGGCGCCGGAACCGGAGGCCAGGGCCAGCGGAACGCAGCCCAGGATGAAGGCGAAGGAGGTCATCAGGATGGGGCGCAGACGGATTCTGGCCGCGGAGAGCGTGGCTTCCATCAGCGTCTTGCCGCGTTCCATTTCAATGACGGCGAATTCCACGATCAGGATGGCGTTCTTGGCCGCCAGGCCGATGAGCATCACCAGGCCGATCTGCGCGTACAGGTTCAGTTCATACCCGAACCAGTACAGGCCCAGGAAAGCGCCCAGGGCCGCGATGGGCACCGTCATGAAGATGCTGAGCGGCAGGGACCACCGTTCATACAGGGCCGCCAGGATCAGGAAGACGAAGACGGAGGAGAGCAGGAAGATCTGCACGATGCCGATGCCGTTCTGGATCTTTTGTTCCTGATAGCTCATGTCTGCGTAGCTGTAGCCCATGTCCGTGGGCATGCTGGCCTCAAAGGTCTGTTCCAGCGCTTCCATGGCCTGGGAGTTGGAGTAGCCCTGGGCCGGGGTGACCATGAGCTTGGAGGAGTTGTACAGGTTCTGGCGCAGCAGGAATTCCGGACCCTTGATGTCCGTGATCTTCACGAGAGTGGAGAGGGGGACGGAACTGCCCGAGTCATTCTTCACATAGAAGTTCTTGAGCATGTCCGTTCCGGTGCGGTCGCTGCCCTGCGCCTGGATGTACACCTGCCATTGCTGGCCGTACAGGGTGATGTAGTTGATGAACAGGGAGCCCATGTAGGCCTGGAGCAGGCTGTTGGCCTCACTGATGCTGACGCCCAGCGTGGCGCACTTTTCTTCATCCAGCCGCACGTCCTTCTGCTCCACGGCAAAGGACATCACGCTGCGCACGCCGCCGTTCTTCTGCGGGTCGAATATCGGGAGCTTGCTTGCTTCCTTGACAAAGATGTCCGTTTGTTCCGCCAGGTATTCCGTGCCCTTGCCGTCGCGGTCTTCCAGCATGAAGGTGACGCCGTTGGCGGAGCCCACCCCTGCAATGGCCGGGGGCTGGAAGCACATGGGGATGCCTTCCGGAACCTTGGTGCTCAGCAGGGCGTTGAGCTGGGCGGTGACCGCCTTGGCGCTCTGGTCCGGATTGGGGCGTTCCTCCCAGGGCTTCAGCATGACGAAGAAGAAGGCGTTGTTCGTGCTCTGCACCCCGGTCAGCAGGCTGAAGCCGGAAATGGCGATCACGTCCTTCACGTTCGGGTTCTGGCGGATGAGGTCTGAAACCTTGTCCGCGGCGGCCGTCGTCAACTGGAGGGAGCGGGCTTCCGGCATGATCAGGGCGGAGAACAGGTAACCCTGGTCTTCGTCCGGCAGGAAGCCGTTGGGAATCTGCTTGGCTACGGGCAGGATGGCGTACGCGATCAGGGCCAGCAGGGGAATGGAGATGATGAGCTTGCGGGTCAGGAAGTGGCACACCTTGGTGTAGCCGCTGGCCGTAGCGTCATAACCGCGGTTGAAAATGCGGTAGAAGAATTTCAGCGGACCGCCCTTGTTCGGGTCCTTGGGCTTGAGCAGGATGGCGGAGAGGGCCGGGGACAGCGTTAGCGCGTTGAACGCGGAAATCAGCATGGAAATGGCGATGGTCACGGCAAACTGCTGGAACAGCGTGCCCGTAATGCCCGGCAGCAGCAGGGAGGGAAGGAACACCGCCGCCAGCACCAGGGCGATGGCGATGACGGGGCCGGACACTTCCTCCATGGCGGCGAAGGCCGCCTGGCGCGGAGTCAGCCCGCGTTCCATGTGGGATTCAACGGCTTCCACCACCACGATGGCGTCATCCACCACCAGGCCGATGGCCAGCACCATGCCCATCAAACAGATGGTATTCAGGGTGAAGCCCAGGAGCGGGAACAGCGCGAAGGTGGCGATGATGGAGACCGGCACGGCAATGGCCGGAATCAGCGTGGCGCGCCAGCCCTGGAGGAAGACGAACACCACCAGCACCACCAGCAGGAGGGCTTCCACCAGCGTGTGCTCGATTTCCTCAATGGAGGCGCGCACGGCCAGCGTGGTGTCCAGCGTCACGTTGTACTCCATCCCGGCGGGGAAGCTGCGGGCGCGGTCTTCAAAAAGCTTCACCAGGGCGTCCACCGTATTGATGGCGTTGGAGCCGGGGGCGGCATACACGGCGATGGCGCCTGAATCCCTGCCGTTGTATTTACTGGATACGTTGTAGGTCTGGGAACCCAGTTCCACCTTGGCGATGTCTTTCAGGTAAAGGAGCTTGTTCCCGTCCGCACGGATGATGATGTTGCCGAATTCCTCCGCAGTCTGGAGGCGGCCCTTGGTCTGGATGCTGTACGTGAATTCCGTTCCGGGAGGGGCCGGTTCCGCGCCGATCTGGCCGCCGGGAATCACGGTGTTCTGCGCCCGGATGGCGGACTGGACTTCTCCCACGGAGATGTTCTGGGCGGCCATCTTGGTGGTGTCCAGCCAGATGCGCATGGCGTAGCGTCCTGCGCCGAACACCTGCACGTCGCCCACGCCGGGAACGCGCTTCACGGGGTCCACCAGGCTCACGTACGCATAGTTGCTCAGGAAGATGGCGTTCAGGCTGTCATCCGGGGAATACAGGTTGATTACGGCCAGCGGGCTGCCCGTGGACTGGGTGATGGTGATGCCCATCTGGGAGACTTCCGCAGGGATCTGGGCGGTGGCCTGCCCGTAGCGCATGTAGGCCAGCGTCTGGTCCATGTTGGGGTCCGTGCCCACTTCAAAGACGATGCTCAGGGAGCAGATGCCGTTGTTGGCGTTGGTGGAAGTCATGTAGTCCATCCCCACGACGCCGGAAATGGATTGCTCAATGGGGGAGGCCACGGAGTTGGCCACCGTCTCCGCATTGGCGCCCGGATAGGTCGCCTGCATCTTGATGGTGGGCGGGACGATGTTCGGGTACTGCTCAATGGGGAGCCCCATCAGGGACAGTCCGCCGAGCAGGATCATCACGATCGAGATGACGATGGCGATGGTCGGGTGTTTGATGAAGAAGCTGGACATGGTATTAAATCATGAGAGTGCGCGGGAAAGGCGGGGAGGGGAGAGGGGCTTCCCAGGAGAGGGGGGGATTATTTGGCGGCGGGCTGGGCTTCGTCGTGCTTCATGCCTTCGGGCGTCTTGGCCTTTTCAAAGGACTGCGCTCCTACGGAAGGCATGACGGGCTGGGAAACGACAGGCTTGTAGGGCAGGGGCTTCACGGGGGACTGTCCCTGGAGCTTGGCCGCCTGCATGATTCCTTCCACTACGATGGGGCTGTCCTTCGTGAAGGAGGAGTGCGGCATGGGAACGATGTTGATCACCTGCATGCCGTCCACCACGGGCCCGAGGTTCACCACCTGCATGTGGGGAACGTTCTTGTCATCCAGATAAATGATGAATTTGGCGCTCTGGGCGGAGAGGATGGCGCGCGGGGGAACCAGCGTGGCGTTTTCCAAAGTCTTCACCGTGGCGCGGACGCGGACGAACATGCCGGGACGGAGCGTCAGGTTCGGATTGGGAATATGGCCCACGATGTTGATCGTGCCGGTCTGGGCGTCCACGTTTCTGTCAATGGCTACGGGTTCGCCCTGCATGGGGAATTCCGTGCCGTTGGCCAGAATGACGTCAAACTTGAGGTGCTTCTCCTTGGCCAGGTTGCTGTCCATGGAGTTCAGGAAGTCCTGTTCACTCACGGAGAAGTCCACGCGGATGGGGTCAATGGCGGAAATGGTGGTCAGCGGATTGGGGCTGGAGGGCGTCAGCAGGTTGCCGATGGAAGGAGTTGCCAGGCCCGCCAGACCGGAAATGGGGGCCGTGATGGTGGTGAATTTAAGATTGATTTTCGCTTCGTCCACCTGGGCCTTTGCCGTGGCGATGGCGGCTTCCGTTTCCTGGACCTGCTGCAGGGCGTCATCCAGCTGCTTGCGGCTGACGGAGCCGGTCTTTACCAGCGGCGTGTAGCGTTCCACGTCCAGCTTGTACTTCTTCAGCGTGGCTTCATACTGTTCCAGGCGCCCCTGGGCCTGGTCCAGCGTTGCCTGGAACGGGCGGGGATCAATCTGGAAAAGCACTTGGCCTTTCTTCACATAGGCGCCGTCCTTGTAATCCTTGGAAAGAAGGTATCCCGTCACCTGGGAGCGGATTTCAGCATCTTCCGTACCGCGCAGGGTGCCCACCCACTCCTGCCTGATGGGAACGTCCCTGGTTACCAGCTTGGTCACCTGCACTTCGGGAACGAGCGCCGGCATCTGGCCTGCTGAATCCTTTTTCCCTTCACAGGAAGTTAAAATCATCACCGGAGAGCACAGGAGCAGAGTTGTGGCGGCAATCGTCAAAGGCTTGTTGTACATAAATGGATGCGGTTGGTTGCAAGCTGGTGCCGGAAGATGCGGCAGAGCGAGCAAATTTTGCTTCTTTTTCTCATAAAGTCAACGCAAAGATGTGTTCTGATTCTTGTGAAATATCCGTAACCTTTGCATATTGAAGGGATAATTTAATTAAACAAATGTATAATATGTTGACTCCTCCATGCTCCTCTGCGGAGGCGGAACAGCGATCCTCTCCGCGCCTTCGTTCAGGAGGCCAGCCGCCTCTTGCGGAGCATGGCGTCCATGCGTGGTTTTCTGCCCATGAAATCCATGAACTGCTGCATGGGCGGGACTGTATATCCCTTTTCCAGAATGGCCTTACGGAATTTCCGGGCGGTTTCCCTGTCCGGTCCTCCGGCCCGTTCAAAAGCTTCGAAAATGTCCTTGTCCAGAACTTCCGCCCAGCGGTAGGCGAAGTAAAAGGAGGCATAACCCGCCGGGGAGGAAAACAAATGGCGCGCCGTGCGCAGCTTGCCGGTTCGTTTGAAATCCTTGAAATAATCCATGTCTCCGGCTACGGCGGCGTCCACCTCGTCCAGGGGGCCGGCGGCGAACCGTTCCGGGTCCGTGTGCACGGCCAGGTCCATTTTTGCGTACAGGAGCTGCCCGGCCAGGGCGAGGGCGGGAGTATTGCCGCGGGAAGCGTCCAGGGAGCGCAGCATTTCCTCCGGAATGGGGAGCCCCGTTTTTTCATGGCGCGCGAAGCTTTTCAGCACGTCCGGATGCCAGCACCAGTTCTCCATGAACTGGGAGGGAACCTCCACAAAATCCCGCGGCACGCTGGTCCCTGCCAGGGAGGGGATGGAAACCCGGGTAAACATCAGGTGCAGCAAATGGCCGAATTCATGGAACAGAATCCTGGTCTCCTGATGTGAAAGAAGCACCGCAGCTCCTTCTGCGGAGGGGTGAAGGTTCAGGCAGACCATGCCCAGGCGGGGCTTGCCCGGGTTTTCCCGCGTGGCCGGGCTCCCCGTGTCCAGCGCGTTCATCCATGCTCCGGCCCTTTTGCTTTTGCGGGAAAAGAGGTCCAGGTAAAAGGATCCCAGGCGGTTGCCCCTGACGTCCTCAATGGTGAAAAAGCGCACGTCCGGATGCCAGGTCCCCACGGCTCCTGCGCCTTCCCCTGCCGGAACCTCCGCCACGCGGATGCCGTATAACTGCTCCGCCAGGGAAAACAGGCCGTCCAGCACGCGGGGAAGGGGGAAGTAACGGCGCAGTTCCTCCTGGTCCAGCCGGAACTGTTCCTTTGCCTGGAGACTGGTGTAATACGCCACGTCCCAGGGATTCAGACGGGCGTTTTCCTGTCTCGTGAGACGGGCCTTGAGTCGGCGCAGCGCTTCCATTTCACGGAAAAAGGGGGCTTTTACCTTGTCCAGCAGCTCATTCACGAACTTCATGGCGTTTTCCCCGTTTCCCGCCATGCTCTCCCGCAGGGCGTAATCCGGATACGTTCCATACCCGCACAAATGCGCCTTTTCACGGCGCAGGGAAAGAATCTCCCGGATGACGGGTTCCGTATCGCATGCTCCCGTGGCGACGGTCTGGAGATGTTCCCATAAATCCTTCCGGCATTCTTCGCAGTGCGCCTTCTCCATCACCCGGGCGGAAGCCGCGGAATCCAGCGTAAACGTCCAGCCCGGGCCGGAATGGCCTGGGCTGCGTGACTGGAACTCCTCCCGCGCCTGTTGAAGAGCGTTGTTGTCTATCCCTTCCAGAAAGGCGGCGTCCCGCACTGTCCAGGTCCAGGACTTCCGCGCGTCCATGTACAGATTGTTGAAACGCTGTGAGGCGAGAGTCAATTCCCTGTCAATTGCCTCAAGCCGCGCGCGCTTGTCCGGCGGCAGGTCCGCCCCGTTGTCCCGGAAGCTCTGCATGGTCAGCTCCATGTACCGTTTCTGTTCCGGGCCCGGATTGGTCTGCCGCAGGCGTTCCTCAGCGGTTTTCAGGACGTTCCACAGGGCCTGGTCCTTCGTGACGGAGGAAAGGAAGGCGGACACGCGGGGCGCAACCGAATCCATGGCCTTGCGCAGTTCCGCGCTGTCGCACAGGCTTTTCAGGACATAGGCCTTGCGCATGCCTTCCATGAGGAGGTCATTGCTGCATTCCAGGGCGCCGAACGTGTTTTCAAACGTCATTTCCTCCGGTTGGAGACGGCTGATCTCTTCCACGGCGGACCGGGTGAGGCGCATCGCTTCCCGGATGTCCGGTTCCAGCCTGTCCGGGGTCAGGCGGTTCCAGCAAATGGGGCGGCTCTTGTCCAGAAAAGGGTGGGTGGAAGAATCCGCCGGAGAGGGAAGGGCCGCGGAAAGAAAAAGGAGAAGGAGATGGAAAAACTGCCTGGGTAACCGCATAGCGGCTATCCTACCGGAAGCCCTCTCCCCCTTCAAGCCTTGTGCTTTTCGTGTCTGCATCCGGGGAAAAACCGGGCCCCGGTCTTGAACGGAACCACGTTTGCATGTATGAACAAAGGCGATGTCCACCAAAATTTTCCTCTATGATACCACGCTGCGCGATGGAGCGCAGAGTGAAGACGTCAACTTGAGTGCGACGGACAAGGTCCGCATCGCCCGGCAGCTGGATTATCTGGGCATGGACTACATTGAGGGCGGCTGGCCCGGCGCCAACCCGGTGGAGACGGAATTTTTCAAGGCCATGAAGGACGTGGAGCTCAGGAATGCGAAGCTGGCCGCCTTCGGCAGCACGCACCATCCGTCCAGTACGCCGGAGACGGACCCCACGCTGAACGCCCTGGTTTCCAGCGGCGCGCGGGTGGCCGCCATCTTCGGGAAATCCTGCCCCCGCCATGTGGAAGTGGCGCTGGCCATCTCCCGGGAACGCAATCTGGAAATCATCGGCAACTCCATCTCCTTCCTTAAAAAGAATTTGGAAGAAGCTTTTTTTGACGCGGAACACTTTTTTGACGGCTTCAAGCGGGACCCGGAATACGCCCTGGCCGTGCTCCGCGCCGCCCATGAGCACGGCGCGGACTGCCTGGTCCTGTGCGATACCAACGGAGGCACCATGCCGGAGGAAATCGGTTCCATCATCCGGACGGTCAGGGAACGCCTTCCGCATGCCGCCCTGGGCATCCACGCCCACAATGACTGCGAGCTGGCCGTCGCCAACAGCCTGGCCGCCGTGAACAGCGGGGCCGTCCAGGTGCAGGGCACCGTGAACGGCATCGGGGAACGCTGCGGAAACGCCAACTTGTGCTCCGTCATTCCCAACCTTCAGTTGAAGATGGAGGGCTTTTCCTGCCTCAGTGACGCCTCCCTGACGCGCCTCAAATCCACCGCCGCCTTCGTTTCGGAAGTGTCCAACCTGGCCCCCTTCCGGCGGCAGCCCTTTGTGGGGAACGCCGCCTTCGCCCACAAGGGGGGCGTGCATGTGAGCGCCATCATGAAGGACTCCGCCCTGTACGAGCACATTGACCCCTCCCTGGTGGGGAACGCCCAGCGCGTGCTGATGACGGAGCAGGGAGGCAAAAGCAACATCCTTTCCCTGTCCCGTACCCTGGGCTTTGAACTGGAGAAAGGGGACCCGCTTCTGGACGTGCTCTCCGCCGCCGTGAAAAAAAACGCTGCGCTGGGGTATGACTACGTGGCCGCCCCGGCCAGCGCGGAACTGCTCTTCCTGCGGCACATGCCGGACAGCGCGCTGAAGCCGTACTTCAACATCCTGCGCACCGTGGTGCTTACCTCCCGCCATGAAATGGATCCGGACATGATGGTGGAAGCCTCCCTCAAGCTGGACGTCCACGGCAACGTGGAGCACACCGCCGCCGGCGGCTTCGGCCCCGTGCATGCGCTGGACCGCGCCCTGCGCCGCGCCCTGACGCGCTGGTACCCGGAACTGGAACAGATGCACCTGATTGACTACAAGGTGCGCGTGCTCTCCCCCACCCGGACGAACATTCCGGACGCGGCGGAGGAAAACGGCACCGGCTCCAATGTGCGCGTGCTCATTGAATCCTCGGACGGCGTCGCCACCTGGACCACGGTGGGCGTCTCCTACAACATCATTGAGGCCAGCCTGGAAGCCTTGGCGGACGCCGTCACGTACAAGCTCTACAAGACGGAGCAGGCCAGATGGCGCGCGGAATGCTGATGGACAGGCTCCCTGGAAGCTGACTGCCTGACGATCTTATATTCTCTCTGAAGCGCACGGCGGCTTCCGGCAGGGAAAGAAGGCGCGCTCCGGATAAAATTCATTTGAATTTTACTTCATCCGGTGTTGGCATATCTTCCGGCAGGTCAAAAGGAAGGACTACAGGACAGTTGTAATCAAGTATACCGGGCTCCTGCTTCATGGTCAGGGGACGGCTTTCAGGTTTAAAATGAAATACCTGGACAGTACTTGGAAATTCAGTTGCATAACGATGATGTTCTACATCATACATCAATGTCCAGTTAACGGCGGAAAAAATGCCGTACCGTTTATTCGTTCCATGCTGATCCCTTCTGGTGTATTCGCCCAACAATGCGATTCCCTGGACAACCACGCATAAATAAGGGTGGCTTCCCAGGTTTGCGGATTGTTGCCGTCCATTGCGGAAAATGAGTTCCTGACTGAATGGAATGATCAGCACTGGAAACCATCCTTTGGAACCGGGCCATTCCGGGAATGCAGATAAATACCTCCATTCCCGCTGTATGACCGGCAGTTGATTTCTCATGACCGTTCATAAATAATTAAGGCAAAGAGGCTGGTTTAACATCATCCATAATAGATGGGGAGGCATCGTATTGCGGTTGTAGGCCTCTACAAATTCCTCGCCGCAGCTGCGTACAAAACTCAATTCCCAAAGCTGGGAGGTCAAGTTAAAGCTTCGTTCCATTTCACACCATTCCACCAGCCGCCGATAGCTGTAAATGTGGCTGACCTCCTCCCGGTTAATTTCCACCAATACCATCTTGTTGTTTGAAGACGGCATAGAGAGCAAATTGGCGTCGGCATGGATCGGTTGGGCTAGTATCAACCCCAAAAAATGCAACAAATGAACACAACGAAACAATTAGCAAATATCCTTTTCATTTTTCCTTCTTGGAAAATCTTATTATAATGTAAATCAATAAATATGTCCGTTCATTATTGCAATTGAATTTAAAAATCTTCCACTTGATAATGTATTTTATGTAGAGAAACTCTTTCTTTGAAAGGGTTATATTTTTCTTTTTCTGGATTGCATTAATCTTTGTTGAAATCTTGTTTTACGAGAATTTTTTATTACCGTTTTCAAGGATTAAAAAAACGGGAATTGACTAAAAGTTCGACTTTTTATTTTCCAATAGGATTCTGATTTCTTCCGTTTCCTCATCCTGTACCTGTTCTGTCATCCCTCTGTTTTTGCTAAGATCCATGAAATAGTAAATAACTTTTTGTAAATCAGATAGAATCTCATTAAACGCGAACCAGGGATAGGAAGAAGAGAATCGAAATTAAGTAATAATTAATGGAATATATTCCATTAATATTTTATGATTGCATTTGTGTTTACAATAAAAAAGAATCCTATATTTTTCTATTTCGAAAGAATAAGTTTAATGTATGGTTTGATGATTTCTTTTATTGTTTTTTTCCTATCCTCAGAAAGATCAATTGGCATATATTCCGGAATATCGCCCATTGGAGTAATATCAATGGAGTATTCTCCTTCCTTTTTGCTAATAATATTTAATGATAAAGAATAGGAAGGATATACATGGACACCTTTATTTATTAATGGTTTTTTATAAGAAACAGTTGTCAGTAGATTAGCTATACGTTCTTTATCGTTATTTTTTAACTCCAGTTCTCTTTTTCCTTCGTCGTCGGAATAATATAATTTAATGCTGCTACAACATTTAGATATTTTTACTATTTCTTTGTAGGTGTTTTTTTGCATTTCAATTATATCTTTGTCTTCCCCATGAGAAATCGAGGTAATTAAAAATAATATAGATAATACTATAGAATATTTTTTCATAAACTATATTTTTATTTGAGGATAAATCTCATCTACTACTTTTCTTGCAGATGTTTCTCCACCACAGGAAGGAGCTGCAGACCTTGTTGCACCTTTTTTAACACATTCGTCAAAATTAGGAATTGTATTATGCAAAACCTTACATCTACCATCATATTTATATGCTACTATTTCTCTCTTTACCATTTCTCTACATCCTGTCTTGCCAGGCCTTTCGCATTCCTGATATGCATGAATATATTCATGTGTTAAAATTTGCTCTAATGTTGTTTTGTTTTTAATTTTATTGTAATAAATATTTATGATATTTTTTATTGCATAATAAACACCTAAAAATGTAGACTTTTTATTCAGATTGCACATACATATCGTTGAAGGAAATGCACATTTTTTATTACTTTTTATAGCTTTAATTGAAGCTTTTAGATATCCGGAAGGATTATTCAATAAATATTGAACTTCTTTAGTGCATTCTTGGTAGGTTATTTTTCCTAATAAATCAAAATCAATAATAGAATTATTTCTTACAAACCCATACAAATTCCGCCCACCCTGTTCCGAGATAGGATCCCTGCTAATCCATCTTCCGTCTGTGGGATTGAGATAGCGGTAATTATAATACACAAGTCCCAGTTCGTCGTCTACATATTCACAGGAAAAACGAAACTTGTTTTCCTGAGCCATGTCTCCTTCAGTAGCCAGCAGATCACCAAAGGATGCATATTCATAGAGAGCCCTTCTCGTCTGCTGTCCGTCGAAGATGGAAGTAACATTTTTAATGGCATCGTGTATGAAGTAAAAATGTTTATCAATTTCCTTACTGCTGTTCTTCCAACAGTTCACTGCCAAAAGGCGTGTGGCCATGGGTTCCGTCGGGTCCCACAGGTAGCTCTTTACCAGCAAAGGTTCGGGAT
>OIYU01000208.1_pt1 | contig 48137 bp, 46 predicted proteins | sample 1588321 | NCBI WGS metagenome assembly OIYU01 (sample SAMN03283258) | human gut metagenome | biome: human-associated habitat; material: feces | host: Homo sapiens | place: USA | collected 2013 | reverse complement strand
CCGACCTACACCCTTAGCAGGGGCGCCTCTTCAGCCTCTTGAGTATTTCTCCAGCAGAGGTTATTATACTAGACCTCCTCTTAAATGTCAATGTATTTTTTTATTTTCAAAAGAACTTTTTCTCCAGTAATAAAAGATAAATGCCAACGATGTCAATATCCACGTTACAGGATAACTGAACAAAATGCTTCCTATTGTCGGAGACAGTTCCAACGCTCCCACAAGCCATATGATCCTCATTGCACAGATTCCCACCAATGTAATAATTGCAGGACCTATAACATCCCCCACTCCCCGCAGGGCCCCCGGCAGTACCTCAATAAATACATAAAGAGTATACCACGGAACAATCCTCATCAGCATATCGCATCCTATTTCTATCACTCTTTCGTCCGATGTGAATAAACGAAACAGAGCACTTTTTCCTATAACAAGGAACAAACTTATCACTATAGCGCACAAGGTATACATTCCAATACAGATCTTCGTACTTTTTTTCACACGATCCATGCGGCCTGCGCCGTAATTTTGTCCGACAAATGATGTAATAGCAATACCGAAAGAAGTGCTGACAATCCAGAAAATCATGTCCATTTTACCAAGAGCTGACCATGCCGCCACTGTATCTGTTCCAAATGTATTCAGTGCGGATAGAATTGCAATATTTGTAATGGCAAACAAAGTTGATTCAAATGCTGTCGGCAACCCCAGCCACAGTTGGGATTTCATAATATCTTTTGAAACTTTAAGTTTTCTTATAGATAAATGAAGAGATCCCTTTTCCCGGATCATATTCGCTAATACCAGGACAGCACTGAATACTTGAGACAGAAAGGTCGCTAATGCCGCTCCGGCCACCCCCATTTTCAACCCGACAACAAATAAAATATCCAGAATAATATTTAAAAAACAGCAGGCAATCAGATAGTAAAGAGGTGTCTTCGAATCTCCCGCCGCCCTCAAAATACTGGATCCCATATTATAAATGAAAGCAAAAGTAAGTCCTGCAAAATAGATCCTCAGATATACAGTAGCCTCCGGGATTGTTTCAGAAGGCGTATTCATTCCAGCCAGCATCTGCGGAGCAAAAATTATCCCTACAATCGTAAAGAAAATCCCTCCTGCCAGAGCAAGCACAAAAGCATTATGTAGGCCTTTTCCGATTCTTACCTGGTCTCTGGCTCCGAAGAAATGGGCTATAATTACTGACGCGCCCGAACAGAGACCTGTAAAGAATCCTACAATCAGGCTGACGATCTGTGCTGCAGATCCTCCAACTGCCGCCAGAGCAGTTTTCCCTACAAACTGTCCCACGATCACTGTATCTACTGTATTATAGAGCTGCTGAAAAAAACTCCCCAGCATGATCGGAAAAAAGAAAAACAAAAGCTGTTTCCAGATCACCCCTTCTGTAATACGCCGGGAAGCCTCTATTTCACCAGACATACAAAATCCCTCCATATTCTATTACTTTATCCTTTCTGAATTATAGAATATGGGGAGAAAGATTACAATTCCTTTATATATAGAAATATCAAATATTTTATCACGATAAAACAAAAAAAATTTATGATTCGTTTTCACGGATCACTTTTTCTATTCTGCTCTTTACTTCCGCTGCGATCTCTGTGGTTTTCATATCCTTGTATTCTTCATAATACATGGGTTTGAGAAAATGCACCTGTACTGTAACAGGAGCAATCGTATTTGTATCAAATGGTTTATAAGCATTTAAAAGTGCTACCGGAACAATAGGACACTTTGCTTTTGTAGCTGATTTAAAACTTCCTCCTTTAAAATCCCGAAGCTGATTGCCGTTTTTCGACCGTGTCCCTTCTGCAAAGATCAGGTAATTTCTTCCTTTTTTTACTTCGTTTGTCACATCGATAATTACCTGCATAGCCTGTCTCACATCTTCTCTGTCAAGCATATATGCCTTCATGCAGGCAAAGACCTGCTTTAAAAACGGTATATTTGCAATCTCTTTTTTTGCTACTACAGAAAAAGGGCAGGGAGTTGCTTCTATTATTGCCAGAACATCATATAATCCCTGATGGTTCGGAAAAAACATAAATCCATTTTTCTTTGGTATATTTTCACTTCCGTGAACATCTATCGTCACATTTCCGCCACGATTAGCCCGAAGTGTAATATATTTCAGTAAAGCATACTGTTCCTCATCAGAATACTTTTCCGTATGGCTGGCATGATAACAAAGTCTGCACCAGGCAAACGGAACAAGCAAAAAGTTTCTGAAAACCATAAGTAATATTCTTTTCATCTCGTTTTTCTTCCCTTTTCGTCATTTTACTATTTATTATCTTATAATATAAACCAAAAAATTACAATCGTCCCTTTATACTTTAGTTTTATATTTTTGCTCACTTTTTGCTTCTTTTTTAGTACTTTTTGCTCTTTTTTGAAATTATCTATTGACCCTTTTTCCAATATCATATTATAATTAAGAAAAAAATCAGATTTGGAGAATTTTTATGTTAGCAAGTGAACGAGAAAAAATTATTTTAGAATATCTCACCTCCCATGAAATTGCTACTACAAAGTTTCTGTGTGAATTAACAGGTGCTTCTATTGCAACAATCAGAAGAGATTTAAACTTTATGGAAAAACAGGGTTTATTAAAAAAAACTCACGGAGGAGCGCAAAGTATTGCCCCAAAATCCTATCACGGTTGCCTTAGTCCTTCTCTTGATTTTGATCCTTATCTAAAATCAAAGGAACTGATCGCCAAAAAGGCGTCTGAATTTATTTCCACTGGGGACATCATTTTTATCGGGGCCGGAATGACATGTAACCTTCTGTGCAAATATATATCCGAAAAAGAAAATATAACCGTTGTAACAACTAATGTAACCGCTGTTATGGAACTCGTTACAAATCCCAATATTTCCATTCTGCTTCTTGGAGGAAATATCCATCTTGGAAAAAATCATATCGAAACTTTAGATGAATATACGATACAGGCTCTGGACAAATTGTACTTTGATAAGGTGTTTTTTACTGTGGACGGAATTGATCTGAATACCGGCTATTCCATTATCAGCCGTGCCCAACTTCCTCTTTATAATCATCTTATTACAAACTCTAAGTTAATTTATCTTCTTGCCGACGAAGGAAAATTTGACAAACGTACTTTTACACATTTATGCAATTTGGATGAGATTCCCAATCTTATTACAAATTCTCAAATTCCTTCAGACTATTTTTCTTATTATAAAGAGCATGAAATTGGCATATTCACTGTATAAAATGGGGAACCGCGCAAATGCGCAGTTCCCTAAAATAAAATACCCGTCTGTCTTAAAAATTTTTCTATATGATCCTGAATTTCCCTGTAATACAGTCTTCTGTCATTATTTTTAGAAACAATCTCATTCAACCTGGCATTTGGAATATAATCTCTGTAATATACCCCATATTGATATTTGTGAATCGGATCATTTTTTGTAGCCAGAACCAGAGTCGGACACTGGATTTTCTTTAATTCTCCCGGATTATGAAACGGAGACTGTTCAGGGAGCACTTTAAACTTTTCATAGTTCTTTGTAATGTTTTTTTCTTTAAAATGTCCCATTAAAGATTTGGCTGTTTCCGGCGCATCCTTTTTTAAAGCACGGAATTTTTCCCAATGTCTGTATTCCTCTGCCGCTTCTTCCGGATTCTCATATTTCTTGATGAGTTCCGCTATAAAATGATATTTTTCTCTGACCTCCACTTCCATTGGAAAATGGTTCCAGGCCGGACGAATTAATATCAGATCCTTCACCATTTCTCCATATTCTATAGCAAATCTGACTGCCACCGCAGCTCCCATGGATATTCCTCCTAAAATAATTTCTTTTAATCCTAAATATTCACACAATCCATAAACATCCCCGGCCAATGTACTGAACTGAAGGTCGTCAAGCTCTCCTATTTCCGTATTTCCATTTCCTCTCTGATCCATATATATCATGCGGATCCCCGGAGGCGGAGTAAAAAGTTTTTCCACCTGTCGGGTATTTCCACCCATTCCATGTAAAAAGACAAATGGGATTCCTTTTCCTGTTGTCCGATAGTAAAAAGAATTTCCGTTATGCTCAAAATATCCCATATCTTCTCCTTTATTATTCAATCCATTTTCGTAAAAAATTAACACTGTAAGAAATTTCATCTTCTGGAAGTCCGTGTAAAATTACGCTTCCCCCATATCTGATTTTTTTCAAACATTTAATGTAATATTCAAAATCAATCTGCCCTTTTCCAGCTGCTCTGTAAAAAATTTTTTCTCCTGATATGACGCAATCCTTTGCATGAACAAGTACAATATCTTCTTTTAAAAGATCAACCGCTTCTTTTATTTTCTCATTTGACACCTTTTCCCCCGGTAAAAAAAGATTTGCCGCATCCATAATAATTTTCAGTACCGGTGTTCCCATCTCCTCCAGCAGTTTTCTGGCTCTTTGCGGAGAAGATACTACATTCGATATTTCCGGTTCTATCCCAAGAATAATCTTATATTTTTCTGCTACCGATATCAATTTATCCAATTTCTCTTTCATAATATTCCAGACTTCCTCTGTCCCGTTTTCCGGATGCCATGTCCACATGCTTTCTTTACTTCTTGTTCCGGTACACAGTGTAAGAACAGGAATCCGAAGCGCCTCACATGCCTGCATCAGATACTCTGCCTTTTTTAAGTTTTCTTCAAATCTTTCGTCATCCAACAAATTGAATGTTCCCGACATCGCTGCCAGTTTAATATTATATTTTTTACTCAAACAGAAAATTTTATCAATCAAATGAGGGTCATATATATCCGGAAGCGTTTGCTGGCCTGCTACACACATATTAAATTGAAAACTCTTAATCCCTTGATTCTGTGCTTCTTTAAAAATCTCTTCCATTTGTTTATACCTGGTCCAGGTCTTTGCAAAGATTCCTATTTCCATTACAGTCCTCCCTTTACATCTTTTAGAAAAACGGTCTTTCCTCCACTATGCACAGAATCATAAACAGCTTTCATAGCCCGCATCGCTTCAGCTCCGTCCCAGGCATCGGCACCTGTACGCCTGCTGCCGTGCAAGATCACATCGGCAAATTCTTCCAGCTGCCTTCTGTAGAAGTGTCCGTCTGCTGCCATCGGACGAAAATATCCTTCTCTTTTCCTAGTATAAACTTCTGCCTCTGAGGAAAGAAACAACCACGGGTTATAAGTTTTCGTGATTACACTTCCTTCTGTCCCAAATACTTCAAATCCCTCATACCAGTCTCTTCTCACTGCAACTGTCAGATCCAGAACAGCTGTCACATCATTTTCCATATCTGCCAGAATAGTCCAGGCATATACATCTCCTTTTCTGGAAAGCCTGGCCTGTACGCTTCTTATATCTCCCAGAAGAAAGCGGACTGTATCAAACAAATGGCAGGAATGGCCGAGAAGATAATAATGTTCCTTGTTCTCTTTCGGATTTCCCTGCGGCTTTTTAGACAAAGCACTGGTAAATATGTAAGGCTGTACATTATCTGTCAGTGTATATCTGGAAATCCCGTCACAGTACCATGCTTTAGCCGAAAAGACGTCTCCTATTTCTTCCCGGATACACTTCCTTGAAAATTGAATCCCCTCATCAAATCTTTTCATAAAACCGACCTGGACAATTAGATCCTTTTCCTCTGCCAGCCTGGCAATCTCCTCGCATTCCTCTACCGAAACGCCAAGAGGTTTTTCTACAAATACGTGTTTTCCTGCCTCCAACGCCCGGCGGGCGCATGGGACATGAAACTGATCTCCTATTCCGATCAGCACTGCCTCTACTTCCGGATCTGACAGCATTTCCTCATAATCCAGATATCTTTTTTTACTTTTATACATATCAGCCATCTGATTCAGCAAGTCTTCCGCCACATCACATATTGCATACAATTCTATGTTTCTTGCTTTTAACGCTGCATCAAAATGCGCTGCCTGACAGATCATTCCACATCCCAACACTCCCAGTTTTAAACAACGATTTTCTTTTTTATGCATGCACGTTTTCCCTCATCAATTCTTTTGTATTTTCGTACAGCTTCCGATAAATGTAGTACTGTTCCCGATACATCTGCTCGTATTCCTTCCTCGGCTCATAGTGCCTGTCTTTGAAAGTCACGAACCTTTCCGCCGCCCCGGCAGCATTTTCAAATAATCCCGCTCCAATTCCAGCCATAATGCAGGCTCCAAGGCAGGCCTGTTCTTTCACCGCACAGACTTTCATTTCCTTTTCTAAAATGTCCGCCTGTATCTGCAGCCATACCTCGCTGGATGCTCCTCCTCCCGAGGCAATGATATGATCTCCCGAAAGGCCGATCTGACCGAAAATTTCCAAAGAATCTTTCAGAGAAAAAACTACTCCTTCCATGACTGAGCGTATCATGCAAGACCGATCCTGATTCAGTTTCAGCCCAAAAAACATTCCCTTTGCTTCAGGATCCATATGGGGCGTCCTTTCTCCGGACAAATAGGGAAGATAGATCATCCCTCCGCTTCCCGGTCTGGCTTTCCCGGCCTCCAGGCTCATCCTCTGAAAATCAGACTCATACAATATCTTATCTTTCATCCAGTTCATAGACATCCCGCTGCACAAAGTTGCTCCGAAGATCGTATATGCCCTGTTTACACCGTGACAGAATGTATGGATCCGCAGCTTTTCGTCATATTTGTCCTTATCAGAATATGTCGAAATCTGTCCGCCCGTTCCAATATTGCTTATAATAATGCCTTCCCTTACCGCGCCATTTCCAATACTCTGCGCCGGCTGATCGCCGCTTCCGTAAACAATACACACATTTTTCGGAAGCCCCGTCTCCTCTGCCGCTGATTTTGTAATGTTTCCAGCCACTTCTTCCGCCTCGTGGACTTCCGGAAATATTTCAGCAGGAAAATTATATTTTTTTATAATATCCCATGCCCAGTCACGCCCTCCTGTATCAAAAATGCTTGTAGAAGATCCATCTGAAGCATCTGTCCCAAACTCTCCTGTCAGCCGGTAGCGAATATAATCTTTGGGAAGAAGTATTTTATAGATTTTTTCAAAATTTTCAGGTTCGTTTCTTTTGATCCACATAAGGGAAGGAAAAGCAAATCCGGAAAATACCCTGTTATGGAAAACCTTCCCCATTGTCTCCATGCCTAATTCTTCCTGCACCATTTTTGCTTCCGCGCCGGATCTTTGATCCATCCAGAGGATTGCAGGGCGGATCGGATTTCCGTTTCTGTCCACAGCCACAAGTCCGTGCATCTGCCCTGAAAAACCTACAGAACAGATCTTTGAAAAATCACTGCTGTATGTTTCTTTCAGGTTTCTCAGAACTTCTTTTAAGGATTCCCACCACATCCGTGGATCCTGCTCTCCGAATCCTTCTTCCGGTATATTTACAGTGTAAGATCTCGCTGAAGTCCCGATTACTCCTTTTTCTTCATCAAGCAGCATCGCCTTTATACTTGATGTTCCTAAATCTATTCCCAATATGCATGCCATGATCTTTCCTCCTTATCCTCAAAGAGGGAACGTTCTTTTTCGTAAAAACGTTCCCTTTTCCTATTATTCAAATATTTCTTTTATAAAACCAAGGCCTTTTTCTAATTCGCGGCTAATGTTTTCTTTTGAAATGTCCGAAAGAAGATTTCTCCACATATTGACATCTTTTCCTACGGGGCCTCCCTTTATTACAAAGGGTTCCATAACAATTCTGCCAGTATATCCGATCTCCTTTACCGCTTTTCCTATCTGTTCCCATGGAACGTTATCACATGGCGCCGGGATTTCTCTGTTATTCTGGCAAACATGCAGATGTGCCAGATATTGTCCTGCTTTTCGAATTGCCTCCGGGGAACTTGTCTCCTCAATTCCCATATGGAACATGTCCAGCAAAAGTTTACAGTTTGGCGAATCCACCTGTTTTACAAATTTTAATCCCTCATCCACACTATTTAAAAGGAACTGTTCAAATCTGTTTACCAATTCGATGGCATAGGTAATTCCATAGTCTTCTGCTGTTTTCACGCATTCTTTTACAGATTCAAGGGCCAGTTCCCACGTTTTTTCTTTATCAGGTACGTAAGAAAAATCATAGGGCCAGCTGGAATAAAGGATACCGCTTAAAATCTTTCCGTCCATTTTACTGATCGCTTCCAGCATATGTTTTGTATATTCAATTCCCTGTCTCCGCACTGCTTCATCTTCACTTGCCATATCGTATTTTTTCGGAAATCCAATACACCAGCTGATCTCTATCCCATGATCCTTAGCACATTTTTTCAGCTCATCCATTTTAGGAAGGTCAAGCTCAGCTATATAGGAGGGAGGCGTTACTTCCAGATCGTCAAACCCGGCCTGACTTGCCAGATGAATCCTCTCCTTTATGTCCACATCCCATTCATTTCCCCATGCCGCATAGTGAACGCCATATTTATGCTTCATAATTTTCCTCCTTTTAATGAGTTGATCTGTATTTATTTTTCAAAGCATCAATAATAACAGCAACCATGATCATTGTTCCTCCTGCCGTATTGATCAGGTATGGATTAATTCCGAGGATATTGAGTCCTACCTGGAACAAAGTGATCAGAAGAACTCCCCCAAGAACTCCGTTTACTTTACCGACGCCGCCTGATAAGCTGACTCCTCCTATTACCGCTGACGCAAGGGCATACATCTGCATATCGTCTCCAAAGGATGCCGGAACTGCTCCCATATATGCGGAGTAAACCCATCCGGCAAGAGCACACAGTCCGGAAGAAATAACAAACGCGAGAATTTTTATTTTATCCACATTAATTCCACTTGCTTTTGCACAGTTTACATTTCCGCCAACAGCGAAAAGGCTTCTTCCAAAAGTTGTCTTGTTCCAGATAAAACCTATACATAAGAAGACCACTATCAGCAGAATGGCCATAAGTGGAATCCCGGCAATACTCTGCTTTCCGATATAATTATATTCCGCCGGGAAATTTGTAAATGTTCTTCCCGCCGTCAGAGCAAGAAGTCCTCCCATAAGGATCAGGTTCATGGCAATTGTTTCGATAAGGGCCGCTGCTTTTAACTTTGTAATGATAATCCCATTTACAAATCCTACCAGACAGCCAAAAAGAAGAATAAAAATAATGGCTCCCCACCAGGGAAGATATTCATTTTTCATCATATAGGTACCAAGACCTGCAGAAAAAGCCATGCTTCCCACAATCGAAAGATCAATTTCTCCTAAAAGCAGTACGTGAGCCAGGCCTATTGTCATAATTCCAAGAGCAGATGCCTGGATCACAATATTTTTAATGATAGTCACTGTGAAAAATGCCGGCTGATAGATTCCCATTGCGATCAGGGAAATGATCAGAAGGAACCATACGATATTATTACTTAAAACCTCAACGAAATTTACTTTATAGCTTTTGTTTTTCATCTGTCTCATTCTCCTTTCAAGGAATCACGAATATCTGTGATTTCTTCAACTGTCAGATTATCATTTGCAATTTTCTTGATGAATTTTCCGTCGTGGAAAAAGCATATCTCATCGCAGATCCGCAGCATTTCCGAATAATCACTGGTATGATAGACAATTGAAATTCCTTCTTTTGCCAGCTCATCTACAAGATTTAGAATTTCTTCTCTGCTTCCTATGTCGATTCCAATTGTCGGCTCATCTAACAAAAGTAAACGTGGTTCCGTGCACAGTGCCTTTGCCAGAACAACTTTCTGCTGATTTCCTCCGCTTAATGTACGCGTTGGTTCCATAGCACTTTGTGCTTTTATTTCTAATCGATTGTAATATTGCATCGTATTTTCCAGTTCCAGTTTCTTTCTGATACATCCTGCCTGGCTGAGTTTTTCTTTCATAACACAGAGGCTGATGTTATGCAGAATAGACATATCCTGTACCAACCCTTCATCATGTCTGTCAAAAGGAACATACATAATTCCGTTTTGAATCGCAGTTTTTGCATTTTTTATTGTAATTTCTTTTCCGTCTGCATCTGTAAGGGTACCCGATTTTATTTTTTCCATACCTCCCAGGGCTCTCATAAGCTCTCTTGCCCCTGACTCAGGAAATCCTACAAATCCTGAAATTTTTCCCGGATACATCTCCATAGAGATCCCGTCTACACAGTCCGCTTTTATATCGCTGCATTTTAAAGTGTATTTTCCGTCTGACTCTTTCAGATTTTTTTCTCTGTGGAAGAGATCTACGCTGGCTCCGATAATCAGTTTTGACAGCTCCATCTCTGTTCTTTGTTCTTTAAGGCTAAGAGAGCCGGCACGGCCGTCTTTGAATATGGTAATATTCCTGCAGATCTTCAAAACTTCGTCCAGATAATGAGAAATAAAAATAAAGCTTACGCCCTTTTTGCTCATATCCTCGATAAATTGGAAAAGGTTTGATCTTTCTTCTTTTGTCAGAGACGTGGTAGGTTCATCCAAAATAATAAGTTTCGCTTCGCTGAACAAAGCCCTGATAATATTTAATTTTCTCTGCTCTACAAGACTTAATCTTCCGGCTTTTGTCTGCGGTGAAATGTCCAGTCCGTAAATTTTAAGAACTTCTTTTGCCATTTCATTCATTTTCTTTGTGTCTATTGTTCCATTTTTCTTTTTAGGCCAGACTCCGATAAAAATATTTTCAGCTACAGAAAATTCTGTAACAATAGAAGAATGCTGCGGTACAAGAAATAATCCTGATTTCTGTCTGTGCAGCACTGACTCCTTGTCAATATTTCTTCCTTCAAAATAAACTTCTCCCTGGTAATCAGTGATCAGTCCAGTGATAATATTCACAAATGTACTTTTTCCAGCTCCGTTTTTTCCTACAAGTCCGTGGATTTCTCCTTTTTCTACCTGAAAATTAATTCCATTTAAGACCTGTTTTGTATGAAAACTCTTACAAATATTTTTTGCTTCCAGTAACATGCCCTCATCTCCTTATATGGGGACACGGTTTTTTTGATTGGGGACGGGGGTTTTTTCAAAATACCCCGTCCCCAATTCACAATTCAAAAAGCCCTGTCCCTTTTCATACTTTTTGTGAAATCTTCAGGAATTAATAATCAATGCCAAGAACATCTGCAGAGTAACGTCCTGAATTATTCGGATCCTGTGCGTTTTCTTTATCTACTTTATGTGTAGGAAGACTGATCCACGGTCCGTTCCAGTCTGTCGCCTGTTTGATTTCTGTGCTGTCCCAGTCAAAGTCAAAGTAGGAATCTGCCGCCTCATATGTATCCGGCATTTCCTCGTCTGTAAAGACATATTTATCCATCATTTCAAGACAAATCGCAGCAACTGCATGCCAGTCAAGATTTACGGTTCCGTCCATATAGTCATCTGTAATTCTGTCAAGTGTTGTCGGTTCTCCATCAATGGATACCATGATAATGTGTCCTTCTTCTCCTACCTTCGCAAGCTTGCCAGCTGACTCTACTGCTTCGTATACTCCGTTAAATGCATTGTCGCAAGGTGCGTGGATCGCATCAATGTCTTCGTTGGCAGCCAGGGCATTTGCTGTTGCATCCTGTGACTCCAGACGGTCTCCCATACCGCTTGCCTCTATCACTTCAATATCCGGATACTGTGACATAACATCGTCAAATCCCTGTTTTCTTTCCTGCATAACCTGGCTGGAAAGATCACCAAATACATTCAAAACTTTTCCGGATTCTGAACCGTTTTTCTCCTTCAAAGCATCAACGATCATTTCTGCTGCCTGCTGTCCTGCCATCTTGTTATCACAATCTACTGTGATATCAATATCGCCGCCTGTGATCGGCGTGTCATAGACTCCAACCGGGATTCCGGCTTCATTTGCCTCTTTTACACAGTCAACAAGACTTTCCGAATCAATTGCTGTAACAATGATCGCCTTTGGATCCTGAGTCAGTGTTGTTTTGAACTGCTCAACCTGCTTGGAAACATCATTTTCAGCATTCAGAATCTGATAATCGTATCCTAGATCCTGAACATACTTGTCAAATGCTTCCTGCATTGCTGTCCATGCATAATAGTCCAGGCCTTTGTGCAGCAGATAAATTGTTCCGTCCTTACTGTCTCCGTCCGTCTCGGTCTGTTCGCTTCCGGAAGTCTCTTCGCTTGTGCTGCTGCATCCAACTGCCATCGAGGTTACCATTGCTGCACAGAGCAATACACTTAGGATTTTCTTCTTCATATTCTTTCCTCCTTATACATTGAATAGTTTTGATTGTATTCAGATTGCATTAAAATCATTTACAATCTTTTTCAATCATTTATTTTTATTTAAATTAACACATTTTAAATTTTTTGTCAATTATTTTTCTATTTTTTGATTGTTTTTAATTTATTTTATTGACTTATCAATCACAAACTGCTAAAATAAATTCAAAAATTATCAAAACTTTTACAAGGAGGTTATAAGGAAATGAGCACATTCATGAAGCAGGTTGTTTTGGAAAGCCCAAAAACATTTCAATTTAAAGAAGCAGAAATTCCGGTGCCGAAAGAAGGAGAAGCTTTATTAAAGATAAAAGCAGTCGGTATCTGCGGTTCCGATATCCATACTTATTTCGGAAAACATCCCTTTGTTCATCCCCCTCTTATCTTAGGACATGAAGCAAGTGGAGAAATTGTATCGTTTGGCCCAGGCGACCACAGTGGCCTGTCTGTAGGCGACCGGGTCGTGATCCGTCCGCAGCGTACCTGTGGAAAATGCCGTCCCTGCCGTGAAGGACGATATAATATCTGTGAAAAATTAAATGTACTTGGATGCTTAAGTGACGGAGCATCTTCGGAATATTTTGCTGTCGAAACTTCAATTTTATATAAAATTCCGGATTATCTTTCTTTTGCAGAAGGAACTGTTCTGGAACCTCTCGCAGTAGGTGTTCATGCAGTAAAACGCGGAGGTAATCCTGCCGGAAAAAATATTCTTGTATGCGGCGGAGGAACCATTGGAAATGTAGTTGCCCAGGCTGCCAAAGGTCTTGGGGCTAAAAATGTAATGATTACAGATATTTCGGAATTTAAACTTGACCTGGCAAGAAAATGCGGCATTTCCCATACTATAAATGTTGGAAAACAAGATCTTCAAAAGGAGATTAAAAACATTCTGGGAGACGAAGAGATTGATCTTATTTTAGAATGCTCAGCTGTAGAATCCGTATTAAATCAGGCCATTGATATTGCTCCAAAAGGAATCAGCATTATTATTGTCGGAGTATTTGAAGACATGCCGAAAGTAGATATGGCTGCTGTGCAGGACCGGGAATATTCTCTGATTGGTACGCTGATGTATACTCATGAAGATTATGTAGATGCAATCGCATTGGCCGCAGACAAAAAGGCAGATCTGCAGAGTCTTATCACCAAATCATTCCCTTTTGATGAATATGACAAAGCTTACAAATATGTGGAAGAAAATCGTTCCACCGTACAGAAAGTTGTTATTGAACTGTAAATAAATTTGGACAGAATAGGAGGATAGAATTAAGCATGCCTAAATACACGAAAGAAACTATGGCCTCTTTTATCGATCATACTTTATTGAAACCGGATGCCTCAAAGCAGGAAATTTTACAGATATGTGAGGAAGCGAAGCAATATCATTTCGCTTCCGTATGCGTGAATCCCGCCTGGACATCTCTTGTTGCAGAACAGTTAAAAGGATCCGGAGTCAAAACCTGTACTGTCATCAGTTTTCCTCTTGGAAGCGAAACTCCAAAAATGAAAGCTCTGGAAGCTGGTGAAGTGCTGGAACTGGGAACGGATGAAATTGACATGGTCATCAACATAGGAGCTGTAAAATCCGGAGATTACGAACTGGTAGAAGAAGAAATCCGCTCTGTTGTAAATGTGAAGAAAGATGCTGTTTTAAAAGTCATTATTGAAACCTGTCTTCTGACAGATGAAGAAAAAATAAAAGTATGCCAGATCGCCAAGAAAGCAGGCGCAGATTTTGTAAAAACATCTACCGGATTTTCCAGGGGAGGCGCCGTGGCAGAAGATGTAGATCTTATGAGAAAAACAGTGGGACCGGATATGGGAGTAAAAGCGTCCGGAGGAATCCGCACATTGGAAGATGCAGAAAAAATGTTGGAAGCAGGGGCTTCCCGTATCGGAGCAAGCGCCGGAATAAAAATTATTTCTGCTCTTTCTTAAATTTACATTTGAGGAGGTAAACTATGGAACAAGCAGTTGAAACTTTGAAGCAGCTGGAGAAAGAAGAACGTTTTTTTAAAAATTATTCAGCCAAAATACGTTATACTCTCTTAAAACTTTTAAAAGAAAAAAAAGGCGGACATCTTGGCGGTTCCATGTCGATTGTTGAAGTTCTCAGCGTTTTGTACGGCAAGTATTTAAATCATGATCCGAAAAATCCTCTCTGGGATGAGCGGGATCTTCTCGTTCTTTCCAAAGGGCATGCAGGACCGGGACTATATTCTGCTCTGTGTGTCGCCGGATATTTTCCGGAAAAAGATTTATTTACTTTAAATGAAGGGGGAACTTCCTTTCCCTCCCATCCTGACAAAACAAAAACTCCCGGCGTTGACGCTACCACCGGATCTTTAGGACAGGGTACTTCCATTGCTGCCGGTCTGGGATACGGACTAAAATTAAAAAATTCAGGCCGATACGTATATCTGATCGTAGGCGACGGAGAACTAAATGAAGGACAATGTTGGGAAGCTTTTCAGCTTATAGCCCACCACCGCTTAAATCATGTCATTGTTTTTATTGATGAGAATAAAAGGCAGCTGGACGGATATACAAAAGATATTATTCAGCCATTTTCGATAAAAGAAAAAATGAAGGCATTTGGAATCTATACTCAAAAAGTAGACGGAAGCAATGAAATGGAAATCGCCCGGGCAATTGAAAAAGCAAAGTCCGTAACAGATTCTGCAGTGTGTATTGTTTTAGACACTATAAAAGGCCAGGGTGTTCCTTATTTTGAAAAAATGGAAAATAATCATTCTGTAAAATTTACAGATAAAGATTATGCCGAAATAGACAAGGCTCTTGACTTTCTTAAAGAGACTTATGAATTGGAGGAATGATCATGTGGAAATTATGTGATTTAAATGCGGGGAAAAGTAAAGAACTGAAGCTGGTCTTTTCTGAAACTTTACAGAAAATAATGGATGAAAATCCAAATGTCATTGCTCTGGAAGCAGATCTTGGAGGCGCCTCCAGTTTTCTTAACATAAAAAAAACACATCCAGATCAATTTCTGGATGTAGGTATCGCTGAAGCAAATATGATCGGAACTGCTGCAGGCCTTTCTATGCTGGGCTATATTCCTTTTGTCCACTCTTTTTGTCCCTTTGCTTCCCGAAGAGTGGAAGATCAGGTTTTCCTGGCCGGAGCATATTCTAAAAACACGATCAATATCTATTCCTCTGATCCGGGCGTATGTGCCGCCACAAACGGAGGCACTCACACCTCGTTTGAAGACCTTGCATTCATGAGGGCTCTTCCGGAAGCTCTGGTATTTGATCCGGCTGATGATGTCCAGCTTGCCTGGCTTATCCGGGAACTTATTTCAAGAAAAGGAATCCATTATATCCGTGCAAGCAGAAAAGCTGCTGCCAGAATTTATGAAAACGGTTCTTCTTTTGAAATAGGAAAAGGAAATATTTTAAAAGAAGGAAACACTGTTCTTCTTATTTCCATGGGGGAAGTTCTTCACGATGCTCTGGAAGCTGCCTATGAACTGGAAAAACAGGGAATCTCAACAGAAGTCATTGATATGTTCACTGTAAAACCTCTGGATAAAGATTTAATTCTAAAAGAATCTCAAGGTAAAAAGTTAGTTATTACCTTTGAAAATCACAGTATCATCAACGGTCTGGGAAGCGCTGTTGCAGATGTACTGGCAGAACACGCCTCCCAGATTCCACTTAGAAAGATCGGTATCTGCGACCAGTTTGGACAAGTGGGAAGTGTCGGGTATCTTAAAACAGCTTACGGACTTACCAAGCAGCATGTTATTGATGAAGTAAGATCCCTTGTTTAGATATTTAAAACTTTTTTCATAGCTTTTCATTCTTCTTTGCAGACTCTGGTTTTCCATCCTGTTATTTGATCTTCTTAGAGAAAATCAGAGTCTGCATACTCTTTCATTGCACTTTCATACAGATTGTTTCCATGACAGTCTGCCACAACGATCACCGGGAAATCTTCCACTTCCAATTTCCGCACCGCTTCTGTCCCCAAATCTTCATATGCGATCACTTCAGAGCTTTTGATACATTTTGACAGAAGAGCTCCGGCGCCTCCTACTGCTGCAAAATATACGCTTTTATTTCTCACAATCGCATCCAGAACTTCCTGACTTCTTTTTCCTTTTCCGATCATGGCTCCAAGTCCCAGATCAAGCAGGCGCGGAGTATATTTATCCATACGGCTTGCCGTTGTAGGGCCTGCTGATCCGATAGGACGCCCCTCTCTGGCAGGAGAAGGACCCATATAGTAAATCATTGCGTTTTCAATTGGAAAAGGAAGCTTCTCTCCTCTTTTCAGCGCTTCGTCCATTCTCTTATGAGCTGCATCCCGGGCAGTATAAATGGTTCCTGTAATATAAACATAATCTCCGGATGTTAATTGTTCTGCCACTTCTTTTAATATAGGTGCTTTTATATGTTTATCCATAACGGATACTTCCTTTCTTCTCATATTCCTAGGTTATCTATTCTAAAATTCTATGTTTTAAAGTTCTCTGTTTTAAATCTCTCTGACTACGTGTCTGTTTACATGACAGCAGATATTGACTGCAACCGGAAGGCCTGCTATATGAGTAGGATAAGTATTTACATTGACTGCAAGGGCTGTTGTCGTTCCTCCAAGCCCTCCCGGTCCGATGCCAAGGCTGTTTACTTTTTTAAGCATTTCTTCTTCCAGTTCTCTTACCCAGCAAATATCCGAATGAACTCCGACTTCTCTCGTCAAAGCCTCCTTTGCCATCAGTGCGCATTTCTCAAAAGTACCTCCGATTCCCACGCCTACAACCATAGGAGGACAGGCATTTGGACCTGCATCCTTCACTGCTGTTAAAATGGAATTTTTCACACCTTCCAGTCCATCGGCCGGTTTCAGCATGAACACGCGGCTCATATTCTCACTGCCGAATCCTTTGGGTGCCACTTTTATTTTTATTTTGTCTCCAGCCACAATTTTGGTGTGTATGACTGCCGGTGTATTATCTTTTGTATTCTCACGGATGATAGGATCTCCTACTACTGACTTTCTTAAGAATCCCTGTACATATCCCTGACGGACTCCTTCATTTACAGCTTCTTCAAGAAGTCCTCCCTCCAGATGTACATCCTGCCCTATTTCCAGGAAAATTACTGCCATACCTGTATCCTGACATATAGGAATGGTATCTTTTGCTGCAATTTCTAAATTTTCCTGAAGCTGATGCAAAATTTTTTTTCCAAGAGGAGCAGCTTCTTCCTCCTCTGCTCTTTTCATTGCAATATCCATATCCTTTGATAAATAATGATTTGCTTCGATGCACATCTCCTTGATCTGCTCTGTAATTTCATTCACATTGATTGTTCGCATAGTCTGTCCCCTTTTTAGTAAATTTCCCTGTATTATCCTTATATCTGCTGACTTATCCACATTTTATCTCTATAAGTATAATTGGTTTGGGAACATATTTCAATGTCGCTATTGACTTTTATCCTTTTCTATGCTTTAATACATATATAGTTAATTACTCAACTAATTAACTACTTAGCTAAATAACATGGACATAAAGTATGAAGAGAACTTTTGAGAAAGGAGGAAACTATGGAATGAAATTTAATCTTGACCAAGAAAAACCTATTTTTCTACAGATTGCCGAAGGGATCGAAGATGGTATCCTGACCGGGGCTTTTCCAGAGGGGAGCCAGATTCCATCTATTACGGAATTTTCAGTAAATTATAAAATTAATCCTGCCACAGCTTTAAAGGGAATTAATCTTCTTGTAGATGAAAATATTATTTTTAAGAAAAGGGGTGTTGGAATGTTTGTTTCCGATGGTGCCGTTCAGAAGCTAAGACAAAAAAGACAAGATCAGTTTTATACAAATTATATCAGCAGCCTGATCGAAGAAGCCAAAAGGCTGGGAATTACCAGTGACGATATTATTGCAATGATTGAAAGGGGGTTTTCACAATGAAAGGAATCGAGGTAAAGAATATATCCAGATCTTTTAAGGATACCAGGGCTTTGCACCAGATAAATCTCACATTTGAGGAGGGTAAAATATACGGCCTTCTTGGTCGCAACGGAGCCGGAAAATCTACGCTTCTTAATATTATCAGTAACCGCAAATATCCCGATGAAGGGTATGTAACTGTGGATGGTGTCCCATCTGTTGAAAACGATGACGCCTTAAGAAAAATTTTTCTGATCAATGAGAAAAATCTGTATCCTGAAAGTATGAAAGTAAAAGATGCCTTCAAAATATCAAAAGATTTTTATCCTTCTTTTGATGAAGCATATGCTTTGAAACTTTCTGAAATGTTTGAATTAAATATAAAGAAGAAAATAAAAAGCCTATCTACAGGATATCAATCTATTTTTAGAAATATTCTGGCTTTATCCGTAAATGTTCCTTATGTTTTCTTTGATGAACCTGTTCTCGGACTGGATGCATACCATAGGGATTTATTTTATAAAATTTTGATTGAAAAATATAGTGAAGAGCCATTTACAGCAGTAATTTCTACTCATCTTATCGAAGAAGTAGCAAATGTCATAGAAGAAGTAATTATTATAAAAAAAGGAGAAATTCTTAAAAATGAATCCCGCGATAACCTTTTAGCCAACAGTTACACTGTCTCCGGAACTATTTCACAAGTAGATAGTTATTTATCTTCTCTTCCTAAATATACAGAGGTTCTGGGAGCAGATGTCATTGGCGGTCTGAAATCGGCATATATCCTTGGAAAGTCTGATAAGCACCTTCCTGAAGGACTGGAAAAGTCTCCTATGGATCTGCAGAAACTCTTTATCCATCTTACAAGTATATAAATTGGCTGTTATCGAAAGGAGTGTTTTTATATGAAAAAAATTTTAAAATATCAATGCCTTGATCTTTCCAAAGCATTAATTATTTACTATATCGTAATTGCTCTTATTCTCGCTATCGCTGTTGTGGGAATGAACATTGCCGGAGACAAAAATACAGGCGGAATTGGCTTTTCCTCTGAGTTTTTCTGTCTCATTGTAGGTCTTTGTCTGTTCCGTGAATATTTTTGTCTGTTCATGCAAAACGGAGTATCAAGAAAAAAGATTTTCCTGGGAGGATTACTTACTATTTCTATCCTTAGCCTGATCATGTCCATTATGGATACTTTGTTTCTATATATCATAGATATTATTTCGGTAAATAATGTACGTTATATGACTCTTTCTTCCAGTTTGTATTTTAATTTTATGTATGAAGCAAATCCAATAATAAAAACTTTCGTGGATCTTATTATTACCTTTCTTATCATGCTTATATTCTTCTCCGCTGGATATTTGATCGCCATTTTATTTTACCGATCTGCCAAGCCTGGAAAAGTATTGATCGCTGTAGGTCTGCCTCTGCTTGTTGTTGGCGGAATCCCCGTTATTACGGTATGCTTTCCCGATATTTTTGCGGCGCTTTTCTCCTTCTGCCTTATGGCTTTAGGTATTTCCAGCGGCAATCCGTTTATTGGAATGCTGACACTGGTTATCTGCCTTCTCATTATTAATTCTTTCAGTTATATGCTAGTGCGCCGGGCAGAAATCTGATACTTTTAACGAAGTAAACTATCCTCTAAATGCAAAGCAGGCGACCGGACCGCCTGCTCCTTTTTTCTTCTTCTTTTTATTCTTCCTTCCATTCTTCGCAAACTGTAAAAACTGCTTCTTTTACTTCTTCAATCTGCTCTTTCGTAATATGATCCGTGTGGAATCCGCCTGTGCATACTGTTACTGCATTTTCCCTGGCAGCAAAATTTTCTGCAAGATATCTGCAGAGAAATTCATCCTTATGACCGGTTACATTAATAACAGAAGCTGTACTGCTTATGCTTCCATCCTCCTTCAAAGAAGGACGGGGAATTGCCAAAACAGTACATCCTATGTGAGGTCTGTTTCCTCCCTCGAGAATAATATGATAATCATTTCCTATCTTTGTAAACTTTATTATTAATTTTGAAAAAGAAAGTTCTTTTTCGATTCTTTTTTCCTTCATTTTCTTCCTCTTATTTTGTGTTTTTTGTCCATTTTTCAGGATCTACATCCATAAATCTTGCTCTTTTAAATCTGTCTTTCTGGTCAAATGGAACAGTACAGTCGAAAATAGTCTTGCACGCAATCCCATGATCCCTGATACTTACGGAACAAGACGGATCATTGGATGGATCCAGCGGATGACAGCGGACGCCTGGAATTGTGATAATATCCGCATCTCCCTGGAACCGTGTATTCATTGCCCACAATACATCGTTCATATCAAAACAGTCCACATCATCATCCACAAGAAACACATGCTTCAGTTCACTAAAAGCAGAAAATGCAAGAAGCGCTGCTTGTCTCTGCCGCCCTTCATCGCTTGCTTCCTTCTTCTGAAACTGAAGGACCGCCATATATTTTCCGCCTCCTGCGGAAGCACAGTATACATTTTTCAGCCTTCCCGGCATTGCCTTTTCCACCATTCCATAAATACTGGCTTCTGTGGGGATTCCTGCCATAGATACATGTTCTTCACTTGGTCCGATGCAGGTCTGCATGATAGGATTTTCTCTATGAGTCACAGCTTTTACTTTAATCAGCCAGCAATTGGAACTTGCAGGTCCTGTATATCCTGGAAATTCAGGCATTGCATATCCGGTATGGCTGTTTTGATCTTCCTGTACCCTTACGCCCGGAATCACTTCTCCTTCTATTACATATTCTGCATTTGCAATAGCCCGCTCATTAACTGTAAGACATTTGCACAGCTCTACCGGTTTTCCGCGGAGAGCACCTGCAACTGCAAGTTCGTCATAACCAAGAGGAGTAGTAGGCGGCTCAAAGCAGGAACCGATCTCTATTGCCGGATCTACACCAATACTGATGGAAATCGGCAGTTTCTGTCCCAGCTGTTCTGCTCTTTCTGCCATAGCTCCGATATGTCTTGCTCCCGGCGTAAAGAAAATAGAAAGCTCATCTTTTCCCTGGATGCAGAGCCTGTGGATCGTCACATCACTTAGTCCTGTATCCGGATGTGTGGCATAGCACATTCCCATTGTAATATAAGGACCTGCATCATCCGGCGTATTGGTAGGCGCCGGAACAAGCTTATAGAGATCAAAATCCTCTTCATCCGCACGGTGTATGACCTGCTGGCATGGAGCCGGTTCCTTTGTAACAACAGGCGGAATCGGATGATCCACACTACGATAAAGCATTTTTCCCAGATCTTCAGGTTTTCCGCCAAGAAGAGCTGCCACCCTCTTTCTGCTTGCCAGAAGTCCAATTGCAACTCTTGCCCCGGGATGTCCTTTTATATGATTAAAAATCATGGCAGGTCCTTCTTTTGTAGGGCGCATCACCGTTCCTCCTGCTCCTACATGTCTATATACGCCGGACAATTCCGCCATCGGCTCCACTTCCGTATCTGTTTCTATCAGCTGTCCCGGCAGGCTTCTTAATAAATCAAGAGCACTTCTTAAATCATTTACTTTATAATCATTCTCTCTATATTCCACTTTTGTTCCCTCCTTATTTTCATTGCTATTTTCTTTTTCTATTTTATTTAATTTTTCTTTCTGAATCAATTCCCTTTCCATGCAGATTCATTCCATAATTGAATGAATGACATGTTATTATATAAAATTGTGTATAAAATTACAAAAATACCCGGGGTATAATGCAATCTGACACGTAGTAAACTTAAAAAATGTTACGTCCCCAATTGCATTATACCCCGGGTCATTTTATAATTATCTTATCTACAAAAGGAGGTTTTTTCTATGACTACATCTATTGACATGGAACACCTGAAACAGGATGCTGTAGATATTTTCCATTCTGGTTTCACCTGTTCAGAATCTGTAATTTATGCTATTAAAAAAAATTTTGAATTGGATATGCCTGATGACGCTCTTGCCATGAGCACCGGATTTCCATGGGGACTTGGCGGAGGAGGCTGTATCTGCGGCGCTCTTGCAGGTTCAACTATGTGCATTGGCTACTTTTTTGGACGGACAGAACCCGGTGATCCCAGCAATGGTTTCTGCTTCCAGCTATGCAATGAAATGCATGACTTTTTCAAGGAAACATGCGGCGGAACCTGCTGCCGTGTTCTGACAAGAGGTATGGAAAAAGATTCTCCGGAGAGAAAAGCTCAATGTACTAAATTTGTAATTGCCGCTGTTGAAAAAACTGCCCAGATCATTATCCGGGAATTTGAACACAGCAGATTTTACAATAAGTAAAAAAGATAAGTAAAAGAAAAAGCACCCTGCAAGTGAACAGCCATTAAATAGCGTATCAATTGCAGGGTGCTTTTATTTCTTTTTATTGATTACATCAATATTTTACTGCTCTTTTGTCTCCTCTTCCGAGTCATTATCATCTTCATCGCCTTTTCTTACTTTCGCGATGCTTGCAACTTTATCATTTCCCTGTAAATTTATAAGTTTCACTCCGGAAGTAATCCTTCCAAGTATAGATATGCTTGCACATTCCATCCGGATTACAATTCCTTCTGTATTGATGATCATGATCTCGTTTTCTTCATTTACTGCCTTAATGCCCACAACATTTCCTGTCTTCTCGGTGATCTTGTAGCATTTCACACCTTTTCCGCCTCTGTTCTGGGTAGTAAATTCATCCATAGAAGTACGTTTTCCCATTCCTCTTTCTGATGCGATCAGAAGGTGTGTTCCCTGGGAATCAAGCTGCATTCCGATAATTTCATCATGATCTGTCAGATTCATTCCTCTGACGCCCATAGAAGTACGTCCGGTAGGTCTTACATCCTTCTCGCTGAAACGAATACACTGTCCGTATTTTGTAGCAAGAAGAACATCCCTGTCATTATCCGTATATTTTACTTCTATCAGTTCATCATCTTCCCGAAGTGTAATGGCTGCAAGCCCTGTCTTTCTTACATTGGCATATTCTTTCAGAGGCGTTTTCTTTACAAGTCCTTTTCTGGTTGCCATAAACAGATATTCTCCATCCCGATATTCATCAATCGGAATAACTGCTGTAATTTTTTCCTCCGGCATAAGCTGAAGAAGATTGATGATCGCTGTTCCTCTGGCTGTCCTTCCGGCCTCCGGAATCTCATATCCTTTCAGTCGGTATACACGTCCTGCATTTGTAAAGAACATAATGTAGTGATGTGTATTTGTCATGAACAATTCTTCTACATAATCCGCATCAATTGTCTGCATTCCTTTGATTCCTTTTCCGCCCCTGTTTTGAGCTTTAAAGGTATCTTCTGACATTCTCTTGATATAGCCAAGTTTTGTCATTGTGATAACCACATTTTCTTTTGGAATCAGATCTTCCATAGAAATATCATATACATCAAAACCGATCTTTGTTTTTCTGTCATCGCCGTATTTATCGCGGATCACAAGAATTTCTTTACGGATCACTCCAAGAAGAATTTTCCGGTCAGCTAAAATAGCTTTCAATTCCTTAATCTGCTCCATCAGCTCATTATATTCTTTTTCCAGTTTTTCTCTTTCCAGACCTGTCAGAGCACGAAGACGCATATCTACAATTGCCTGTGCCTGCGCGTCTGAAAGATCAAACCGTTTAATAAGTTCTGCCTTAGCAATCTGCACAGTCTCAGAACCACGGATGATACTGATCACTTCATCAATATGATCCAGAGCAATAAGCAGACCTTTTAAAATATGAGCTCTTTCTTCTGCCTTATTCAGCTCATATTTTGTTCTTCTTGTTACAACCTCTTCCTGGTGAGCCAGATAATGATTCAGCATATCAAGAAGATTCATTACTTTCGGCTCATTATTTACCAGAGCAAGCATAATGACTCCAAAAGTATCCTGAAGCTGTGTATGTTTGTAAAGCTGGTTCAGAATGACATTTGCATTGGCATCTCTTCTTAGTTCAATACATACCCTCATCCCTTCCCTGCTGGACTGATCACTTAATTCTGTGATCCCGTCAATCTTTTTATCTCTGACAAGTTCGGCAATCTTCTCAATCAGTCTTGCCTTATTTACCATGTAAGGAAGTTCCGTAACAATAATCCGGCTTTTTCCATTTGGAAGAGTCTCTATATCTGTCACTGCACGAACCCTGATCTTGCCTCTTCCTGTCCGGTACGCCTCCTCAATTCCCTTTGTTCCGAGAATAGTGGCTCCTGTCGGAAAGTCAGGTCCTTTTATGATATTCAATATATCTTCCATTGTAGTAACGCCCTTGTCCTCAATCTGATCATCTATGATCTTCACAACAGCGTCAATAACTTCTCTTAAATTGTGAGGCGGAATATTTGTTGCCATTCCGACTGCAATACCGGAAGTACCATTTACTAAGAGATTTGGAAATCTTGACGGAAGTACAACTGGTTCCTTTTCCGTTTCATCAAAGTTTGGTGCAAAATCAACGGTATCTTTATTGATATCTGCAGTCAGCTCCATTGATATTTTACTTAACCTTGCCTCTGTATAACGCATGGCAGCCGCGCCGTCTCCGTCCACGCTTCCGAAATTTCCGTGACCGTCAACAAGAGGATATCTGGTTGACCACTCCTGCGCCATATTGACAAGGGCTCCATAGATAGAACTGTCTCCGTGAGGATGATACTTACCCATGGTATCACCGACGATACGGGCACATTTTCTGTGTGGTTTATCCGGCCCGTTGTTCAGCTCGATCATAGAATAAAGGATTCTTCTTTGCACCGGCTTTAATCCGTCTCTTACATCCGGAAGCGCTCTGGAAGCAATAACGCTCATGGCGTAATCAATATAGGATTTCTCCATTGTTTTTTTCAGGTCTACTTCCTGGACTTTATCAAAAATGTTATCTTCCATTCTTTTCTACCTTTCTATCTGCTTATCAGGCATTCAAATTATATATCCAGATTCTGAACATATTTTGCGTTTTCCTCAATAAATTCACGTCTTGGTTCTACCTTATCCCCCATCAGGGTTGTAAAGGTCAGATCCAGCTCTGATGTTGTCTCATCATCCATCACCACTTTTTCCAAAATGCGGTGTTCCGGATCCATGGTTGTCTCCCAGAGCTGCTCTGCATCCATTTCTCCAAGTCCTTTGTAGCGCTGAATCTTATTATTTGAATCTCTTCCTACTTCCTGCAGAATCTTGTCTAATTCTTTTTCATCGTAGGCATACCAGATCTTTTTATTTTTTTCCAGCTTAAAGAGAGGAGGTTTTGCAAGATATACATATCCCTGCTTAATAAGCTCAGGCATAAATCTGTACATAAATGTCAAAAGCAGCGTACTGATATGTGCTCCGTCCACATCGGCATCTGTCATAATAATGATCTTATGATAACGAAGTTTTGAAATATCAAAATCATCATGGATACCTGTTCCGAATGCAGTGATCATTGCTTTTATCTCCGCATTGGCATAAATCTTATCCAGACGGGCTTTTTCCACATTCAATATCTTTCCTCGAAGAGGAAGGATAGCCTGTGTTCCCCTGTCTCTTGCCGTTTTGGCAGATCCTCCCGCAGAATCTCCCTCTACAATATAAATTTCACAGTTTGCAGGATCCTTATCTGAACAATCTGCCAGTTTTCCCGGAAGGGACATTCCATCCAGAGCAGATTTTCTTCTTGTCAGATCTCTTGCCTTTCTTGCTGCTTCTCTTGCTCTTTGGGCAAGAACCGATTTTTCTATAGTGGTTTTGGCAATCGATGGATTCTGTTCCAGATAAATTTCCAGCTGCCTGCTCACTACATTATCCACAGCTCCTCTTGCCTCGCTGTTTCCAAGCTTTTGTTTTGTCTGTCCTTCAAACTGAGGCTCTTCAATTTTTACACTGACAATAGCTGTCAGGCCTTCTCTTATATCTTCTCCTGAAAGGTTTGGCTCGCTGTCTTTTAAAAGTTTATTTTTTCTTGCATAATCATTAAAGGTCTTTGTAAGCGCATTTCTAAAACCTACAATATGTGTTCCGCCTTCAGGAGTTGTAATGTTATTAACAAATCCATACGTATTATCTGTGTAGGAATCGTTATGCTGCATTGCAACTTCCACCTGCACGTTATTTACCATTCCTTCACAGTAAATAACATCCTCATAAAGCGGAGTGCTGCTTCTGTTCAAATACGTTACAAATTCTTTGATTCCCCCCTCATAATGAAAGGACTTTTCCACATCTCCGTCCTCTGGTCTGTGATCTGTCAACACAATTTTCAGGCCTCTGGTAAGAAACGCCATTTCCCGAAGCCTTCTTTTAAGCACATCATATTCAAAAACGGTTTCCTCAAATATAGTATCATCCGGCATAAAAGTTACCTTTGTTCCTGTCTTATCGGGATCGCATTCCCCGATCACTTCCAGTTTATTGATAACTTTTCCTCTTTCATAACGCTGTTTATAAATTTTTCCCTCATTACAGATTTCCACTTCCAGCCAATTGGAAAGAGCATTTACAACAGAAGCCCCTACTCCGTGAAGTCCTCCGGATACTTTATATCCTCCGCCTCCGAATTTTCCGCCGGCATGAAGTACAGTAAAGACAACTTCTACAGCCGGAATGCCTGCCTTATGATTAATTCCAACCGGAATCCCCCGCCCATTGTCAGTTACTGTAATGGAATTATCTTTATTGATTTCCACATAAATACTGTCACAGAATCCTGCCAATGCTTCATCTACGGAATTATCAACAATCTCATAGACAAGATGATGCAATCCTCTTGCAGATGTGCTTCCGATATACATACCGGGCCTTTTTCTTACAGCCTCAAGTCCTTCCAATATCTGAATTTCATCTGCACCATACTCATGCTGTACCTTTTCTGTACTCATAATATCCTCCTAGTTCTCCATTGTCACATGCCCCTGATGGACATGAAATACTTTATTAACAGAAAAACGCTTATTTACAAATTCATCTACTCCTGTACATGTAATCAAAGTCTGAATATCATGTATACTTTCTAATAAATAGTTTTGCCTGTATTTATCCAGTTCAGACAAAACATCATCAAGAAGGAGTACAGGGGTATCCTTTACAGACATTTTTACCAGTTCAATCTCTGAAAGCTTCAAAGAAAGAGCTGCCGTCCTTTGCTGTCCCTGCGATCCAAATTTACGTATATCTATTCCGTTTGTTACAAAACATATATCATCTCTGTGGGGACCGCATGTGGTACTTTTCATACGCATATCTCTTTCCCTGTATTTTTTCAACGAATCCAAAAGAGACATTTCTCCTGTATCAGGCTCATATGAAACCTCTATTTTTTCTGTATTTCCGGTTAATCTACAGTGAATATCTGAAATAATTTCATTAACCTGGTTAATAAATTTATTTCTTGTTTCTATTAATTTTTCGCCATATTCTGCAAGCTGGATATCCCATATATCCAATGTATCCAGAAGGCCTTTTTCTGTATGTTCCTGTCTTACTATATCTTTCAGCAAATGATTTCTCTGGTTTATAATACGGTTATAATTAGATAAATTACTAAGATATACTTTGTCAAGCTGTGAAAGCTCCAGATCGATAAATCTTCTTCTCTCTGAAGGACCGTTTTTTATAATATTTAAATCTTCCGGTGAGAAAAAAACAATATTTACAATACCAAACAATTCGCTGGCTTTTTTGATAGGCATTTTATTTATGGCAATTCCCTTGGGACTGTTCTTTTTCAGATGAATATCAATTTGATAAATAATTCCTCTTTTTTCGATAAATGCTTCAATATGCGCTTCATCCTGTCCGAAAAGAATCATGTCTCTGTCTTTTGTACCTCTGTGGGATTTTGTTGTCCCGCACAGGTAGACAGATTCCAGTATATTTGTTTTTCCCTGGGCATTATTTCCATAAAAAATATTAGTAGAATCATCAAAATCCAGATTCAGAATATCATAATTTCTGAAATTCTTGAGTTTCAAAGATTTAATCTTCAATTTTTATCTCTTCCCCGTTATAAGTAACAATATCTCCGGCATACAGCTTTCTGCCCCGTCTTGTATCGGTTTCACCATTTACCTTAACAAGGCCGTCCTGGATCACTTCTTTTGCTTCTACACCGGATTCTACAAGCCCAGCCGCCTTAAGCGCCTGTCCCAGCTTGATAAATTCATCCCTTAAATGTACAGACTGCATTTTTTATTCTCCTCTTCCCTTAAATCGCATTAAAATTTACAGGAAGAATCAGATAAATATAATTTTCTGCTTCATCCTTAATAAAACATGGCGCCTTTGCATTCATAAGATAAAGATCCACTTCCTCATCATCGATTACTCTTAAAGCATCGATCAAAAATTTAGGATTAAATCCGATCATAAGATCCTTTCCTTCTTTATGGATCATAATATCTTCATTCATAGAGCCCAACTGTGATTTGATCCGAAGTTCCATAACTTCGTCACCAATATTAATAATAATTGGTTTTTTATCCCCTTCTTTTACAAGAAGAGTAGCTCTGTCAATACAATTCAAAAGCTCTCTTTTATTGATCCTTACCTTTGTTTCATAATCACTGGAAAGCATCTGATCGATCTTGAAGTATTCTCCTTCGATTAGTCTGGAAACAACAATAGTATTATCAAACTCAAATACAATATGATTATTTGTAAAGTACATACATACTTCACTTTCAGCTTCACCGGAAAGAATCTTACTGATCTCGATTAATGTTTTTCCGGGAACAACAATCTTTCTGTCTTCGCAAGGCTCTTTTAATTCAATTTTACGAATAGAAATACGATGGCCGTCCAAAGATACCACTCTTAAAATTCCATTCTGTATTTCAAACAATTCTCCTGTCATCAGTTTATTGCTTTCATTATCAGCAATAGAAAAAATGGTCTGTCTGATCACTTCTTTTAATGTAAACTGTGAAATTGTAACAGTCTCATTTTTTTCGATAATAGGAAGATAAGAAAAGTCATCTCCTGATTTACCGGAAATATCAAATTTAGCTTTCTCACAGGTAATTGTCATCTGAAGATTGTTATCTGTCTCAATCACAATTTCATTATCAGGAAGCTTTCTTACAATCTCTGAAAAGATTTTTGCATCAATGGCAATCATGCCATGTTCTATAATTTCTCCTTCTATCTCTGTCTGAATACCAAGTTCCATATCGTTGGCTGTAAGTCTTATGATATCCATAGTGGCATCGATAAGGATACATTCCAGAATAGGCATCGTTGTTTTAGAAGGAACTGCTTTAGATACAATACTGACTCCTTTTACGAGATTTGATTTATTGCATATGATTTTCATAGCTGTGTATAACTCCTTTCACACGCGAAGTAAATAAAAATATATATTATAATTTCGTCTTATTCTTAGTAGGGCTTTTGATAAGGTGGAAAACCCCTCTAAGGCTTTGGATTCAGGGATTTGTCACTTTAAAAAGTATGTGGAAACCATTTTATTTCCATGTGGAACTGATTTGGAAAACTCTGTTCATGTTACAGACAAAAAAGAAATCAAAATGTTAATCCCCAGCTTGTCCACATAGTTATAAACAAGCTTTCCACGAAAGATTCCAAGCCTTTATAAAGGATTGATCTTCTTTTTAATGATATCTATTGTATTGTTAAGTGTTTCATTTTCTTCTATTTCAGATTTTATTTTATTTACACCATGATTGATGGTGGAATGATCTTTTCCTCCAAGAATAATACCGATAACTTTCAATGATGTATCTGTCATGCTTCTGCAAAGATACATGAAAATCTGCCTTGGAACAGCAATTTCAGCATTTCTTTTATTGCTTTTTAAATCATCTATTGATATGCCGAAATGTTCAGATACGGTATCAAGAATAAGTTCCGGCGTTACTTCCCGCTGATTTTTGGAAGAAATGATATCCTTGAGAGCTTCTGCTGCAAGAGTGATATCAATTTCCCGCTGATTATTTTCCAGTTTGTAAAGCGCAATCAGTTTATTAAGAGATCCTTCCAGTTCACGTATATTTGTTTTTACATTTGATGCAATATACTCCAGAACATCGGCCGGAATGTTATACTTCTGTAAGGAATCCATTTCAATCTTTTTCTGAAGGATTGCCATTCTTGTCTCATAATCAGGAGTAGATATATCGGCAATCAGCCCCCATTCAAACCGGGTACGAAGTCTTGCCTCCAGCGTTTCAATATCCTTGGGAGGACGGTCACTGGAAATAATGATCTGTTTCCCGGCTGTATGTAAATGGTTGAAAGTGTGGAAAAATTCTTCCTGGGTACTTTCTTTTCCAATAATAAACTGAATATCATCAATAAGCAGAACGTCATTATTTCTATACTTATCACGAAAATCCGCCATAGAAGTTTCCTTTGGATTTTTCAGTGCGTGGATCAGTTCATTGGTGAAAGTTTCGCTCGTCACATACAGAACTTTTTTCTTTGGATTTTTTTCCAAAATAAAATGAGCAACGGAATGCATCAGATGAGTCTTCCCAAGTCCTACACCTCCGTAAAGGAAAAGGGGATTGTAAACTTCACCGGGAGATTCCGCTACCGCAAGAGAAGCAGCATGTGCAAAGCTGTTGTTTCCACCTACAACGAAAGTATCAAAAGTATATTTCGGATTCAGACCTGCCTTTTGTGCAGCTGATTTTGTTTTCTTCTTTTCAGAAGTTTTGGAGGCCATCTCCATAATTTCCTCTAATTGATCATCGTCCTCAGAAATGAATACCACCTCGTATTCTTTTTCCGTAATTTCTGCAATAGAAACGGTAAGAGGAAGTCTGTACTTTTTATCAATATATTCGACGCTGGCATTCATATTGACAAGAATAAATACCGTGTTGTCTACTACTTTATAAACCCTCAGAGGTTTTATCCAGGTATTAAAGGAAACATTGGATAATTCATGTTCAATCCTTAAATGTTCAATGATTTCCTGCCATTTTTCTTCTACGATGTTCATTACAATTAACTCCTAATCTATCTGCATTTCAGGCATTTTATAACAAAAACCACTCCCTTATATTCTACATCAAAACGGATATTTAAGCAATGAAAAAAGCTTGTGGATAACTTTTTGAAAATCAAATCTGTGTAAAATAAAGGATTTGGAAGATAAAAAAAATCAAAATTAACATATTATCCACAAAAAAATTAAAAGATATCCACAAATTGTTGATAACTTTACTTCCTATTTATATATATAAATTTTTCAAAATCGTCGGTTTTGCTTGACTTGCGGGGCTTTTTTGCATATAATCAAAACGATGTCTTTTAGAAATAAGCGGGAGTATTCCTGTGTAAAATATAAGGGAGGTGGATATCAATGAAAATGACATTCCAGCCAAAAAAGAGACAAAGAGCTAAGGTTCATGGTTTTAGATCAAGAATGAGCACAGCAGGCGGAAGAAAAGTTCTTGCTGCAAGAAGAGCAAAAGGAAGAAAGAGATTATCAGCGTAGGCCGCATATTTGTGGCCTTTTCTTCTCTTCTTAATTTTATAAGGAAAGTTTTTGGACTTCCCAGCTAAAAAAAGGGATCATAATATGAATTTTTCCGAATCATTAAAGAAGAATAAAGATTTTCAGTACGTTTATAAAAATGGAAGATCAAATGCCAACAGATATCTGGTTATGTATGTTATTGATAATTGTACGGAAAAAAACAGAATTGGAATTTCAGTGAGTAAGAAAGTTGGCAACAGTATAGTAAGACATCGTTTAACAAGATTGATACGTGAAAGTTACCGTTTGAATGAAGATATGTTTCTAAGAGGAAAAGACATTGTAGTTATAGCAAGAGCAGGATCGAAAGGGAAAAGCTTTAAGGAAATCGAGAGTGCCCTCCTGCATCTTTCCCGTCTTCATAAAATGGTACCCTCCTAGAAAATAAGAGAGGGTAATATAGATTCAGTAAATGGAGTGAAAGACATGAAAAAGTTTTTGATAGGTCTTGTGAGATTTTATCAAAAATATCTTTCAGGAATGAAAGGATATTCTACCTGTATTTATTTTCCCACCTGTTCGCAGTATGCAATAGAAGCTTTGGAAAAATACGGAGCCCTCAAAGGGGGTCTTCTGGCAGTATGGAGGATCCTTCGCTGTAATCCATTTGCAAAAGGAGGATACGACCCGGTTCCATAGAATGATGGAAAGAGAGGTTGTAAAACGAATGACCATAAACGGAGGATAAGTAAATATGGAAGGTGTTGTGTTGACAGCAGCAAATTGGCCTATTGTCGGACAGATTGCATGGCTTTTGGGAAAGGTCATGAATGTTATCTATACGGTTTTAGATAATATTCTTCCTTCAGATGTAGGTCTGGTGGGATTATCAATTATTTTATATACTATTATTGTTTATATGATCATGATGCCGCTCACGATCAAACAGCAGAGAACGTCAAAAATGACAAGCGTTATGAATCCTGAGCTGACAGCAATAAGAAAGAAATATCAGAATAAAAAAGATCAGGCGTCACAGCTGAAAATGAATGAAGAAATGCAGCAGGTGTATGATAAATATGGAACATCCATGACAGGCGGATGTCTGACTATGGCGATCCAGATGGTTCTTCTGTTTGCATTGTATCCTGTTGTTTATGATATGGAAAGTTATGTTCCGGCAATCAAGAATGCAGCTGGTGATGTGCAGAAATTCCTTACTATTCCGGATCTGTCTCTTTCACCGATGCAGATGTTTTCTGAAAGAGCAGAAATAAGCAGTCAGTTTGGAGTTTCATCAGTAATTCTCATTGTAACGGCAATTGCACTTCCTGCCCTTTCTGTTCTGACACAGTATTTAAGTATGAGACTTTCACAGGCTATTTCAGGACAGGCAATGGATAAAGATAATCCAATGGCAGGAACAATGAAAACAATGAATATCACGATGCCGCTTATGTCATTGTTCTTTGTTATATCCCTGCCGGCAGGTCTTGGTATTTACTGGATCATCAGTGCAGTAGTACGTTGTATCCAGCAGGTGATCATTAACAGTCATCTGAAGAAAATGTCAGTGGAAGAACTGATTGAAAAAAATAAAGAAAAAGCTGAAAAGAAACGTGAAAAACGTGGAGAAAAGGCAGAAAAAATAAATGCCATGGCTCAGACAAATGCAAGAAGCATCCAGACAAAAGCAAAGACTTCAGTTATTAGTGATAAAGAAAAAGAAGAAAAACTGAAAAAAGCGGAAGAAAACAAGAAAAACGCAAAGGCAGGAAGTCTTGCTTCCAAAGCAAATCTTGTAAAGAATTATAACGAAAATAAATAAGAAATTCAGAAATGATCTTTTACAGGTTATTTTTGAGAAAATGTAGGGAGGGACATACTATGGATGAAATCACAGTATCTGCAAAAACACTTGATGATGCAATTACGGAAGCCTTGATCCAGCTTGGAGTAACAAGTGATCAGTTAGAGTACGATATTATCGAAAAAGGCAGTGCAGGATTTTTAGGGATTGGAATGAAGCAGGCTGTAATCAAAGCCAGAAGAAAACCTGAGAAAGAAAAAGAAGAAGAATTATTGGAAGAAAGCATGGAAGAACTGGTAAAAGAAGCTGTTCCGTCCAATATTGATCTCGAAGTAGAAGAAGAGAAAGAACCTGTAAAAACAATCAAAAAGGAAACAAAGAAAGAAATAAAAAAAGATACTAAGAAAGCAGAAACTGAACTTGCCAAAGTAGAAGAAGGTACAGTGAAAGAATGTGAAAAATTTCTTCAGAATGTACTTAATTCAATGGGCATGGAAGTAGAGATTCAATCATCCATTGATGAAGAAGGAGCCCTTAATATTGATATGAAGGGCGATAATATGGGAATCCTCATTGGAAAAAGAGGACAGACTCTGGATGCCCTCCAATATTTGACAAACAGAGTAGCAAATAAGATGCAGGCAGGATATGTGAGAGTAAAGCTTGATACAGAAGATTACAGAAGAAGAAGAAAAGAAACTCTTGAAAATCTTGCAAGAAATATTGCACACAAAGTAAAACGAACAAGAAAAGCAGTTTCACTTGAACCGATGAATCCATATGAAAGAAGGATCATCCACTCTGCTTTGCAGGCGGATAAGCATGTAACAACACACAGTGAAGGAGAAGAGCCGTATCGCCGCGTAGTTGTAACACCAGTGAGAAAGTAAAGGGGCAGGGGTTGTAAAACCCCTGCTTTTTTATTCAATAGGAAACTTCGTTCTTCAAATTAGGAAGATTTATTTGTTTCAATAATATAGGAGAAGATTGAGTATGGAAAATAATCATACGATTGCAGCGATATCCACAGCGATGGCAGAGTCTGGAATCGGGATCGTAAGAATGAGCGGAGAAGAGGCTTTTGCGATTGCCGATAAAATATATAAAAATAAAAAAGGAAAAAGGCTGTCTGATCAGAAAACTCATACGATTCATTACGGGTTTATTGAAGAAGAGGGAAAAGTAATAGATGAAGTTCTCGTTATGCTGATGAGAGGTCCCCATACTTTTACCGGAGAAGATACAGTAGAGATAGACTGTCACGGCGGCGTTTATGTTGTAAAAAAGATTCTGGAAGCCTGTATAAGAAATGGAGCCAGACCGGCACAGCCAGGAGAATTTACAAAGAGAGCATTTTTAAATGGAAAGATGGACTTGTCACAGGCAGAGGCAGTCATTGATGTCATACAGTCACAAAATGATTATGCATTAAAAAGTTCACTTAAGCAGCTTCGGGGAAGCGTAAAAGAAAAGATAAGTGACTTAAGAAATAAAATTATTTACCACACTGCATTTATAGAGTCTGCTTTAGATGATCCTGAACATATCAGTATTGATGGATATGGAAATGTTTTAAAGAAAGAAACAAAAGAAATTATTGAAGAAATAGAAACTCTTTTGAAAACTGCAGATGATGGAAGAATTATACGGGAAGGGATCAATACAGTTATTCTGGGTAAACCGAATGCAGGAAAATCTTCCCTGTTAAATGTACTGCTGGGAGAAGAAAGAGCAATTGTAACCGAAATTGCCGGAACAACAAGAGATATTCTTCAGGAAACGATTAATCTCCAGGGAATTTCCCTGAATATTATTGATACTGCCGGAATCAGGAATACAAACGATAAAGTAGAAAAAATAGGAGTGGACAAGGCAAAAGATTATGCAAAAGAGGCGGATCTTATTATTTATGTAGTTGACTCTTCCAATGATTTAGATGAAAATGATTATGAGATCATGAAATTTATTCAGGGGAAAAAATCAATCCTTCTTTTAAATAAGTCAGATCTGGAAAGAAAAGTAACAAAAGAAGAAATCAAAAAAATATGTAAGGAGTATAACATTGAAAATATTCCTGTAATTGAAATTTCAGCAAAAGAAGAAAAAGGAATAGATCGGCTGGAAGAAATCGTGAAAGAGATGTTTTATCATGGTGAAATTTCATTTAATAATGAAATCTATATTACAAATATCCGTCATAAAACAGCTTTGGAACGTGCAAAAGACAGTTTGATGAAAGTGATAGAAAGTATAGAGAATGATATGCCGGAAGACTTTTATTCAATTGATCTTATGGATGCTTATGAAACTCTGGGCAGTATTACAGGAGAGATGGTAGGAGAGGATTTGGTAAATGAAATTTTCAGCAAATTCTGTATGGGAAAGTAAAGATAAATATGATGTAGCTGTCATAGGGGCAGGTCATGCAGGATGTGAGGCAGCTTTGGCATGTGCGAGACTGGGATTTAAAACTCTTGTTTTTACCGTAAGTGTAGACAGTATTGCACTGATGCCCTGTAATCCAAATATAGGAGGAACTTCCAAAGGACATCTTGTAAGAGAAGTGGATGCTCTTGGAGGAGAAATGGGAAAAGTAATAGACAGGACATTTATCCAGTCAAAAATGCTGAACAGATCAAAAGGACCGGCAGTACATTCCTTAAGAGCACAGGCAGATAAAGCATGTTACAGCAGGACAATGCGTCAGGTTTTGGAAAATCAGGAAAATCTGGAAATAAAACAGACAGAAGTTGTAAATATTCTCACAGAAGATATAGAGACACCAGGCGCTGAAAAAAAGAAAAAAGTTATTGGTGTGCAGATTTATTCAGGAGGAATTTATCGCTGTCAGGCAGTTATTCTGTGTACAGGAACTTATCTGAAGTCAAGATGTATTTATGGAGATGTAAGTATGAATACCGGGCCAAACGGACTTCAGGCTGCCAATTATCTTACGGACTGCTTAAAAGAGCTTGGAATCAAGATGTATAGGTTTAAGACAGGAACACCTGCCAGAATAGACAAGAATACAGTAGATTTCAGTAAAATGGAAGAACAGACAGGTGATGAAAGAATCGTTCCTTTTTCTTTTACTACAGATCCGGAAAGTATACAAAAGGAACAGGTTTCCTGCTGGCTGACTTATACTAATGAAAAGACGCATGAAATTATTCGGCAGAATCTGGATCGTTCTCCGCTGTTTTCAGGTATGATAGAGGGAACAGGGCCAAGGTACTGTCCTTCTATTGAAGATAAAGTTGTAAGATTTGCAGATAAGAACCGGCACCAGGTATTTATTGAGCCGGAAGGACTGGAAACAAATGAAATGTATATTGGAGGAATGTCCAGTTCTCTTCCGGAAGATGTGCAGTATGCCATGTACCGTACAGTTCCCGGACTTGAAAATGTAAGAATTGTAAGAAATGCATATGCAATTGAGTATGACTGTATTGATGCAAGACAACTGTGGCCTACACTGGAATTTAAGAAGATTGACGGACTTTTCAGCGGAGGGCAGTTTAATGGAAGTTCCGGATATGAAGAGGCGGCGGCACAGGGACTGATAGCAGGAATTAATGCAGCAAGAAAACTTCAAGAGAAAGAACCTCTGGTTCTTGACCGTTCAGAAGCTTATATAGGAGTTTTAATTGATGATCTGGTGACAAAAGAAAGTCACGAACCTTACAGGATGATGACTTCAAGAGCAGAATACAGGCTTTTGTTAAGACAGGATAATGCGGATCAAAGGCTGACTGAAAAGGGATATGAAGTAGGTCTTATCACAGAAGAAAGATATCAAAGACTTCTCTATAAGGAAAAGTTGATCGAAGAAGAGATTGAGAGATTAAAAAAAGTACATGTTGGTACTGAAAAAAAAGTGCAGGAAATCTTGCAAAAATATAATAGCACTCCTCTTAATTCCGGCATTTCTCTTGCAGAATTAATCAGGCGTCCGGAACTTTCCTATGAATGTCTTGAAGAGATTGATAAAGATCGTCCGGAATTTCCGAATGATCTGAAAGAAGAAGTGTGGGAACAAGTTAACATAAATATAAAATATGAAGGTTATATATCCAGGCAAAAGAAGCAGGTAGAGCAATTTAAAAAACTTGAAAATAAAAAAATACCGGCAAATATTGATTATGATAGTATAAAGAGTTTAAGAATAGAAGCTCTGCAGAAATTAAAGGAGTACCGTCCGGTATCAATCGGGCAGGCCTCCAGAATATCAGGTGTTTCGCCGGCAGATATTTCAGTTCTTCTTGTATATATGGAACAATACAGAAACCGGGAGTAAATTATGAGTAAAATATTTGAAAAGAGAGCAGCTGATCTTGGCATTATACTTTCTGATGAAATGAAGAGACAATTTTCAAAATATTATGAAATGCTTGTTGAGTGGAATAAGGTAATGAACCTTACGGGAATTACAGAATACGAAGAAGTTTATGAAAAGCATTTTCTTGACAGTATTTGTATTGTAAAGGCATTTTCAGAAAAGAATATCTTCTTGTCTGATACAACAAAAAAGGTAATTGATATCGGAACAGGAGCAGGATTTCCGGGGATTCCTTTAAAGATTGTTTTTCCTGATATGGATATTACACTTCTGGATTCCCTGAATAAGAGAATTAATTTCTTAAATGCAGTAATTGAAGAGCTTGGTCTTTCCGGAATCGATACTATTCACGGGAGAGCAGAGGATTATGCGAAAAATCAACAACACAGAGAGAAATATGATCTATGCGTCTCCAGAGCTGTTGCCAATCTATCCACTTTGTCAGAATACTGTGTCCCATTCTTAAAAAGGGGAGGATATTTTATATCCTATAAATCAGGAGAAGTAGATGAAGAATTAAAGGATGCAGAAAAAGCACTGTCTCTTCTTGGTGGAAAGGCAGAAAAAGTAGTGAAATTTAAGATTCCGGAAACAGATATTGGACGATCTTTTGTTATAATAAATAAGATACAAAGTACGCCGGGAAAATATCCCAGAAAAGCAGGTCTTCCGTCAAAAGAACCGTTGCATTAAGCAGCGGTTCTTTTATTTCAGATCAGAGATATTTCATGTTTACTCTTCTGTCAGATCATCAAGATAAATATTGATTTGTTCCAAAATACCTGAAGGATCTTCAAGCTGCGGAAGATATGATGTCTTATCTACAGAAGTGATTTCAATGGAAGGAAGTATTTCTTTATATTTTGAAGCAGTTTCAAGATACTTCTCCTTACTTCCGGTAATGATAAATATGCTGTTGTTTAAATTTTCAAGATATAATTTAATATTGGAAGTCAGATATCTTCCGGAAATACTTGCAAACAGATTTTTGGATTCAGCATTTCCGATATGAGCAGCTTCGTAATAAACCTTAGTATCTCTTTCAGATATGTTGTTTTTATCATAGAAATATTCGGTACAAAACAGATTTTCTATGGTTTTTCTTTGAGTAAGGATGTTATATAAAAGTGTTCCTATAAGAGGAAGCTGAATTAATTTGGTCAAAATTTTAGTTTTGCTATTAGGTATATGCGCAGATGTCTGTATATCAGATGGATTTATCATAATAATCCGATCTATAATATCATGGTCATTCTGACAAGATCCTAAAATAAAAGAAGAAGATTCTCCTGTAACAATAACATCTGTTTTACTTTTTATAACATTTTTAATAAAATCAGTGATCATTTGTACATAGAGAAAATTGGTATAGGTAAGAGCAGGTTTATCTGATCTTCCGCATCCAAGCAGATCCAAAGCATATACAGTTCTGGTTTTTGATAATTCATCTATCATATAGCTCCATTCATAAGAAGAACTGTATGAGGAGAGATCATGTATTAGTAAAATAGGTTTTCCATTTCCGGCTTTTCGATAAAAAATCTTACCGAATTTCCAATCGTAGTAGTTTTCGGGTGTATGACTTAACAGATTGTCCAGGGTGGCAGAAACGTAAATCGCTTTATTTATCAGATGTATACCAATTGCAGTTGTTCCGGCAAGAATAGTTGTGATTGTAAGATTCTTTTTCCAGCTCATATTTATTCTCCCTTCTTTTTTATAATTATCATCCGCCTATATGTTTATATATACTGAATGAGTTATAAATATTTTATCATAAATGGAAGTATAACTAAAGAGTTTTTGAAAAATGTTTCACGTGAAACATCTTAGAGGAATGGTTTTATTTTTTAATAGAAAATATGTCTTGAAAATATTTGATTTGTTTCTACAAAAATGTGTAGCGTCTGTGTACAAGGGGCAACACGGTCGGTGAAGGGTAGATTTTAGTCCCTTCCCGACTCACAGACTTCAGCCGCAGGAATTTCGGGGGTTTTCAAGGAGACGATTGAGGCGTACTGGACGTACGCGGAATGAGGATAACAAAGAAAATCCCTGAAATTACGCGGCTTGGAGCGTATTGTTCCTTGTACACCGACGCTACAGTCGATAAAAAATGAATTTTTCTTTTTTCATATTTGTATTTAAACAATGGAGAGGTTTAAACTTTTTAAGGCGGATAATCAAAAAGTACCAGTTGTACCTTAAATAAAGATAGTAATGTAAAGTACAGAATAGCAAAGATTAATATAGATTTTTTATAGAGGGAGAAAATTAAGATGATGTTATAGAAGTGAAAAAGAAAGTACGAACGTATACAAAAAAGTAAATGTTTCACGTGAAACATTTATGAAAAACAGAAAAAATATGTTTCACGTGAAACATAATGTAGATAATAGCAAAAAAAGATGTTATACTAATAACTATCATGAGAAAGGTGAGTATAAAAAATGGGAAGAATTATAGCGATTGCTAACCAAAAAGGTGGAGTTGGAAAAACGACTACGGCAATTAATCTTTCGGCATGTCTGGCGGAAAAAGGAAAAAAAGTACTTTCCATTGATATGGATCCACAGGGAAACATGACGAGTGGATTAGGAGTCAGTAAAGATGAAGTTGAAAAGACAGTTTATGATCTGATTATTGGCGAAGCAGAAATAGAAGATATTATCTGCCGGGAAGTATCTGAAAATCTGGATATTCTTCCAACAAATATAGATCTGTCTGCAGCGGAAATAGAATTAATAGGAATTGATGATAAAGAGTATATTATAAAGAAAGAAGTGGAAAAAATCAGAGATAATTATGATTTTATTATTATTGATTGTCCTCCATCATTAAGTATGCTGACCATTAATGCTATGACAACGGCAGATTCTGTTTTGGTTCCAATTCAGTGTGAATATTACGCTTTGGAAGGTTTAAGCCAGTTAATACATACCATTGAACTGGTTCAGGAAAGATTAAATCCAGTTTTATCTATAGAAGGAGTTGTTTTTACAATGTATGATGCAAGAACAAATCTTTCGCTGCAAGTAGTAGAAAATGTCAAAGATAATCTGAATCAGAATATTTACAAAACCATTATTCCCAGAAATATACGTCTGGCAGAAGCTCCAAGTTACGGAATGCCTATCAATCAATATGATTCAAAATCAGCAGGAGCAGAAAGCTATAGATTATTGGCAGATGAAGTGATCAATAAATAGTGGAGGGAAAAATATGGCGGTAAAAAAGAAAGGTTTAGGAAAAGGACTTGACAGTCTCATTCCAGATAACAGGTCATCAAAAGCATCAGAAAAACCGGAAAAAAAGGAGCCTTCACATGTTGAAGAAATGAAAACCGGTGAACAGATGATGAAAATAAATATGGTAGAGCCAAACAGAGAGCAGCCGCGAAGAAATTTTGAAGAGGATGCCCTTCTGGAACTTGCTGATTCTATAAAACAATTTGGGGTTCTTCAGCCTCTTATTGTGAGAAAAAGAAATGATTATTATGAAATTATTGCCGGTGAGAGAAGATGGAGAGCTGCTAAAATAGCAGGGATTAAAGAAGTTCCTGTTATCATTAAGGACTATAATGAACAGGAAGTCGTAGAAATTGCCCTCATTGAAAATATTCAGAGAGAAAATTTAAATCCGATTGAAGAAGCAATGGCTTTTAAAAAGCTTCTGGAAGAATATCATCTGAAACAGGATGAAGTTGCTGAAAGAGTCTCTAAAAGCAGGACAGCAGTTACAAATTCTATGAGACTTCTGAAACTTAATGAAAAAGTTCAGCAGATGATCATCGATGATATGATCAGTACAGGACATGCAAGAGCACTTCTTGCTATTGATGATCTGGAACAACAGTATATCCTTGCAAATAAAATCTTTGATGAAAAATTGAGTGTAAGAGAGACTGAAAAACTGATCAAAGAATTGAAAAATCCTAAAAAGGCAAAAGAAAAGAAAAAAGTAGAAAATTCTTTTATCTATACAGATTTAGAAGAAAAAATGAAAGAAGTTTTCGGTACAAAAGTACATGTTGCAGTGAAAGGAAAGGGAAAAGGAAAGATAGAGATAGAATATTATTCGGATGATGAATTAGAACGTATGTTCGATATGATTATGTCCATAAGAAAGGAAGAATAAATTTAATGGAAAGTACAATATTATCAAGATTGGGAATAGATCCTGCATTTATATTTTTATTTCTGATCATTTTAATTATTGCTCTGTTCGCTTTATATGTAAATGTAAGTATGAAATATGACAGACTAAAAAACAGTTACAACTCGTTTATGAGAGGAAAAGATGGCAAAACTTTAGAAGAAAGTATCCTTTCAAAATTTTCGGAAATTGATGGTCTTGCTAAACTGACAAAACAGAACAGACAGGATGTAAAAGACATATACCGAAAGATGGAAAAAGACTTCAAAAAGCTGGGTATAGTGAAATATGACGCCTTTAATGAAATGGGCGGAAAATTAAGTTTCGCGCTTGCAATGCTGGACGGAAATAACAGCGGATGGGTAATTAATGCTATGCATAGCCGAGAAGGATGTTATACTTATATAAAGGAAATTGTAAAGGGAGAAAGTTATGTAGAACTTGCAGAAGAAGAAGCAGAAGCTTTGGACCGTGCAATTTTCAGTGAAGTATATAACATGGATGTAAAAGAAACAAAGAAACGGCCAGGCGGAAAAGGCAGCGCAACCGGAAGGATGAATGCAACAGGCAAAATCGGAGCAACCGGAAAAATAAATACAACAGGTAAAATTGGTGCAACAAGTAAAATTAATATAAAGGATGAGGTGTAAAAGATGTTAGATATCAAATTTGTGAGAAATAATCCGGAAGTAGTAAAGGAAAACATTAAAAAGAAATTTCAGGATGAAAAGCTTCCCCTTGTAGATGAAGTATTAGAGCTTGATAAGAAAAACAGAGACATCAAGCAGGAGGTTGAGGTACTTCGTGCAGAGAGAAATAAGATTTCCAAAGAAATCGGCGCATGTATGGCACAGGGGAAAAAGGATGAAGCAGAAGAATTAAAGAAAAAAGTTCAGGCAAATGCTGACAGAGTGGAAAGCCTTTCTAATGAAGAAAAGGATGTAGAAGCAAAGATCAAAAAGATTATGATGACAATTCCGAATATCATTGATCCTTCTGTACCGATCGGAAAAGATGACAGCGAAAACATTGAGATTGAAAAATTCGGAGAACCTGTTATACCGGATTTTGAGATTCCATATCACACAGAAATAATGGAAAGCTTTAATGGAATTGACCTGGAGAGTGCAGGAAGAGTTGCAGGAAACGGATTCTATTATCTGATGGGAGACATTGCAAGACTGCATTCTGCTGTACTGGCTTATGCAAGAGATTTCATGATCAACAGAGGATTTACTTACTGCATTCCTCCGTTTATGATCAGAAGCAATGTAGTAACCGGAGTTATGAGCTTTGCAGAGATGGATTCCATGATGTATAAGATTGAGGGAGAAGATCTGTATCTGATCGGAACAAGCGAGCACTCCATGATCGGAAAATTTATCGACACGATGCTGGATGAAAGCACACTTCCGCAGACACTGACATCCTACTCACCATGTTTCAGAAAAGAAAAAGGAGCTCATGGAATCGAGGAAAGAGGAGTTTACCGTATTCACCAGTTTGAAAAACAGGAAATGATCGTTGTATGTAAACCGGAAGAAAGTATGGTATGGTATGATAAATTGTGGCAGAATACAGTAGACCTGTTCCGTTCTCTTGATATTCCGGTACGTACACTGGAATGCTGCTCAGGAGATCTGGCAGACCTGAAAGTAAAATCCTGTGACGTGGAGGCATGGTCTCCAAGACAGAAGAAATATTTTGAAGTAGGAAGCTGCTCTAATCTTGGAGATGCACAGGCAAGAAGACTTGGCATCCGTGTAAAAGGAGCAGAAGGCAAATATTTTGCCCATACTCTGAATAATACTGTAGTAGCACCTCCGAGAATGTTAATTGCATTCCTGGAAAATAATCTTCAGGCAGACGGATCTGTAAAGATTCCGGAGGTACTGCGTCCATATATGGGTGGAATGGAAAAAATAGAAAAGAAAAACTAAATCCTTGTAGACAATGATTCAGGAAAGAAGCCGATGCATAAATATTTAAAAGCAATAGGATATGGAAATATTTCAACAAGAAAAAAGCTGAATACCTTTTTAAAAGAAATGGAAGAGCATTATTCCAGTCATGAGCTGATATCAGTAGAGACAGAATCCGATTTCTGCGAATACCAGAAAGAGTGCGGAGCAGGAATCGGAGTGGCGCTCTGCGGAGATATGGATATGGAGGAAAATTTTTTCAGACAGTATTATTATCCATATTTTATCGGAAGCGGGATTTCTTCTTATGCTGATATCAGTGTGGAAAAAAGAATGGACAGGGAAGCATATGTAGGCATATGTGAAGATGTAAAAGTAGGGATCAGCCTTATTTTTCATCTTCAGAATGTGTTGGAATATATGAAAGAGAATCAGCTTTCAGGCGGAAGCATGAAATTCGGATCTGTCACTTTGTCCGGTCTTTGTAATTCCGGTACAGTTCTTTTTCCTGTTCTGAAAACAAAAGAGCTGGAGAAACGGAGCAGGGAAGAATCAAGAAACAGAATGATGCTTTTAAGCGCAGCAAGAAACGGAGATCAGACAGCAATGGAAAGCCTGACTCTGGATGATATTGATATTTATTCCAAAGTGTCGAAACGTCTTGTGACAGAAGATGTATTCAGTATTGTGGATACATATTTTATGCCCTATGGAGTGGAATGCGACAGATATTCTATTCTGGGAGAAATATTGGAACTGCATACAATTGAAAATGAAGAAACAAGGGAAGAACTGTATGTGATGAAGCTTGATGTCAATGAACTGCAGTTTGACGTGTGCGTACCTGTAAAGGAAGTACTGGGAGAACCTGCAGTTGGAAGAAGATTTAAAGCAAATATGTGGCTTCAGGGAAGAATTAACTTTTAGTTTAGGACGGGATTTTTCATCCCGTCCTAATTTAAAATAAAGATATCTCCATGAAAAAATGATTGATTTTATATCTGCAAAATGCTAAACTATACTAGTACGGCGGTTATTATGAAATGATAACTGGGACATTATTTTAATAAGTCGCTATAGATCAGCTGGATAGAGCGACCGCCTCCTAAGGAGTGCGTATACTTCTACCCTAAGGGAACCTGCCGGGGGTTCGAATTGATTTCGGGACGGTCAAAACTGACAGAAACTCTCTCACCAAAAAGGTGATAGGTATGATGTCAAAAAAATATTATCTTTATGTTGGTTACCAGTCAAAAAAATGGCTGTTACCATAGAATCGGTTATCTGACCGAGAGGCTGAAAACCCAGTGTTTAAGCCAAAAATCAGAGAATGTCTTCGTAGCTCAGCTGGATAGAGCACTCGCCTCCTAAGCGAGGGGTCAGAGGTTCAAATCCTCCCGGAGACGGCAAATATAAGCGGGAATTATTAGCTGGAACGGCTGAATAATTACCCGCTTATTTCATTTTCTGGAGATAAAAAAGGGTCTGTCAGGAATGAAATCTCAGCTAATACACGGACAAAAATCGGCGGCTCCAGCTAATAAATATGCTCTGTGGCTAATACTTTTTTTCAGGGCGTTTAGCTAATATGAGTGCTCAGTTAGATGTCAGCCTGTGTTTTAGATAGTAAAAAAGAGAAAATGCTGGATAAACAGGCGGTACGTCATTACGGATTATCTGAAAAAAGCTGATACAATATCAATTACATGGATATGTCAAACGAGAAGCTCGTTTGGATCGGATTTATAAAAATCTGATCTGAACGGGCTTTTTACGTTTCAGAAGAAAGAAGGAGGAAGAATTGGAAGAAAAAGAGAAAGTCATTGAAATTGAGATTGAGAGGCTTCGTGATTTTAAGAAGCATCCATTTCAGGTCAGGGACGATAAAGAGATGTCGCTTCTAAAAGAAAGTATTCAAAATTACGGGATACTCAGTCCACTGATCGTTAGACCTGTCCTGGACGGTGTGTATGAGATTGTGGCAGGGCATAGAAGAAAATATGCGGCACAGCAGTTGGGATATCGTAAGCTGCCCGTAATCATCCGGGTGATGTCTGATGACGAGGCGATTATTTCCATGGTGGATTCTAATTTGCAGCGGGAGCGGATCAGCTACAGCGAAAAGGCATTTGCCTACATGATGAAAAATGAGGCAATGAAAAGAAAAGGCGGTCGAAAGCGTAGCCAAATTGACCACAAATTCAAAGGGAAAAAGACAGTCGAGATTATTGGAGAGGAAGGCGGTGACAGCCCTAAGCAGGTTCAACGCTATATCAAGATTACAGAATTGATCCCGGAACTGCTCCAACAGTTGGATGATGAAATGATCGGATTTAATCCTGCAGTAGAGATCGCCTCTCTGAAGAAGGAAGAGCAAAAACAGCTTCTCGACGCTATGGATTATGCACAGTCTACGCCTTCACTGTCACAGGCGCAGCGGATGAAAAGGTTAAGCAAAGAAGGAAAGCTCACAAAAGAAAAGATGGAAGATATTATGAGTGAGATTAAGAAGGGAGAAATCTCCAGAGTGATTTTTACAAATGAACAGCTTCACCGATATTTCCCATCCAGTTATACACCGGAGAAAATGAAACAGGAAATCCTGGTAATATTAAAACTCTGGGCAGAACAATACTGGGAACAGTAATTGAGGAGGACAAAAAATGTGTAAGGTTATTTCAATAGCAAATCAGAAAGGCGGAGTCGCAAAGACTACTACTGTTGTAAATCTTGGCATTGGATTAGCAAGGAAAGGAAAATATAAGGTTGTTGTGAAGAACAACCGTCTTCATTATGAATTTGAAATAAAACGGAATATTACCATTATCCGAGGAGACAGTGCCACAGGAAAAACAACCCTGATCAATATGCTGCGGCAGGCAGAAAACCTGGGAGATTCAAGTGGAATTGAAGTCGTAAGCAAAGTTCCCTGCAGAGTGTTGGAAGGCGCCAACTGGGAACTGATCCTCGATAATACGGAAGGAACGATCTTTTTCATAGACGAAGAAAATGTCTTTATCACGACAGAAAGATTTGCGGAGAAGATCCGAAATTCAAATAACTATTTTGTTTTGATCACCAGGGAAAATTTGTACACTCTGCCATACAGCGTGGAAGAAATATATGGAATCCACTGTTCCGGAAAATATCACGATACAAAAAAAGCATATCAGCAACTGTATCGGATCTATTCTAATTATCAGAGTTTGCCGGTGAAACCGGAAGAGATAATAACAGAGGATTCTAATTCGGGGTTTGAATTTTTTAAAGCGGTAGGGAAAGAAAATGGTATCAATTGCGAAAGCGCCGGAGGGAAATCTAACATTTTTCATATGCTGGAGCAGACGGAAGAGAAAAAGATCTGCGTTATAGCAGACGGGGCAGCGATCGGACCAGAGGTGGACCGCCTTTATCAATATGCTTCCCGGAGGGATAATATATATCTGTATTTTCCAGAATCCTTTGAATGGCTTATCCTGAGTTCCGGATTGATTGAAGGGAAAGAACTTCAGGATATATTAGAGAATCCGGAAGTCTATATTGACAGTAGAACGTATTTTAGCTGGGAAAGATTTTTCTCACATCTTTTGACAGAAAAGACCAGGGATACCTATCTGCAATACAGCAAGTCAAAATTGAACGAAGTTTATCTGCATGAAAAGAACCGGGAAATGATCTTAAAAGTGATAAAAGTAACTCTTACAAACGAGATATTAAGACGAATAGCAGAAATCGATGAGAACCGTTTTTTTCTCGGTACGATGAAACTTCCTTCTGTTAAAAAACAGGATCAGGAAGAATTCCAAGAAAAAGAGTTCCTGGCGTTTTTGTTAAAGAAGAGACTCTATGAATTTACACCGATCGATGTAAGCAGAATGATCGGAGTGACAAACGAAACAGTGATCAACAGATGTCGATCTTATCGGTTAAGTGACTTTTCAAGAGCAAATGAAAAAAAGATTCTGAGAGAAATATCGTAGCTGAAAAGTTGCCCGGTGTTTGACTTATTCCGGGAGTATGAAACGAAGCGGGAATTATTAGCTGGAATAGCTGAATAATTACCCGCTTATTTCTGTTTCTATTCTTTATCAGTTTCTATCTTATCTTGGCTAAATCATTGCAGATTCACGATATTTGGCATTTGTCCGTACATACATGATGCGATATGGAGTCTCTGGTTCGCGGATGCGTGAGAGCAGCAGATCGGCCGCAATGTACCCCATTTTTGAACTCGGAATATCGATCGTAGTCAGATGGGGTTCGATGATCCGTGATTCGGCGGAATTATCGAAGCCGGTGATGAATATATCTTCCGGCACCCGGAACCCGGCGCTCA